>ENA-ORDC01001304-ORDC01001304.1-marine-metagenome-genome-assembly--contig:-NODE-1304-length-19144-cov-6.062569_pt1 | contig 19144 bp, 19 predicted proteins | sample MGYA00237783_ERZ508515 | MGnify/ENA primary metagenome ERZ508515 (study PRJEB26186, sample SAMN06268792) | marine metagenome | isolation source: Eden Landing Ponds, San Francisco, CA, USA | place... | reverse complement strand
GCCGCGGTCGTCACCGGGTCGCGGTGCTCGGTGTACTGGGAGGAGGCGTGGATCGACGCCCTCGAAACGTGGGTCCGGGAGGCCGACGACCGGGACCTGCCGATGCTGGGCGTCTGTTACGGCCACCAACTGCTCGCGTCGGCGCTCGGCGGCACCGTCGAGGGGATGGGCGAGTACGAGATCGGCTACCGCGAGGTACAGCACCGCCGCGGCCCGCTGTTCGACGGCATCGACTCGCCGTTCACCGTCTTCACGACTCACTCCGACGCCGTCGTCGAACTGCCCGAGGGCGCCACCGTCACCGCCGAGAACGACTACGGCATCCACGGCTTCCGCCGCGGCAACGCCTTCGGCGTCCAGTTCCACCCCGAGTACGACCGCGCCACCGCCCGCGAGGTGACCGAAGGCAAGGACCTCGACCCCGGGCGCGAGGAGCGGGTGCTCGCGGACATCACCGAGGCGAACTACCGGCAGGCCTGCGAGGCCAAGCAGGTGTTCGACAACTTCACCCGGTACGTCCGTGAACGGCGACACGAGCGCGCTGCTGCCGGCGACTGAGTGGACTTCGGGTATGGCCCCGTCTGTGTCGCCGTTCTACAAGTGAGCGAACAGACAGTGTCGAGCGCGGGCGCTGGTGACGCCACACGCCGTGGGGAACTCGGTGGCAACCGTCGTCATCCGGCCCAACGATTTGGACTCCGGTATGCCGGAGAGATGAATAAAGTTTGAAATATATCATCTTCGATAGGGATAGTACAGGGCAAACATGGCACTCGAAGGTAACTTTCCGCGCCTCCGTGTTCCAGCCTCCCTCCGGACCTTCCTGTGGGGTACGGAGGACCGCCGACTCAGAGCGACGTGGCGGCTCCTCCTCTCGTGGGGACTCCTCTTCACGTGGAGCGTCCTCGCCGCCTCCGCGGGCAGTCTGACCAAGCCGTTCTGGGACACACTCCCCGGTCCCGCCCAACAGATTCTCAACATCGGCGTCGGTACCGGCGTCTTCCTCGTGCTCTTCGCACTCTTCGCCCGGTACATCGACCACCGTCCCCTCGCAGACTACGGGTTCACGCGCTCGCGCACGTGGGTGACGGAACTCGCCGTCGGATTTCTCGCCGTCTTTCTCGGAACCGCGTTCTGGCACGCGCTCGGTGTCGTCCTCGTACAGCGGCAACAGCGCCTGGAGCGCCTGCCGGTTCCCGATGTTCCCCAGCGCGTCCGCCGCTTCACGCCTGACGGCGGCTTTCGGGTCCGACAGGACCGACTCAAGCGGCGTCGTCGCCCGCGAGTCGCCGATCTTCCCGGCCGACCGGGCCGCCCGCGCCCGTACCCGCGGGTCTGGGTCCTCGAAGCGCTCTGCGAGCTTCGGGACCGCGTCGGCCTGGTCTAAGTTCCCGAGGCCGTTCGCGGCCGCCATCCTGAGTTCGGGCACATCGGCGTCAAGCACCTGCATGTACGCCTTGGCTTTCACCCAGTCTGCGGCGTCGTCTTCGAGGTCGACGCCGGCCATGCTCCCGATGAGTTGCGTGATCGCGTCGTCGCCGAGTTCGTCGAGCGAGTCGATAGCCGCGCCGGTGATCGCGTCGCTGTCGCTCTGGGCCGCGTCCACGAGCGCATTGACCACGTCGCGCCGGTCGTCGTGATCGTCGAAGTTCCCCAGTAGCTCCGCGGCGCGGGTCTTGACCCGTTCGTTGTCGCTCTCTCTGAGGAGGCGGATGAGTTCCTGTGCCTTGCCGTCCCGTTCCAGTTCGTAGAGGCTCATTGTCGCTACACTCGCCGGTAGATGCGGTGGCGTTTGTCGACCGCCTCGAACGAGTCCCGACACTCCGCGGGCAGCGTCTCGGTCATGCCGATCATGAGGTAGCCGCCCTCGCGGAGCGATCCGCGAATCGTCTCGAAGATGGGGACCTTGAACTCCGAATCGATGTAGATGAGGAGGTTCCGGCAGAACACGAGGTCGAAATCGCGCTTGGGGTCGCCCCGGATGAGGTCGTGTTGCTCGAACGTGACCATCTCCTTGACCCGGTCCCGAACCTGGAACGTGTCGCCGTCCTGCTGGATGTATTCGGTGTAATCGTCCAGCGGTTCCAGTTCCTCGGCGATATCGGTCGTCTGAGAGGTCGCGTACGTCCCGTCGCGGGCCTCTTCGAGGATGTCGGCGTTGATGTCCGTCGCCGTAATCTCGATCCGGCGGGCGTTGATTTCGGGGTCGTCGAGCGCCAGCATCGCCGCCGAATACGGTTCCCGGCCGTCGGCACTCGGGGCCGACCAGAGCCTGACACGACGGTTGTTTTCCGTGAGTTCCCGGAGGACCGGCCGCAGTCGCTCCCACGCGTCCGGGTTCCGGAAGAAACCGGTGACGTTGATCGACAGCGAATCGAGCAGTTCCTCGCGTTCGCCGTCGTCGCGCTCCAGCAGTCGCTGGTAGGACTGGTAGTCCTCGGTGTCGGTTCGGCGCATCCGCGCGGTGATGCGGCGGTCGAGATACGAGTCGTTGTAAAAGCCCGACTCGAAATCCATCTCCGCACCGATGAACTCCACGAGGTCCTCGAAGGTACGTTCGCTGCCTTTGTTCATAGGGTCACCACGTCGAGGATGTGGACGATGTTTCCGTCGCCGAGAACGGCCGTGCCCGAGAGGCCGGGCGTTCCCGAGAGGATGCCTTCGAGGGGCTTGACGACGACCTCTTCCTGGCTGTTGACCGAGTCGCAGTGGAGCGCGACCTGGCGCTCGGACTCGCGGATTCGGACGAGCATCCCGTCGCCGTTGGCCGTCTCCCCTTCGATATCGAAGGTGTCGTCGAGGTGGATGACCGGGTAGATCTCGTCGTTGTGTTTGATGACCTCTTGGCCGTTGACCTGTTTCGCCTCCTCCGTCCCGGTAATCTCGTCGACGTTCTTGATCGGCACGCCGTACTCCTCGCCGCCGACTTTGACGAACAGCACCTTGACGATAGCCATCGTCACCGGCAGACGAAGCGAGACGGTGGTCCCCTCGCCAGGTTCCGAGTCGACGTTGACCGACCCGTCGAGCTGGGAGACCGTGTCGTGGACGACGTCCATGCCGACGCCGCGCCCGCTGGTGTCGGTCACTTCGTCGGCCGTCGAGAAGCCGGGGTGGAACACGAGGTCGTAGATCGCGGAGTCGTCCATCGCGTCCAGTTCCTCGGGCGAGCGGACGCCTTTCTCGATGGCCTTCTCCCTGATTCCTTCCACGTCGAGCCCGGCCCCGTCGTCTTCGACCTCGATGATGACGTGGTCGCGTTCGCGGGAGGCCCGGAGCGTGATGTGACCGGTGCGTGGCTTGCCCGCCTGCTCGCGCTCTTCGGGCGACTCGATGCCGTGGTCGACGGCGTTCCGCAGGATGTGCATCAGGGGGTCCGATATCTCCGTCAGGATGGTACGGTCGAGCTCGATGTCCTCGCCCTCGATCTCGAACTGGATGTCCTTGTCGAGTTCGCGCGCGAGGTCCCGGACGAGCCGCGGGAACTTCCCGACGACCTTCTTCAGCGGGATGAGCCGCATATCCATCACCGTGTTCTGGAGGTTCGCCGTGATCTTGTCCAGTTCGTTCAGCGTCTCGCCGGTGGAGTCGAGGTCGTCCTTCTCGACGCCCCGACGGAGCTTGATTCGGCTCGTGACCAGTTGCTCGACGAGCCCGTGGAGGTCGTCGAGCTGGTCCACGTCCACCCGGACGGACTTGATCTCGTCGACGCTGTGTTCCTCTTCGGCGTCCGGGTCGGGGTCCGAACCTGAATCCGAACCTGTGTCGGGATCGTCGACAGCATCGGCACCGGTGTCTGCTCCGCTCACCAGTTCGTCGGTCACGTCGGTCACGTCGAAACTGTCGACCTTGCCGGTCGTCCCCAGTTCGGCGTCGACGGTCGCCGCGTCGGGGCCGTCGAGATACAGGACGAACGTGTCCTCGAACTCGCCGTCCTCGATGTCGGCACGGCTCGGACTCGAATCGAGAATATCGAACCGCCCCTCGATGGATTCGACGGCCAGCATCGAGTCGACGCCGAGCATATCCGACTCTCCGACGCTGATTTCGGCCTGCAGGACTCGCTCGTCGACAGCGTCGCCGTCGACGTCGACATCACTGACGCTGGCCTCCGTGGTGAGCGACTCGTCGCTGTCCGAGGAGTCACCGTCGTCTGCCGTTTCGGTGCTGCCCGCGGCGGCAGCCCCCTCTTCGAGGACAGCGCGGAGCTCCTCGACCATCTCGTCGGTCTCTGTCCCCGATTCGCCGTGCTCTTCGATTTCCCCGACGATGACCTCTATCTGGTCGACCCCGGCGAAGACGAGGTCCATCAGGTCCGGTGTGACCTCCATCTCGCCCTGGCGCATCTCGTCGAGCAGGTCCTCCATCGCGTGCGCGAGGTTCGCTGCGTTGTCGAAGCCCATCGCACCGAAGTTGCCCTTCAGCGTATGGGCCGTCCGGAAGATTGAATCCATCGCCTCCGTGTCGGAGGGGTCGGATTCGAGTTCGAGCAGCGAGTTGTTGAGTTCGGTAATCGCTTCTTCGCTTTCACGGATGAATGCGTCTAGATACTGGTCGTCCATTGTCAGGTCACCTCAGTGGTAATCGTGTCGATAATGCCGTCCGCAATGTCGTCGATCGGCAAGACGCTGTCCACACAGCCCGTCTCGACGGCACGTTTTGGCATGCCGTACACCGCGGACGTGGCCTCGTCCTGTGCGATGGTCTTGCCCCCGGCCTGCTTGATCCGCCGAATCCCGTCCGCGCCGTCCTCGCCCATCCCGGTGAGGATGAGGCCGACGAGCGGGTCGTCGATTGTCTCCGCGGCCGTCCGCATCGTTACGTCGACTGCCGGACGGACGCTGTTGACCGGGTCGTCCTGTGTCAGCTTCGTCCGCAGTCGGCCGTTCCGGTAGTTCTTGACGACCATGTGCCGGTCGCCGGCGGCGACGAGTCCCTCGCCGCCGCCGATGCGCGCCCCGTCTGTGGCCTCCCGGACCTCGTAATCGCTTCGCGTGTTGATCCGCTCGGCGAACCGGCCGGTGAACCCCTCCGGCATGTGCTGGATGATGAGCACCCGGAGGTCAGCCTCGATGGGGAGACTCTCCATGACCTGTTCCACCATCTTCGGGCCGCCGGTCGAAGAGCCGATGACGAGCGTCGGGTTGGTGGCGTAGGTCGTCTGGCTCGACGAGCTCTCGGTCGCCCTCCGGCCAGTGGCTGAACTGCCGGCTGTTGTCGGTGCCGTTCCGCCGCTACTGCTTGCCCCACTGGCGCTGCCCGTCCCGCCGCCTTTGGTCGCGCCGACATCGACCGCCGCGACGGAACTGACCATTTCGACCAGCTGGTCTTTCAGGCGGGACATCTCCATCGACACCTCGCCACCGGGTTTGGTAAAGAAGTCGACCGCCCCCTTGTCGAGTGCCTCGAACGTCACATCGGCGTTCTCGTCGGTGTGGGCTGACAGCATCAACACCGGTGTCGGACACTCCGCCATGATGCGTTCCGTCGCCTCGATGCCGTTCATTACCGGCATCTCGACGTCCATTGTCACGACATCCGGCTTGTGTTCGATAACAGCCGACACCGCCTCCTCGCCATCACGCGCCTGCGCAACGACATCGATACCGCCATCGCTGAGGATATCAGAGATGACACTCCGCATGAAGTGAGAGTCGTCTGCGACCACGGCGCGGACACCGTCTGCCATATCACCAACGCTCCCGTCCGACAGGAGACATCGGCGAACGAGACATCCTCATACCTACTTCCAACTCGCGTTCGGCCCCGAAATAAATACTCCGCCCACGTAATCAAAGTTGATAGTCCAGCAGGCACCTTTATGCGCCCCTGTCCGCGACAGTTTGGATAAGAACCGCTATGGCAGCCCAGTCAGCCACCACCGGCCAGGTACTCGAGTTCCAGCTCGGCTCGGAGACGTACTGCGTGAGTATCGACTACGTGACTGAGATCGTCGATATCGGCGAACTCACGTCCGTCCCGAACGCCCCACCACACGTTCGCGGCGTCATGGACCTCCGCGGGCGCACGACATCGATTGTCGATCCCAAGGTCGTCTTCGGTATCGAGGACGAGGGCGCGGAGAAGCGCATCATCGTCTTCGACCCGGAAATCGTCGAGGAACAGGGCGCAGCCGGCTGGCTCGTCGACGAGGTGTATCAGGTGGTTCAGATCACGCCGGAGCAGGTCGACCAGTCCCCCGCGAACGACGCCGGCTCGATTCGGGGCGTCATCAAGCGAGATGACAGTTTTGTTATCTGGGTGGACCCCGCTGTCGTCCACGCTGGTGACTGATTCCGGTTCGTTGAGCGACATACCAGCAAGACTTTTTAACATTCCCGACAGAGAAGTATCTAATCAACTTCCAGTTCCTTCCGAAACTATGATTGAGCAAACCAAAACGGGGATCGAGGGCCTCGACGACATTCTGAACGGCGGCATTGTGAAGAACTCGACGACACTGGTGAGCGGCAACCCTGGAGCCGGGAAATCGATCCTCTGTCTCCAGTACATCTACAACGGCGTCGAAAAGTACGACGAGAAGGGTATCTACCTCTCCTTCGAGGAAGACGAGTCGGACCTCCGGGAGGCCGCCGAATCCCTCGGCTTCGAAAACTGGCAGGACCATGTCGACAACGGCGATATCAAGGTGTACGACAAGCAAGTCCTCCTGCGCGAGAACGACTTCACCTCTTCGCTGGATATTCTGCTTGAAGAACTCGAGGACGGCGACTACGACCGGCTCGTGCTGGACTCCCTCGCCATGTTCGAGCTGTTCTTCGAAAACGAGAAGGAGAAACGGACGTATCTCCTGAAGTTCACTGACATCCTCAGCGACAGCGGCCTCACGACGCTGATGACCAACGAACAGGGGGCCGTTTTCCCGGACACCGAGATCGGGCTGGAGAACTATCTGACTGACGGCAACATCTACCTCATCCAGACGCCGACTGACACCGGCGTGAACAGGTACGTCTGGGTCGCCAAGATGCGAAAGCAGAACATCGAGACCGACATCTACCCGATGGAGATCGACCAGGGCGGTATCGACGTCCACCAGAACGCTAGCGCCTTCTCGATGATGAGCGAGGAAGAATCACCAATTTAGGGACACAAGAGAGCCATTATTACTCCATAGAACGACGGATACAGCCACACAGAGCACTGTTTCCGTACGAACGCCCCGCAATGCGTGTCTGCCTCTCCTTCACTCGATATCACAGGCGATAGCTTTATTATCGACTGAATTTATTATTTGATAACGATGGATTCAGGGGAGATTCTTCAGACGCTTGGCAATAAATACAGTGCCGAAATCCTCGACGCGACGGACGAACCGGTCTCCGCACAGGAGCTTAGCGACGAACTCGGAATCCCCATCGCGACGTGTTACCGACGGATCGATGAACTGACCGAACACGACCTCCTGGAACTACACGACAACATCCTCTCTGACGACCGCCGGCGTATCAAGGTGTACCGGCGGAACGTCGACGAGGTCCGGGTCGACTTCGATGACGAACTGACTGTTCATATCGAAGAACGGTCGGAAGTGACCAACAAACTCGACGAGGCGTGGCGGACTCTATCCGAGCGGTAGAGCAACTCTTCCCGACGTTATCACGAAAGATATTTTCGAGCGTGGATTTAATACCGGGTTCGCTGTAGCCCTGTACAGTGCTGATGATAGAACTTCTCTACGCCATATCGACACTGGTGTTCGTCGTGGCCGGACTGACAATGGTCGGGATGGCCATGCGGGCGTACGTTCAGACATCCCGGCAGGCGATGCTTCATCTCTCGATCGGGTTTTCGCTGGCGATCGCGGGCGCAGCCGCTACGATGATTAGTGCCTTTATCAACGATTTCGAGGGTGTGCGGTCGCTGCTGCTGGTCAACAGCGGGTTAACGACTTTCGGCTACCTGTTCGTGATGTACAGCCTCGTCACGTACGAGTGAGTCTGTGTCCCGACCCACCATACACCAGTTGAGTGCTGATTTCTATCCCTGATAGCCTCCATTAAATCCCATCAAATCTGATTCTCAGCGGCACAGTATCCTGGCCATCGCTCTTCAAGCAATTTTCACTCGTTCTGTCGGCAGAATACGCCTTCAAGCCCTCAGACGCTTATTATCATGTCGTATAATTTGGGGGGAGGTATTATTACTAACGAAAAGAACGGTAGCATAGGGTCAGACAGACCCGGATCAACAATGCTAACGAAACTAACGAACGACGACGACCGCGGGCAGGTCGGTATCGGCACCCTGATCGTGTTCATCGCGATGGTGCTGGTCGCCGCAATCGCCGCGGGCGTCCTGATCAACACGGCCGGCTTCCTCCAGAGCAGCGCCGAGGAAACCGGACAACAGAGCAGTGACCAAGTGACGAATCGGCTTGAAGTGGTGAATACGGTCGGAACTGTGACTAGCGGCGAGGTCACACAAGTTGAACTGACAATTAAGAAAGCGCCTGGCGCTGCAAATATCGACATCGGTAGCACGATTTCACAATGGGTTGACTCTTCGGGGTCATATGACATAACGTACACCGATGTCACCACTGGTGACGATGACTTCACCGTCGACACCGTCCAAGACGACGATACCTCGATTACGGACAGTCAAGTGTTGAACGACCCCGCTGACCGTGCAGTGATTACATTTGACCTTTCGGCTTCTGGTGGTCCAAGTGCGCTCGCTGAAGGTTCAACGGCCACGGTCCGACTGAACACCCAGTCCGGCGGTACGACGACGGTCCGCCTGGTCGTTCCGGAGACCCTGTCTGGTAACTCGGCAGTCACTCTCTAAGCTCGCAGATTTCTTTCGTTTCGATGCGTCTTTTTTGTACTCACCTCGATTAGCGACGGAGTTATACGATAGCCTCTCACACTAGTATCCATGGCTCGGCGGTCAGACGAACCGAATCCGGAAGAGGGCAAGGTACTCTCGCCCGAAGAGCTCGATATCGCCGACGACGAGCACGTCACCGAGATTGATGAGGGCCGCTACGTCGTCTCGTCGGATGTCCGCACTGACGACTCCTACGGGAATCAGGTCTCGTCGGATTCGGCGCCTGAACCGTCCCCAGAACCCGACCCGGAGCCGTCGACGCCCGAGTTCTCCGATGCGAACGTCCACGAGTGGCTTGCCGAACAGATGGCTGACTCGAACGCCCGGTACGGCTTCGACGTGACCGCGAAGTTCGACGGCGACGTCGACCAGCAACAACTCACTTCGAACGACATCGTCACCGTCTTCGAGAGCTTCATGCTCTGGTACGGTCGCCAGATGGACGGGTCGACGCCGGTCGAGGAAGTGCTGGGCATTCTACTGTCGGAATCGAACGTTCCAGTTCGCTATCCGCCAGCGGTCATCAAACAGCTCGTTCGGTCGACGCAACTGACGCCCGATGATTCCATCGCTGATCTGTTACAGGCCGTCGAAGACGCCGACGGTGCCGAACTCTGATACGGACTGCTGTACGTCTTTGCTGCACTGACCGCCAGTAGTCAAGCAGTCACCGCGGTAAAGTTCAGCCGCTCGTACCACTGACGAGGGATTTAAATCCCGGCACGGCAGTGTGTAGGGTAGATCATGGGCCCGCGCCATCCGCCGACGGTCGTTGCCCTGTTCGTTCTGGTAACGCTCGTCGTGACGGGTCCGATCGTCGGCGTTGACGCCGTCAGGACACAGCCGACGACTATCGGTGACGGGACAGCATCCGTCAGTTCTGTGCAAGTGCCTACGTCGGAGATACGGATCACGGACGGTCGGTTCGGCACGAACGTCGCGTATCTTCGAGTGCCCGATGCCAGTGTGACCGTCGACTCCGTCACGGGCCGTCCGAGGCTGCTGTATCAGGTTGCGGTCCCTGCGCTCGATATCTCTCTCGAAGACGAGCAGGTCCTTTCGGAAGGACAGTCCGGGACGTACCGACTCGCACCGGGTGACAGAGCGGTAACGCCGTCCTCACTGGAGCGAGATATGTACCGGGGAACCGTCCTGCTCCGGGTCCAGAGCTTCGAAACTGCTGAGACGATCGTTGCTGAAAACGTGACAGTGCAGGTGGAGCGATGACCCGAGACGTCGAGTGGCTCACTGGCCGCTGTCGACAGTTCGGAAAGACCATGTTCGGTGACCGCTACGGCTATGCCCTCTGGCTCGGCCTGCTCGTGACGTTCGGCTTCTACTGGCGCGTCGGTATCTTCATCACCGACACGTACACCACCGCCAACGCACTCGTCGCTGTCTCGAACGGGCAGTTACACATCACCGAGACGCCGTACACACTGACACTCGGGTCGCAGCCGGGCCTGCACGAATCAGGTGGGAACCTCTACGGACGAAACTACGGCCAGATACTTCTGGCTGTCCCGCTGGTCTGGGTGCTTCAAGCGCTGTCCGTACTCATCACGCCCCGGTTATTACTCCTTGGCCTCTGGTCGGGCACCGCTCTTCTTTTCGTGTCTCAGGTCGGCGAGCTCGGGCAGCGTCACACCGATACTGCCAAGCGAACGGTTCTGGGGGTCGGCAGTGGGACCGTCGCGATCCTGTTTCTAATCGGTGCGCTGACGGCGACAACGCTCCCTGACACTGGGCTCCCGATTGCTGCGTTCCAGATCTCGACGATGCTCGCGGCGGCGACGACGAGTCTCGTCATCTACCGTCTCGTCGGTATCTGGCACGACCGCTCGGTCGCACTGGCGGCTGGTGTCGCAGTCGGTATCGCCTCGTCTGTCGGGTTCTGGGCCTCGCTCCCGAAACGTCACGTCCTGGTCGGGCTGTTGATCCTGTTAACGGTGTACCTGTTCGCTCGGAGCCGAGTTGCCTATGCCGACGCCAGGTTTCGGATCGGGTTGGGCTTTCGTGCCGGGGCGTATCTGACCGCCGGACTGGTAACCTGGACCCACGCTTTCGAGGGGTTCTTTCTGGTGGTGACGCTAGCTCTTGTGGACCTTGTCACCGCCAGGCGAAACTCCCTTCTGCATCTCGCTGTTGTCGGCCTCGGGCTCTTCCTCGGTTCGCTCCCGATGCTCGTGACGAACTATTTTATATCTGGTAACCCGGTCAAACCGCCGCGGTTGCTCTCCGCTGTAGGGGGTGCAAACGTCGAGTTCACACCTGATACCGGCGGTGATGGCGGGACCGGTGGTGGCAGCGGCGCTGGCGGCACTGAGGGTACGGGAACCGACGGTGGTACTGGCGGGAGTTCTGATGGCGGGACCGGTGGTAGTGGTTCCACGGGGACTGGTAGCGAGGGCGGTAATACCGGAACGCCGGTTCTGACACCGCTTCTCGGTCTGTTCGAACGGATCATGGGGCCTGCGGTACCCGCGATGACATTCGTCTCGGATGCAGTTCGAAGTGGTCTCGGCGTACTGACCACGCCGGATAGAATGTCGCAGATATTCTTCCGGAGCGGCTCCGCCCCAGGCATCAACTACGCTCCCAACTCCTACGAAGCGATTGAACTCACAATGCTTGAGTCCGTCCCGCTTTTCGGCGCGATAGCGGCGCTTCCTGTGGTCCTGGTTCGGGCAGTCAATCACCGGATACGGCGATGGAGCGTCCGACCCTCGCAGTACTCGCCCAGAACACAGACCGATATACTCGTCGCGGCCCTTGCGGGCGTCTTCACGCTCATCTATCTGAGCCGACTCCCACTGCACACACAGCTCACCGTTCGATATCTGCTGCCGACGGTCCCGCTCATCATGTACGGAGTCGTTCGGGTTCCGGCGGTCCACGAAACCGCCAGCGACGCGAAGCGGTGGCTCGCCGGCGGGTACGCTGTGAGTGCCGTCGGCGGTGTCATCCTCGGACTCGGTGCGGTCGCCGGACTCGACCTGGCGCTCGGGGAGGCGGTGCAGTTCCACGCGCTCCTCAATCTCGGTGGTGCAGCGGTCTGTGCCGGGACTGTGCTGGGCCACACACTCGTCCCCGACCGCGTTCCGTCCGGGGTCGTCGCGCTTGGCCTGGCACTCCCGGCGGGACTGACGACAGCGTACCTCCTCCTCTCGGGGCTCGTGTACTTCCAGTATGGCCCCTTCGCGCTCGATTTCGTTCGTGCTCTCGCCCCGCATCTCCCGGCGGTGTAACCGGGTTTCGGAGTCCATCGATATCACACGCGATAATTTACGGGACACCTTTATCTAACTCATCGCGATATGTAGCCTTGATAGGCATGCCAGACGTACTGATCGCCGACGATTCAGAGTTTATGCGTAACCTCCTCCGCGAGATTCTCGAAGAAGATCACGAGATCGTCGGGGAGGTCGAGAACGGTGTCGAAGCAGTCGAAGTGTTCAAAGAGAAAGGTCCGGACCTGGTGATGATGGACATCGTGATGCCCATCCGGGACGGTATCGAGGCCACGGACGAGATCAAGTCCTCTAATCCCGACGCGAACGTTATCATGTGCACAAGTGTCGGCCAGGAAGAGAAGATGAAGGAGGCGGTGAAAGCAGGGGCTGACGGGTACATCACCAAGCCGTTCCAGAAACCCAGTGTGATGGAGGCTATCGAGGACGTCGTCCCTTCATAGATGAACGTCGATATCCAGTCGCTGGGCACGTTCAACCAACTCGCTCACGAGGGGGCTGAACAGGCCACGCAGTCGATGGGCCAGATGACGGGCATCGACGCCGTCGTCGACGTGACCAAGATCACGCTGCTCGACAGAGCGGACGTCGGAGAGGAGCTGGCCGGCCGGGACTTCGTCGGCGTCCAGTTCTCCTTTGACGGCGTCCTGGAGGGGGATACGGTCCTCGCCTTCGACGTGGATAGTGCCGGGACGATCACCGAGGAGATGATGCCCGGCAGCAGCGACGACGAGGCGATGGCCAGAAGCGGCATCGAGGAGATCGGTAACATCATGATGAGCGGGTTCATCGACGGGTGGGCCGACTACGTCGGAGCGACCATCGACCACTCACCGCCGGAGTACATCGAGGAATCAGGCGGTGACGTGCTCCCCGATGCACCCGAGAACGGCGACCATCAGCAGGTGTTCGTGTTCAAATCGGAGATCGAATGGATCGACGAGTCGGTGAACTTCTACATCTACATGCTCCCTGAGTACGAATCGCTCACGGAGATGATGGTGGAACACGTCGATACGGACGGCGACGCCATCCCCATCGACAAGCTCCAGACGTTCAACGAGATGACGACCAGCGGCACCCAGAAAGCCGCTGACAACGTCGAGATGATGACCGGCATCCCGACGGAATCGGAGGTGACGCAGATCAGCTTCGCCCCCATCGAGGACGTGCCAAAGCAGATCGGCACGGACACGTTCGTCGGGACGGTCGTCGAGTTCACCGGAACGCCCAGTGGCTACCTCATGGTGCTGTTCGACGAGGTTTCGGCCATCAACGTCGCGGAAGCGATGATGCCCATCGAGATGGACAGCGACGAGCTAACCGACCAGCACAAGGCCGCTATAGAGGAACTGGGGAACATCATGACGAGCGGGTTCGTCGACGGCTGGGCGAACGTCCTCCAGACGTCAGTCGAACACACGCCGCCGCAGCTCGTCCACGACATGGGGCAGGCGATTATGGACCCGCTGGCGGCCCAGGTCGGACAGTACCAGGAGCACGCGTTCATCATCGACTCCCAGATGCGGACCGACGACATCGAGTTCAAGGCTGAGATTCACGCCCTGCCGAACGAGAAAGAGCTTCGCGCCGCCCTCAATGACCTCGACGTTGAGCGAGCGACCGAGACGGGCGCGGACGTGGAACAGATCTTCAAATAATGAAAGTATACGATGGTAGCCAAACGGAGAGTCCCGCACAGAGTTCGCCGGAACGTATCAAAGTCGGCATCGCGGAGTACAAGGTGGCCACGGAGTCGGCGCTGCTGACTACGAGCGGGCTGGGCTCCTGTATCGGAATCGCGATATACGATACCCGTAACACGGTGGCCGGGCTCGTCCACGTGATGCTCCCGTCGGCGGCTGATATCGACGGCGGCAACCGTGCGAAGTTCGCGGACACGGGCGTCGAAGCGCTCATCGAGGCCATGGCGGATGCCGGCGCGTCGACGGAGACGATGGAAGCCAAGATCGCCGGCGGGAGCGACATGCTCGATTTCTCCGAGAACGGCTCCTCTATCGGCTCGCGTAACGCCAAGAAGGTGCGCGAGACGCTGGACGAACACGGCGTTCCCGTTGTCGGCGAAGACCTGGGTGGTGACCACGGTCGGTCCGTCAAGCTCGAAGCGGACACCGGCAATTTCATTGTCAAAAGCGCGAACACGGATTCGATAACGCTGTGATGTCCACGAGTAGTACTCGCGCGTGACTCCGGGCGTCAGACGGGTGACAGCCGCTCGTCTGCCGGGGGCGCACTGCCCCTCTCTGTTCGACGACTTACTTCCCGAAATTAATATGAAATGTAACAGGCTAGTATTTGAACCGTTAATTTACTGTATCTGAGCCGGGAAAATGGGATATTATTATCAAATATGATACGCTAAGGGGAATATTCAAGAGTAGAAACAGCGTGAGATACAAGAGATGAGTAGTCTCGCTCTCGTGCCACTGGCTCCAGCCGTCTCACCCGAACTGGTTGGACTGGCACCCGCCCTCTTCGTCCTGCTGACCGGCGGGCTGGTTGGTATGAGCATCAAGAACATGTTCGATTCGATTCTGTCGGACGACGAGAGCGGGGACGCGAGCGAGGACGGCGGTGGCGGCGAGATGGCCGACGGCGGCGGCCTGATGGCCGACGACGGCGGTGGCGGCGGTGACGACCTCGGCGGTCTCGGTGGCCTTGACGATGGCGGCGACGAAATGGGTGGGTTCGGTGACGACGAGTTCGGCGACATGGAGGACGCCAGCGGCCCCGACACTGACGAACTGGAGCACCGTCTCGACGAACTGGAAAACGAGGTCGGCAGCCTCTCGTCGACGGTCAACACGGTGCGGACGGAAAACGAGAGCATCTCCGAGTCCGTCGAAGAGACCGAGGAGAACGTCCGGAAGCTGCTCGATATCTACGAGATGGTCACCCGCGGCGTCAACCCCTTTGCAGACGATGTCGACGGTGGCATGGGCGGCATGGGCGATGCCGGTGGGGGCTCCTTCGGTCTCTTTGACGACGACGGGAGCGACGACACCGAGGAGGATATCGACGACGATGTCGCCAACGCTGATGCGGAGGGCTTTTTCGACGAAGACCTGACGGGCGACGCTGGTGGTGACATGTCGATGGACGATGGCGGTGTCGACGACATGTTCCCCGACGACGGCGACGACATGGGCGGCTTCGAGGACGACGGCGGGTCGTTCGACGAGGAGTTCGACGATTTCGACGACACGGAGGACGACATGAGCATGGACGATGGGATGAGCATGGATGACGGGGAGAGTATGGACGAGGACAGCGACGACGGCGACGGCGGCAAATCGTTCGCAGAGCTCAAAGACGAGTACGAGTCCGGCGACGCCGAATGGGCCGAGGGCGAGGAACCTGATGACGAAGCGGATGACGACGATGATCTGCTCGGCGAAGACGATGATGACCTGCTGGCCGACGAGGACGATGATCTGCTGGCCGAGGAGGATTCGGACGGCGATGCGGGCGGGCTGGAAGACGACGACCTCTTCGACGAGGTCATCGAGGATGACGGGAGTGACGAGGCCGAGGCGGCTATGGAAGCCGAACCAGAGCCCGAACCGGAGCCGGAGCCCGAGCCAGAACCCGAGCCCGCCGTGGAACCTGAGCCCGAACCCGAACCTGAACCTGAACCGGACCCGGAGCCAGAGCCGACCGCCACGCAAACGGACACGGCAGCCGCCGGCAGCGGCGATGAATCAACGGTAGACGACGGCTCGGATGCGGACGCGGACGACGGCGGGAAGCCGTATCTGTCGACGATGCCGGAGGGGTTCGCGGCGGACCTCATCATCGTCGAGTGGCTGGAGTTCCTGGTCCAGCACTCGGGCTACCGCGAGACGGCCCGTGCCATCGACTACTACGAGACCATCGACTGGATAGACGAGTCGGTCGCGGACCAACTCAAGGAGTACCTCCGCGGCTTCGACGACGTGAACGACACCGGGGGTGGGCTGTCCATCGACCACCACACGGAAAGCTTGCACTACATCTCTCAGCTTGACAGTGACAGCGGCGCTGACGCCGTTGCGCTCTCGAAACTGGTGGGTGGAGGTGGTTCTGATGGGATTCAGCGTTAGCGGTTCGGCGGCCATCATTTTCGTGGCCGCGTTCATCGGTTTCGGGATGTTCTACTCCGCAACCGCGAACGGCTTCGAGCGCGTCAACGACGCCCGCGAGGACCAGCGCGACCGGCTGCTCGACCAGCAGAACACCGACATCTCGCTGGTATCGGCGACGTGGAACAGCAGCGAGAACGACAACCTCGTCGTAACCGTCGACAACACCGGTTCGGAGACACTGTCGGTCGAAGAAACCGATCTACTGATCGACAACGACTACCGCACCGGCTATGACACGTCCATCGACGGCGACTCCTCGACGGATATCTGGGCGTCACAGGAGCGGTTAGAGATAACCGTCACCTCGCTCAGTAGCCAGCCAAACCGGGTGAAAGTCGTCACGGGGAACGGCATTGCCGAAACGATGGTGGTGAGCTAACATGGCAAGCGTCTCCGTCTCACACCTGATCCTGTTTATCGCATCGATGGCTATCGCCGCGAGCGTGGCCGGCGTCTTTACGACCAGTATCGGCGAGCTGAGCAACGCTGTCTCGGAACAAGGGCTGGACGTAAGCAGCGACGTTCGGACCGACGTGGAAATCATCTCCGACAGCGGCAGCGGTAATATCTACGATGACAATGGCACCGGCACCGGCACGATCACCATCCACGTCAAAAACACCGGGTCGGAGACGTTGGCTCCGGTCCCCGGGCAGATAGATCTGTTCGTCGACGGCACCTTCGCCAGTGACTATACGGTGACGCTGGAGCCCGACGGCGGTGACAGCTGGCGGCCCGGTGATGTCGTCCGAGTCGAGATCAACCGTAACCTCGACAGCAATAGCGACCACCGCATCAAACTCATCGCCAACGGCGACGAGGAGGTGTTCGAGTTCAACACATGAGTATCGCAAGTACTGACCTATTCTCGCTCGGACTGGACGATCACGACCGACTGAACAAGGAACTGGGCGGCGGTATCCCACCCGGCAGCATCATCCTCGTCGAGGGTGACTACGGGGCCGGCAAATCCGCCATGAGCCAGCGGTTCACCTACGGCCTCTGTGAAGAGGGCCACGAGGTGACCTACCTCTCGACGGAGCTCACTGTCGGGAGCTTCCTCGACCAGATGCACTCGCTGTCGTATGACATGGTCGACCACATCCTCGACGAGGACGTGCTGTTCCTGCATGCCGACATCGGCGAATCGAACGCACTCACTGGCGGTGACGAACAGTCTGAGCGGAAAGAACTCCTCAAGCGGCTGATGGAGGCTGAGGTGATGTGGGACGCCGACGTCATCGTCATCGACACGTTCGATGCCATCCTCCGGAACGACCCCAAGTTCGAGGCCCTCGTCCGGCAAAACGAGGAGCGCCAGGCCGCACTGGAGGTCATCTCCTACTTCCGGGACGTCATCTCACAGGGCAAGTGCATCATGCTCACCGTCGACCCGTCGACGCTAGACGAGGAGGCAATCGGCCCGTTCCGGGCCATCGCCGACGTGTTCATCGAACTTGAAATGATCGAGGTCGGCAACGACGTGCGCCGGCAGGTCAACGTCCTTCGATTCGCCGGCATGGGCGAACAGGTCGGTGACACTATCGGGTTCTCGGTGCGTTCGGGAACCGGCATCGTCATCGAATCGCGCAGCGTCGCTTAGAGGTGACATAAGATATGACAGACCACGGACGTGCGAAACCGTCGGACGAACTTCGACAGATGGCAGCGCGGCGGCCCCACCTCCGGGACCACCTGAAGAAGTTCAAGCAGATCACCGGTGAGTTCCCGATGCTCATCGACGAGGCCGACGACGAGTACGAGACGAACCGGCCGAACGTGCTCTACCCGGTCGGCGGCCCCATCTTCTGTCATATCTACGGCGACGTGGGCCAGGACATGAAGTACTACGCCATCGAGCCGGAACTCGACGAGGACGAGCGGGCCGTCTTCGGAAAGGTCCGGAACCGTCTGCTCCAGCGCAGCGTCAACAAGCCCGCGCCCGAAAACGAAGCCCAGTTCGACGACCGTATCGAGGAACTCCTGCAGGAGACAACGAAGGTCCGGGACGAGGACAGCGACAGCGGCGTCCTCACGCGCCTCTCGAACCTGACCGACGTGAGTAGCGTCGAGGTCACACAGGAGACCTACGAGAACATCCTCTACCGGCTGAACCGCGACATCGTCGGCCTCGGCCCGCTCGAACCGGTCATGCGCGATCCGGCCAACGAGGACATTCACGTCATCGGCCGCAGCGAGTGCCACGTCGACCACGGGGTCTACGGCATGCTCGAAACCACTGTCGAGTGGGAGACCGAGGAGTCGTTCGACCAGTGGCTCCGCAACATGGGCGAGCGGATGGGCGACCCGGTCTCCGACTCGGACCCCATCGTCGACTCGACGCTCCCGGACGGGTCGCGTCTGAACCTCATCTACTCCGACGACGTGAGCCTGAAGGGCCCCTCGCTCACTATCCGTCAGGGCGACGACGTTCCGCTATCCATCTTCCAGATTACCAAGTGGATGACGCTGTCGCCGCAACTGGCCGCGTATCTCTGGCTCTGTCTGGAGAACGAGCAGACGGTGTTCGTGGTCGGGGAGACGGCGTCCGGGAAGACGACGACGCTGAACGCGATCCTCTCGTACATCCCCGACGACTCGAAGATCTACACCGCGGAGGACACCGCGGAGGTCATCCCGCCGCACAACACCTGGCAGCAGCTGCTGACCCGGGAGGGCGGCGGCGAGGGCTCCTCCGACGTCGACATGTTCGACCTGGTCGCGGCCGCGCTGCGGTCGCGCCCCGACTACATCATCGTGGGCGAGGTCCGCGGCGCCGAGGGGCGCATGGCGTTCCAGGCGGCCCAGACCGGCCACCCGGTCATGCTGACGTTCCACGCCTCGGACATCGTCTCGATGATCCAGCGGTTCACCTCCGAGCCGATCAACGTCCCC
>ENA-ORDC01001302-ORDC01001302.1-marine-metagenome-genome-assembly--contig:-NODE-1302-length-19154-cov-12.217644_pt1 | contig 19154 bp, 19 predicted proteins | sample MGYA00237783_ERZ508515 | MGnify/ENA primary metagenome ERZ508515 (study PRJEB26186, sample SAMN06268792) | marine metagenome | isolation source: Eden Landing Ponds, San Francisco, CA, USA | place... | reverse complement strand
AACATGATGGCGATGGCGATGGAGATGAGCGAGGAGGGCAAACTCGACGGCGTCGGCCACCTCGACTGGGGCGACTCCGAGACGATGATCGACCTCATCGACGAGATCGGTCACCGCTCCTCGGACCTCGGCGACCTCCTCGCGGAGGGCCCCGAGCGCGTCGCCGACGCGAAGGACGCGCACGGCAACAAGCTCTCCGTCAAGGGCCAGACGATGGCCGCCTACGACCCGCGCTGCATGAAGGGCATGGGGATCGCGTACGCGACCTCCAACCGCGGCGCCTGCCACCTGCGCGGCTACACGCCGGCCGCCGAGATCCTCGGCATTCCGGAGAAGGTCGATCCGTACGAGTGGGAGGGCAAAGGCGAGCTCACCGCCACCTTCCAGGACTTACACGCCGTCTCCGACTCCTTCGACATCTGCAAGTTCAGCGCGTTCGCGGAGGGGATCGAGGAGTACGTGCTCCAGTACAACGGCATGACCGGCCGCGACGTCTCGGAGGACGAGCTGTTCGAGGCGGGCGAGCGCGTCTACAACCTCGAACGCTACTACAACAACCTCGTCGGCTTCGACGGGGCGGACGACACTCTGCCGAACCGGTTCGTCGAGGGGCACCCGGACGCCATCCCCGGCACGGGCGCCAGCGAGGGTCAGCTCTGCGAACTCGACGAGATGAAGGCCGAGTACTACGAGACCCGCGACTGGGTCGACGGCGTCGTCCCCGACGAGAAGCTCGACGAACTCGGGATCGAGGTCGGGCCGGGTACCGGCGTCTCCGCCGGCGACTCCGCGGCCCCCGCCGACGACTGATCGCGGTCGCCGCCGCGGCCGCGGCGCGCGGGTCCAGTCTCCCGTTCGCGTTTATTTTTACGTCTCCCGCGCCGGTAGCGTCGCGCATGGGACACGACCCGCTCTCCCCCTCCGAGGCCCTCCGAACGCCGGTCGGGGCGGTGCTCGCCGCCGTCTCGGTCCTCGCGTTCGTCTACTCGCTCGTGATCGTCGCGCAAGTCCTCCTCGGCGTCGTCGTCGGGGTCGCGCTGCCGGCCGGCCTGTACCTCAGTTACCGGGCGTTCGCCGCGCTCGACGCGATCGCAGACGCCGCCCAGCGCATCGCGACGGTCCGGGAGCGCGAGGCCGAAGAGGCGTCGCGGTTCGGGTCCGCGGCGGAACGCGACTCGCAATCGTCGCGGTCGTCGGACCGGCTCGCGGAGCGCGAGCGATAGGTGGGCCCCGAACCCGATCCGCCCGCCGCTTCCGCTTCCCGCCTTAGAACTCGAAGCCGACGGCGTCGCGGTCGGGCCGGATCGGGCTCGTCGGGTACGGCGGCGACGCCTCGGGGTCGTTGAACGGCCGCGGAGCCACGTCGTTCGGCCCCTCGGGGTAGAAGAGCGCGGCCAGCGTCTGGATCGCGGTCCGCCCGCTGGCGAGCTCGAACTGGCCGCCGCCGTACAGCTCGATCCCGCGCTCCTCGCAGTACGCTATCGCCTCGAACAGCGATTCGAGCGTGCCGAACCGAGAGGGTTTGACGTTACACCACCCCGGCTCGACCGGGAGCGCCTTCAGGCTCTCGACGCCGTCGATCGGGTAATCGAAGGAGAGCCGGTCGGCCTGCGGCTCGACGAGCGGGCGCGTCTCGGTCGTGAACGCGGCGTCCTCCACGACCGCGGCCGGGAACGCGGCGAACACGTCGCGGTACAGCTCGGGGTCGGCCTCGACGTCGACGTCGGTGCCCTCGTACCAGCCCTTCAGGTCGAGGATCCGGACCGCGTCGGTCTCTCTGAGGGTCTCGAACGCCTCCTCCGGCCAGTCGGGCGTCGGGTCGAGCTTGAACTCCAGCTCGTCGTCGAGCGCGAGCAGCTCCTCGACGCGGTCGGTCGTCGGCGGCTCGCCCAGCCGCGTCGAGACGACGAACCGGACCGGGTCGGGCTCGATCCCGAGGCACTCGCCGAGCGACTCCCCGCGCTGACGGAGCGCCAGATCGAGCGCGGCGCTCTCGACCGCCCACCGGCGGTAGTTCCGGAAGTACGCCTGCTCGGGCTCCTTGTGCGCGAATAGGTCGATCTCGTCGAGGCGCGCCGACAGCCCGTCGATCGTCCACTCACCCTCGATGTCGATCGGGTCGGTCCCGACGAGCGCGTCGTGGTCGACGGTCTCGTAGGTCACGTCCTCGCCGCGCCCGACGACGCCGTCGCCGGCGAGCCGGAACTCCGTGGTCGTTCGCTCGAACCCGCTCGTGGTCTCGCCGGTGTACCGGCGACGCTCGACCGACTCGATCGTCACCGAGAGGTCCGCGATCCGCTCGTACGCGCTCATAACACCCCCCACGGTCCGCGGGAACTTAAACGGGTGACGCAGCCGGAAGGATCACAGTTCGGTGTCGTCGCGGGAGCAGGCGCCGTCGCCGGATCGGAGACGAAGGCGGAGCGTAGCGATCCGGGTCGAGAGCGCCCAGAACAGCGGTATCACGGTGAGCGCGACGGCCCCGGCCGCCGCGACCTGCAGCACGGTCGTCGTGAACCAGGGCTCGGCGTCGGGGTAGGGGATCGACGTGTGGGTCACCTCGCCGATCACGGGAACGAAGTAGTCCATCAGCAAGTCGACCGTGTACCACGCGGTCGCGACCGCGACCGCCTTCAGCGGGAAGTCGGTGATCCGGTGGAGGACGAACGCCTGCACGACCATCCCGAGGTGGCTCACGAAGAGGAACGCGTACATCGCGGGGCCCGAGTTCGCGAGGAACGCCGGGGAGAAGGCGACGAGCACGTACGGCGTCCAGAGCCCGAGCTTGACGTTCCCGAAGAAGGCGAGGGCCGCAAGCGTGTCGCTCGACCGCCCGAGCCCCCACGCCGCGAGCGCGAGCGCGATCAACAGGGTCGCGCCGGGGCTGTCGGGGATGAACGCCCACATCTCGACCGGGAGCTCGCGGAACTGAAACCGGTAGTACCAGAAGCCGAACGCGGTGCCGAGGAGGTTGATGGCGACGATCACCCAGACAAACCGAAAGGCCACGTCCTCCAGCGCCTTCGGGAGCGGGGCGAGCCACCGCGGCAGCGACTCGCGGTCCGGCGGGTCGCGGCCGAGCGCGCCGACGATGTCCATACGGTCGGCTCGGACCGCCCGGTCAAAGCCGTGGCGGTCGCGGAACGGTGGTGGCGCGTCGGGCGCGGGAACCGGGACGAAAAGGGCTATGCGTCCCCGGCGGGAAGGCAACGGTATGCGCCCGCGAACGCTGCTCGCGCTGCTCCTCGTCGTCCCCCTCGTGGACGCGCTGTTCCTGATCGTCGTCGCGACGCGGCTGGGGTGGGCGGTCACGGTCGCGCTCGTCGTGTTGACGGCCGTCCTCGGGATGCTCCTCCTCCGCGCCGAGGGGCGCGCGACGCTCGCGAGGGTCCAGCGCAAACTGGCCCGCGGCGAGCCCCCGACCGACGAACTGCTCGACGGAGGCCTCCTGATCGCCGCCGGCGCGTTCCTGCTCACGCCGGGGCTCGTCACCGACGCGGTCGGGTTCCTGCTCGCGCTCCCGCTCTCTCGGGTCCCGATCCGCATGGCTCTCAAGAAGTACGTCGTGATCCCGTACCTCGACAGCGAGACCGGCGGGTTCACCACCGGAAACGTCTACGTCGGCGGATTCCCGGGCGGTGACGGAGACGGAGCCGGGTTCACCATGGGCGGCTCGTTCGGTGGCGGCAACTTCGGCGGAGGCAACTTCGACGGCGACGAGTTCGACGAGGGCGCGTTCGGCGGCAACGACGGCTTCGACCAGCAGGGCTCCGCCGGCGACGACGCCGGCGACGCCTCCGACGGCGACCGATTCGACGACCCGGACCACGCCGACGACGTCGTGGACGTGGACTTCACGGTCGAAGACGAAGAGTCGGACCGGGGCGACTGACGCCGTCGCTTTCTACGCGCTCTCCCCTCCGCGTGACCCGTTTCTGGCGCGATCTGAAACCGGCTGACTGCGGGCGATTCGCGAAAGGAAACCCTTAAAATCCTACCAGCGCAACGAATGAATGCGCTCACCTGGGCCAATAGCTCAGTCAGGTTGAGCGCTCGGCTGATAACCGGGAGGTCCACGGTTCAAATCCGTGTTGGCCCACTCGCGCGAAGCGCGGGGCCTATTCGAGGGCCCTTGCGGCTCAAATCCTCCCCGGCCACCAATTTCCGTTGGACTACAAACTGAAGAGAAGCGTCTTTTCCAGTTGATTTGAACCACAATACTCGCGAGGGTCTACGCTGTCCAACGATCAGAGAATAGCCGCCGCCTCAAAGGAGTAAAATTCTGTAACCCATTTCAACATCATTGCGACCAAATAGGAGATACTCAATCAGTACAGTCCATTATTGACTGAGTAGACGATCCCATACACAAAAAGAACTGTCCCGGTCCCCATTAGAAAACCAGTAATTCCTCTTAATATATTTGTACTTTCACGATACCCGAGCATTTGTGTAGTACCGTCAATTCCTCCGGGGGATAGAGCAAGTATACCAAGAAATACAGCAGTCTCTGGGAATATCACCGAGAGCCAAAGTGGTGATGATACAATAGCAAATAAACCCCCTATATACATTAACGAACACCTCGCGCACAGCCCAAAGTATCTATTATTATATTTAAAAGACCGATCTGGCCGAGAATGACAAAGTGGATATTTTCTGAATATCTGTGATAGAGAAAATAACTTCTCAATAAAATGATTCATGATTGGGCAGAGATCTCAGTCCCACAATCATGACAATAACTATTTTGAACTGGGTTCTTCCAGCCGCAGGCGGAGCAAATGATCTCTCTCTCAGTAGAGTCTCCTACGGTGACTGACTGTGTATTGTTATCTTCTTCCATATACGTGTCCAGATTATTCAACCAATTCATTCCGGACTTTGTGAGGAAAACCCAAAAGGGAAAAGCAGCTACGCAGCCACCAATTGTAAACCAGACTCCGTAGCCGGTCGACACATTAGCCATTGAAAAGATACCTCCAATAAGGAAAGCAGCTGTAACAATTATCCATGCGAGTACTGTATTAATCCGTTCATAAAGTGGTGTTACTTCGTTAGACGGATCTTCACCTTCTTCTATACCTTCTTCAATTTCCTCCTTAATCTCTTCTGTAAATGAATTTTTATCAGTCATTTCTCTCACTTGTTTGGAAAGAAAACCCACAATCACCGCAATGATTCGCATCCTCAGGATTCTCTATTCCACATTCCGGGCAAATGCGCTTTAGTTTATTATTATTTACACTTACAGTTTGTTGTTGTTGCTGTTGCTGCTCTTGTGAGCAACAGCAACCAAGCACACCTATGCCCAATAAAGAGAGTCCAGAGACCCATAGCCAAACACCTGCTGTAACAAACACATCTATTTGCTATTTTACACATATAAATATCTGATCTATTCAACCATTAAAGCTCCAAGGAGGTCATCACACTATATATCATCTAAGCACTCACGTCGCTGGCTCTCCTTCTCTTCCTCAGTACGCACTATTCAGAATAGAAGGAGTGTAGCAATCACTCCAAGCCCAACAGGTAGGAACTGACCTATCCCAGATCTCTCCGTGTAGAAACCTACGGCACCGTAGCGTGAATAGAGGAAGTCCACCGGGTACTGAATTAGAATTGCAGCCACGAAGAAGACGAAAGCCTTAGCGGCAGATCCAGAGGTTATTGCAAGAAATACCCAGAACAGACCATAAAAAACGATGACACCTAAGATTAGAAAGATTGCCATGGACTTACGATTACGTGGCTTTTCGAAACTCTCTGGGCGTAGCTTGGCAAGTTCATCTGGAATACAATCTGATTTTGACAAATAAACAAACCGGCCTGCCGAATCAGTCAGATAGTCGGATAAAGGTGAGAAAATTCCTCCTTGAGCTGTTACTGCTGCGTTATTCGCTAAAACAGCGACGTAGATAGCTAAGTCTCCAAACAACTGTTCCTGTATGAGAATCCAGCCAATGAACATCATGATGACAGAAGTAGTAATCAGCAGTAAGTGTGAATTGCTATTCACTACACCGACAAATCGATATGTGGTTGAAAATATTTGCGAAAATATCAATATATAGCTTAAGCATAGCACACCAACCCGTGTACCTTCAAAAATATTCGTGTTATCTGTCAAACTATTGGAAATAGCGATCCGTCGCAATAGTGTTATAAAAAGTAACAGATATGCGAAAAATCTCAAAGTAGATGGATACTGTGTGACGGGTGCTGTCCCGAGAGTGACCGTCGCAAGCAAAGCTGTAAGTGCAATCTCAAAATCAACATCTGAAGTGCCATCTGTATCAAATACTTCTTCGGGAGAAATGGTTGAAGCAGTACCCATACACAATAGGAGATTAACAAGATGAAATAATTGTTGACAGGGAGTCAGTTTAACTATATGTCGTCTAAATAATCACGCCGCTGGCTCGCTTTCTCCTCCTCGGTTCGTCGATCGTAATGTTTCTCCAGCACGTCCAAGCTGACGTTCATACGATCGCCAACCATCTTTTCAGGAACATCCTCAGTCAGATGGTACGTAATCGACCCACGGCGGATTGCATGAGGACTAACACTCGAAGGACATAGGCTGGCCTTGTCTCGACCCATCGCCTCGCACGAGTCTATCTCACGGTCATGAGGACAATCGCCTGTATACACGCATGGACGGGTAGCGCGATAGATACTATCTCGGAGTGAACTTTTGCTTACTCGCCCATGATTGCTGGTGAATAACGGTTCTCGTCCGGAGTCATCATTCACCTCAATGCGCTTGTACTTGAGGTACGCATCTATGGCGTCACAAACCTCAGCTGATAATCCAACAAACCGTTCACCGTCTTTCTTATTCTTCAGTCGCGTCTCAGTATCCGGTCGGTGACGGATTTCGACGTACTGCTCGTCAGGATCGTAGTCGTCTAAATCAAGTCCGTGCGCCGCACCAATACGCATCCCACCGTACCAAAGAAGCTCAATGAGTGCGTGTGTGCGAGATCCCCACTCAAACTGCCGCATATATTCGAGTAGTTGTTTGGCATCCTTTGAGTCAAGCATCGCGTCACGCTGATCCTCGTGCCGGGACAAATCCGGGAGAATGATCTTGTCGTGGAGGCCATCTTCCACGGCGTCAATGCGTTCGCACCACTTGATGAAGACTCGGAGTGTGGACAGCTGCGTGACCATCGTGACGTTATTCAGGTCACCATCCTCACGCCGCCACATCGAGTACCGTTGGAGATCGCGCCCCGTTAGATTATTCAGATTGTGCAGATCCTCTTGCTCTTCACACCACCGGACAAAATGTTTGAGCCGATAGTGGTGAGCCTGGATCGTTGACTCCGACACCTCCTGCTTGCGCTGTTCGAGATACATCTCCTTTGCCTCAGCCGCCTCAATGGGTTCGAGATTGTCGTTCATATTCAACCGAATCCGGAACCACAAATTGGGGGATGCTCGATCGCTGGAGAGCTACTATCAGATTGAGCGCGCGAGGCTGCTGTGAGCGTCGAAAAACGCCGTGAAACGGCGTTAGAGACGCTGAGATCCACGCGTTCAAATCCGTGTTGGCCCACCTACTGTCCGCTCGGTCTTTGACCGGGCGAGATTGGTGGGCTGGGACTCCCCAGCCACCCAATTTCGGTCTTCTACACCGCTAGAGGCACCGCTAGCGCGTCTTGTTCGGGGTGAAAGTAATAGAGCCGCTTCCTGAATAACGATCGAGGGCTTGTTCAGTTATATAGCTCTATACGGTGCCAGAAAGCAAACTTAAAAGCAGCGCCAGGAAGGTAACGACGTAGAAGGTAAGCACCGCTAAAGAGGCTATCCAGAAGGGACGAGCGTATTTCCAACTACTATTACTGAAACCGTATGTTGACATGAGGACGACATAAGCGAATATTATTCGTCCTGAGGAAGAGAAGTAAGAATTCGCGGAGGCCAAAAGAACGTACATCTCAACAACGATCCCGAACAACAGCATGATCACATAAAAGTAATACGCAGAGATAGTGGTCCAAGACCGGCCAACATAGTGAATATTAGCGTAACCTGCATACAGTGCGAGAATGATCAGCGTGAGAATTCGAATCTCCCTCTGGAATCCGAACTCGATATAGCCGACTGCTCCAGTGACTGTTAACAGCGCAGTGCCGATGCCGGTCATGTAGCTTCTTGAAACAGTTGTATATCTATTTGTGAGCGAAGAGAGCGTGTTCGCAAGGACGAGAGAGATCGTGGTAAATAAGAGCGTCATGAATAAGGCGGGGTTCGGGCTGTAGATGTTGAATATGTCCAAGAATGCAAAAATCGTGAAAGCGGCTGCGAAGCCATCTACGACACCAGCGATTTCATGGTTGTTAAGGAACACATCCGCGGATGTGTCTATCTCTGCCGGTCTCCAGAGCATAAATACAAAAAACACATATATATGAACATATATGAATCGGATTATTTTATAGATAGACAAATGAGTACGCGATATGTCATTAGAATCCCCACCCATTGGTAGTTGAAAGGATGTCTATTGAAATATCACTACCGGTATGGTAAATTATTGTGATCGCTGTTCTACTTCCGATGAACGGGCTCTTGCACTAAGCCTATAGACTTGTTCACCCCTGTTACACCTCCTGGAGAACCTCTTTCGCAATACGATCGATCACAACGAGCCGCCCGTCTCTCTCACTATCGGACGTATCGACAGGACCACCGAAGACCGTCTGTCCACGACCGGATTTTTCGTTGCGGATGCCGGAAAGGGAATACCTCCTGACGAACGCGACGAGGTGTTCGCTCACGGCTACAGGAGCGACCAAGACGGGACGGGGTTCGGCCTCTCAATTGTTCGCCACGTGGCCGAAGCCCACAACTGGGACGTGGCACTCACGGAGGGGCGCGACGGTGGGGCACGCTTCGAGTTCACGGCTGTCGAATTCGCCCGGGGCACAGTCGAGCGGTAAACGCTGCTGTACAGGAGATCGCCGACTCAGTCGCTAGTGACTCTCAAAACGGGGTCCGGCTCTCGTCGTCTCGGCGGTAACCGTCTCGGCGGTAACCGTCTCGGCGTAACCGTCTAGGCGTCAACTTCCGCGCCCGCAAGCTCGTCAGCGAGGAACTCGGCGATCGACACGTCTTCCTCTTCGACGAACCGCGCAACCTCCTCGCCGTCGGCAGTCTCGACGACGACCGTCGGGATCAGCTCGATCCCGTACTCGTCGACGGCCTCCCCCTCCTTGCCGTTCGGGCCCTTCGTCACCGGGAAGTCCTCGATCCGGTCGTCGGGGACGCCGGCCGCCGCGAGCGCCGCGCCGAACGCCGGGAGCTGTCGCTGACAGTCGCCGCACCAGTCGCCGCCCCAGACTTTGAACCGGTAGTCGCGGGTTCCGAGCGCGTCGAGCACGGCGGGATCGAACTCGTCGTCGGGGGGAGTCGGGGCGTCGGCGTCGTCGAAGTGTGGATCGAGCGTTTCGAGCGTCATACCCGGTCGCACGCCGGCGACGCTTGTAAACGCCTCGTCGGTGGCAACGGGTCGGCGGCTCTCCGGACACGCCTTGCCGCAGTCCGCGGGGCATTTGAGTGGCGCCCCCCTCGGGTCGCACATGGACGAGGACGTGTTGGACGCGCTCGGATCGCCGCTCGTGCGAGTCGGCTCGCCGTCCGGGACGACGGTGGCGGCGAAGGTCGAGTCGCACAACCCGGGCGGTTCCGCGAAGGACCGCCCGGCGCTGTACATGGTTGAGGCCGCCGAGGAGGCCGGCGACCTGACGCCCGGCGACGGAATCGTCGAACCCACCTCCGGCAACACGGGTATCGGGCTGGCGATGGTCGGAGCGGTGAAGGGGTACGACGTGACGCTCGTGATGCCCGAAGGGAAGTCGGTCGAGCGCCGGCGGCTCATGCTCGCGTACGGCGCCGACGTGGAGCTCGTCGAGGGCGACATCTCCGAGGCCAAAGAGCGCGCCGACGCGCTCGAACGCGAGGAGGGGATGACCCAGCTCCGCCAGTTCGAGAACCCCGCGAACCCGCGCGCTCACTACGAGACCACCGGACCGGAGATCCTCGATCAGGTGGACGGTCGGCCCGTCGACGCCCTCGTGGCGGGCGTCGGCACGGGGGGTACCCTCACCGGGATCGGGCGGCGTCTCCGAGAGGCGTTCCCCGACGTGCGGATCGACGCGGTCGAGCCGAGCGACAACGCCGTCCTCTCCGGCGGCGAGCCCGGCGTCGACGAGTTCCAGGGGATGGGACCGGGGTTCGTCGCACCGAACCTCGACACGGACCTGCTCGACGGGGTGCACACGGTCGACATCGAGGACGCCGAGGCCGAGTGCCGCCGGCTCGCGCGCGAAGAGGGGCTGCTCGTCGGCCAGTCCTCCGGCGCCTCCAACCTCGCGGCCAAAGACGTCGCCGCCGAACTCCGGGAGTCGGGCGCGTTCGCCGGCGACGAACCACTCGTCGTCACCGTCTTCTGGGACAGCGGCGAGCGCTACCTCACCGCCGGGACCTTCGACGAGTGAGCGGGTCGACACGATCGGGGCCCGTCTGCGAGCGCGCTCGTCCGGCGGACGCCACCGGTCCGATTCGCACGGAGAGTGACCGTCGGCCGCGGTGCCGTCCGGACTCGAAACCGTTGGCGCCGTCCCGCCCTGACGAATCGCCAGTGACGGTCGGATGAGCTGGCAGTACCGCCACACGGTGCTGTCGCTGTGCATGCTCGCGTTTCTGGTGACGTACTTCGCCAGGCTGGCGATCAGCCCCGTCGTCCCGCTGATCGTCGACGACTTCACGGTGTCGAACACCGCCATCGGGTTCGCGCTCTCCGGGATGTGGCTGGCGTACGGCGCCGCCCAGTTCCCGAGCGGCGTGCTCGCGGACCGGTACGGCGAGCGCGCCGTGATCCTCGTCGCCGTCGGCGGCACCGCGGCGACGAGCGTCGTCCTCGCTCTCGCGCCCGTCTTCCCCGCGTTCGTGCTGGCGGCGGTGCTCTTGGGGCTCGTCGCCGGGCTCCACTACGCGGTGGCGACGACGCTGCTCTCGCGGACGTTCGACGACCTCGGGACGGCGCTCGGGCTTCACTCGATCGGGGGGCCGCTCGCCGGGCTCGTGGCGCCCGTCGCCGCCGCGTGGGTCGGGGTCCGGTACGGCTGGCGTCCCGCGGTCGCGCTGGCCGCGCTGGTCGGCGTACCCGTGTTCCTGCTGTTCGCGTGGCGCGTCCGCCCGACCGAGCCGCGGCGCCCCGACCAGCCGATGCGGGAGCGGTTCGCGCTCGCGCCGCTCGTCGAGCTCCTCTCCCGGCCGAACGTCCTCCTCCCGCTGTTCGTCGCGATGACCGGCACGTACGTGGTTCAGGGCGTGATGTCGTTTCTCCCCACCTTCCTCGTGGAGTTCCGCGGCTTCTCGTCGTCGGGCGCCGCCGGGGTGTTCTCGGCGTTCTTCGTCGTCCGCGCCGTCGCACAGGTGGGGCTCGGGCGACTGTCGGATCGAGCGGGCCGCGACGTCGCCATCGGCGCGGCGATGCTCGCGGGCGCGATCGGAACCGCCGCGTTCGTCCTCGGTCCGGGCTTCGCCGGCGTCGCGGTCGCGGTGCTGCTGGCCGGCTCCGGCGCGAGCTTCTTCTCGGCGATCGACCCCCGGTTCATGGACGCGCTCGGCGACGCGGAGCGCGGCGCCGGGTTCGGGCTCGTTCGGACGGTGTACACCGTGATCGGCTCCGCGGGCTCCGTCGGCGTCGGACTCGCGGCCGACCTGTTCGGCTGGGGCGTCTCTTTCGGGATCCTGGCGGCCCTGTTCGGGGTCACGTTCGCCGCGCTCGTCGCGAACTGGGCGCTCGGGACGGGGTACTGACGCGAGGCCGCGGGCGGGAAGCCACGAGTCGGCGTCGCACGCGATCCGAAGACTACGAGTCGGTCCGGGATCAACTCGGCCCGTGCACGACTACCACGTCCACACGACCTACTCGGACGGCGCGTTCCTCCGTGAGATGGTGGACGCCGCCGCCGACGCGGGGCTCGACGGAGTGGGGATCGCCGACCACTGCAACGTCTCGCCCGACCCGGAGGCCGAGCGGTTCAAGCGCGCGCTCGGCTTCAACCTCGACATGACCTACGAGCGGCGGCGCGAGGCGATCGAGGCGCTCCGTGAGGACCCCGCCGTCGGTCTCGACGTGTTCGACGCCGTGGAGATGGACTACGACCCCGACCACGAGGCGGCGATCGCCGACTTCCTCGACGGGGCGGGGTTCGACTACGCGATCGGGAGCGTCCACGAGCTCGACGGCGCGAACGTCCACACGCGCGCGCATTTCGCCGACAAGCCGGCGGACGAACGGGAGGCGCTCGTCGACCGGTACTTCGAGAAGCTGGTCGCGCTGATCGACGCCGAGCTGTTCGCGATCGCCGCGCATCCGGACCTGATCGAGCGCAACCCGCACCTCCGCGGGTTCGCGACCGAGGACCACTACGCGGCGGTCGTCGAGGCGTTCCGGAACTCGCGGACCGTCCCGGAGATCAACGCCGGGCGCCTGCTCGACGACTACGGGGAGTTCCACCCGGCTCCCGACTTCCTCGACCGGCTCGTCGACGCCGGGCTCCGGGTGAGCGTCGGCACCGACAGCCACGAGCCGGGCGTCATCGCGCCCCGGATCGACGAGATCGAGGCCGAACTGGAGTGGCGCGGGCTCGCCCCCGTCCGGCCGGAGGAGATCGCTGAGAACTGACCGCGTCGCAGGTGGTCGACTCCGTGGACGGCCCGATCAGTGGACCGTCCGGTCGTCGTCGGTGTCGATGTCTTCGATCGGATCTGCGTTGCCGAAGTCGGGCGTCGGGCCGTCGCCCGGTTCCGCCCACGAGACCGCGTTCCGGAGCACCCGTCGCACGTCGTCGTCGTGGTAGATCGGGTACGTCTCGTGGCCGGGACGGAAGTAGAACACCTTCCCGTTGCCGCGGCGGTAACAGCAGCCGGAGCGAAACACCTCGCCGCCCGCGAACCAGGAGTTGAACACGAGCGTGTCCGGCGCCGGAACGTCGAATCGCTCGCCGTACATCTCCGTCTCGTCGAGTTCGATGTACTCGCCGATCCCGTCGGCGATCGGGTGGCCCGGCTCGACGGTCCACAGCCGCTCGGTCTCGGCGGCCTCTCGCCACTTGAGCGAGCAGCTGGTGCCCATCAGCCGCTTGAAGATCTTCGAGTAGTGCGCGGAGTGGAGCACCAACAGACCCATCCCGTCGAGGACGCGCTCGTGGATCCGGTCGACGACTTCGTCGCGCACCTCGTCGTGTGCCGCGTGACCCCACCACGTGAGCACGTCGGTATCGTCTAAGACCGCCTCGGTGAGCCCGTGGTCCGGTCCCTCGTCGAGGGTCGCGGTACGGACCTCGTGGTCGGCCTCACGGAGGGCCTCGGCGATGACCGCGTGGATCCCGTCGGGGTACACGTCGGCGACCGCGTCGCTCTCCCGTTCGTGGCGGTACTCGTTCCAAACCGTGACGCGTGCCATGCGTCCGCTCCTCGCCGAACTGACTTGTAGGATCGTATCCGGGAACGTCGACGCCGCTGGGAGGAGATCAGGTGGCGATCGCCCTCGGACCCGCGTCCGAACCGTCGCCGTCCGTCTCTCGCCCGCTCCCGACGCACCCGCCTCTCAGCAACCCGCTCCTCACGCGTCCGGCCACTTGATCGAACAGCCCCGAGAGGGGCGGTCCGGGATCTCGACCTCCTCGCCCGCCAGCACCGCGTCGACGGCGTCGCGGATGTAGAACTCGGTCGGCTCGTCGTCGGGGTTCAACGCGTCGTCGAGCCGGCCGTGATACCGGAGCCGGAACGCGTCGCCGTCGCGGCCGAACAGGAACGGGTCGGGGGTACAGACCGCGCCGTACGCGTCCGCTACCTCACCCGCCTCGTCGCGGAGGTAGGCGTCGTACGCGATCGTGCCGTCGGCGACGCGCTCGCGCATCGCCTCGAAGGAGTCGTCGGGGTACTCGTCGGCGTCGTTCGGGTTGATTCCCACGACGGCCAGGTCGTCGTACTCGGCCGCCAGATCGTTGAGAAGGCCGAACTTCGCCTGCGCGTACGGGCAGTGGTTGCAGGTGAACACCGCAAGCAGTGCGTCCGCGTCGAACGAGTCGAGCGTGTGCGTCTCGCCGTCGGTGCCCGGTAGCTCGAACGCCGGCGCGGCGTCGCCGCGGTCGAGGTCCGAGTCGGATTCCATCGCGACCATACGCGCCTGTTCCAGCGCCGTCCTCAAAACCGTTCCGCGGGATTCTCATCGGCTCGTACCGGATCCGCGCGCCACGACCGTGGCCGCGACGTGCGCGACGGCGACCGCACACAGCCAGCATCCCGCGACGGCGAGGAGAACCGCGATCGCGAGGGACCACTCCCGGAGGAGCGCGCTCGTCGCCCGCAGTGCGACGAGGAGCCCGCCGATGACGACCCCCGCGAGCGTCGCGATCGGCAGAAGAGCCTGATATCCTCCGGCTCGGAGCCTGCGACCGCACAGGTTGGTCTCGGTGCCTCGGTGAGACCGGTACCGCTTCTGGGCGCTCGCACGCCGTCGCCGCCGCTCGGTCGGATCGTCTCGCGGTCGCATGGGGGCGGGTGGCCGCGGCATCGCCTCTAAATCGTTCCCCGCGTCGGCCCGAAATCGCTCCGTGGCGGGGTCGCGGAGCGCGGCCCGCCGACACTCGCTCGATGACGGTGTCTCGTGGCTTTTTGGTCAGGGGCTCCGTACCACGTGTATGTCAACCCGAGAGCCGTCCTACCGAACGCTCCGACTGCTGTGCGCGAACGCGGTCGGCATGGCGGGATTCCTGATCGCGTTCGCAGTCGCTCGGGAGTTCGCGGTCACGCTCGTCGCGGCCGCGATCGTGGCGGCGATCGGGTACGCCGCGTCGAGCGCCGTCGTCGCGTACGCGTCGGAAATGACCGGGACCTGATGTGTAACATGAAAATAATTACTATGCCCGAGTGTTGACACACCAACAGATGACAACACGGGACGGCCGTCGGTCGGACGCGCTCTCGGCGGACGCGCGGTCCGAGGCGGCGCAAGTACTCCTAGTCGCCGAACAGCCGGCGGTCCGGGACCGCGCGGTGGCGGCCATCGAGGACCACGCCGACCGGTTCGAAGTGACGCCGGCCGCCGACGCGGCCGAGGGCCTCGGTGTCGTCGATTCCGGGGAGATCGACTGCGTCGTCAGCGGCTACGACCTCTCAGAGACGGATGGCGTCGAGTTCCTCCGCGCCGTCCGCGAGCGCGATCGCGACCTCCCCTTCGTGCTGTTCACGGCTCACGGGTCCGAGGCGGTGGCGAGCGAGGCGGTCGCCGCGGGGGTCGACGAGTACCTCCCGGTGGACGACGACCCCGACGACAGCGGGAACCCAGACGACAGCGGGGATTCCTACGCGACGCTCGCGTCTCGCGTCGACCGCGCCGTGTCCCGGTCGCGCACCGAGCGCCGGGTGACGGAACACCTCGACCGGATGACGGACGCGTTCTGCGGTATCGACGAGGACTGGCGCCTCACGTACCTCAACGAGCGGGCGGCGGAACTGCTCGGGCGCGACGCAGGAGAGCTGCTCGGAGAGCGGATCTGGGACCGGTTCGAAGCTCTCCGCGGGACTGTGCTCGAGACGGAGTTCCGCGAGGCGATGGCGACCGGGGAGCCGACCGCCTTCGAGTTCCACTTCGACGGCCCGGCTCTGGACCTCGCGATCGACGCGTACCCCTCCGACACCGGACTGTCGGTGTACTTCCGCGACGTGACCGAGGAGAAGGAGCGCGAGCGCGAGCTCCGCGAGCTCTCCGAGCGGTTCCGCCTCGCCATCGAGGGCGCAGACGCCGGCGTCTGGGACTGGGATGTCCGCACCGACGAGGTGCGGTTCGACGAGCGGTGGGCCGGCATGCTGGGGTACGACCAGTCGGAGATCGCCTTCGAGCTCACGGAGTGGGAGGATCGCGTCCACCCCGACGACCTCTCCAAGGTGTGGGCGGCGCTGGAGTCGCACTTCGCCGGCGAGACGGAGTACTACCAGTGCGACCACCGGATGGAGACGAAATCGGGCGACTGGAAGTGGATCCGCGACCGCGGCCGCGTCGTCGAGCGCACCGACGAGGGGGAGCCGGTCCGCGCCGTCGGGATCCACATCGACGTGACCGAGGAGAAGAAGCGGGAACGCGACCTAGAGCGCTACCGGCGGCTCGTCGACGAACTCCCCGACTCGGTGGCAGTCTACGACGCCGACGGGCGGTTCTCTGTCGTCAACGACCGGACCGCCGAGGTGTACGACACGACTCCCGAGGAGCTCGTCGGTCGGCGGAGCCGGCTCGTTTCGCGGCTCCGCGAGACCCGCGAAGACGACCCGTTCGCGGCGCTGGTCGCCGGCGACCGCGAGACGCTGTCCGGAACGGTCGAGCTCGACCTCCCCGCCCGGTCCGACGCGATCGTCGACTTCGGCTTCCGGCGGCTCGTCATCGATGGCGAGTTCGACGGCGTACTCGGCACCTCCCGCGACGTGACCGAGAAGCGCCGCCGCCAGCGGGAACTCGAACGCACCTCGGCCCGACTCGAGGCCCTCTACGAGGACTCGCCGGACATGATCGACATCCACGACGAGGCGGGCCAGATCGTCGACGCGAACCCCGTGATGGCGGCCGAGCTCGGCTACGACCGCGAGGAGATCGTGGGGATGGACGTCTGGGAGATCGACGAGGAGCTCGACCCCCGAGAGGGACCTGATCTCTGGCAGAGCCTGCAGATGGACGAGACGCGTCGGCTGGAGACGACGTTCCGCCGAGCGGACGGCACGTCGTTCCCGGTCGAAGTGCAGGTCCGGCGGGTCGACGTGCAGGGTGAAGACCGGTTCCTCGCCACCAGCCGCGACATCTCGGAGCGGAGGGCGTACGAGCGCCGGATCGAGCGCGAGAACGAGCGGCTCGACGAGTTCGCGAGCATCGTCTCGCACGACCTCCGGAACCCCCTCAACGTGCTCTCCGGGTACCTCCGACTCGCCAGAGAGACGGGCAACGAGTCGTACTTCGAGCGCTGTGACACCGCGCTCGACGAGATGGAGCGGCTGATCGACGACGTGCTCACCCTCGCACGGCAGGGAGACGCCGTGGGGTCGGTCGATCCCGTCCCGCTCGGCGAGTTGGCGACCCGTCATGCGACCGACGTGCTCGGCCCGGTTGAGGGGGCGGGGAGCGTCGACGCGGACGGCGGGGACGCGGACGGCGAGGATTCGGATGGCGGAGACGCGGACGGTGAGAACGGCGGCGACATCCCCGACCGGCTCGATGTCGCCGTCGAGACCGAGGGCGACGTGCTCGCGGACCCCGGTCGGGTCAAGCGGCTGCTCCAGAACCTCTTCCGCAACGCGGCGGAACACGGGGGAGACCGCATCGTCGTCGGCGACATTCCCGACGGGTTCTACGTCGAAGACGACGGTCCCGGCATCCCCGAAGCCCGCCGCGACGAGGTGTTTCAGAGCGGCCACACGACCTCCGAGTCGGGGACCGGATTCGGGCTTGCGATCGTCGAGCGCATCGCGGAGGCCCACGGCTGGGAAGTGACACTGACCGAGGGCGAGACGGGGGGCGCCCGCTTCGAGTTCACGGGCGTCGAGCGGCCGTAACCGCTTATCACTGACGGCCCTGCGGCTTCCGAGTCGGGTCCGATACGCGAAAAATCGGTCGGGTCGTCGAGCGATTGAGCCGTCGATCCGCTAACCGCTTCGCCGGCTCAGAACGCGCCGGGGTAGACGCTGATGTCGGCGTGGAGGCCGTCGCGCAGCGCGCTGTGGACGTGGCAGATGCCCTCGGCGCGCTCGGCGATGTCGTCGGCGGTCTCGTCGTCGAGGTCGGCCTCGACGTGCACGTCGAAGGCGATGGACTCCAGATCGTCGTCGTCGTCGAGCTCCGCGCTCGCGTCGATCTGGACCTTGCCGAGCTCCTCCTCGCCGCGCTGGCTCCCGCCGACTCGGAACGCGGGGAGGTAACAGGAGGCGTACGTGGCGACGAGCGCGGCGTTCGGGTTCGGCCCCGTCTCGTCGGTCGCGTCGATCTGCAGGTCGAACTCGCCGACCTGACTCGTGCAGGCGTAGCCCTCTTCGGAAACGGTGGATGTCTCGATGTCTGCCATAGTCGTCTTCCGGTTCGGTCTGGCGAGGATAAAGGTTATCGGCATCGGAACGTCGGCGCGATCGAGCGACGGCGCGCTTATCGCCGACGCGCTCAGACACCGTCTACCGGCTCAGTCGTCTCCCGGAACGTCCGCCGCGCCCCCGGTCGCGCTCCGGAGGTCGGCCTCGATCGCCTCCAGCGTCCGGCCCTTGGTCTCGGGGACGGTGCGGTAGGTGAACAGCAGCGCGACGACGCTACAGACGCCGAACAGCCAGAACGTCGCCGGCGTGCCGATCCCGTCGAGCAGCACAGGGAACGACAGCGCCACGGCGAGGTTCGCGAGCCAGTTGGCGACCGTCACGATCCCCATCGCGCTCCCGCGAACGGCGAGCGGGTAGATCTCGGAGATGAGCAGCCAGAACACCGGCCCGAGCCCGATCGCGAAGAACGCGACGAACGACACGAGCGTGAGCGTCGCGAGCCAGCCGAGCCCGCCGGTCGGGTCGGCGAACTGGAAGACGAGGCCGGCGACGGTGAGCGACCCGATCATTCCCCCGGTCCCGACGAGTAGGAGGGGGCGCCGCCCGACGCGGTCGACGAGGAGGATCGCGACGACCGTCATCGCGACGTTGACGGTCCCGATGAACACCGACGCGAGGATCGACTGCGAGCTCCCGAACGCGGTCGACTCCAGGATCGTCGGCGCGTAGTACATCACGGCGTTGATCCCGGTGATCTGCTGGAAGATCGCGAGCCCGAGCCCGACGACCAGCGCCGGGCGCATCCACGGGCTGAGCAGGTCGCGGACCCCGTTCCCGGACTGCGCCTCGACGGTCGCCTCGATCTCGGAGAGCTCCGACTCGATGTCCCCGTCGCGCGTGCGGCGGAGCACCGCGCGGGCCTCGTCCGTCCGGCCTCGCTCGTAGAGCCACCGGGGGCTCTCGGGCATCCGGAGCATGCCGACCGCGAGCACGACGGCGGGGACCATCCCCGCGCCGAGCATGATCCGCCACGAGCCGGAGCCGGAGAAGGCGTAGTTGAC
>ENA-ORDC01001301-ORDC01001301.1-marine-metagenome-genome-assembly--contig:-NODE-1301-length-19158-cov-19.196793_pt1 | contig 19158 bp, 20 predicted proteins | sample MGYA00237783_ERZ508515 | MGnify/ENA primary metagenome ERZ508515 (study PRJEB26186, sample SAMN06268792) | marine metagenome | isolation source: Eden Landing Ponds, San Francisco, CA, USA | place... | reverse complement strand
ATCAACGAGATCGGGACGCTCGCGGTGCGGACGATCATGCACTTCGGGTTCTCGATCGGGATCGACGACGAGTCGATACCGCCGGAAGCCCAGGAGCAGGTCGACGAAGCCATCGATAACGCCTACGAGCGCGTCCAGGAACTCATCGAGACCTACGAGCAGGGTGACCTCGAATCGCTGCCCGGCCGGACGGTCGATGAGACCCTGGAGATGAAGATTATGCAGACGCTCGGCAAGGCCCGCGACTCCGCTGGTGACATCGCCGAGGATTCGTTCGCGGACGACAACCCCGCCGTGATCATGGCCGAGTCCGGGGCGCGTGGATCGATGCTGAACCTCACGCAGATGGCAGGCTGTGTCGGCCAGCAGGCAGTCCGCGGCGAGCGGATCAACCGCGGCTACGAGAACCGAACCTTGAGCCACTTCAAGGAAGACGACCTCTCGGCGGACGCCCACGGCTTCGTCGAGCACTCCTACCGTGAGGGGCTCAATCCCAAGGAGTTCTTCTTCCACGCGATGGGTGGTCGCGAGGGGCTGGTCGACACGGCAGTCCGGACCTCCAAGTCCGGCTACCTCCAGCGCCGACTGATCAACGCGCTCTCAGAGCTGGAGACCCAGTACGACGGTACCGTCCGGGACACCAGCGACAACATCGTTCAGTTCGAGTTCGGTGAGGACGGCACCTCGCCAGTGGAGGTCAGTTCCGGCGAGGACGAAGCGGCCGTCGACGTCGACGATATTACCGATCGAATCCTCGCAGAGGAGTTCGAGAGCGAGACAGAAAAAGAACAGTTCCTCGGAACCGAGGCGCGACCGACCAACCTCTCCGAACACGCCGACGACTGGTGGCTCGCGGAGGGTGACGACTGATGAGCGAAACACAATACGATCCCACAGACCGATTCGCACACGTCGACGAGGACACCGAACTCCTCGTCGAGGACACCGACCTGCCGCGTCGCCTCAAGAACGAACTGTACGAGACCATCGACGAGCGTGGCGGCCTCTCGCCCGAAGAGGTCGAAGAAGTCGCCTCCGCGGTGGAGGCTCGCTACGTCAACACCCGCGTCGATCCGCTCGACCCGGTCGGGACGGTCTCGGCACAGTCGATCGGCGAACCCGGAACGCAGATGACGATGAATACTTTTCATTATGCCGGTGTCGCCGAAATCGACGTTACGCAGGGCCTGCCACGCCTTATCGAGCTCGTCGACGCTCGGAAGACACCTGACACTCCGATGATGACGGTCCACCTCGAAGACGAGTTCGCCGAGGAGCGCGAGCGCGCCCACGAGGTCGTCTGGAAGATCGAGTCGACCAAGATTCTGGCACTGGGAGACATCTCGACGAACGTCGCGGACATGCTCGTCCAGATCGACCTCAACCCCGACACGCTGGCCGAGCGCTGGCCCACTGTCGACGATGTCGACGATATCGCAGAAGAGATCGCAGAGACGATCGAATCCTCCCTGGGCGTCCAGACCCGTCGGTCGGGTATGGTCGTCGAGTTCGGACCCGAGGAGCCGTCCTACCGGGATCTGCTGCAGCTCGTCGAGGATCTCCGAGAGATCGTCTTCAAGGGGATCGAGGAGGTCACCCGGGTCGTCATCCGCAAGGAAGAGACCGACCAGGGCGAGGAGTTCGTCCTCTACACCGAGGGATCGGCCCTGGGTGACGTGCTGGATATCGAGGGTGTCGACGCGTCGCGGACGACGTGTAACAACATCCACGAGATCTATCGACAGCTCGGTGTCGAGGCAGCCCGTGAGGCCATCATCAACGAGACGATGAACACCCTCGAAGAACAGGGGCTGGACGACGTGAACGTTCGGCACCTGATGCTGGTCGCGGACATCATGACCAACCGTGGCGAGATCGAGTCGATCGGCCGGCACGGGATTTCGGGGAACAAGGCCAGCGTGCTCGCGCGGGCGGCGTTCGAGGTCACCGTCAGCCACCTGCTCGACGCGGCGATCCACGGCGAGGTAGACAGCCTCAACGGTGTCACCGAGAACGTCATCGTCGGCAAGCCGATCAAGCTCGGGACTGGCGACGTCGACCTGCGGATGAACCCCAATCAGGCCGACTGAGGATGACGGTCACGCTCAGCGACGAGGCGCGCCAGCTCATCCCGATCATCGAAGACGAGACCGGCGCGACCGTTCGCGACTGCGTGATCGACGAAGAGTACGACCGTCTTCTCGTGCTCGTCAAAGCGGGGCAGATGGCACAGGCGATCGGTCCCGGCGGCACGACCGTCCAGGAGTTGCAGGATCGCCTCGACCGGGAGATCAAGTTCGTCGAGGACGGCCCGACCGCCGAAGACGTCATCGCCAGTGCGCTCGCACCGGCAGCGGTGTACAACGTCACGATCAGCGAGAACGATACCACCGTGGCCTACGTCGAGGTCGATCAGAACGACACCGGGATCGCGATCGGGAAGGGCGGCAAGAACATCGCCGCCGCCCGGACGCTGGCGAAACGGCACTTCGAGATCGACGACGTCGAGTTGGTCTGACTATTCTTCGGGACAGAGCGGGCCGCTGCTGTCGACGATCTCGATCGACCGATTAGTCGAGGAGATCAGCTCTCCGTCCCGTGTGATTATCAACTCGGCGGGCGCGGTCGAACCGGGTTCGAGGTCACCGGTGTAGTCCCCGATATCGAGCAGGGTGACCCGCTCGGACTCGTAGCGGTCGAGATCGACCGTTCCGTCCGACTGTACTGCGCCGTCGTCGACGTCGAGCCGCCAGGTGAACTGCTGGCTGCTCGTGGGGCCGCTACCGTTCCGTTCAAGGCCGATCCGTCCAGAGAGCGACCATCGCTCCGGGGGTGGACCAGTGCTGATGCACGAGGTCGTTCCGTTTGTTCCGTCCGCTGCTTCTTCCAGAGTGAGTGTATTGACGCTCAGACGGGGCTCGAACGTCGCCACGGTGACGCCGGTCTCCTCTGACTCGCTGCCGGTCGACACGGACCACAGGACAGTGTAGCCGAGCAACCCGACGACGAGGAGGGCGAACACGAGTGCGAGTACCACCCCACGACGCATATCCGGACGTTTTGGGGCTGGCTCATAGCTGTTGTCCAGCGGGTTGATCGTGCTCGCGGCAACCGCGAGACCCTGTGACCGGCACCCACGACCTGGAATCCAAAAGAAGACGCTTAAGTGCCTCGGCAGGATATTCGTGCGTACTATGGCGAACGGCAAATACGCCGCACGCAAACTCAAAAAGGACCGCCAGAATCACCGGTGGTCCGACTCTGATTACGCGCGCCGCGAGCGGGGTCTGGGCAAGAAGTCCGACCCCCTCGAGGGCGCCCCCCAGGGTCGAGGGATCGTGCTCGAGAAGGTCGGTATCGAAGCGAAACAGCCCAACTCCGCGATCCGGAAATGCGTCCGGGTCCAGCTGATCAAGAACGGCAAACAGGTCACCGCGTTCTGTCCGGGCGACGGTGCGATCTCGTTCATCGACGAGCACGACGAGGTCACCATCGCCGGGATCGGTGGCGCGAAGGGTCGCGCCATGGGTGACCTCTCGGGTGTCAACTACAAAGTCGAGAAGGTCAACGGCGTCTCGATGATCGAACTCGTCCGCGGCAACGCCGAGAAGCCGGTGCGATAATCCATGTCCGAAGCAGAATCCAACGACAGCGAGCCCGAGACCGGTGCACAGCTGTTCGGCGTCTGGAGCGTCGACGACATCGAGTACCGTGACCCCTCGACCGAGCGCTACATCACGGTGACGCCGATCGCACACACGATGGGGCGTCACGCCGCAAAGCAGTTCAAGAAGAGCGAGATCTCCATCGTCGAGCGGCTCATCAACCGCCTGATGCAGACCGACGAGAACACGGGTAAGAAACAGCAGACGACCCAGATCGTCCGTGACGCCTTCGAGATCGTCCACGAGCGCACCGAGGAGAACCCGGTCCAGGTCCTCGTGCGCGCCGTCGAGAACAGCGCCCCGCGTGAGGAGACCGTCCGCCTGAAGTACGGTGGCATCTCCGTCCCGAAGGCCGTCGACGTCGCGCCCCAGCGCCGCGTCGACCAGGCCCTGAAGTTCATCGCCGAGGGCGTCTACAGCGCCTCGTTCAAGACGACGACCGACGCCGCCGACGCGCTCGCCCAGCAGCTCGTCGGGGCCGCCAACAACGACGTCCAGACCTACCCTGTCTCCCAGAAAGAAGAGAAAGAACGCGTCGCGGCTGCCGCGCGGTAATCTCTCCTATATTTTAGGCAGACCGAAAAGTATTCCCCACCCCCATTGGAAGCCGCAGGTATGGCTGACGAAGGTGGGCAGCGTTACTGGACGCGACGGCGCACGATCGCGGTCCTCGCTGCGGCAAGTCTCGGCGGATGCATGACCTCAACCGGCGGGAACTCGACGCCGACGGCCACCCCGTTCGACGAGCGATACGATCTCGCGGTCGACCACGACAGTGCGGCGTGGGACCGACGCGACCCGGACTGGACGGCACCCGCGAGCGCGCCCGCAGTCGAGACACTGGAGACGGAGGTCCTGGTCGAGAACCTGGAGATTCCGTGGGACCTCTCGTTCGCCGGGGACGGGACGCTGTTCGTCAGCGAGCGTGTCGGTCGCGTGAAAGCCGTCGACGGCGAGGAGGTACGCGTCGTGGCCGAACCTGTAGAGGCTATCGACGCCGAAGCGATCGCTCCCGGCGAAGACCACGAGAGCTGGTGGGTCGAGGGCGGCGAGGGCGGAACGCTCGGCGTGGCTGCCCATCCGAACTATCCCGAGCCGTCGCTGGTCTACGTCTACTACACCGCCGATACCGACGAGGGCAAGCGCAACCGCGTCGTCGCGTTCGATCCGACCGCCGACAGCCCCAGCGAGGGTGTCGGGACGATCGCCGAGGACATCCCGGCCGACGGGATCCACAACGGTGGCCGCCTCGAATTTGGCCCCGAAAACTACCTCTGGATCACCTGTGGCGATGCCGGCGAGTCGGCGAAGGCGCAGGATCCGTCGACGCTACACGGGACGGTCCTGCGAGTGAAACCGAACGGCGATCCTGCGCCTGGCAATCCCGACCTCGGAGCCGAGGCCGATCCACGGATCTACACCTACGGCCACCGCAACCCCCAGGGGATCGTCTGGCTGCCCGATGGGACACCGCTGGTCACCGAACACGGTCCCGATGGACGCGACGAGATCAACCGCCTCGAACCGGGGGCAAACTACGGTTGGCCCGAAGTTCGACGGCGCGAGGCGTATCTCGGTTCGGACGTCCACAGGCCGCTGGCCAACAGCGGGCCGCCGTCGTGGGCACCGACCGGCGCGCTCTTTTACACTGGCGACGCAGTGTCGACGCTGACCAACCGGCTGCTGGTCGGCGGCCTGTTCAGCCAGCAGTTGCTCGTCGCGACGGTGACGCCACCTGGCGACGACCTCCCACCGGTCGGTGACGGGACGCGCCACGAAGGTGCGTGGACCGACGACGCCGACACCGTGACGACCAACACGGCACTGAAGAACGAACTCGGTCGGATCAGACACGTCGAGCAGGGGCCCGAGGGCGAGATCTACCTCGTGACTTCGAATCGCGACGGCCGCGCGAAAGACCCGTTCCCCACCGAGCGCGACGACGTGCTCGTCCGCCTCACAGGAGGGTAGGGTTCGTCAACCCATACGCTCATTTGGGTTGACGACGATGGCCAGAGCATGGCAGGGGAATACGAATCAGTGGAGCTGGTTCCGGACGAGACGGTGAAGTACTTCGCAGGCTCGGTCGTCGTCGCCGCGCTGACGGCGGCGTTCGCACAGTTCGCAGTTCCATATCCGCTCTCCTCGGCACCGTTCACGCTCCAGACGGTCGGCGTCTATCTGGCCGGGCTGGTGCTGGGCCCAGTCTGGGGGGCGTTCTCGCTGCTCCTGTACGCCGTCGCGGGGGCGGCAGGTGCGCCGGTATTCGGGGGTGGCGGCTCCGGAGTCGGCGTTCTAACGGGGCCGACCGGCGGGTACATCGTGAGCTTCCCCATCGCGGCCGCGGTGATCGGCGGGCTGGTCCACCGGCGAGTCACGCCGCGACGGCTCGACGACGTCTCGATCCCGCTGCAGGTCGGCGCACTCGCCGTCGGGCTGGGGATCGTCTATCTCGTCGGCTCCGTCTGGCTCGCGACCCAACTGGAGTATTCGCTGACGAAAGGGCTAGTTCAGGGCGGACTGGTGTTCGTCCCCGGTGACGCGCTCAAGGCGCTGGCGGTCATGGGGCTGGTCACCGGCGGCTATCTGACGGGGATCGTCGACGAGTTCGCCGGATGATCGCGGTCGAGAATCTGGTCTGTGCGTTCGGGGATACCGTCGCGCTCGACGAAATCTCGGTCACGATCGAAGACGGCTCGTTCGTCGTTCTGACGGGCCCGAACGGCTCCGGGAAGACGACGCTCGTCCGGCACTTCAACGGGCTCCTCGAACCCGACAGCGGGTCGGTCACGGTCGACGGCCACGACGTCGTCGCGGAGCCAGTCGCCGTCAGGACCAGCGTCGGCATGGTCTTCCAGCAGCCCCGCGATCAGTTCGTGGCGTCGACGGTCGCGGCCGACGTCGCGTTCGGTCCCGAGAATCTGGGGCTCGACCACGATGAGATCGATCGGCGGGTCCGTCGGGCGCTCGACGCCGTGAACCTGGCCGAGCAGCGTGACGCCCGGATCGACTCACTGTCTGGCGGTGAGCAGGCGCGACTCGCCATCGCTGGCGCGCTCGCGATGGAGCCCGCGTATCTGGTGCTCGACGAGCCGTTCGCCAGCCTCGACGAACCCGCGCGCCGGTCGGTGCTGGATCGACTGTGTGATCTTCACGAGCGCGAGACCGGCGTCATCGTCGTCACGCACGACTTGCGAGGCGTACTGGCGCCCGCCGACCGGCTCCTCGGGATGGCCGACGGCGAGATCGTCGTCGACACGCCGGCCCAAGAGGCGTCCCGGGCCCTCGAAGATCTCGACGTGTATCTTCCGCCGGCCTCGGAGTGGTGACTATGCTGACCTACCAGCCCGGGACGACGGCCGTCCATCGACTCGACCCGCGGTCGAAGTTGCTGTTCCAGGGTGGATTCGCCGTTGCGGTGTTTGCGCACGACTCGCTGGCCGTGCTGGCTGGGTTGACGACCATCGCGCTCGCACCGCTCTGGGTGGCTTCACTGTCGCCGCTTCGACTTCTTCGCGGGTTCCGGTTCATCCTGCTCCTGCTGGTGATCGCACCCCCCATCGCGGCGGTCTCGTTCGGCCCGTCGTGGTTCGTCGTGGAGCGAGCGCTGGACTCGGCCGTCGCGAGCTATCGGGTCGTCGTGATGTTGTTCGTCGCCGGGACGTACGTCTACACGACACCGGTTCGAGAGACGCGCGCGGCGATCCAGCGCCACGTCCCCGGGAGAGCGGGGCAACTGCTGGGCGTCGGCGTCGGACTCGTGTTCCGACTGACGCCCGTTCTGGTGGCCGATCTCGGGCGAATCAGAGACGCACTCGACGCACGCGGCGGTGAGAGTCTCTCGACGGTCGCGCGCGTCCGGCGCCTCGCGCTCGTCGGATTACGCCGGGCCTTCGACCGTGCGAGTAGACTTTCCCTGGCACTGCGGGCCCGCTGTTTCGCCTGGAATCCGACGCTGCCCGAACTTTCGTTCTCGCGGCTCGACGTGCCCGTGCTGGTGCTGTCGGTCGGGCTCGCGCTCTCGGCATTCCTGTGATCTTACTCGACGATGTCGGTCGAGGCCGTCGTGTCGGCCTGGACGTCGGTATCCAGTCCGATGTCCTGGATGAGCGCGACCAGTTCTTCGAGTCGGGGGAAGGTGTAGGCGGTCAGTTCGACGTCGGTGTCGGCGGCGACGATGTCGCTATCGACCACGAAGACGATCTCGTCGTCGGGCCAGCCACCCATCTCGTCGACGATGTTGCTCGCGGGGCCGTAGATGAACGAGGGTGTCGAGATGTCGATCGTCGTATCCAGGACGTTGGCCCAGCCGTCGATGTAGCCCGAGGTCATGATGTTGCCGATCTCCTGCATGGCGGAGCGCTCCATGTCGGTAAAGAGGCCGTCGGCGGGTTCATCGCCGCCCATCCCGCCGACCATCTTGCCGACGAGCTGTTTGCTGTCTGCGGGGTCCATCAGAAAGAGGACGTAGCCGTGGGGCGGATCGACCAGTTCGACGAAGATACCGACCTGTTTCTGGGCGCCGATGTGGGTCTTGACGTCTTCCAGATCGAGGAAGTTGATCTTCGAGACCTCGATCTCGGCGTCGAGCCCGGCCAGCTGGCTGAGGTGGTCGGCCACGGTGGTCGACCCCTCTTTGGCCATCTGGTTGAACAGATCCAGTTTCCGCACGTCGACTTTGAGGCTCATACCGATTCCTCTGGGTCGACTGTTGTAAGTACACCGCCCGGACTCTCAAATCTGAAATTCTGTCGGCCCGCTCACGCACCTCAACGCACGTAGCGACTGCCGGTCCCCGGGGCGTCCTCGACCCGACTCTCGATACTGGTGGTCGTCGTCTCGGCAGCAGTCAGCAAGTGCTCGGTGCCGACAGGCGCGTCCGCCCGGAGGGCTTCCCGGGCGGCCTTGATATTCTTGTGGTTTCGTCGCCACCCGTCTCACTCCATGTCGCCGCTTCGGATCGCGTCTTCCGCAGCTGAGAGTGCCGCTTCGGGGTCGAACTCCTCGATAATACCTTCGAGGGTCGAATCAGGTTCGGCAGCGAGGTCGCGGGCGTGGTCGGTCATATTCGGGACTGCGCGGATGACGTTGTCGACGATCGGGACGGACGCGACCTGGGCCGACCGAGACATCGGATTGAGGTCGATCACGAGCTCGGTCTTGTCCATCTCGCCCAGCGCCTCGGCGCGGTCGCCGTCTTCGAGCGGGACGAGTACGACGTCGGCGTTCCCGATCCCGTCGGCGTCGACCTTCGCGCGTTCGTGGTCCAGCCCCGGAATCCGCCCGTCGGCGGTGAGGCCCTTGACTTCCTCGGCTCCGTGTTCGCGGAGGTGCTCGGCGATGGCCTCCATCCGCTCCTCGGTGCGATTGAAGAGGTTGACTTCGATGGCTGCGTCGGTCGCCTTCGCTAACTCGGCTATCTCGCCCGGGACGAGCGCGGCGACGTTGCCGTTGACCGACAGCACAGGTGAATCGGCGAGCAAGAGATGGGCGGCGGCGACACGCTCGGCCTGCTCGGCGCTCTCGATGGTACGTTCGCCGATGAGATAGTCGAAAGCCTCCCCACGCCCCTGGGCGATCAGGCCTTGCTTGCTCGTGATCCCCTTCTCGACGCCCGCCTCGATACGGTGACGCGTCAACAGTGATTGATACCGGGGGTGACTCTCGGGAATCTCGATCTCGTCGCTCATACTCCCGAATCGGTGAGGTGACGGGAAACCGTTTTCGTCGTCACCATCCCAAATTTGGTATACGTAACGAAAAACGGAAAACCTATCCCGATAGCGTTCACCAGCCGATGTAGATGTACACCGGAATCGTCGCAGCGACGGGTCGAATCGTCGACGTCGAGAGAGGGCCTGCAGACGCCTGCGAGCGCCGCCTGACCGTCGACTGTCCGTCGATCGCGGCCGATCTCGAACCGGGTGATAGCGTCGCCATCAGCGGGGCCTGTCTCACTGCCGAGACTGTCGACGACGAACGATTCACGGCCGGGCTCTCGGGGGAGACGACAGCTCGAACGTGGTTCGACGCCGCGTCGGTCGGCGACCGGGTCAACCTCGAACGGCCCGTCCGGGTCAACGCTCGTCTCGACGGCCACATCGTCGAGGGAACCGTCGATACGACGACCGAGGTGCTCGCTCGCGAACAGACCGCCGACGGACTCCGCTTTCGACTCGAACTGCCCGAGGGGTACGCCGACCAGGTCGTCGAGAAGAGCACGCTCACCGTCGAGGGGGTCAGTCTGACCGTCGTCGACCGGGACACGGAGACGTTCGCGCTCACGCTTGTACCCGAGACGACCGCCCGGACGACGCTCGATTCGGTCGAACCCGGCGATCGCGTCAACGTCGAGACGAACGTGCTCGCGAAGTACGTCGACCGGCTGCACGCGGGGGCCTGAGATGGATCGCTTCCAGCTCACACTGTGGCAACTGGACGACTACGGCCCCTGGACGACGACGCCCGAACCACGTCCCGAGATGACCCTCCAGTCGCTGCAGTCCCGACTTTACGCCGACCTCGCCGAGATGGTCGGCGAGCGCGAAGGCTACGTCTTCCGCGGCCGCGAGGACAACCTCGTCGGCGTCACCAACAGTCTCGGCGTCGCGGATCATCGCGAGATTCGCGATCGGATCGCCGCCGATTACCCCATTACCCTGAGCGCCGGGATCGGAACCGGCGAGACACCGCTGGCTGCCCTCCGGACGGCGACCGAGAAGCTGCAGGCAGCCGGGAGCGCCCAGAAGTCGGATCGCTCTGGGACACTCCGGGGAGAGTCGCTGGACGCGTCGCCGCCGTTCCAGGTCGCACACTTCGACGTCGTCGACGCGACCGGCAGACTGACAGACGCCGTCGACGCCGCCGCCGCGATCGACGCTCTCGACGACGTCACCCGGACGCTTCGAGCCGAGATCCGGGCGCGTCACGGCGGGCTGGCGTTTTTCGTCGGCGGCGACAATGTCATCGCCGTCGTCCCGCCACTGGCGAGCGCCGACTACGACGACCTCTGTGAGACGGCCCGCGCGGAGACAGGGCTCCCGCTACAGGTCGGCGTCGGCACGGGTTCGACCGCCCGCGCGGCAGGTATGGCGGCCAAACATGCACTCGAAGCCGCCCGCGAGCACGAGCAGACGGTCGTCGTCCCCGAGCCGGTCGCCGCGGACTGATAGTGATTATTGTAGCGATTTACCGGTACGACCGCCCGCCCTCGGGCGGTCGATCCGGAACAGACCTACAAAATCACTATGGGAAGTCTACTCCAGGCGCGCCCCGGCCGCGTCCACCCGACAGACGTGCGGTTCGTAGCCAGCGTCCGACAGTCCTGTGCCGAGCGCGAAGACGGTCTCGCCGAGCATCGCCATCGAGGCCTGTCCGTCGACTTCGTTGACGTCGAGGATCACGTCTCGGAGTCGCGTGGTCAGTAGTTCGGACTCGCGGGCGAACCGCCGGGAGGCGTAGACGAACTGCTCGGGATTCGGTTCGGAGACGACCTGCGAGAGCGATTCCCGGCCGGCCTGGTCGATCAGAGCGGTGTCGCCGTCGATCACCTCCGCGGTGTCGAGTTCGCCGAAACTGACGTACTCGACGCGCGGGCGGTAGGGAATCGCGTCGATCAGGTTCTCGTGTGGGCCGCCGGGTTCCAGCCGGATCGGCATCCCGCCCGCCGCCTGCGCGACGACGTCTCCAAGTCCCGTGCCGGCCTGGACCTCCGCGCCGTGGGCGATCGTCACGAGTTCGTTCCGCGAGAGGTCGCGCTCGTAGACGCAATTGGTCGCCAGTGCCGTCCCGAGCGCCATCGCACCCGAGATACCGAAGCCCGCGCCGATCGGGAGCGACGTCTCGCCGATCACTGTGGCCTCGACCTGCAGGGTGTCCAGGACGGTCTCGACGGCCGCGACGTCGGCCGGCTGGCCGTCCAGTTCGACGTATCGCTCGTCGCTGCGCTCGACTGTGACGCTGACGCCGTCCGAAAGAGTGACGCCGGCTCCCTGCGAGCCGGCTTTCGTGGGGTCGTCGTCCCGGTGGACAGTGAAGAAGCCCGTGACGTGGCCCGGGACGAACGCGGTGGCCTCCTCGGTCATTATCGAGGAGAGCGGGTGCGCAACCAAAAACCGGGTGGTTCCGGGTCGAGCCGCCCCCTACCTTCAAGAGCGTATACGCTATAGGACGCTGTAGACATGCCGTCGATCAGCGCCCGTGTCGCCGACGAGACCGCCGCAGACGTCGACGCCGTCGCCGAGTTACTCGACGACGATCGCTCGACGACGATCAGAAAAGCCCTGCAGGAGGGGCTGGAGACGCTGCGAATACGCGTCGCCGTCCAGCGCTTCCAGACGGGGGACGTCTCGGTCAGCGAGGCGGCCGAGATCGCCGACTGTACCGTTGCCGAGTGGCTCGAAATCGCCCACGAGCACAACCTCACGACACAGTACGCGCCCGAAGAGCTGGCCGACGACGCCGCGACGGTTCGCGAATTATGACGTTCGTCCACGTCGGCCCCACAGTGCTCTACGACCTGGGTCAGATCGGCGAACTCGACCTGTTGACGTACTTCGACGGCGCACTCGTCGTCCCCGAGGAGGTCCGCTACCAGCTCACGACCGAGCCCGCGGCGACGAACCTCGCGCAGTTTCTCGACGAAGCGTCCGTGATCACGTCGGTCCGATCCGAGGTCCGCCAGCAGGTCGCCAATTCGCTCGGGATCGATCCCGAAGGCTACGAGGCGGCGCTGCTGGCCGGGCTGTTCGACGACTCGATCGACGACGAGCGGCCGATCCTCGTCCTCTCTGACGACCGCCGCCTCAGGGCGCTGGCCGACGGCCTCGGCGCGAAGGTGGCAGGGAGTTTCGGCGTCGTAGTCAAGGCGGCCGTCGAGGACAAGTATCTCTCGGCGAGTCAGGCCAAACGGATCGTCTCCCGGATGGACGACCACGGCGTCCAGCTGACGGGTCAGTTGCGGGCGCAGGCGATCGGCGACCTGTAGAAGAGAACCGAAACGCTACTCGGCCAGGCGGTCGCTCTCTTCGGTGATGTCGTAGAGGTTCTGGACGACGTCGCCCGAGAGGGCGTCCTCGCTGACGCGCCAGGCCCAGTTCCCTTCTACGGTGCCGGGAACGTTGAAGCGGGCTTCCGAGCCGTAGCCCAGCGGATCCTGCACCTGTGCCAGCGCGATGACCGAGTCGGAGTTCCAGACGGTGTCGAGGATGTCCCAGTGGACGTCGCCGCCCTCGTGGTCGACGGCGTAGTGCAGACACTCTCTGTCCTGCTCGTCGAGGGCGTCGTACCAGCCGACGACGGTGTCGGTGTCGTGCGTGGAGGTGTAGGCGACGGAGTTCGCGTCGTAGTTCGCGGGGTGATAGCGGCTGTCGCCGTCACACCAGTCGGCGAAGGCGGCCACGACCATACCCGGGTAGCCCAGCGTGTCGCGAATCTCCTCCATCTTCGGAGTGATCTCGCCGAGGTCCTCGACGACGATCGGCAGGTCGCCGAGTTCGTCCCGGATCGCGTAGAAGACGTCCTCGTGAGGACCTTCGACCCACTCGCCCTCGCGAGCGGTCTCGGCGTCTGCGGGGATCTCCCAGTAACTCTCGAAGCCTTTGAAGTGGTCGATGCGGAAGATGTCCACCCGCTGGAGGAGCCGTTCGAAGCGCTTGACCCACCAGCCGTAGTCCCGTTCGTCGAGGGCGTCCCAGTCGTAGACCGGCGTGCCCCACATCTGGCCGTCGTCGGAGAACTCGTCCGGCGGCACACCTGAAACGTACTTCGGCTCGCGTTCCGCGTCGAGTTTGAAGATTTCGGGGTTGGCCCAGACGTCCGCGCTATCGAGGTCGACGTAGATCGGCATGTCGCCGACGAACTTGACGCCGCGCTCGTTGGCGTACTCCTTGAGGTCGTTCCACTGCGTGTCGAAGACCCACTGGAGGAACTTCCGGTACTCGATGGAATCGGCGAGCTCTTCGCGATACTCCGCGAGCGCGTCGGGATCGCGCATCTTGGCCTCCTCGGGCCAGTCCAGCCAGGAGACGCCGTCGTAGTGATCCCGCAGGGCGCGGTAGAGGGCGTACTCGTCGAGCCACTCCCCTGACTCTTCGACGAACGTCTCGAAGTTCGACTGTTCGTCGTCGCTGGCGTCGGCTTTGAAGGTCTCGAAGGCCTCGGTCAGACGGGCTTCCTTGTACTCACGAACCGGGCCGTACTCGACGTGGCCGTCGTCGAAGTCCGGTCGGTCCAGTTCGTCGAGCCAGCCGCGTTCGACCAGCCTGTCCAGGTCGACGAACAGCGGGTTGCCCGCGAACGCCGAGTAGGACTGATAGGGGGAGTTGTCGTGGATCGGGATCGTCGGACCGAGGGGGCAGAACTGCCACAGCGATTGCCCGGACTCGGCCAGGAAGTCTACGAACGTCTCAGCCGGTTCGCCGAGCGTCCCGATACCGTCGGGCCCCGGCAGCGAGGCTACGTGCAAGAAGAGGCCGCTCTGTCTGTCGAAATCCATCCGTATCTCTCTGCTTGCGGCGGCGCGGACTTGAAAGTAGCAGATTCGACTTCGACAGCGATTGGTTCGCCTGGGCCGCTACCACCACCCAAAGGGTGAAGAACAATTACAAACGTTATATGTAGCGCGAGAGCGAGAGTCTACCTAATGAGATCGTTCGGTTTCGGGGCGGGTGCACGTCGCCGTGTCGACGCCTGCAACGAACGACGAGGGGGACGTGGCGATGAACAGTGACGCGCTCGAAACGCAACTGAAGCAGTTTGGCCTCTCCGAGAAGGAGATCAAGACCTACCTGACGATCCTCGAAAACGGGGAAGCCAAAGCGAGTACGATCGCCGACGACACCGGCGTCTCGAAACGCTACGTCTACAGCATCTGTGAGAAACTCGAAGAACGTGGCTTCGTCGAGGTCGACGACCACGTCGTGCCGACGAAGATCCGCGCGAAACACCCTGAAGACGTGATCGAATTGCTGTCTGGCCGACTCGAAGAGATCGGCCCGGCACTGAAACAGCGCTTCTCCGAGACTTCCTCGCGGCCCCAGCGCTTCGACGTGATCAAGTCGCGCGTGACAGTCATCAAGCGCTTGCGGGAGTACATCAACAGCGCCGAACAGGAACTGATGGTCGCGGTCCCGCAGGGGTATCTCCCCGAAGTAGCCGAGGAACTCTCCACTGCTGTCGAGCGAGGCGTGATGGTGCTCCTGCTGGTCAGCGACGTCGACGATCCCGAAGCCGTTCTCGACGGGGTCGAGAGTCCGGTCGGCAGCGTCGTCCGCGTCTGGAATCAGGGGATGCCGATCCTGCTGGCCGCCGACGAACAGTTAGGCATCGCCTCGCCGGCGGAGATGGTCACGCGGGCAAACAGCGACGATCGGGCGATCGCGCTCGTTCAGGGCCAGATCGTCCCGATCATCGCCGGCTCGTTCCTCGCGAACTACTGGCCGTTCGCCGAGGAGCTGTACATCACCGACCCGGTCGAGCTCCCCCAGAGTTATCGGAGTTTCCGCCACGCCGTCCTGCAGGCGACGCTGCACGACCACGCCGAGGCGACGATCCACGCTCGGGCGACCGCCCAGCCAGTGACCGCCGACGGCGAGTTCGAGACCATCCAGGGGACGATCGTCGAGACGCGACAGGGGCTTGTCGAGCCGCGGACGAACACGATCCCGATCGAACATACGCTCGTCGTCGAGACCGAGGATCGGACCATCTCGATCGGCGGTCCCGACTCGTTCCTCGAAGACTACGAGGCCCGGAAGGTAACTCTCGAACACGAGGAGTAACGTCACCCTCGAACGCGATGAGTAAACGCTAAGCCGGCGGCCCTCTCGGTACTGGTGTGGCCACCTACGTAGACGGCGAGACCGAACTTCCGGTCTCGGAGGTCCTCCCCGAGTTCGCAGACGCTTTCCCCTTCGAGCGGTTCAACCGGATGCAGACCGAGACGCTGCCGGCGCTGCTCGACAGCGACGACAACGTCGTCGTCAGCGCGCCGACCGCCAGCGGCAAGACCGCCGTCGCCGAGGTGGCGATCTGCAAGACCCTCCAGGAGGACGGGACCGCGCTCTTTCTGGCTCCCCTGCGCGCGCTCACCAACGAGAAAGAGCGCGAGTGGGAACGCTTCGAGGAGTTGGGATATTCGGTGTACGTCGTCACCGGCGAGCGCGACCTCAACCCGCGCCGGGCCGAACGCGCCGACGTCCTCGTGATGACGCCCGAGAAAGCCGACTCTGCCACTCGAAAGCACGATACGGCTCGCTATTCGTTCGTCACTGACGTCGACTGCTGTGTCATCGACGAGGTCCACCTGCTGGATTCCGATCGCCGCGGTTCGGTGCTCGAAGTGACGATTTCGCGGCTCCGCCGGCTCTGTGACCCGCGCGTCGTCGCGCTGTCGGCGACGATGCCCAACATCGACGACGTCGCCGAGTGGCTCGACGCTACCCCGGAGACGACCTTCGAGTTCGGCGAGGAGTATCGACCAGTCCCGCTCAATGCCGACGTCAAGACCTACTCCCACGGCGAGAACGCCTTCGCCGACAAGTATCGGCGTCTCTACCGGGCGATGGATCTGGTCGAACCACACCTCAACGAGGAGGGACAGGCACTCGTGTTCGTCTCCTCGCGACAGGACACCGTCCAGGCCGCAAAGAAGGCCCGCGACGAACTTACCGAGCGCGACATCCCGATGGGCGCACGCGGGGACTACGACTTTCACAACGACGCCGCCGAGTTGAGCAACGACACCCTCAGACAGTCCGCGCTGGACGGGGTCGCGTTCCACCACGCCGGCCTCTCCCGCGAGGACAAGAACCGCGTCGAGGCCTGGTTCCGCGAGGGGAAGATCCAACTCCTGTTCTCGACCTCGACGCTGGCCTGGGGTGTCAACCTCCCCGCGCGGTGTGTCGTCATCCGGGACACGAAGTACCACGACCCGCTCGAAGGCGAGGTCGACATGAGCCCCCTCGACGTCCTCCAGATGCTCGGACGGGCGGGCCGGCCGGGCTACGACGACACCGGCTACGCCTGGGTCATCTGTGATCGCAGTGACGCCGACAAGTACCGGCGCCTGCTCCGGGACGGCAAGGAGATCGAGTCGCGGCTCGCCGAGGATCTGGAATCCCATCTGAACGCCGAAATCGCGATGGGGACCATCGACGATCTGGACGACGTGCTCTCGTGGCTGGAGACGACCTTCTACCACGTCCGGGCCAAGAGCGCGCCCGAACAGTACGCCGACAGTTCCAATCTCCGCGAACACGCTTCCAGCACGCTCCGGGGGCTCGTCGACCGTGGCTTCGTCGAGATGGCCGACGACCTCACAGTTGCGGCCACGGGACTCGGACAGCTGGCATCGAAGTTCTACCTCAGACTCGACACTGCACGTTCGTTCGCTGATCTGGCCGACGAGTCCGAGGATCTCAGTGAAGACCGGATCCTCCGGACGGTCGCGGCAGCCGGCGCGTTCGACAGCGTCTCGGCGCGCCAGGACGAGCGCGACGCCGTCGACGCCGTCCTGGGCGGCCGGGCGGAATCGCTCGATCCCGGCCCGCGGAAGGTCTACGCGATCTTGCGCTCGGGAATGAACGGAACGGTTCCAAGCGAGTTACAGAGCGACTCGTGGGTCATCCGACAGAACGCCCTGCGACTGCTGGCAGCGCTGCGAGCCTTCCTGGATCGCTTTGCCGACGCCCGCGCCGCGAACCTCGCACGGCGGGTCGAAGCCCGCGTGGACCAGGGGGTCAGTGCCGACGCAGTCGGCCTCACGGCGATCGACGGTGTCGGGTCGGGCCGCGCCCAGACGCTCGCCGCGGCCGGGATCACGACGCCCACGGACGTCCTCGATTCGGGCGTCGACGGACTCGTCTCCGCGGGGTTGGGATCGGGCGTCGCCGAACGAATCGTCGAGAGCGCTCGTGATCTACCACGGGCCGTCGTCGAGTGGGGTGACTTCCCCGACGAGATCGCGCAGGGTCAAAACAGCATGCACGAGATCACAGTCAAAAATCTCGCAGGCGGCGCTCGCGGCGGCGTCCGCGTCACTGTCAACGACGTCGAGATGACTGCGACCGAGTGTTACCTCGGCGAGACGACCCTTCCGGTGGGCGTCTTCGGTGGCGACGCCGAGAAACTCACTTTCGCCGTCGAGGTCTCCTATCCCGAACTGCCGCTGGAACCGGTCGTCGATACCCGAACGGTCGACGTGATCTGAGACGTCGATGGCGACTGCTCGATACCGGCTCGTCGATCGGCCAGAACACCGCGTTGCAGACACTGTATCCGTATTGTGGCAAACAATAACATGGCAAGTATTGTGAAACGCACTCAGAGGGGGTTTTAAAATTTATCGCGCCCTCTGAGGGTGTTTCGGGGTATATTACTTTTGTACCCGTAGCTGTGTAAAAAGACGAGCTATCCGAATTGGCTCGCGTAAAATGGCGCTAACCGTCGACCCGTTATATGGTATCGGGGGTTGTAGAAGGGGGTAGGTGATCCCCGCAATGTCCAGTGCCTCTCCAACTGGGGTCGACCGGCTTCGTGAGTCGGTCGGCGTCGACGCACAGACCCTCCAGGCGACGGTCGCCGCTCCGGTCCGATTCGTCGGATTCTGGGCGGCAGTCCTCCTCCCGTTCGCCTATACACCGCTGCTGTTCACCGATCTCCAGGGATCGACGATGACGGCCTTCCTCGCCCTGCTGGCCGTCCACGTCTGCTCGCTGGTGCTCGGTCAGCAGTACCGGACGTAGTACCGTTCCAGAACCAACTTCTTATAGTGATTATTGTAGGTCTGTTCCGGATCGACCGCCCGGCTGCGGGCGGTCGGACCGGTAAATCGCTACAATAATCACTATTATTCGGCCGCCAGTGTCTCGAACAGCAGCGTCCGTAGCTCCGTCGGCGTCGCAGCGATGCTGTCGACGTCTGCTGGATCGAGCCCGTCGTGGACGCCAGTGTAGCCGAGACACCGGAGGCGTGCGGCTTTCGCGGCCGCTGCGCCCGTCGGCGAGTCCTCGACGGCCACACAGCGTTCGGGAGCCACGCCGAGCTCCGCGACGGCGCGCTCGTAGACGTCGGGTTCGGGTTTGCCCCGCGGGACGTCCTCGGCGCTGACGATCGCGTCGAACGCGCCGTCGAGATCGAACCGATCGAGGACGACGTCGATCCAGGGATGTGGCGAGGAGGTCACGAGTCCGACCGGCGTCCCCTGGGCCTGGAGATCCTCGACCAGATCGTGAAAGCCGTCCATCAGCGCGGCGCGCTCGCCGTAGAGTTCGCGAGCGGTCGCATCGAACACCTCGACGAACCGGTCGCGATCGACCGCGACCGCGTAGTGCTCGTCGAGGTAATCGTAGATCTCGCGGTAGTACATCCCCATGACCTCTTCGGGCTGGACGCCCTGGTCTGGGACCACCTCGGGGAAGATCCGCTCGGCCTCCAGTTCGGGCCAGTAGCGCTCCGAGTCGACGACGACGCCGTCCATGTCGAACAGCACTGC
>ENA-ORDC01001299-ORDC01001299.1-marine-metagenome-genome-assembly--contig:-NODE-1299-length-19172-cov-9.991987_pt1 | contig 19172 bp, 21 predicted proteins | sample MGYA00237783_ERZ508515 | MGnify/ENA primary metagenome ERZ508515 (study PRJEB26186, sample SAMN06268792) | marine metagenome | isolation source: Eden Landing Ponds, San Francisco, CA, USA | place... | reverse complement strand
CCCGAGCCGTCGATGCGGATCATCACCGACATCTTCGCGTTCTGTGCCGACGAGCTTCCGAAGTTCAATCCGATCTCGATTTCGGGCTATCACGTCCGGGAGGCCGGCTCGACCGCCGCCCAGGAGATCGCCTTCACACTCGCCAACGGAATCGAGTACGTCGAGACCGCGCTTGAAGCAGGGCTAGAGGTCGATGAGTTCGCTCCACAGCTTTCGTTTTTCTTCGCCTCGTACAACGACATCTTCGAAGAAGCCGCGAAGTTCCGCGCAGCCCGGCGACTCTGGGCGACGATCGTCGAGGAGCGATTCGATCCGGACGATCCGGCGAGCAAGCAGTTGAAGTTCCACACCCAGACCGCCGGCTCGACACTGACTGCTCAACAGATCGAGAATAACGTGGTCAGGGTGGCCTATCAGGCGCTCGCCGCCGTCCTCGGCGGCACCCAGAGCCTCCACACCAACGGCAAGGACGAGGCGCTCTCACTGCCCACCGAAAAGAGCGTCCGGACCGCACTCCGGACCCAACAAATACTGGCTCACGAGTCCGGCGCGGCCGACACTATCGATCCACTGGCAGGGAGTTACTACGTCGAGAGTCTCACCGACAGTCTGGAGTCGGAGGCCCGCAATATCATCGCCGAGGTCGACGAGCGCGGCGGTATGCGGAACGCAATCGAGTCTGGGTGGGTACAGCGTCAGATTCAGGACGTGGCCTACGAGCGCCAGCAGGAGATCGAGAACGGCGAGCGGATCATCGTCGGCGTCAACGAGTACACCGTCGAGGAAGCCCAACAGGATGCGGACGTCGAAGAGATCAGCGAGGCCCAACAGCAACAGCAGATCGACCGTCTGAACGACGTCCGGGCCGAGCGAGACGACGCGGCTGTCGAGACGGCGCTGGCCGAAGTCAGGGAGGCTGCTGAGACCGATTCAAACCTCATGCCGCCGTTGATCGACGCCGTGAAGGCCTACGCGACGACCGGTGAGATCTGTGACGTGTTGCGGGATGTCTTCGGCGAGTACCAGCCGGGGACGTGAAAGGAGCGTCCCGTTCGAGGTCGATCCGGTGGTCGATTCGAGTACGTGGCCTGATGAGCGTCCCGAGAGCAGTTGGCCTAGATCGTCACCGTCCGAGCGTCCGCAGCCCCAGTACCTGATAGGCCGGGCACGACTGGGTGTACCCAGTGACGACGAGGACCGCCCCGACGACGGCCAACAGCAGCGGTACGACGATGGTCCCGACGGTACCCGACAGTCCTCCCACACCGGCGAAAAGCGCGACTGCACCGATGATCGCGACGATACCGAGTACTATCCGGACGAGCTTATCTGTGTTACCGACGTTTCGTTCCATAGTAGTTATATTGTGCTTCAATTACAAAACTGTGCCGACTCAACGTTGATAAGCCTCCCGCGAGTTGCTGGCGTATGCGCTTCGATCACGCCGGGATCGCGACCGACGACGCCGCGGCGCTCGCAGAGCGCTACGAGTCGCTACTCGATACCACGATCGCCCACGAAGAGACCTTCGATGGGATGCATATCGTCTTTCTTGACTTCGGTAACGGCTACTTCGAACTGCTGGAACCCGTCGCGGAGGATAACGCGATCGCGAGTTTTCTCGACCGGCGTGGATCGGGAATCCACCACCTCGCACTCGCGACTGTCGACATCGAAGGTGCGCTGGCTCGGGCCGAACGTATGGGGATCGAATTACTCGATGAGGATCCGCGTCCGGGAGCCTGGGGCCACAAAGTCGCGTTCCTCCACCCCCGAGATACTGGCGGTATCTTGCTGGAGTTCGTGAGCACGAGTTGATACTGTCACGAGAGTGGCGTTTATTCGCACGGTGAAATCGCACGGGACGTTTAATACCCCGTAGTTGCTCTATCGTATACGGTCGCACCTGACGCTGCGGGCGGGGAAAATCATGTCACGTATCGGTGTCACACTTGTCGATCCAGACGGACGACTCCAGCCGGTAGCAGAAGCGCTTCGATCGGCGTTGATCCCCATCGCAGAGACAGTTTCTGACATCGATCGCGTCGAGACGACACCGGACTGCCTGGTCATCTTCGACGCGCCAGAGACAGACGATCACCCCGAGGTGAACGGCCTCTCTCTTCTCGAACAGGCACTGGAACGGTTCGACAGCCCGGTCGTTGTCTACACGCTGCGGGAAGGGTACGAGGCGGTCAAGTCGCCGCTTGAGGTCGGCGCGACGGACGTGATTCGCGTGCCGACGAATCGGCCGGCATTGATTGCTCGGCGGATCGAGTACGCCGCGGATTACGGCAGCGAGTTCCAGCCCAGTTCGGCGCAACTATCGTCGCTTCTTCGTAACTACCCACACACGCTGTTCATCAAGGACGACGTCGGCCGGTTCGCGAACGTGACCACACACACTGCCGGCAACTATGGCTTCACGCGTGAGGAGCTGATCGGCATGAGTGACTACGAGTTGTTCGATGCTGACCACGCTGACGAACTGTGGGAGAACGAACAGCGGATCATCAACGACGGCAAGCCGATGATCAACGACATCGAGGAGTACGTCGATCAGGGTGGCAATCGACGCTGGGTCAGCACGACGAAAGTCCCACGGCACGACGATACTGGCGATATCGTCGGGATCGTCGGCGGCACACAGGACGTCACCCCGGCCAAACAGCAAGAGACACTGATGGCTGCGCTTCACGAGGCGAGCCGGAAACTCTCGCGGGCGACGACCAAACCCCAAATTGCCGCCGTGACCGTCGAGATTGCCCGGGAGATCGACTATCTCCCGACTGTCGCAGTCGCGCTCAAAGACGGTGGATCGCTTGATCCGATCGAAAGTAGCGAGACGGACGGAGAGCAATCGATCTTCGATCGCTACCAGACTGCGTTTCGGCGATCACACGAGCGCGGCGAGACCCAGTACGTCGACACAGACGGATCGATCACGCCCGACGCGTCGACGGTGGTAAACGCGGTCTTCGAGGGACCATACGAGAGTGCCGAGGTTGCGATTACCATTCCGCTGGGCGGCCACGGTGTGCTCGGGCTGGTCGCCCCCAGCGGGACTGTCGACGAGTTCAGTGACCGACTCGCGCACGTGCTCGCATCCAACGTCGCAGCCGCGTTCGACCGTGCCGAGCGGGAACGCGAACTCGCACGGAAGAACCGCCAGCTCGAAGAGTTCGCCACGCTCGGCGCACACGAACTCCGCAACCGACTGCAGATTGCGCTCGCGAACGTCGCCCACGAGCGTGCACAGCGCGATTCCAGCCGGCTGGAGGGGACCGAACACACGCTCGAACGGATGGAGCGTCTCCTGACGCAGTTGTTACAGCTGGCCCAGACGAGCAAGATCCCCCGGACGACCGACCCGACCGACCTCCGGGAGGCTGCCCAGCGTGCGTGGGTTCGAATCGAATCCGGGCGTACTACCCTGACTCACCCACCCGAGGCAACGATCGTTGCCAACCGAAACGCACTGATCGAACTGTTCGATTTCCTGTTTACGAACGCTGTAGAGCATGGCCACGAGGGCAGTGAGCCGGGGCTATATGGCGCTGTCGAGGGGGAGTCCGGCGACGCCCCCAGGACGGTCGACATCGAAGTCGGATTGCTCGAAGACGGCTTCTACGTCGCGGACGACGGCGTCGGCATTCCGGACGACCAGAAATCAGATCTCTTCGAGATCGAGTACGCCGACGCCGCCGACGAGTCTGGCTACGGTCTGTATATCGTCTCGGCAATCGTCGAGGCACACGGCTGGGAGATCGACGTTTTCGACAGCGACGCCGGCGGCGCTCGCTTCGAAATCACCAGTGTCGAGTGGTACTGATATTGTCGGCTGTTCCGCGGCGCTGATCACATGAACTCAGAGAGGCCAGTCTGCCCGTCGTCAGCGTCGTCGGCTGCTGTCTCGGACGCCTCCTCGTCAGAAACGTTCGTCAGCGCTGCTTGGTCGTCTGCGTCCGGTTGCTCGTCTGCTGACTCGTCGTCGGTGCTCCCCTCACCCTCACTCGATTGGCCGGCGCGGCCGCCAGCGAAGGCTCCGCCGCTAGCTTCGACGGCATCTTCTTCCCGGAGCTGCTGGGCGTCCTCGACGATGGACTGAACTTTGTTGGTGTCCTCGCCGCTGCCCGTGATAAAGGAGACGTGGCCGGCGTCGAGATCGTAGGCAGCGGCCATCGAGACGGTGAGATCGCGGTTCTTGCAGTGGTGGGTCATCGTCGCCAGGAACGGCATGATCTCACGACGGGCCGTCGAGATACTGACGCCGTTGGTCGTCGCGATCTCGCGGGCGATGTAATCGCGGGTCTTCCGGGTCCCCTTCGATCGCCCCAACTTCGACCAGTAGGAGGGTGGGCCATAGCGCGTCCAGCCACCTTTCTGACTGCCGCGGGCTGCAGCGACGCCTGCGGTCATGTTGTCGCCAGCGTACTTCCAGAAACTGTAGTTCTGGGTCTTTCGGACCCGACCGAGCCACTGATCCGCACGCGCCAGGGCGTCGTAGGCCCGAGCGAGTTCGGCCCCCTCGAAGTCCCTGGGGACGTTGTCTTCGATCCAGTTGATCAGGTCATCCGGCGTCTCGTCGACGTCGTAAGAGGATTTGAGGGCCGTCTCTGGATCTCCCTCCTTGATGACGACATCCAGGTACTCGAAGATCCCCTGGGTCGTGTCGCGCTCGCCCGTGACGACGTCCGATTCGACAATCGAATCTCGCCCCTCGGTCAGGGCCTGCAGGTCCTTGATCGCCCCGCGAAGGTCGCCCGAATTCATGTCCGCTATCTGGTCCAGTGCGGCGTCTTCGAACTCGATGTCCTCTTTGCGACAGATGTCCCTGAGAACGGGGACGATCGATCGCTTGCCGACGTCCCGAAATTCGATGTCCTGACAGGCGTTGCGCAGTCCCTTGGACATCTCGTAGAATTCGTTTGCGATGAGGATCATCGGCTGATCGGCTTCTTTGACCAGCGACGTGACCGCCCGCGCGCCGCCGCGGTCGGCGTTGCCGTGGATGTTGTCTGCCTCGTCCATGATGACGACTCGCCGGCCCGAGCCACCCTGACTGAGCGTGCCCGATTTGGCGGCTTCGCCGGCGACCCGCTCGATGACGTCCTTGGTCCGGGCGTCACTGGCGTTGAGTTCGATCGTCGGCCACCCCATGTCGGCCGCGAGGGCGTGGGCTGCCGAGGTCTTGCCGACGCCCGGCGAGCCGTGGAGGACGACGGCCTCGCGGTGGGATTGCCAGGTGTCAGCCCACTCTTTGAGGGCGTCGCGGGCCTTGTCGTTGCCCCGCACCTCAGACAGCGTTGACGGGCGGTATTTCTCCGTCCAGTCGGTCATTATCGGTACAAGGTGTGAGGTCCGTTTAGTGGTTGCGCCCTGCCGACGCTATTGGCCGAGATATTCGAGTTCGTTCGTCAGTACCTCGGCGAGAATCACGGTTCGACCAGCCCAAGGCTGTATTGCAATGCCTGATCGACGTCTGTCATCCGTTCGTCGGGGATCGAACCGAGATTCCTCCTGATTCGGTGGTTGATTGACACCGTGCGTACCTGGCTGCAGAGCGCAACCGAGTCCTCTTTCAGCGGACCCTCCTCGGCTCCGACGAACACTTCAAATGGGTATCGTTCCGCACCGAAAGATGTCGTAAACGGAACCACGATAGTGGTCGGCGCGTTCTCGTTTCCGATGTCGTTCTGCACGACCAGACATGGCCGCGTCCCCCGCTGCTCCGATCCTTTAGTGGGATCGAGTTCGACGACGACAGCGTCGCCACGGGTAACTTGCACGGTGATCACCACTCCGGTGAATCGCCGAGGTCTTCGTTGGCCTCGCCTGAGACGCCGGCCATCTCTTTGTCGATACGCCGATCACGCTCGGCCCGTTCTCGATATCCCTCCGCGAGCCGCTCGCGAACAGTCTGGCGCTCGATAATCACTCGCCCGTCTTCCTCCCGAACGACGACCTCGTCGCCCCCTGTGATCCCCAACTGTTCGCGCAACTCCTTCGGGATGGTAACTTGGCCGCGCTCACCGACCGTCCTCGTCTCTATTCCCATGCAGATTCATATTCAATTCATATCTAAAAAGCTTCCGTCGATCCAAATTCGAATCGTAGAGCGTCACTCCTCGTCCACTGCTCGCAGGTCGAGCCGTGTGGTGAACTCGTCGTAGGTCTCGTCACTGGAGACGACCGTGTCGCCGTCTGATTCGACAAGATGCAGTGCGTCGAACGGCGTCATCCCGTGGTCCTCGACGTAGGTCGCTGCCGCGACGACAGTGTCGACGTCGCCACGAACGTCGACGAGATTCGTCGCATTGGCGACGACTCGCTCACAATCCCTCTCCTCTCGATACGCGACGAGGAGGAGTTCGATCAACGTGAACCGCGACGTCCACAGTTCGTCCTTGCGCTCACGATACACCGTCTCTGCAGCCGTGCCGAGCCAGTCATCATCCTTGATCAGGGCGAGCAGAAAGTCCGTCTCGACGTACATTCACCGACCCGCCTCGTCCAGTGCCGCCTCGCGTGCTTCTGCTCTCAATTCCTCGGCTGTCTGTTCGACGTCGTCGAACTCCGCCCGAAGTGCGTCAAGTGAATCCTCCGCGATTGGGATCAACTTGATCCCATCGTGTAATTCGACGACGTGATAGCGGTCGCCGTACCGCTCACGGATCTCTTTGGGCAACGTGAGCCGACCCCGATCGTCGAGCGTCGTCTCTGACATAGATGTCTCTTAGGTGGGTAGACTCATGAATATTCCCCTGATAAGGTTATCCACCCACCCGCTGGCTAACGGGATGTCAACGATCCGTTTTCCGTGCGTCGTACTCCTTCAGCGTCTCGACGTCGATCGTATCGAGGACGGCCTCGTTGGTCGCTTCGAGCACGACCGGGGGAGCGACTTCCGCTTCGCGGGCTTCGACCCAGCGCGGAACGCAGAGACACCAGCGGTCACCGGGGTTGAGGCCGGGAAAGTTCAGGTCGGGCCGGGACGTCACGAGGTCGTTCCCCTGTGCCTTGCTGAACTCCAGAAACTCCTCGGTGAGGACCGCACAGACCTCGTGGCGGCCCGGATCTCGCTGGACCGCGGTGCAGTTGCCGTCCCGCAGGAAGCCGGTTTCGGGGTCTGCGCTGCAGGGCTTGAGTGCCGTCCCGAGGACGTTCTGTTGTTGCATGGTCGTCGTTCGCTCTCTCGCCTGAAACCCGCTTCGAACGTCAGAAGCGACGATCGATCTCCTGTTTCGCGTCAGTGATCACTGCCTGTTCGGCCCGACGCATCGCCCGGATCGCCTCGTCGGTGTACTCGACATCGAGTGTCGGGAGCCCGCCGCCGAGCAGTCCGCCGAGTCCACCCAGCACCTCGCCCGGATCGAGTGTCGTCCGCATCGCGATCGCGTCGGTGTGCGGTCGAATTGGGTCGACGAAGACGAACCGCTGTTCGACGAGCCGCTCGGCTGCTTCGCGATCAATCGTAGTACGCGCCGCCTCCCAGAAGTCGTCTTCGGGCGACTCGATCAGCGGAACCGTTGCATCACCCAGCTTCCGGTGGCGTTCGAGCAGTGCCTCGACGACCTCTGAACGCCGTGCTTGCGTGACGTCTTCGCGGATAGCGCTGGCAAATGCGTCGTGTTCGAAGATCTGCTTGCGGTACGCTTCGATCCCCTCGTCGCTTTCGGCGTAGTCGAGGATGGCGTCGAACTGTGCCAGTGTCTGTCGGCGATACGTCTGGAGTTCGGGCTCGACCACGCGTCGCCAGATTGTGTCGGAGCTCTTCAGGAGACGATCGACGGCCGAGCCGCCGGGCCCGCTGACGCCGTTTCGGAGCGCGCGAGCGACGCTAAAGTGCTCGGCAGTGGTATCGATGGCATCCTCGACAAAGTGCTCGAACCCCTGGCGAACGGCTGCTCGGGTCACGTGCTCTCTCAGGACCTGACTCAATTGTACCTGTCGCCCACCGGTCGCCAGCGGTCAGGACTCGACGATTCCGAGCCGGAGCGAGTCACAGAGCGCGTCAGCCCCCTCACTCTCGCGGAGCCGTCGCTGGCGCTGTGATCCGCTGCCTGCCTCGTAGATGTCGCGGATGCCATCGACGCCGAGCCGCGAACACTCCCGGTCGACGATGTCGCCGAGTGTGACAGTATCCTCGCCGTCCCGGGTCACGAACGACGCGTCGTGGCCGTGGCGGATCGCGCGCCACTTGTTCTCGTCGAGGGTCTCCCGCCGGAGGGAGCCGCCGGACTCGCCGTCTTCGTATCGTGCTGCGAGGTCGAGCACGAGCGCGTGGGTGTACTCGACGAACGCCATCGTCCGGTCGGGATCGGCCTGGCCATCCGGGGCGCGGATCTCGACGGTCCCGTATTCGGTGTGCGGGCGAACGTCGAACCACAGCTCTCCGCGGTCGTTGATCGAGTCGGTGTCGAGCATCCGCCGCTCGAACGCCCGGAAGTCCTCGATCGAGTCGAATTTCGTGGGCATGCCGGTGTTCGGCAGCGCCTCGAAAATCTTCGCCCGCGCCGAGGCCAGCCCGGTATCGAAACCGTTCCAGTACGGCGAATTCGCCGACAACGCCAACATTACAGGCAGATACCACCGCAGTTCGTTGGCGATCCACATTGCCTTCTCGCCGTCGTCGACGCCCACGTGAACGTGGACGCCGGCGGTCGTGTTGCGGTGCTGAGGATACTGGATTCGGTCGAGCTGTTTGCGGTATCGGGGCTTCTCGGCGTGTTCGAGCTCGCGCCATTTCGCGAGTGGATGGAGCCCAGCACCGGCGATGTCGAAGCCGTGCTCGCGGGCGTGCTCGACAAGCGCGTTCCGAACCTCCAGAAGCGCCGCACGAGCATTTGTGGGGTCCTCGATCAGGCGCGTCTGGATCTCGATGACGGTCTTGAACAGTTCGTGGTCGAGTTTGTCTTCGAGCACGGCTGGCGGGTCAGTCTCGTAGACCAGTTCGTCCGTGCCGGAGGTGGGTCGGCCCGCCTCGTCGACAACGTAGAACTCCTCTTCGATACCCAGCGTTCCCAGACGGGTGAACGGCGACGCAGAGCCCGTGTCCATCGATACGACGGGTTTGGGTGCTGGCCGCTAAAACGTTCTCGTTACGGGAGTGTTACCGCTCGCCCGCTCGCGGCACCGCAACCACGCCCAGATGGTCGTCGTGATACGGCTCCAGTCGCCGTCGGTCGACGATCTCGTACCCGTCTTCGAGTGTCTCGACCACCTCGTCGAAGACCGTCTCGGGATCGGCCGTCACGTCCTCACTCCGGGCTTTGATTGCCATGAGCAGTCGTCCATCGTCGTCGAGGAACTGGCGGTTGGCGAGCGCGACCGCGGCCTGGCCCCGGGTCGCGACATCCTGGATCAACACGTCGACCGGCTCGACGACGTGGGCGTAGGTCTCGGGCTTTCGAGCGTCTTTCAGGAGGGGAAAGAGTCGCTCGCGATCCTCGGCGACACCGACGAGGTCGCGCATCGGCCGGGCCGCGAATTCGATGGCGTAGGTCGGCCCCGCGAAGTCCGCAACGTGGCTTACGGTGGTCCCGCTGGCTGCGCCGAGATAGAGGACGGTTTCGCCGCCGTCGAGTCCGTGATCCATCCCATGTTCGAGCATGGCCCCGACCTTCGATCGATCGGGGTTCCAGCGTCGCCATTCTCCAACTGTCGGTTCGTCCGAGACCGTCGGGCCCTCCGTCGCCAGTGCCTCACGACCGCCGAGCTCGCGTCGCTCGACGCCTTCGGGGAGGGTCATACGTCCTCCCCCCGGGCGCGGATAGTCGCAATGCGCTCGTCGAGTTCGGCGTCGAGTTCTGGCTTGCGCTCGCCACTGTAGTGATCGACACGTGCGGCGAGCGTGAGTTTGCCTGCGAGTGCGCGCGCAGCCGAGCCGCGGTGTTCGGGGTCGGTCCCGTGGACGTACTCGTGGGTGTAGATAATCCCGTGTTTCGGCGAAGGAGCGTTGCCCGTGAGATGGGCGAAGAGCGCGTCCTCCGCGCCGAGGACCTGTACCGTCCCGCTGGTCGAACGCGCCAGTTGTTTGAGCCCGCCAGCAAGAGAGATAAGTCGAGCCATGAGAACTGGTCCGGCCATCGCCGCGAGATTCGGCGCGACGTCCGGCGCGAGTAGCTCGATCGTCTCACGGATCTCTCGGGCTTCGCTGTCGAGGTCGACGACCTCCTGTGCGAGCGCGACAAGCCGTTCTGTCGCCGGATCGTCGGCTTCCCGGTTGGCAATCTCTGCAGCGAATTCGACGCCGCTTCCGGACTCGCCGAAGCGACTACCGCCCCACTCGGCGACGCGCTCGGCCAGTTCGTTCGCCGTTCGCTCACAGTCGTCCATCGCTCGAAGGAGATGGATCAACTGCTGGTCGTCGGCACGCTCACGCTCGTTTGCGACTGTGCGTGCGGCGTCGATCGTCTCCGATCGGAGCCACTCGTAGTAGGCTTCGTGATCTTCGACGACGCCCGCATCGACGGCTTCGGTGGGCCAGTCACGGGGTTCCGCGGCCGACCTCTCCTCGATCGCTGCGCGGGCGGCGTCGGTGTCGTCCCGATCGACCCCAGCGAACCAGGCGTCGTCGGACGCACTCGCGTCAGTCATGCTATCGGATTATCGGCCTCGGCCTAAAGGCGTTCCCGAACGTGCCCGTGTTCGGAGTGGTTTCATATACCCATCCGCCGTCGACCCGAACGAGACGATGCCCCGGCAGTACCGCGTGAGCTTCCTGATGCCGGTCTACGGCGGGGAAGACTACGTCGCAGATGCGATCGAGTCGGTTCTCGACCAGTCCCTGGACTCGGTCGAACTCGTGATCGTCAACGACGGCTCGCCCGACGACAGCGAGCGCGTCATCGAGCAGTTCCTCCCCCACGAGGACATTACCTACGTTCGTCAGGAGAATCAGGGTGTGACGGCCGCCACGAGCACGGCGATCACGCTGGCGAATGGGGAGTACCTGGGTGTCCATCCACAGGACGACATCTCGTTGCCAGGGCGGCTCGAACGGCAGGTCGCAATCCTCGACGAGAACCCCGACGTGGGACTGGTCTACTCGCCCGCGGAGTTCGTCAATTTGCAGGGTGAGGTATTCACAAGCTGGGGCGACTGGAAAGGGGCCGGAAAGATCGACGCTGGCGAGTTCTTCAGCGACCTCTACATCGAAGGAATGTCCATCGCCAGCCCGTCGGTACTGTTCCGCCGTGACCACCTCCCCGACGGCCCGCATCCCTGGGGTGACCCTGACCTAAGGGTCGTCAGTGACTGGGAACACTGGCTCGACGCCGCCCAGTATTACGACGCCGTCTACGAGATGGCTGACCCGATCGTTCGGATGCTCCGCGACGAGGGTCACGCGAATCTCGGCCGTCGTTCCGAGACGGTGTTCGCCGAGGAGAAGGTCGTGCTGCGGCGACTCCGGTGGCGCTACGCTGGCGGTAATCCCCCAGTGACCCGGCGGCGATTCGTCCGGGCGATGTCAAATCACTCTCTTCGGGAGATGCGGTACCGCCTCTACGATCAGGGCGACTACGCGAGCGGCGCGCGTGCCGGCCTTCGGACGGCACTCTATAATCCGCTAAACGTCGATCTATATCGGGAATTCGCCGACATCGGGTGGGCAGTGTTGCAGGGAGGGTAGCTTTTTCGTCTGGCCCGATCAAGCGAAGCCATGACTGACTGGAAGGGACGCCACGTCCTGATCACTGGGGGACTGGGATTTATCGGCAGCAACCTCGCTCACAGGCTGGTCAAGCACGGCACGGACGTCACACTACTGGACGCACTACTGCCCCATCTCGGTGGCAAGCGCGCCAACGTCGCCGACATCGCCGAGCAGGTCAGGATCGTCGAGGGCGACCTTCGAGACGAGTCGCTGGTGGCCGACCTCGTCGCCGACAGCGACGTCGTCTATCACTGTGCCGCACAGAACGACCGGGCACACGCAGGCCGCGAGCCACAGATGGACGTCGACATCAACGCCAAAGGCACAGTGAATATCCTCGACGCGGCGGCTTCGGCCGATCCCGCGCCACGCGTGGTCTACACGAGTTCGCTGGCAGTCTACGGCCGTCCCGAATCGAATCCGGTCGACGAGTCAACACCGGCGCGACCGATGGACCTCTACGGCGCGAACAAACGCGCCTCCGAACACTACTGCCGGATCTACTACGAGCAGGAGGGCGTCCCGACAACAGTCTGCCGGCTCGCGAACGGCTACGGTCCGCGAGCCCCAATCGAGAAGGGCTATGGCGTGCAGGGGACTTTCGTCGCGAAAGCGCTCCGTGGCGAGACCATCGAGGTCTTCGAGCCCGGCGATATGATCCGAGATATCGTCTACATCGAGGATATCGTCGACGCGCTGGAGACGCTTGGCACAAACGACGCGGTTCTCGGTGAGGAGTTCGTCCTTGGGAGCGGCGATCCCACCGAACTGCTCGATCTTGCCGAGACCGTCGTGGACGTTGCTGGAACAGGCGCGGCCGAACTGGTCCCCTGGCCCCCAGAGTGGACGAAGATCGACCGCGGCGACGTCTACTGTGACCCCTCGAAACTCGAATCGACGATCGACTGGCAGCCCCGGACCGATCTGGAGACGGGACTCCGAGAGACGATCGAGTTCTATCGTGCGAACCGGGAGACGTATCTCTAGCAGAACGCCCGGAGTTTGTCGGCCAGTTCCGCGACGCCCTGATCCATATCGTAGACTGGTTCGAAGCCCTGAGCGCGGATCTTCTCGTCGTTGACGATATACGAAAGCTGGTTGAGCTGTTCGACCTGCGTGTAGCCAACCTCGACCTCCGGGAAGTGGTTCTCGATGGCGTCGATGACGTCCTGCAGCCTGGCGTTCTGCCCGACGACGTTGTAGGCCTCACCGTCGCCCAACTCACTGGCGGCGAACAGCAACGCCCGGATCGAGTCCTTGACGTGGATGTAGGGCCGGCGCTGGTCTTCAGCCCCTTCGTAGACAGACAGCGGTTCGCCAGTGGCCGCCAGCTGTGCGAACTTGTCGACGACGGTGTCAAAGCGCATCCCGACGGTCCAGCCGTAGACCGTTCCCATCCGGAGGGCAGTGACGTCCATCGTCCCGTCGTGGGAGTCGAGCATCTCCTGTTCGGACTGCAATTTCGACTCGCCGTAGGGCGATTCTGGGTCGCAGGCGTAGGTCTCGTCGATCTCGTCGTTCGTCCGGCCGTACACCGAACACGAGGAGATGTTGACGAAGTTGCTGGCTCCGGCGTCACGCGCGGCCTCGAAGACGTTCATCGCGCCCTCGTGATTGACGTCCCAGGTCTCCTCGGGGATGTCGAACGTCTCGGGCGCGTTCGTGATCGCTGCCAGATGGAAGACGGTATCAACGCCGTCCATCGCCTCATGGACAGCGTCCGCGTCGCGGATATCGACCTCGGCGAAGTCGTAGTCGGCGTAGGCGGGCAGGTCCCACATGGCCTGATAGCGCGGCTTGCGGTAGTTGTCGAGGATGCGGATCGGTTCGTCGGCGAATTCGGGGTGGTCCGGCAGGTCACGAATCAACTGTGAGCCGAGATAGCCCAGACCGCCGGTGACGAGTACGGTCATCGTACTGTTCAGGACACCTGACACGTACAAAAGCCTATGTCCCGGTTGGAGAGAGCTCGATTTCGAACAGCATCCCGGCGTGTACCTTTAAGAGATCACCGGGCGTGATAGACCTATGACTGTAGGTGCAGACGATTCTGCTTCGGGGGGAAATCGATGAAAGGGGTCTTGCTCGCGGGTGGCACGGGTTCGCGACTCCGCCCGATCACTCACACCGGGCCAAAGCAGTTGATACCCATCGCCAACAAACCAGTGATCGAGTACGCGATCGACGACTTCAGAGAGGCTGGCATCACCGAGATCGGAGTCATCCTCGGTACGCAGGGACGGGAGGCCGTCCGTGACTATCTCGGAGACGGTTCACAGTTCGGCGTCGACATCACGTACATCGTCCAGGGTAAGCCACTCGGCCTGGCCCACGCGGTCGGCTGTGCCCGTGATTTCGTCGACGGCGACGACTTCGTCGTCTATCTCGGGGACAACATCCTCAACGAGCCGATCACCAACTTCGTGCGGGAGTTCGAGGAGGGCGAGTACGTCGCTGGCGTCGCTCTCCAGCACGTCCCCAATCCCGGGCAGTTCGGCGTCGCGACGCTGGACGAGACCGAGAACGTCGTCAGGATCGACGAGAAACCCGAACATCCGGACAGTGATCTCGTCGTGATCGGGATCTACCTGTTTTCCTCGAAGGTCTTTGACGCGATAGAGCGGGTCGAACCCTCTGCGCGGGGTGAGTACGAGATCACCGACGCCTTCCAGATCCTCATCGACGAGGGTGGACCAGTCCTCTCCCACCGTGTCGACGGCTGGTGGAAAGACACGGGCAAGCCCGAGGACATCCTCGAAGCCAACCGGCTGATCCTCGACGATCTCGAACCAACCCTCGACGGCACGGTCGAAGACGGTGCGGAAGTCGTCGGCAAGGTCGATCTCCACGAGACGGCGACCATCGAGGGCGGTGCAGTCGTCCGCGGTCCGGTGTCGATCGCCGAGGCGGTCGTCGTCGGCGACGGCGCGTACGTCGGTCCCTACACTTCGATCGGTCCGGAGACGACGATCCGGGAGACACACATCGAAAACAGCGTCGTCATCGGCGAGTCGACGATCGACGCCCACGAGACGTTCGTCGACAGCCTGCTGGGCCGCCGAACGAAACTGGAAAGTAAAGACGGCTACCTCCCCGACGGCCGTCGACTCGTCGTCGGAGAGAACTCACGACTTAGACTCTAAGCATGCGCATCGTAACCACCACGTGTCCGAACTGCGGGACGATCGTCGCGGGAACACTGCTCGAAGCGGAGCGTGTCCTGAAGTGCCCCGGGTATCAGTGTGGTGAAGCCCGGCGATTCGACGACCTTTCGGACACTGATCGAGAGTATCTCCTCGAACGAGCTACGCAGATCGGCGATTGATCTGCTCGAGAGAGTCCGATCGGCCCCAAAAGTTGAATACAGCACCCAGAGAGTCGAAGGTATATGTCCGACGAAGCCTGCCGTGAGGTCGACAGTTGTCGCGTCTGCGAATCGGACGCGCTCTACTCGTTTCTGAATCTGGGCGACCAGCCCCCGGCCAACGCCTTCGTCGACGATCCAACGGAGGACGAACCAGCCTACCCCCTGGAAGTCGTCGTCTGCGAGACGTGTGATCACGTCCAGCTCGCACACACCGTCGACGGCGGGATTCTCTTCACTGACTATCCCTACTACTCCTCCGCCTCCCAACCGTTGTTCGATCACTTCGGCGCGTACGCCGACGCCGTCGAAGAGCGCTATCTTGACGAAGACGATTTCGTCGTCGAAATCGGCTGCAACGACGGCGTCCTGTTGAGCCAGTTCGACGAGTCGATCCGCCGGCTCGGCGTCGATCCCGCCGACAACGTCACCGAGGCTGCTCGGGAGCGAGGCGTCGAAACCGTCACCGCCATGTTCAGCCCCGATCTGGCGACGTCCATCCGCGAGGACTACAGTGCAGCCGACGCCATCTGTGCCAACAACGTCGTGGGCCACATCGACGATCTGCACGCGCTCATGACCGGGATCGACACGCTGCTGGGGCCCGATGGCGTGTTCGTCGTCGAAGTTCCCTACCTCGTCGACCTACTGAGCAACAACCAGTTCGACACGATCTACCACGAGCACCTCTCGTACTTCTCGATTCGGGCGTTCCAGGCGCTGGTCGAGCAGTTCGACATGCAGGTACTGGACGTCAACCGGATGTCGGTCCACGGCGGGACAATCCGGGTCCACATCCAGCGCGAGTCGGCCGACAGAGCCCCCAAACGGGTTGTCGACGACTACAGAAAACTCGAACTCGCGCTGTCGCTGGACGAGCGGACGGCCTACGACGAGTTCGCCCAGCAGGTCGAGCGAACGCGCGAGCGGATCACCTCGTTGCTCGAATCGCTCCGTGATGATGGGGCGTCTATCGTCGGCTACGCCGCACCGGCCAAGGGGAATACGCTCCTGAACTACTGTGACATCGGCCCCGAGACGCTAGAGTACCTCATCGACACGACGCCTGCCAAACAGGGCACGTACTCGCCGGGGATGAACATCCCTGTCAGGGAACCCGCAGTCTTCCACGAGGACGCCCCCGAGTACGCGTTCTTGCTCGCGTGGAACTACAAGGACGCCATCCTCCAGAACGAGGCCGACTACCGCGAGGGTGGCGGGCAGTTCGTCATTCCGATCCCGTACGTCAACATCGTTTGATCGGTTGTTCTATCTCACCACCCCCGTTCTGTCTGGCGGTTAGATAGCACAGTCCCCAGCAAACGGATATATCAGACAGCCAATGAGTGGTGACTATGAACACCCGGCGAACACCTATCGACGAGATGAACCGCTTCTTCGACCAGTTCCGCGGTGACGCCTTCGACTGGCCGACAGTCCACAGCAGCACCGGGACGGACCTGCACCTCACTATGGAGCGGACCGACGACGCGTACGTCCTGTTCGCGGACCTCCCGGGCTTCGAACGCGAGGAGATCGATATCGAATAGAATAGTAAACTATATTCACGTTTCTAATTTCCGATTTCCTAGTTATTTTTTACCAGCAATGCGAACAGCGTGAGTATGACAGCCGGGTTTTCGCTGGCCGAAGAGCAGGGGTACAACGACGAGATCGTCGGAGACGATACATTGCCAGCGATGTTCGAGGCGACGGTCGAGCGAAACAAAAATCGCGACGCACAGCGGTTCAAAGTAGGCGTCTACGATCGGACGCTTCCAGGGTTGCCGACAGACGGCGCAGAGAGCGGATCATACCGGTCGATCACCTACGGTGAGATGCAGTCGTACGTTCACAACCTCACAGCAGGATTTCGAGAACTCGGGCTGGATGGGGGTGATCGCGTCGGGATCTACGCGAACACGCGCATGGAGTGGGCGCTGTCGGATTTCGCGCTGCTCGCAGCGGGTGGGGTCGTGACGACCGTCTACACAGAGTCCTCTCCCCGTCAGGTCAGCTACCTGCTTGACGATCCGGGTGCGACCGGTGTGGTCGTCGAGAATCAGGCCCTGCTCGACGTGCTTCTCGAAGTCGAAGACGAACTCGATCTCGAGTTTATCGTCACTATCGACGATGCCCAGAGCGACCGCGAGGATGTCTATACACTCGGCGAAGTCCACGAAATGGGTACAGAATTGTTCGATCAGGAAACCTATCAGTCCTGGATCGACGCTCGCGATGGCGAGGATCTGGCCACATTGATCTACACGTCTGGCACCACCGACGAACCGAAGGGAGTCGAACTGACCCACTGGAACATTCGCTCGAACGTCAACCAGAACCGAAAGCGGATGGCCGAGCGACCGGACAAACCTGCGGGAATCCCCGCGCTCGAAGCCGGGATCGATACGATTTCGTTTCTCCCGCTGGCCCACGTTTTCGAGCGGACGGCTGGCCACTTTCTGATGTTCGCCTCGGGCGCGTGTGTCGGCTACGCCGAGAGCACCGACACCATCGCAGAAGACATTCAGAAACTACAGCCACAGGTCGGCGCGAGCGTCCCCCGGATCTACGAGCGGATCTTCGACTCGATGCGAGAATCAGCAGGCGGTGGCGTCAAAGGGTCGATATTCAGCTGGGCTATCGAGGTCGCAAAGCAGTACGCCCGCGCCGATAAACCGGGTGCCGGGCTGCGATTCAAACACAGCCTCGCAGATAGACTGGTCTACAGCACGGTCAAAGAGCGATTGGGTGGAAACATCGAGTTCATGGTCAGCGGCGGCGGCAGCCTCTCAAAGGACCTGGCCGAGCTGTTTCTCGGCCTTGGAATCCCGATTCTCGAAGGCTACGGCCTGACCGAGACGGCCCCCGTCGTCTCGGTCAATCCACCCGAGGACATCCGCCCCGGGACGCTGGGCCCGCCCGTTACCGACATCGAGACGAAGATCGACACCTCGATCGTCGGCCCAGAGCAGTTCACCGACGCCGAGGGCGAGGTCGGCGAACTCCTGTTGAAGGGCCCTAACATCTTCGAGCGCTACTGGAACAAGCCCGACGCCACAGAGCGCGTCTTCACCGATGACGGCTGGTTCCGCACTGGGGACGTTATCGAGCAAACCCCTGACGACTACCTCATCTACCGCGATCGGATCAAACAGATCCTCGTGCTGGACACGGGCAAGAATATCGCGCCAGGACCGATCGAAGACGAGTTCGCTACCTCCGACCGGGTCGAGCAGATCATGGTCGTCGGCGACGGCCAGAAGTTCGTCTCGGCGCTGGTCGTTCCGAACTTCGAGCAGCTCCGCCAGTGGGCCGATTCCGAGGGTGTCGACCTGCCCGACGAGCAGCGGAGGCTGTGCCAGGACGACCGCGTCCGCGAGTGGATCGACGAGGAGATCCAATCGGTGAACGCCGACCTCGAAAAGGCCGCCCGGATCAAACAGTTCCGACTCGTCTCTGACGAGTGGACCGCGGACAACAACCTCCTCACGCCCTCGATGAAGAAGAAACGCCGCTCGATCCTCGACCGGTTCGCCGACGACATCGACGAGATATACGGCAGCTGACTGGGCGCTCGGAGAATATCACTGGCGAAGACCATCCGAACTGGAAAGAAACGTCCAATATCGCCTATGGACCAGGATGGGAAAAATCGCGGGCCCGTACTCTCAGGCGAGACAACCACCAGTGCCAGGTCTGTGGTGCAACCGCTAGCGAACTCGGTCAAAACCCAGATGTCCACCATATCACATCAGTACGCTGGTTTGTCGATTCAGATCAGCATTCCCGTAGCGACGCGCATGCGCTCTCGAATCTCATTTCGCTGTGCCGCAGTTGTCACAGAAATGCGGAGGAGGGCGCAATTCCGAACGAAACACTGCAGTCACTAGCTCAGCGAGAAGGGGAATAGCCATACAATATCTTATATAATTAGGAGGAGGGGATAGTTTGAGTGTTTTTACCGGCCATTTTCACAACTCTAGCGTTCTGAGAAAATATAAAATAAATTTTAGGTCCGGGTGCGAGAATCGAACCCGACTGCGAGACTCACTACGTTCGTCTCGCGTGATTCGATTCTCTGCGGATTTCTGCGGCTCGCGGGTTGCTCGCCGCAAGAAAGTCCGGGTGCGAGAATCGAACCCGCGT
>ENA-ORDC01001294-ORDC01001294.1-marine-metagenome-genome-assembly--contig:-NODE-1294-length-19220-cov-3.519616_pt1 | contig 19220 bp, 19 predicted proteins | sample MGYA00237783_ERZ508515 | MGnify/ENA primary metagenome ERZ508515 (study PRJEB26186, sample SAMN06268792) | marine metagenome | isolation source: Eden Landing Ponds, San Francisco, CA, USA | place... | reverse complement strand
CATTGCAGACGACCAGCTCTATCACATCGCCGATGCGGCCGCCGGCGACGCCCGCCTGGCAATCGGCATCCTCCGGACGGCGGCCAGCACGGCCGACCGCGAGAATCGCGAGCGAATCACGGATGGGATTCTCGCCGACGCGGCCGACGATGCTCGGGCCCAGATCAGGCAGAAGAGCCTCGATTCACTCACGCCCCATCAGCGGGAGGTATACGAGGTCGTTCGCGACCACGGCCCGCTCGGACCGGGCGAGATTCACGAGCGGTATGCGGCGGCGGTCGAGGACCCGCGGACGAAACGGACCGTCCGCACCTACCTCTCGAAGATGGAGCAGTACAACCTCCTTGAGGCGTCGGGGACGAGTCGAGACCGGGAGTATTCACTCGTTGAGTCGGGTGTCGCGTCGCCGATGGGGTAACGGCAAGCAAACCCGAGCAAGTAGGTTATAAAAATATCCGCGGGCTATGTATTACGATGTTTGTCGAACTGAAAATTATTGGCATTACTGCGGTCGGAGAAGGCGGAGCCCCCGAGAGTGCAATTTATCCCGTCCTGCAGTAGTTTAATATGGTCACGATTGATGGGGTTAGGCATGGATGAGGATATACTGGAGTTGGATACGGGGCGGATAGAAGACTTCATCAATCGGTATCTGGAACTCGACAGTCGAACCCAACAACCGTATGGCGTATTTTCATACTTGTCCGGACGACGGGAGAAGAAGTATCAACAGACACTCAAGTACTTCCTGAATCCGCACAAGCCCCACGGCTTCGGGTACACGATTCTGAAGGAGTTCTTGGAAGTGGTTGGTGCCCCCAAGTTGAACGTTGCAGCCCAGCACGTCGAAATCGAGGAAGAGGTGCACATTGCAGACGACAGTTCGGATAGCCGTATCGACCTCGTGATTTGTGGCGGGAGAGCCCTGGACGATCACCCGGACTGGGCAGTATTCCTGGAATTGAAAGTCGGCGCCGGCGAGAACGAGAATCAGGCACAGACATATGCGGATGCAGACAGGTGGCACTTCACGTGGGTCGACTCCACCGAAATCACGGTTGACCAACTCGACGAAGCAACCTATATGTACGTGAAGAAGAGGTTGGCGGATGGCCCCGAGGAAAACGACAAATTTGACGAAGTAGATTGGGCTACAATTGCAAATGCATTCGACCGTCGACTCAAGGGTTCGCTGTTCCAGTACCCGAACCGGAGCGTCATCCAGTTCACTGATTTCATCCAGTCACTACAGGAGACCGAAAACATGGACTCACCAAACGAAGAAGACGAACTCACCGAACGGCTCGCACTGTACTTCGATTACGACGATGTCATCCATCAGGTGGAACAGGCACACAGGCAATTCGAAAACGACTTCGATGACGTCAGCAACTACCTCACTGCTCGGTGGGGAGATACCCTCCGGGACCGCTTCGATTTTTCCGAGCCTGGGTGGAAGATTCGAGCGAACGACAGTCCGAAGTGGCAGGGGTTGATGCCGGAATACTGGGATCAGGCCCCGCTTGGATGGGACAGTACAATCGCACTGTACTTCCGGGTTCCACCCACGACTGAGTACCTTCGAAACCAGGAACTCTCGTTCCGGCTACGACTGCCACCACAGCGCAAAGTCCACACAGAAACCTTCGAAGCAGACAGGTCGTTTAACGCCGTATTCACCGAGAAGTGTACGGGTGAATATGGCGAGTGCATTCGTGCAGAACTAAAGAACCTGGACGTCGACGAGATTAATTTGGGAAGGGCCTCGGCGCTGTTCAGTAAGAACTACAAGCTCGATCAAGCGAATCTGATTTCGTCATATTTCGCCCAGGCTACGACTGCCGTCGACGAGTTCTGCAGTGAGAACGGAAAGCTGTTGACACTCCTGAACTTAGCCTTTGAGGCATCCTACGAGGAAGTATTCGGTAAACCACCGGCAGGTGAGTTCTCAGGCACCCTGCCGAAAAAAAAGTAACCAACAGGTCGCCCTTTGGAAGTGATTTCCTGATGTTTGGGTCTGTCGTGGGTTTCGACGGAGGACTGCGTCTTTACCCCGGTGGGCAGTTTTGGGATGCCGTCTTCGGTGATAATTACGAGGTCGGCCGAACCCTTGAATTGCACGTCTCGGTCAAGGTAGAGATGGTGAAATCCAACTCACCGAGTTGATTACCAAAGTAGCCCAACGACTGCATGCCGGAGAAACAGTAGTGCGTTCTCTTCCTCAAATTTCGATCCGAACCAAAATATTCAGAACGTTTCAACTTTGCTCTGTATCGTTCAACATACAGTGGTATTCAGTCGCTGGTCGGGTTCTATGTTGCAGGAGTTAATGACAAGATTTGAAGCGACGCTTGTCCGGGTAATGAATTTCGTGATGGTCTCATTTGAACGCGGGTATCGGCCGAGACGAATGTCCGCAGAACCAGTCAATTCACTCCTGAACTCGAACAGTCGTCTCTTCGCGCTCCAGAATCTGTTTGTCCACTAACCGAGCAATTGCATCGTCAACAGCATCCGCCTGGTCGTCAGCAAGCGCTCGCACGTTCGAGAAGACGCGCTCTCGAATGCGCTCTATATCGGTTAGTCCATCATCGACCGCAGCCAGGACCGTGTACTCGACCTCGAACTCTGTGGCGAACGCTGCGATTCGAGTTGTAAACGTGTTCGGGAGCCCGGACAGCGAATTCACTGCCATTTCGATGGTGAACAGCGGATGGGAGCGGTCACGGATGTGTCGTGCTTCTGTCGACCCGGTGTTGAACGGGCGCTGATTGTCGATTTCGGCCAGGATCGCCTCGTAATCGAGGCCACGCTGAGCGTACGTCCGCATATCCTCGATGTCGCGCCGACGGCCACTCCCTATGTCGCCGCCCGAGACCGCTTTCAACAGGAACATATCCTCGTCCGAAAGGACGAACGCTGTCGCGTATTCACCGGTCCAGAATTCCTCGGCCCGGTCTTGCATTCGGTCGGTGAGCCACACCTTCCCGACGACTTGCCGCTCGAAGAGGTCGACCCGAAACCCGCGGTCATCGTGAGCGAGTTCGACAGTTGTCCCAACACCTTCGAATGACGCCGTCGGCTCGTCAACCACCGAAAACCCGTGTGCTTGAAGCACCTGATAGACGTGCTCGAACTCGGAAACGACACCCAGCGCAAGGTCGATATCCTCGGTCTGGTCCTTTAGCCCTCGAACCGTCATCGCCGAGCCGCCGAGGAGATAGACGTCTACGGGTTCCGAGAGCCAGGTGTCGAACTCTTCGAGGAACGCTCTGATTGCATCGCCACCTTTGAATACAGTCATGCGACACCGTACTGCTCTTTGAGGGCAGTGAATTCTGATTCACTCGGGAGGACGACCGGGGGTTCAGGTGAGTCCTCGGACTCCCCGTGAAGCCAGTGGTCCATCGCTGCCACCGCTGTCTCCAGCTCGTACCACGTTGCGGTTTCTCTGAGGGTCTCCTTGTCGAGAGCAAGTTTCGCTATCAACAGCATCGAGTAACTGACGCGTCGCGAACCGCTATCGAGGAAGAGCGTGTGGCAGACGACCTCTGACGGCGTGAGGTCTTCATCGGGTGCGTACCAGAATGCGGGCTCACCGGCGAGGAAGAACTGCAGACCGTACTCCTGGAATCGTGCGAGTCCAGTTATCCGCCACGCAGCAGCCGATTCCAGTGCGGTCGTATCCGCCGACGTCTGGACGCGAACGAGTGCTCGCTTCGGGTCACACCACTCGACAGTCGCACTCGGAGCTAGGTCTCGAACTCGCGAGCGATGGTCGTGGGTCACGACCGCTCGGGTGAACGCCAGCAGTGGCGAGAGATCATCAGTCAACGCGTATTTGGGCCCGGACGGTGACAGCATTCCACGGTGCTTGAGCGGCGACAACGCGTTGTGGACGCCCTGTCGAGTGATGTCGAGTCGGTCTGCAATCTCGGTCGCCCGGCGTGGCTCGTCGAGAAACCAGCACACCCGAAGCGTCGCGGGCGAAAGAATCTCGGTCCAGTCGACGTGACCCAGTTTCGACCGGAGGGCTCGATACGACTCGATGACTGGATGTTCACTCACCCGGACGAGACGCCGGTTCTTCGACCCACGGGTTTCAGTGAGCAACCCGTCCGTGCGCAACCTATCGAGGACGTCGTAGACGTGGCCCTGTGAATACGCAGTTTCAGTGGCGAGTTCGGCTGGTGTCGCCTCACGACCAGCACTGAGCGCGTCAAGTACTGCAAGGCTGGCCTTGGTCAGCATCTTTGTAAATAGTAGAACTGGAACGTATAAATACGTTTCTGGATTTCGGTTTACTAACTGCCGGTATCCCCAAGTCGGAGGAAAGAGCGAGAATGGACTGGGACCTACCCCGAACTGAATTCCCCGAGCCCAGACTGCTCGTGGTCCAGGGGCTCGATGACCTGCGGGTCGTCGTTCTGGGGATTGTTAACCCGCGTCGAAATCTCGTAGGCCGCCAAATCGTCCTTCGGGTAGGGGCGACACAGGTTCGTCCGAGCGTCGGGGCCGGCGGAGAGCCATTCGGACTCGGCCTCTCGCGGCAAGACGACCGGCATCCGGTCGTGAATGGGCTTCATCAGGTCGTTCGGCTCCGTCGTCAGGATGGTCACACAGGAGATGGTCTCCGCCTCGCCCTCCCAGACCTCCCAGAGACCGGCCATCGCGAAGGCCGGGTCGTCCTCGCGGTGTATGCGGTAGGGCTGTTTCGTCCCGCCGTTCCGTGACTGCCACTCGTAGAAGCCAGAGGAGAGGACGAGACAGGGCCGGGACTCCCAGGCCTCGGCGAAGACGCGCTTCTCGGCGGCCGTCTCGGCGCGGGTGTTGATGATTCCCTCCTCTGGTTCGTCCGCCCAGAAGGGAATCAGGCCCCAGTGGTAGCTGTCGATTTCATCGGGGGACTCGTTCGTGATGACGTGGAGGTCGTCGCCGGGGGCGATGTTGTAGCGTGGCGTGTAGCCGCCGTCCGTGGCGACCTCGGCGTCGAATCGGTCCTCGAGGTCTCCCTGCTCGACGAAGAGGGAATTGCGCCCGCACATGGGTCGGTGTTGGTGGGGGAGGACCTTCAACGTGGCCGACGAAGACCGCTCCTGTGGGTGCGAACGTCGCGGATTTGGGCTTCACTGGAACGCATCGCCTTCAAATCTGCATGCGTTCGGGACGTTTGAGCGCATCGCGGAGGACGGCCCGGACGAGCTCGCTCCGGCTGTTGAAGCCGAGAACTTGTCGGGCGCGAGTTGTATGCAATACCCCTCTGCTGGGATGACATCAGGAGTGTGTGTCGAGATACTGGTCGGCGTAGTGTTTCCAGTTAGAGAACAGTTCTCGCCGAGCATCTTCGTAGGCGTAGTCTGTTCCAAGCCACACCTTGGGCTGGTCTGACTCGAACAGCCTATCGAAGTGCGGTTCCCCATGCGCGGTGTCGATACGAGCCACTTCGACGTGACTTTCGTAGGGAACGTCAGGTTGGAAGTGGATACTAATGCCCCACTGGTCGGCGTCCTCGGGGAGTGTAACCGCATCTGCGTCGGCCGGGTCTGGCTCGACGAAAATCGTAGCGAAGAACTCGCGTCCTCGGTACGGGCCCAAGCCGAGCGTCCGAAGCTTGTGCATCGGTCAGTAGACGACGGGTTCGACGACGACCGACTCGTGTTTCAGGACGGGTCGCTTGATGTCTCCATTCCCCGCCCCCTCGTAGGCGATGATATCGAGGTCGGCGAGTCGACGCAGGTCCTTGCTGACTGCTCCTTTGTCGCGGTCGAGACGGCGTGCGAGGTCGCTGACGGACTCGACCGTCTCCCCATCGAGGTACTGGATGATTTCAAGACGACCCTCCGTTAGTACCTCCCGCCCGTTCTCGCGGCGCAACACAAGAACATCAGTGTAGCCAGCAGCATTGAGGTGGCCCGCGAACTCCTCACGCTTCCGAAGTCGGTCGGGAATGTGGTCGTCCGGGGACCGGCCGGACTCGGAGTCGGAGCGTGACATACCGTTGCCTACTACCTCAACGGTAATAAGCGGTGGTGGTCGGCGAGGGTTTTTCTTGTTCGGTGTTGCTGGCTGAGTCCTAATGGCAAAGCACCCCCACCACGACCCGTAGCGACATCCCTTTCTGAACCCTCACCAAAGCCATCCCCATGCAGCCAAAGCGGGCGACGACGAGCGTCGACCTCGCCGCTCTCGCCGGCGAACTCGCCACCTACGGAGGCGCGAAGGTCGACAAGGCCTACCTCTACCCCGACTCGCTCGTTCGCCTCAAGATGCGCGACTTCGACCGCGGGCGCGTGGAGTTGCTCATCGACCTCGGCGAGACCAAGCACGTCCGCGTCGCCGACCCCGACCACGTCCCCGCCGCCCCCGAACGCCCGCCGAACTTCGCGATGATGCTCAGAAATCGCATCGAGGGCGCGGACCTCGTCGGCGTCGAGCAGTTCGAGTTCGACCGCATCATCCAGTTCCACTTCGAGCGCGGCGAGACGTCGACGACGCTGGTCGCCGAGTTGTTCGGCGACGGCAACCTCGCCGTCCTCGATGCGACGGGCGAGGTCATCGACTGTCTCGAGACGGTCCGCCTGAAGTCCCGCACCGTCGTCCCCGGCGCGACCTACGAGTTCCCGGAGGCCCGCTTCGACCCGCTGGCCGTCGACCTGGAGACCTTCGCCGCCCGCTTCGAGCAGTCCGACACCGACGTCGTCCGGACGCTCGCGACCCAGTTCAACTTCGGGGGCACCTGGGGCGAGGAACTCTGCACCCGCGCGGGCGTGGAGAAGACCCTCGACGTTGCCGAGGCCGTCGAGACGACCGTCGAGGCACTCTACCGGGAGGTCGCCGCGCTGGGCGAACGCCTGCGCGGCGGCGACCTCGACCCCTGTCTCTACCGCGAGGACGGCCGGCGGGTCGACGTCACGCCCGTTCCGATGGAGGAGTACGCCGCCCTCGACGTCGAGCAGTTCGAGACCTTCACCGCGGCGCTCGACGACTACTACACCTATTTCGATGCGGAAGACGACGAACCGACCCAGGCCACCCCCGACCGCCCGGACTTCGAGGCGGAGATCGAGAAGAAAGAGCGCATCGTCGCCCAGCAGGAGGGGGCAATCGAGGAGTTCGAGGACGCCGCCGAGACCGAGCGGGAGAAGGCCGAGTCGCTGTACTCCCACTACGACCTCGTCGACGAGGTGCTCTCGACCGTGCGGGAGGCCCGCGACGCAGGCCATCCCTGGGAGGAGATAGCCGAGCGCTTCGAGGCGGGCGCGGAGCAGGGCATCCCGGCCGCCGAGGCCGTCCGTGGGGTCGACGGCAGCAAGGCCACGGTCACCGTCGACATCGAGGGCCGAGCCGTGACACTGCGGGTCGCCGACGGCGTCGAGAAGAACGTCGACCGGCTCTACCGCGAGGCAAAGCGCATCGAGGAGAAGAAGGCCGGTGCGGAGGAGGCAATCTCCCGCACGCGCGAGGAACTCGCCGAACTCGAGGCGAAGCGCGAGGCCTGGGAGGCGGACGAGGGCGATGGAGGCGGGGCAGGCGACGGGACGACCGCGGAGAGCGAGGGTGGGAACGGAGCGGGGGAGGAGAGAGCGCCTGCGGCGAAAGACTCGGACACCGACTGGCTCTCCCGGTCGTCGGTCCCGGTCCGCTCGACCGAGCAGTGGTACGAGCGCTTCCGGTGGTTCCACACGAGCGACGGCTTTCTCGTCATCGGGGGCCGGAACGCCGACCAGAACGAGGAACTCGTCGAGAAGTACCTCTCGCGAGGTGACCGCTTTCTCCACGCGCAGGCCCACGGCGGTCCGGCGACGGTCCTCAAGGCGACGGGTCCGAGCGAGGCCTACGACGAGGACATTTCGATTCCGGAGTCCTCCGAGCGCGAGGCCGCCCAGTTCGCCGTCTCCTACTCCTCGGTCTGGAAGGACGGCCGCTTCAGCGGTGACGCCTACGCGGTCGACCACGACCAGGTCTCGAAGACGCCCGAGCACGGCGAGTACCTCGAGAAGGGGGGCTTCGCCGTCCGCGGCGACCGGACCTACTACGAGGACGTCGCGGTGGGCGTCGCAGTCGGCATCGCCTGCGAACCCGAGACCCGGGTGCTTGGCGGTCCCCCCACGGCCGTCGACCCGGCCGTCGAGACGGCAATCGCGGTCGAACCCGGCAAGTACGCCCAGAACGACATCGCGAAGCGACTCTACCGGGAGTTCAAGACCCGCTTCGCCGACGAGACCTTCGTCCGCAAGGTCGCCAGCCCCGACCTGATTCAGGAGTTCCTGCCGCCGGGGACGAGCTCGATGGTCGAGTGAGGGGTCGACCGGTCCGCGAACGAAACCACCGTCTGCCGAAAGCCAACGACTTAGTAGGTGCCGAGGCCATACCAGCCCAATGACGGGGTCCGGCCCGGACATCGACCCGGGCGAGAACCACGAGCGAGCCGAGACCTCACAGAGTGGCGTGCCCTCGGAGGGTGCGGTGGTTCAGGACCGCTTCTCCTCGGACGAAATCTTCCAGCGCATCATCGCGGCCGCCGACGAGGAGATAACGTCTGGCTGGCGGGAACTGTTCTTCGCCGGCGTCGCAGGCGGCCTCGCGATTACGGTCACCTTCCTCGTCTACGCCTCGATGACGGCCTCGACCGGCGGCGACCCGATACTGAGCGTCCTGCTGTACCCCATCGGCTTCATCTACATCATCATCGGTGGGTACCAACTGTACACCGAGAACACGCTCCCGCCGGTCGCGCTCACTCTCGAACGACTGGCGAGCATCCCCGCGCTGCTCCGCAACTGGACCATCGTCCTGCTGGGCAACTTCACCGGTGGTGCCCTCGGGGCACTTGTGCTCGCTTTCACGGGCGTGTTCAGCCCGGAGGCGGCAGACGCGGCACTTTACCTCTCCCAGAAGGGCGTCGACGAAGCGGCCTGGAACCTCTTCTTCAAGGGTGCGGTCGCGGGCCTCATCGTCGCCGGCGTCGTCTGGGTCGAGTACGCCGCCCGCGACACGATTTCCCGTCTGGTGGTCGTCTACCTGGCCTTCCTGGTCATCCCGCTTGCGAACCTCTATCACTCCGTCGTCTCCTTCACCGAGATGATATTCCTGCTCGCACAGGGTGAAGTCGCCGCGAGCATCGGGATGACTGACTTCGTCCTCCCGGTCCTGCTGGGCAACACCGTCGGCGGCGTCGTCCTCGTGACGGTGGTCAACTACTACCAGACGAGCGAGCACCGTCTCGGAAAGATTGGCGAAGGGCGGTCCATCAACCGACTCTCGAACCGCGAGTGGGTGTTCGGCCACTACGCCGGTCGGTCCTACGTCCCCATCATCGAGCGCCACGGCGAGACCGACCACGCGCGCGAGGAGGAAACCTATCGGATTCTCGTCCCCATCTCGAACCCGCGGACAGAGTCCCACCTCGTCGACCTGGCGACGACAATTGCGGCCCAGCACGAGATTGCAACTGTCCACGTGGTCCACGTCGTCCAGGCCCCACGCGGTCTAAACATCCACAATTCGAGACAGCACCGGCGCATCGTCGCGGAGTCCGAACGCCAGTTGCGAGCCATCACCGGGGACGTGGCTCCACCCGACGGCGCCACCGCCGGGGACGATGGGTCGTCCAACGTCGCCATCGAGACGGGAACCATCGTTTCCCACGAGTCCGTCGCGGAGATTTTCCACCAGGCCGAGGAGGACGACGCCGACACCGTCCTGATGGCCTGGGGCGAGAACAAGGTCTGGGACACCGTCCACGCCGGCCGGCCAATCGGGGAACTCACGAGTACGCTCCCCTGTGACTTCCTCGTTCTCAAGGAGCGAAACCTCGACCCCTCCCGTGTCCTCATCCCGACGGCTGGGGGCCCCGACTCGGACCTCAGCGCGGAGGTGGCCATCGCTCTCAGGGACAGTCTCGGCGCGAACGTGACGCTCCTCCACGTGGTTGCAGGGGCCGAGGAGCGTGAAGCAGGCGAGGAGTTCCTCGAATCCTGGGCCGAGGACCGCGACCTCGAATCCGCCGAGCAGATTGTCGACGACTCGGGCGACATCGAGCGAGCCATCGAGCGCGAGGCCGTCGGGTGCTCTCTGCTGATACTCGGTGCGACAGAGCGGGGGCTGCTTTCGCGACTCACCACGAACTCGCTCCACCTCGACGTGGTCAACGAGGTGGAGTGCTCGATACTCCTCGCCGAGCGGCCACATCGCCGGACCATCCTCGACCGCCTCTTTGGGTGAGGACGGCAGAGGCGTCTGCTGCGTAATTGGTAGTCCTGAGCAGCAGTCGCTGGGCCATCCTAGCGACGAACGGGCCACGCGGCCGGGACTGTCGGTACGGGCGCAGTGAAAAACAGTTCGCTCGCAGTCACCACGACATGGCAGTCCGCGGTCGGCCTAGCCGCCGATGCCGTCGCCGCGGAGTTCGCGCGCGATGATGTTCTTCTGAATTTCCGTGGTCCCCTCGTAAATCTGGGTAATCTTCGCGTCGCGGTAGAACCGCTCGACGTCGAAGTCGTCCACGAATCCGGCGCCGCCGTGAATCTGGACGGCCTCGTTGGTGACGTCGACGGCGATACGGGAGGCGTACTCCTTGGCCATCGAGGCCAGCATCGTCAGGTTGGAATCGTCGTCGTCGTTGTCGACGGCCCACGCGGACTTGTAGGTCAGCATGCGGGCGGCCTCGATTTTCGTGTACATGTCCGCGAGCTTGTGCTGGATGGCCTGGAACTCGCCGATTTCGCGACCGAACTGCTCGCGCTCGCCGGCGTACTCCAGCGCGCGGTCGGCCGCACCCTTCGCGATGCCGATGCCCTGGGCGGCGACGGCCGTCCGGGTCTGGTCGAAGAACTGCATCTGCTGGAGGAAGCCAGCGCCGCGGGTGCCGACGAGATTATCCTCGGGCACGCGGACATCGTCGAGGATGAGTTCGGCCGTGTCGGAGGCCCGAATCCCCATCTTGCCGGTAATCTTCTCTGCCGAGAAGCCGTCGCGGTCCGTCTCGATGATTATCTGGGAGAAGCCGTTGTACCGGCCCTCGGCCTCGGGGTCGGTCTCGCAGAGCGCGACGACGTAGTCCGCGACCGTCCCGTTGGTAATCCACATCTTGTTGCCGTTGATGACCCACTCGTCGCCGTCCTTCTCCGCGCTGGTCGAGATGGAGGAGACGTCCGACCCCGCGTGGGGTTCGCTGATGGCCGCGCCGGTTATCATCTCGCCACGGGCAACCGGTTCGAGATACTCCTCTTTCTGTTCCTCGGTGCCGAACTCGATGAGGTTCTCCGTCCCGAAGGCCGTCGAGACGAGCGAGAGCGCGATGCCCGGGTCTGCGGCGAACATCTCCTCGACGATAATCATCGTGTCGAGGTTCGAGTAGCCGGCACCGCCGTACTCGATGGGGATGTGGGGTGCGACCATGCCCATCTCCGCGGCCTTGTCGAGCACCTCGTGTGGGTATTTCTCCTCGCGGTCGTACTCGGACGCGACGGGCTTGACCTCGTTCTCTGCGAACTTCCGAACCTCGTCGCGAATCTGCTTCTGTTCTGCTGATAGTCCAAAGTCCATAATTGGTCCAGGGATTGCTCGGCAATAACGGTTCCGGACCGGAATGAACTTCTACCGAGTTGTCCAAAAACCTCGAAAACGGGCCATAGCGGGAGAATATGGGGGTGTAAACGATGAGTGCGTTTTCTCCAGTGGCACTCACCCGGACCGAGAATGCGGCGCTGCCGTTCGCGAGCGAGTACCGGGCGCTCCCCGCTGCTCGGGCCGGCGAGTGAGCCAGGACTGACCGCGCTGTCGGTGCGCTCGATTCTCGCCGCGTCTCGGCGACGGCCGTTCCGATTCCTGTCCATTTACAACCGTGCTTGCAAAAGGGCAGACGTATGCTCGGAGTTCGCACGCGCAGTCGAGACGTACCGTTCGCGGCCCCGCTCCACGTGGGGGTGACGTAGATGGTCGACACGGACGCCCTCTCGAACGACGACCTCGCCGTCGCGGCGAGCGACGACGGGCTCGTCCTCCGCGCGACCATCGACCGCCCCGACCAGCGCAACGCACTCAACCAGAACGTCATCGGTGGCCTGCTCGAGGTATTCGACGTCGCCGACGAGACCGACGTGCGCGCCGTCGTCGTCCGTGGCGCGGAGGGAACCTTCTGTGCCGGCGGCGACATCAAGTCGATGGCCGGTGCCATCGGCCAGGGCTCCCAGGCCTATCGCGAGGGTTTCGCCGGCATGAAAGACCTCATCGAGACGGCAGTCGACACCGCCGCGCTGACCGTCGCCGCCGTCGAGGGCTACTGCCTGGCCGGCGGGATGGGCCTGGCCGCCGCCTGTGACGTCATCGTCGCCGCCGACGACGCCACCTTCGGCACGCCGGAGGTCGACATCGGCATCTTCCCCGCGCAGGCACTCGTTCCCATCATGCGGACGGTCAACGAGAAGCAGGCACTCAAACTGCTGTTCACCGGCGAGCACATCGACGCCGAGACGGCCCACGACGTGGGCTTCACCACGGACGTCGTTCCCGCCGGAGACTTCGAGGCCGAACTCGACTCCCTCGTCGACGACCTGGTGACCCCCTCGTCGTTCATGATAGAAATCGGCAAGGAGTCCTTCTACAACCAGCGGGAGATGGGCTTCTCCGAGGCACTCGATTACATGCGCGAGATGGTGACGCTGCTCGCGATGAGCGACGACGCCGAGGAGGGCTTCAACGCCTACCTCACCGACAGCACGCCCGACTGGAAGGGCCGGCCCGAGGAGGACTGACCGCGAGAGACAACAATGATGACACCCGAACCCGTCCGGACAGCCAATGCGGCCACGGCCGGCCGTCAGCGAACGACCGCGACCCCGTGGGCGACTCTGCCGCGACTCGACATGGCCGCCCCGCGGGACCCCTCGCGACCGACGACCGACGACCCCAGGACCCACCCATGAGCGTAACAAAAATCTACGAGGAACAGGAATCGACCAAGGGCAACCATCCCGAGAAGCCAATCATCTCCGCGGCGCTGACGGGGGCGCTGACCACCCGCGACCAGTGCGAGGCCATCCCCTACACGCCAGAGGAAATCGCCGAGGACGCCGCGGCCGCCCGAGAGGCCGGCGCCGCCGTCGCCCACATCCACGCGCGCACGGAGAACGGGTCGCCGACGTTTTCGACGGAGACCTACCAGGAGATTCACGACGAGGTGCGCGAGCGCACGGACATCATCATCAATTTCTCGACCGGTGCCATCGCGACGCCGCTGCAGGAGCGCATCGACTACGTCGAGGAGACCCAGCCAGATGTCGCCGCCCTCAACATGGGGTCGATGAACTACGCGAAGTACTCCGACAGCCGCGAGGACTACGTCTTCGACATGGTCTTCGAGAACCCCTTCGCGGAGATTCGCCAGCTGCTCGAGGCGATGAAGGACTCGGGCGTCAAGCCCGAACTGGAGTGTTTCGACACCGGCCACATCGGCAACGTCCGGCCGCTCATCAAGGAGGGCGTCCTCGACCAGCCGTTCCACGCCAGCCTCGTCATGGGCGTCCTCGGGGGAATCCCCGCGACGGTAGAGAACCTGGCACACCAGGTCCGCCAGCTGCCCGACGACGCCACCTGGCAGGTCATCGGCATCGGCCGCGAGCAGTGGGCGCTGGCCAGTGCCGCCCTCTCGATGGGCGGCAACATCCGCGTCGGCCTCGAGGACAACTTCTACCTGCCCGACGGCGAGATGGCAGACAGCAACGCCGAACTCGTCGCGAAGGGCGCGGAGATGGCCCGCAACGTCGGCCGCGAACCGGCCACGCCCGATGAGGCACGGGACATCATGGACATCGAATGATGGCTCCACGACCCCGTATGACCGCTCCGGGCTATCCCGGCGAGGACCCCACGATGACGAGGCCCGAGGCGCCTCACCCCCAGGAGGATACACAATGACGACACCCGAGACCCCACCGAGCACCGACATTTTCACCGACGACCTGCTGGCCGGCGAGACGGCACTGGTGACCGGCGGCGGCACCGGCATCGGCCGCGCCGTCGCGCTCGGCTTCGCCGACCACGGGGCCGACGTGGCCATTGCCAGCCGGTCGCTCGACCACCTCGAACCCGTCGCCGAGGAGATCGAGGAGCGTGGCGTCGACGCCTGTGCGACGACCGTGGACGTGCGCGAACCCGAGCGGGTCGAGGAGATGGTGGAGACGGTACTGGACGAACTGGGCGACCTCTCGATTCTGGTCAACAACGCGGGGGCGAACTTCCTCTGTCCGGCCGAGGACCTCTCCCCCAACGGCTGGCGGTCGGTCGTGGGCACCATCCTCGACGGCACCGCCAACTGCACGTTCGCCGCGGCAGACCACATGATAGAGCGCGATGGCGGCGGTTCCATCCTCGCGATGGGCGCGACGAACTCCGTCCGTGGAGCCCCCTACCACGCCCACTCGGGCGCGGGCAAGGCCGGCATCCACAACCTGATGCAGACCGTCGCCGTCGAGTGGGCACAACACGGCATCCGCGCCAACACCATCGCCCCCGGGGTCATCGAGACCGAGGGCGTCTCCGAGGTGATGCAGGGCGACATGATGGAGCGCATCGTGGAGGGTGACCTGGCGGCCGACCGCCTCGGGACGCCCGCCGACTGCGTGCCGCTCACGCTGTTTCTCGCGAGCGACGCGTCCAATTACGTCACCGGCGGCTACTTCACGGTCGACGGCGGCCAGTTGCTCGCCCCGAACCCGTTCTGAGCCACCGATTCGTTCCGCCCTATCATATTCCCTCACTCGGGGTCGGTCCAGCCCTCGTGGCGTGGCCGGTCTGTGGCGGTTGCAGTTCCGCCTGGCTGCGGTGCTGACGCCCGGTCGCTGGCCCCATCGTCGCCTCCCGAGGGCACATCGACGTCACGGCGGGCTGGGTCGACATCGTGGTAGACCCGGCCCCAGAGTGCGGCCTGAATCCCCAGCCAGTAGAAGACGACCACCGGCCAGATGAACAGTCCCAGGATGGACAGGAACAGTGACATGAACAGCATCATCCCGACGACCATTGAGCCGATACCGCCGACGACCACCACCGAGAGCAGGTAGCCGACGACGTACTCCCTGGCCGTCAGGAGGTCGACGAGCGTCTCGCGGGCCCCCAGCGCGGCCACGGGGCCCTGCACCGCGGCGGTGACGAAGTACGCCGGCGGGAGGTACGACCCGAGAATGCCGACCGCCAGCCCGAGCCACCACGTGACCTCCACGGCCAGTGCTGCCCCGCCGACCCACGCGACCAGGAACACCGAGAGGGCCAGCGAGTAGACGAACCCGTCCCGGAACAGGCCCTCCTCGTCGTCGAACGTCGGGGGATAGTACTCGCCTGCGGCCGCACGGCCGGCCAGGCGGAGGAGGTAGCCGATGACGAAAACGAGCGGAACGAGGAGGATTCCAAAGAGGAGCCCGAATCCACCGAGCACCACCGGCTCCCAGCCCGAGCGCGAGGGAAAGGAGAGCGCGAAGCCGAGCATCCCCTCGCGCTCGGTCGGACGGCTTCCCCGCCACTGCCCTGTCGCGTACTGCCCGCCGACGTGTTGCTGCTGGCCACGCCACTGGGCCTGCTGTCCCGTGGGTTGCTGTCCGCCCCACGGTGACGAGTAGCTGCCCCCCGTGTGTCGGCCCTGGCCGACGGTTTCCGCTGTTCGGTGACCGCCGGGCTGGCCGTCTCGCGGCTGTTGGGTCCGTGGTGGCTGTCCGGTCCAGCCCCGAGTGCGCGCGTGGGCCGGATGGTCCCAGCCCTTCTGGTGGGCCGCGGGACGCTGGACGGGTCCGGCGGCCTCACCTCCGCTCTGCCTCCCGGCATCGAGTCCGGTCCCGCAGTTGTAGCAAAAGCGGTCGTTCCGCTCGACTGCCGTTCCACAGGCCGGACAGTACGGCATCGTCGGGGACGTTCGTCACTCTGACCTATAGTTCCCCCGGTCAGTGTCGACGTGGGCCGTTTCCGGACCTGTCGCTCACTCGTCGACCCGGTTTCGCGACCGAACGATTCCCGTCAGTAGTTGCCGCCGAGCAACTCCTGGGCGAGGATGTTCCGCTGTATCTCGCTGGTTCCCTCGCCAATCTGGTATATCTTGGCGTGGCGATACTGGCGCTCGACCGGGTAGGCCCGCGTGTAGCCGTTGCCGCCGTGAATCTGGACCGCGTCGCTGGCGACCTCCTCGGCGATTTCGCTCGCGTAGAGTTTCGCCATGCTCGCGATTTTCCGGGGCGTCTCGCCGTCGTCGAGGCGGGCGGCGGCGTCGTAGGTCAGGCGGCGGGCGTTCTCGACCTTGAGACCCATGTCGGCGACTTTGTGCTGGATGGCCTGGAACTTCCGGATGGGGCGGCCGAACTGCTCGCGCTCCTTGGCGTACTGTATCGCCTCCTCGAGACAGCCCTGGGCGATGCCCAGTGACGAAGCGGCGACGCTGACGCGCTCGTCGCCGAAGAACTGCATCAACTGGTAGAACCCGCGGTCTTCCTCGCCGACGAGGTTCTCGGCGGGCACGCGGACGCCGTCGTACCGGAGCTGGGCGGTCTCGCTGGCGTTCCAGCCCATCTTGTCGATTTCTGATTCGACCTCGAATCCCTCGCGGTCGGTCTCGACGAGGATGGCCGAGATGCCCCCGTGGCCCGCCTCGCCGGTCCGGCACATCGTCAGGACGACGTCGGCGATGGTGCCGTGCGTGGTGAATGTCTTCACGCCGTCGATGACGTACTCGTCGCCGTCGCGCTCGGCGGTGGTCTCGATGGCGGCGGCGTCGCTGCCGTGGCTCGGTTCGGTGTTGGCCATCGCCGAGATGACCTCGCCGCTGGCCACGCCGCCGAGTATCCACTCGCGCTGTGCCTCGGTTCCGAATTCCTCGACCATCGCCGTCCCAAAGCCCGTGGCGATGGCCGCGCTGACGCCGGCGTCGACCCGCGAGAACTCCTCGGCGACGATGGCGCTCTCGAGCATCCCCATCCCCGCGCCGCCGTACTCCTGGGGGATGCGAACGCCGACGAAGCCGGCCTCGACAGCCTCCTCCCAGACGTCCTCTGGCCAGGTTCCCGAATCCTCGGCCTCGCGAGCAATCGGCGCTATCTCGGCCTCGGCGAACTCTCTTGCGCTCTCTCTGACCGCTCGCTGCTCCTCGTTCAGGCTGAAATCGACCATGCCACCCCCTCGGGGGCCCGCGAGTTCACTCTTTCGAGGGGGTGCTGAAGCGGCCCTGGCCAATGCCCAGCTGTCGGCCCCCGAAACTGGGACCGTGCCTCGCAACCCCTCAGGACTCGTCGAGGGCGACCGGCACCCCGGCCGCTTCGAGGTCGGACACAAAGGCCTGCGAATCGGTCTCGATTCTCTCGAAGGTATTGTAGTGGACCGGGACCACGAGGTCGGGGTCCATCGCGGCGGCGAGGTCGGCCGCCGCCGTCCGATCCATCGTGAACACACCGCCGATGGGCGGGCAGAACACGCCCACGTCCAGCGCGGCGTGGCCGTCGAGGACGTCAGTGTCGCCGGGCCAGAACACACGGATGCCGTCGAGAGAAAGAATGAAGCCACAGCCCCGACCGCGGGGATGGATGGGCCTCCCGTCGGCGCGGGTGTGTGGCCCGTCGCGCTCGTTGTACGCCGGGACGGTCCAGAACGGAACGTCGGCAGCGATACCCTCCGCTTCGAGGCCGACGGTTCGAACGTCGAGGCTCGAGTCGACGGTCCTGGGGAGGTCAGCGAGGCGGGGCAGGTCCCGAGGACTCCTGGAGACGTCGATACCCTCGAAGGTGAGAATTGTCGCGCCCTCGCTGGCGACCCGCTCGATGGCGTCGGGGTCGTAGTGGTGGACGTGCGAGACACAGACGAGGTCGGCGTCGCCGGGGCTGACGTTCTTTCCGGGTGGGTGGGCGGCTGCCGCCGCGGGGGAGTCGGCCGTCCAGTCGCCGGTGAGGACACCGTAGCGGCCCGGGTCGACGTAGACGACGGTGTCGGCGGCTTCGAGCCGAACCGTCGCGTAACCGAGCCAGTCGATGTCGAGTGTCCGGTGGGTGACGGTCATGGATGGCTGAGAGTGGAGGGACCGCGGTCACACGAGGTTGACGCCGAAGGCCCGCTCGGCGTTGCCGTGGAGGAACAGTTCGGCCGTCTCGGGGTCGAGGTCCAGGTCGGCCACGCCCTCCAGGCAGGTGCCGGGCTGAATCATCGGGTAGTTCGTGCCGAAGATGACCGTCTCGCGGCCGTAGGTGCGGAGGAACTCCACGAACTCCTCGGGGTAGCGCTTGGGCTTGTACGCGGAGGTGTCGATGTAGACGTTGTCGTACTTGGTGGCCAGGGCCATCATCTCCTCGGTCCAGGGGTGGCCGATGTGGCCCGCGACGATGGTCAACTCGGGAAACTCCCGGGCAACGTTGTCGAGGTAGGGAATCGGCCGCCCCATCTCCGAGGGCTTGAGCGGGCCGGTGTGGCCCACCTGCAGGCAGAACGGGACGTCGTGCTCGACGCAGGCGGCGTAGACGGGGTAGTACCGCCGGTCGTCCGGCGGGAGTTTCCAGAGCCAGGGGATGGCCCGGATGCCGACGAAGCCGTGGTCGTTCACGCAGCGCTCGACGGTCGCGACGGCTTCCATCGGCGAATCGAGCGGGACGGAACCGACGCCGGCGAAGCGGTCGGGGTGGCTGTCGACGATGTCGGCGACGAAGTCGTTGCTCAGGAGTTCGCCCTGCGGGCCCCACCACGCAGAGATGAGGGCTCGGTCGACGCCCGCGTTCTCGAAGGCCTGGACGGTCCACTCTAGGGGGATGTCGGGGACGGCGTCGGTCCCCTGCCAGCGGTGCAGCGAGTCGAACATGTCCTGGGTCAGAAACTCCTGGGTGGGATGTTGCATCCACGCGTCGACGACGGGTGTGTCGGGGAAGGCCATATTTCGGTATCGTCGCCCCTTGCAATGAATGATGGGGACGGTCGAGTGGACTGGTGTGACGTTGCTGGACTTGTATCGGCACCAGCGGAAAAGCCCCTAGCTTGCACCACTGAGTGCCCTTGGACAGCCAACAGCGGAAAGCCCCAGTCCGCTCCGGTCGGGGACCTCGCTGCGTTACTCAGTCGCTTCGCTCCCTCCGTTACTTGCTTCGGCCGCCTTCCCGGAGCGGACTGCCCCTTTCAGTCCCACCCGCTCCGCGCCCTCCCCTCCCCAACCGGACTTGCGGTGCTCACTCACTTCGTTCGTGTGCGCTCCTCGTCCCCTCGCGCGC
>ENA-ORDC01001293-ORDC01001293.1-marine-metagenome-genome-assembly--contig:-NODE-1293-length-19229-cov-4.027256_pt1 | contig 19229 bp, 16 predicted proteins | sample MGYA00237783_ERZ508515 | MGnify/ENA primary metagenome ERZ508515 (study PRJEB26186, sample SAMN06268792) | marine metagenome | isolation source: Eden Landing Ponds, San Francisco, CA, USA | place... | reverse complement strand
CGACGGTCCTGGCCGGGGCGGCCGTCCTCTGCGGCCTCAGCGTGATAGCCATCGCCCTGGTGCAACAACCCGCCGTCGTACTCTTCCTGACGGTGTTCTACGGGGTCGGTATCGGCGGCGTGGGGGCCGTCCTCAGCGTGGTCGTCGCCGACTTCTTCGGGACGCTGAACCTCAACACCGCCTTCGGGGTTTCGGCGCTCGCGTATATGATTTCGGGGGCCGTCGCGCCGTTCGCGACGGGATACGCCTTCGATCACTTCGGCGTCTATACGCCCGCGCTCGTGATCAGTGGCCTCGTCGGTATCTCTACCGTGTCTCTCGTCTACGCCGCGAGGCGAGTTCGCGGTCCCACGGACGACCACTCGGCCTCAGATACGCGATGAGATAACCGCCGGGGCGATCTCGGTCGGGGGTTTCAGCCGCACCCGACGGGGTCGAATCGGTCCTTCAACGACAATTTCGGTGAACCGAAGGTGACATCTGGGACTAATTTTATTAATCAATACATTCATTGGGGGGTTATGGGTCGAGATATTGGCCGGCGTCGGCTAATGGAAACGATCGGTACCGCTGCCGCAATCGGCATCGCCGGATGCGCCGGGGATCCGGAATCAGACACGACGGGCGGAGACGATGGAGGAGGAGGTGGCGGCGAGTCAAGTGGAACAGCGTCAGGTCAAATGAGCAAACGGGGAGGAACGTTGAGAATCGGCGACCAGACCAGTATTCAGTCGTTGAACGTACTCGTTGCGGAGGCGGACATCGAGTACGTGTACGGGTTTTCCACGTACGACACGCTCACGCAGCTGAAGCCCGATCTGACGATCGGACCGCGGCTGGCCACCGACTGGGAATCCAACAGCGACAACACCCAGTGGACGTTCAACCTGCGCGACGACGTCCACTTCAACCACAACGACCAGCAGGTAGTCGCCGAGGACGTCGCGGCGACAGCGGAAGCGATCTACGCCGAAGAGTCGACTGCGGCGGGCAAAGGAAACCTCGGTCCCATCGACACCGTCGAGGCGGTGGACGACACGACCGTCAGGTTCAACCTCACGAGTTCGGACGGGTCACTTCCCAAACGGTGGTCCCACCAGTGGTCGGTCATCTATCCGGCCGACGTCGTCTCGGGTTCCTGGGGGGACGAGATGGACACGAAGAACTTCGGCTCCGGACCGTTCGTGATCGAGAGCCACGAACCGTCGAACAAAACGGTCCTGAAGGCGGTCGATGACTGGTGGCGGACCGACGACGAGGGCAACCAACTCCCGTACCTGGACAAGGTCGAGCTGGTGACCGTTCCCGACACCGGGACGCAAGTGAACCAGTTTATGAACAAGAAGCTCGATACGCTCATCAAGCCGCCCCGGTCCCAATGGAACCGCTTCGAGAACACCGAGGCCGTGAACGCTATGGCGCAGCAGGGCGGACGGCTCTCGATCATCAATATGCGCGTCGACGAACCCCCGTTCGACGACAACCGCGTCCGGAAAGCATTCAAGCTGGCCATCGACAGAACGGCGGTCCTTGAGGGATCCTTCAACGGACTGGGCGATGTCGCGAACGGCCATCCGGTCGCCAAGTCGTTCCCGACGCACTCCGATCTCTCAGAGCAGCTTTCCCAGAACAGGGACGAGGCGGAGCGGCTGCTCGAAGAGGCGGGATACGGGTCGACTGGCGACCCGATCGAACTCGAGATGGTCACTACCACGTCGCCGCAGTTCGTTCTCGACACCTCCGTCATCGTGACCGAACAGCTCAACGAGCTCCCGAACGTCGACATCGAAATCACGCAGCAGTCCTACGACACCTGGATCAGCGAATCTTGGGCAAAAGCCCAGTTCCACCCCTCGTGGTACCGGCAGCGGCCGTCGGCCGAAAAGATCCTGAAACTGGTCTGGCACTCCGAAGCGTCCTGGAACGAAACCGGCTGGGGTGACGAGGATTTCGACGAGGCGCTCGAACAGTCCATCGCTAGCCAGTCCATCGAAGAGAAACGCGAGCACATCAAGACCTGCCAGCGGATCCTCCGGGATCGGGGACCGACCCTCTTCCCGTACTGGGGTAACACCCTCGGGCTGACCTGGGATTATATGAATGACTTCGAACTCTACCCGACCCAGGACCACTTCCGCGCCGATCGCGTCTACCTGAGCGACGAGGCACCGACCAAGTAATCCGGCCGCAATCCCTCGCCGGCCGTTCTCGAACCTGTTTTTCGACGCCGAGTCACCCGCTTGATCGCGGACGAGCTCCCGTACGAGGTAGCCGAAGTTCCACGGGCGGGGGACCACGGTTCCTCGCGTCATCATTGATTGCGACAGCGGCGATTCTTTTCGAGGAACGTTCATCGGAGTAGTCGTCAAAGATAGCGATCGGACTTCCGTCCTCCGTTCTCGGTGGGAGAACAGCTCCTATATTTCCAATCCTATAGAGTTGTAATAAACCCCAAGTATAAATACCCCTCGCGCGAGGGTGATATGTGAAGGAGTAGCGCGAACCAAGGAATGAACCCTAACCAACAGCCATATTAATGAAAATTACGCAAGCGCATCTATACTTCGCCAAACGGCTCGGATACATCGCCGTGACCTTGTTCGTGATCTCAGTCATCGTGTTTATGGCGACGGTGCTATTGCCGGGGAGCGCCGCACGGCTGATCCTCGGCAGACAGGCGACCCCCGAGAAAGTCGCACAGTTGGAAAAGGAGATGGGACTGAACGAACCCCCCCACGTTCAGTACATCGACTGGCTGATGAACCTGCTGAGCGGCGACGCCGGGACGAGTCTCGTTTTCAACGAGCCGGTCGTGAGCATCGTGCTGCCGCGGGCACACGTCTCGCTGCAGTTAGCGCTTGTTACGTTGGTGGTAGTTTCGCTGCTCGGCATTCCGCTCGCGGTCGTGAGTGCCGTACACAAGGATTCGGTGCTCGACAGGACGATTAGCAGCCTCACGTACGTGGGTATCAGTCTGCCCGAGTTCGTCACTGGAACGCTTCTCGTGCTCCTGTTTGCCGGACCGATCTTCGATGTCCTTCCGGGTTCGGAATACGTCTCGATCTACGAGGGAATCGTTCCCTGGTTACGGCATATGATTCTGCCCGTCACCACGCTCACGATCGTGTTGATCGCATACGTCCTCCGGCAGACGCGGTCGGAACTCATCGAGGTACTCAACGCAGAGTACGTCAGGACCGCGAGGCTGAAGGGGCTGTCGAATCGGAAGGTCCTGTTCAAACACGCCCTTCGGAACGGTCTGCTCCCGACGATCACGATTATGGCCCTCAACTTTGGGTGGTTGATGGGCGGCCTGGTCGTCGTCGAGGAGGTGTACAACATCCCCGGGCTCGGTCGACTGGTGGTCACGTCGATCCAAAACCGGGACATCCCCGTGTTGCAGTTCGCCGTGCTCGTGATCGCGACCGCGTACACGTTCTCGAACACGGTCGCCGACCTGCTGTACAGTTATCTCGATCCGCGGATCACCTACGGAGGTGACGAGTAATGTCAACGGTACATTCGAATCTGAGACGGACGCGAGCGAAACGATTCCTGAAACAGCTACTCAAGAACCCGAGTGCGCTCGTCGGGTTGATCATCGTGATATCTGTGATCACCCTGAGCCTCGCGGGTCCGGCGATCGCGACGTACGATCCCACGGAGAACCATATGACCGATCGGTTCGAGGGACCGTCGTTCGTCGACGCCGACAGCCAGTACCTGCTCGGCACCGATAACTACGGGCGAGACCTCTTTTCGCGGGTCCTGCTCGGCGGTCGGTCAAGTCTGTTGATCGGACTCTCGTCAGCGGGACTAGGACTCCTCCTAGGGGTGCCGATCGGTCTCCTCACGGGCTACGCCGGGGGACGCGTCGACGAGGTCATTATGCGGTTGATGGACGCGCTTATGAGCATTCCCTCGCTGTTGCTGGCGTTGCTCATCCTGACGACGCTGTCGTCGTCCATCTGGAACGCGATCATCGCCGTCGGGATGGCGTACTTCCCGCGGATCGCACGCGTCGTCCGGAGTAGTACGATCTCCGTGAAAAACGAGGAGTACGTGCAGGCGGCCGAAGCCCGCGGCGAATCCAGCCTCAGGATAATGTTCGAAGAAATCCTGCCGAACGTCGCCTCGCCGATCGTAGTCGAGGGAACGATACGCGTCGGGTTCGCGATCCTCGTCGGCAGTTCCCTGTCGTTCCTGGGACTGGGCGCCCAGCCGCCAACGCCGGACTGGGGGTATATGGTAAACATCGCCCGGACGTACACGTTCAACAGCCCGTGGTTCCTGCTGTGGCCGAGCGTAGCGATCGCAATCACGGTAACGGGCTTCAACCTGCTCGGGGACGGACTGAGAGACATCCTCGACCCACAGACGGGCGACGACGTCTGAGGTGATCAACGTATGAAACCAGATATGAAATCGGACGCGGAAGGGGAAAGCAAAGCGGACGGCGAACACATCCTGGAGATAGACTCGCTCCACGTCGAATACTCGACGCCCCGCGGGGCCGTCAGAGCGGTTCGCGACGTTTCCCTGGACATCGAGCAGGGGGAGATCATCGGAATCGCCGGTGAGAGCGGATCGGGAAAGAGCACGCTCGCGCTCGCGTTGCTGCAGTACCTCGGCGACAACGGCCACATCACCGACGGGTCGGTCACGTTCCAGGGCACCTCGTTGACCGACCTCTCCGACAATGAGCTCCAAGCGATTCGCGGTAATGAGATCGCACACGTCGCTCAGGACGCCAAGAAGGCCCTGAACCCCAGTCTCACCGTGGGCGAACAAATAACCGAGACGGTCAAACAGCACCGCGACGTCTCGAAGGCCGAAGCTCGCGAGCACGCCATCCAGACGCTCGAAGATGTCAATATTCCTGACCCCGAGTACCACTACGAGCAGTACCCCCACGAACTGTCCGGCGGTCAGCAACAGCGCGTGCTGCTGGCGATCGCGCTGTCGTGCAATCCGGATCTGTTGATACTCGACGAACCCACGACGGGACTGGACGTCACGACACAGGTCAAGATCATCGACCTCATCGAGGATCTCAAACGAGAGTACAACTCGACGATCGTCCTGATCACGCACAACCTCGAGATCATCGCCCAGATCACAGATCGCGTCGCCATTATGTACGCGGGCGAGTTTATGGAGAAGGGGCCGACTGTCGACGTCTTCGCGAATCCGACCAATCCCTACACGCAGGGCCTGCTTGGTGCGACGCCGGAGATCGGCACCGACAAGGAGCCCAAGGAAATTCCGGGTCAGGTGCCCAGCCTGACCGACCTTCCGAACGGGTGCGTGTTCGCCGATCGGTGCGAATTCGCGACCGATGAGTGTCGCTCCGGCCCCGTCGAAATCGAAACGGTGGCCGAGAACCACGAGACGAGGTGCCGACGCTGGGAGCACGTCGCCGAGAACCCGCTCGAATCGGGGCGCGGAGCGTACGCGAGCGCCGAGCAGGGCGAGCCGCTGCTCACCGCGAGCGGCGTCAAAAAGAACTTCGACGAACCGACCGCCATCGGCCGGCTGATGAGCGAGGGTCCGCTCAAGGACTACTTCGACACCGAACCCCCGGTGAAGGCGGTCAACGACGTCGACATCACGATCCACGACTCCGAGACGGTGGGTCTGGTCGGAGAGAGCGGGTCCGGGAAGAGTACGCTCGGGCGGGCGCTGTTGCACTTGCTGGAGCCGACCGCCGGGACGGTCCAGTTCCGCGGCGAGAACGTCGGCGAGTTCGACCGCAACCAACTCCAGGAGTTCTACTCGGAGTGTCAGCTGGTGTTCCAGAACCCGCACTCCAGTCTGAATCCGCGAAAGAGCATCTACAGTATCGTCGAGAAGCCGCTGAAACTGTTCACGGACCTCTCGGAGGAGGAACGCTCCGATCGCGTCGAAGAACTCCTCGATCAGGTCGATCTCGGATCGGAGTACGTGTACCGGTACCCGCACGAACTCTCCGGCGGGGAGAAACAGCGCGTGGCCATCGCCAGAGCGTTCGCCCCGAATCCGTCGCTGGTCGTCCTCGACGAACCGGTGTCCGCGCTCGACGTCAGCGTCCAAGCCAACATCCTGAACCTGCTGTCAGACCTCCGCACGGAGTACGGTACCTCGTACTTCTTCATCAGTCACGATATGGGCGTCATCAGCGCGATCTGCGACCGCATCAACGTGATGTACCTCGGCGAGATCGTCGAATCGGGCACCAGAAACGAGATCTTCGAACCGCCGTACCACCCGTACACCCGGGCGTTGTTGTCGAGCATCCCGACGCTCGACCCGACGGAGGAGGCGGATCCGATCCGCCTCGAAGGCGACGTTCCGAGCCCGCGGACGCCGCCCAGCGGGTGTTCCTTCCAAACGCGGTGTCCTCAGAAGATCGGTGAGGTGTGCGAAACCGAGTGTCCGGAACTCGAAGACGCTACCGGCGACGGCTCACACCGCATCTCCTGTCATCTGAGCGAGGCGGAGATGTCGATAGATCGCGAGGAACTGGAACGGGCGGAGTCGACGGACACCGTCCGGTGACGTCAACTCCACAGGCGCATCGGTAGCAAGGCCCTCGGTACGATTTTGATCGTCGACGCGGTGGGTCACTCTATGACGGCGGTCACCGGACGCGTCGAATCGAGCAGAACCTTCTGAGTCACGCTACCGAATATCGCCTTTCCGACGGGGGACCGCTTTCGACCGCCGATGACGACGAACCGCGCGTCGAGGTCGTCTGCAACGGCGGTTATCTCGTCGGTCGGTTTTCCGATTCGGCCCGTCGTACTGATCCGATCCGAATCGAATTCGTCGAGGCTGGCACGCACGACTCGGTCTGCGAACCGGGCTGCGCGATCAATTTCCTGAGAGATCGAGACGTTGCCCTGGTCGCTGTCTACGCTCTCGGCCACCTCACGGATCGCTTCGAGGTGCGAATCGGCGTCTTCGTCCGGGATCACGTGCACGACGACCAGTTCGTCGTCGTAGGCGGTCGCCATATCGTAACCGACCTCGACGATCGACGTCGACCGCTGTTCTTCTCCGATCGCAGCCAAGATTACCATACGAGACGTTTCCGAGGGCGGGGTTAAGAGTCTTGCTTCGGATCCGTCTCAGCCGTTGCGTCGCGGCGGTTCCCGTACGCCTCGTGAGCGATTCGAACGTGACGTCGACCGCGGTGGGCCGGCCGGAGCCATGCGGATCCCGAAAGGTGAAATCGTCCCGCAGAGGGGGGTACGGGTCGGGTGCTACGTTCGGTTTTCGAACGCCTCGGGGTTCACCACTCCGTCGACCGCTTCGCCCCGAAACGCGGCTGCGGCGATGCGCGTCCCCCGCCGACGAACGCGGTCCACCGCACCCTGAGAGAACCAGGCGGCGTGGGGGGTAACGATCGTATCCGACCGGTCCAATAGCGGGTTGTCCTCCGCGGGCGGTTCGGCGGCGAGCACGTCGAGCGCCGCGCCGAACAGCGACCCATCGTCGAGCGCGTCGACCAGCGCCGCCTCGTCGACGAGTTGCCCGCGAGCCGTGTTTATCAGCACGGCGTTCGACGGCATCCGGTCGAAGATGTCGCCGTCGAACAGCGCCTCGGTTTCGGACGTCAGCGGGGCGTGCAGCGAGAGCACGTCGGATCGTTCGACGAGTTCGTCGAACGACACCGGTTCGGCGTCGGCCGCCCGAACCTCCTCGTCGGAGAGGTACGGATCGTGCGCGATCACGTCGAATCCCAGCGCGGTGGCTCGCTCCGCGGCCGCCCCGGCCTTCTTTCCGAACGCGAAGAACCCGAACGTCAGATCCGCTGCCGTCCGCACGGGTGCGACCGCGCTCCAGTCCCAGCCGCCGGCGGCGGTCTGGGCGTCGTACTGGGGAAGACCGCGGAGCAACGCGAGCGCGAGCGTCACGGTGTGTTCGCCGACCTCCTCGTTGCAGTACTCGGGCACGTTCGTCACCGCGACGCCGCGCTCGGTCGCCGCATCGACGTCGACGTTGTCGACGCCGGTCGAGTAGCTGGCCACGACCGAACAGCCCGTGGCGTCCAGTACAACCTCCGGAACGGCCGCATAGTGGGTCAGCAGGACGTCCGCCCGGCCCACCTCCTCGGCTATCGCTTCCCCTTCCGCGTCGACGGCATCGAAGTCGACCGCGTCCAGTTCCTGTTCGAACAGCTCGCGTTCGACGGTGACGTCGTCGAATCCGCCCGGGTCGATGTGCACGACTCGGACCGAGTTCTGAGATGACATCGTCTCTACACTCTCCCGGTGCCTAGATACATCTTTGGTTCAGGACGGCGGCGCTCCCGGAACCGGTGAACGAGAGTCGACGGTCAGTCGTGGATCTCGACGTCGACGACGGTCGGGTCGTCCGACTCGATCGCTTCCGACAGCGTCGCGTTGAGGTCGTCGCGGTCGGCGACGCGAACCCCGTGGGCACCGTGGCTCCGGGCGTTGGCCACGAGGTCGACGGCCGGATCGAAGTCCATCCCGATGTAGTCGTGATCGTCGTCGGTGCCCCCGAAGATGTCGAGCATACCGTCCTTGAGGATGCGATAGTTCTGGTTGTTCGGGACGACCACGGTCAGATCGAGGTCGTAGCGTGCCGCGCTGTAGAGCGTCTGCGGGTAGTAGAGGTACGACCCGTCGCCGATGAACCCCACGACAGATCGATCGTCGCCCCGTTGCTCGGCGGCGACGGCGGCGCCGACCGTCGCGGGGAGGCCGTACCCGAGGCCGCCGTTCTTGTTCGAGATGAACTGTTCCGGCTGGAGTTTCCATCGCGTCACCAGCGCGTATTTGCTGGTGTTGCTCTCGTTGAGCAGGTAGCTATCGCCGGCGACGTCGGCGAGCGCGTCGGCCAGCGCGGCCTTTGATATCGAGCCGTCCGGCCGGTCTTCCCGTTCTGCGTAGAGGTACTCCCGGGCCTGTTCGCGGCGCTCCGGGACGGATTCGCCCCGACGCTCGCGTTCGGACGTGGCGACGTCGACGCGGTCGGCTATCTCCGCCATCACCGAGCCGGGATCGCCGACGACGGCGACGTCCGCGGGATCGTTCTTGCCGACCTCGGCGGGGTCGGCGTTGATCTGCACGACCGTGGCGTCGGACGGAACGTAGGGCTCGTCGTAGGGGATGTACGGGGTGTTGGTCGTGCACCCGACGAAGACGAGCGTGTCGGTGTCGAAGGCGGCGCGGGCCATCTCGTCGCTCGGAGAGAGGAACGATACCCACTGGCCGTGGTCCGGGGGGAAGTTGATCTCGCAGGTCAGCATCTCGCTGTAGACGGCGCTACCCGTCGCCTCCGCGAGCGCGACCGCGGCGTCGATGGCCTCCGGGCCCGCGCGGGCGACGTGATCCCCCAGGACGAGCACCGGTTCGTCGGCGGCCTCCAGCGCGTCGACCGCGGCGTCGACCTGTTCGGCGTCGCCGCGACCCCCGTCGGAGATCGCCCCCAGTCGCTCGGGCGAGTCGTCCGTCGGAGCCATCAGCACGTCCATCGGGAGGCTCAGGAACACGGGACCCATCGGCGGGGTAAGCGCCGTGCGGACGGCGCGCCGAACCATCGTCCCCATCGCCGAGACGTCCCGAACCTCGGCACTGAGTTTACAGTACTCCTCAACCATCTCGACGAGATCGCCGGAGAGGATCGGCTCCTCGTGTCCGAAGTCGGTACTGTGGTTACCTGCGGTTACGAGCAGCGGAACGCCCGCCCACGCGGCGTTCTGGACGTTTCCCAGGCCGTGTGCGAGCCCCGGCGCGACGTGGAGGTTGACTACGCCCAGCGGATTGATCGACGGATCGTGGTGGGAGTGATACCGCCTGACGCTCGCGTACCCGCCGGCCATACCGACCGCGATGTCTTCGTGGAGGCCGAGGACGTACGAAAGCGACGAGTCGGCGACGGCCCGCATCAACGGTAGCTCGGTCGTTCCGGGGTTGCCGAACAGGTGCGTCACGCCGTAGGTCTCCAGCGTGTCGACGAACAGATCGGCCCCGGTATAGTCAGCTCCGGCCATAGTTCCTGTGAACGGTATACACTGTGACGAAACCCCCAGTGAAAATTCATTCGGTCGGGGGGGTGACTCCGGTACGACGATAGGTATCCTTCGACGGTGTGATCGCATCGGTGCGATTTTCGCCGAACTGGAGCCGATTTCCGGCCGACAACTTCTATTCGACAAAAGGTTTTTTGTTTGAGCAAACCAGCCTCTTGGTATGTCACAGACGGTTGAGAGAGAAACACTAACGTCCTTAGACGACGTCGACGTGATAGTCGACGCCGACGCCCACGCGCAGGCATCCTGGGACGACATCAGGGACCACCTCGACAGCGACGAGCACCGTCGCTTCGAGCGGTTCTTCGAGTCCTCGCCGGCGCCGGGCTCCGAGATGAACCTCTATCACTCGCCGACGCCGACCTACCTCTACGAGGATATGAAGGCGGAGAAGGAGGCCGAGAGCGGACTGTACAACAACGCGAGACTCGAGGAGACGTCCGCCGTGACGGAGCGGATCGGCGTCGACGCGGGCGTCGTCAACCCCACGCTGATACTCAACCTCAATTTCATCCGCGAGGCCGAGTACGCCGCCGCCGTTATGCAGGGCTACAACGACTGGCTGGTGTCGGAACTCGACGCCTACGACAATATGGTCGGCAACCTCGTCGTCGCGGCGCAGGATCCCCACAGATCGGCCGAGGAGATCGACCGACTCGCCGACGAAGACGACATCGTCGGCGTCCAGATGCTCGGCACGGCGCTGATCCCGCCCGCGGGTCACCCCTCTTACGAGCCCATATACGAGGCCGCGCAGGCCAACGACCTGCCGATCAGTATGCACACGAGCGGCGCCGGGATGAAGCCGTTCCCGGAGCAGTCCTACTGGGCTGAAACCTACGCGGAGGACCACGTCACGCAACACCCGTTCGCCCATATGGTGAGTGCGACCTCGCTCCTGTTCCACGGCATCCCCGAGCAGTATCCCAACCTGACCTTCGTGTTCCAAGAGTCCGGCGTCGGCTACGTTCCCTATCTCGTAAGGCGCCTCGATACAGCCTACCACGAGTTCGGCGACGAAGTGCCGGCCCTCTCGAAGCCGCCCAGCGAGTACGTCGACGACGCGTTCTACTGGTGCACCCAGCCGCTGGGACACACCGCTGAGACGCCGCGGCACCTCGCGTGGCTCGTCGAGATGGTCGGCCCCGAGAACCTTATGTTCGCGGCCGACGCGCCTCACCCCGACTTCGACACCCCCGAAGAGCTGTTCGACCGCGTCCGGGCGTACTTCAGCGCCGAGGAGGTTCGGGGGATGATGGGCGGGAATGCGATGGAGGTCTACGATTTCGTATGACGCGACGCCACCCGGTCGCCGACACGGACGAGTTCCCGGAGGAGGGATCCCGGGTCATCACGGAGATTGAGGGCCAGGAGATCGCCGTCTTCAGATACGACGGCGAGTACTACGCAGTCGCCAACTACTGTATCCACCAGGCCGGACCGCTCTGTGAAGGGCCGCTGACCGGACACGTGGGGACCGACGACGAGAACTGGGACTGGGTCTACGACGACGACGAGAAGTACGTCGTCTGTCCGTGGCACGGCTGGATGTTCGACATCACCACCGGCCGGAGTCCGAAGGACGAACGCTACGGCGTGCCGACTTACGACGTCGAGGTTGAGGACGGCACCGTCTACGCCGTCAGATAGAGAGTTAAACGAATCGCGACAGACACACGACCGATGCTAGATAACGCACTACGGGTGGATCAGGAGGAACAGATCGAGGGTCTCGAAGACCTCAACCGAGTAATCGACGTGGACGCCCAAGTCCAGGAGACGCCAGAAGCCCTGCTGGAGCATATGGACGAATCGTCGGCAGCGCGCCGAATCATCTCCCTGACCGAACTCCGGCACGATATGATCTACGCCGGACCGTCGAGCTACCCACTGTACGAGTACAAGCGGACTAACGGTGGCGACGAACCAGCGGCGACCGACGACGTCGACGATCTGATCGGGGCAGCCCAGTTGGCCGAACAAGCGAGCGAAGCCGGCGTTGGGGTCGGCGTCGTGAACCCCACGCTCAACCTAGGCCTCTCGGAGGTCAACAACGACCGGTTCGCGGTCGCGATCGCGGCCGCGTACAACGACTGGCTGCTGTCGGAACTCGACGACCACCCGAATCTGGTCGGCAACGCCATCGTAGCGCCCCAACACCCCGAACGCGCCGCCGAAGAGATCGATCGAGTCGCCGACGAACGCGACGTCGTCGGTATTCAGTTGCCGGCGGCCGGACTGTTGCCACCGCCGGGGCACCGACGGTACGAACCAATATACGAGGCGGCCGAGTCCCACGACCTCCCGATCGCGATGAAGTCCACCGTCGGGAACAAGAGCTTCGGTCAGCAGTACTGGTGGGCCCAGTCGTTCCCCGAGGACTTCGTCTACCAGCACGGCTTCGTTCAGATGCGGAATATCACCTCGATACTCTACGAGGGGATTCCCGAGAAGTACGACGTCGAGTTTGTCATCCAGGGTGCTGGCCTCGGCTTCGCACCGTTCCTGACGCATCGGCTCGACGACCACTACCTCGAACTCGGCTACGAAATCCCCGCGCTGACGAAACTCCCGAGCGCGTACCTCGAGGAGTCGTTCTACTGGTGCACCCAGCCGATCGATCAACCGGACGGAGATCCGACCTACCTCGCCGCGATGGTGGATATGCTCGGCCCCGACAACGTCGTGTTCGGCTCGGACCTCCCGCACGGGATCACCGACGTCCCCGAAACACTCGTCGATCGGCTCGCACCCTATCTGGCCGCGGACGACCTGCGGACGGTTATGGGCGGCACCGCCGAGCGTCTCTACGGACTCTAGCTCCGTTTCGCTACGACCCGGCCAGCCACGATGGAAGCGGTCGAGAGGATTACTCCCCACGTGTAGCAGAAAAAGCGGAGCACCGAGATCCGGACGTGTAGTGGATCGTCGGGGGAGTCGTCGGTGCAGCGGTCGCTCACATTTTTCACAGTGGGTCGAGAACGTTGATGCGATGAACGGCCGATTGGCGGAGAAGATCCGGCGTGGAGAGCCGACCGTCGGCAACTGGATTTCACTCAGCGATCCAGACGTCGTCGAGATGATCGCGGAGGTCGGGTACGACTTTCATACGATCGATATGGAACACAGTGCCATCACCCTCGACGCGATTCCCGATATGGCGCGCGCGGTCGACGCGGCGTCCGGCGGGACCGAGGCGCTGGTTCGGCTGCCGGAGAACGATCCGGTGAGCATCAAGCGAGTTCTGGACATCGGGATCAGCGGCGTCGTGGTTCCGATGGTCGAGACGCCCGAGGAGGCGAGGCGGGCGGTCGATGCGACTCGGTATCCGCCGGCGGGGAACCGGGGCGTCGGACCACTCCGGGCGTCCCGATACGGTCTGGAGTACGGGGAGTACATCGAAACCGCGGACGAGCGGGTGCTGACGATCGTCCAGATAGAGAGCCGAACCGGCCTCGAGAATGTCGAGGAAATCGCGGCCGTCGACGGCCTCGACGGCCTGTTCGTCGGTCCCGACGACCTCTCGAAAGACCTCGGTCTCTTCGACCGGCAAGACGGGCCGGAGATGATGACCGCCGTCGATCGCGTCGTCGATACCGCCCACGAGGCGGATCTGGCGGCCGGATCGCTCGTGACCGCTCCCGAGGATATCGAGAGGTACGTCGAGGCCGGTATGGACTTCCTCAACGTCGGCTGGGACGTCGGGTACGTCCTCGACGGCGCGTCGAAACACAAGGCAGCGTTCGATCGAGCGGTTCGGGACCGAGACGGGTGACCACGGACAGTCGTCGCGGCTGTGGTGATGGAGTGGTCACCCCTTTCGGGTTCTCGACCTGTACCGCGCCCGGTTACGGTTGCTCGCCCGGATGACTCTCTCGAACTGCCTTCTAGTCAAACCCGTCTGTACCTCACCTCCCCTAGCCGTCGAACTATCGGGACCCTTGTCGGAATAAAACATTTGTTTCATTTAGAGAATGTGTATGGAAAACAGCTATTTCAATCAGTACTATAGAATACACACCGAGAGTATATTCCCTTGGTGAGTAGTATTACTTGTGCTCTTAGCGCTTTTTTAGAGCTTTTATTTGCTCCGTCAGCTTTAACTCACAACCCTCATCGGCGGTTGCAAAACCCGATAAGAACCGTACATTCGAGAATTGTTACTTATGATTTAATGGAATTATTCGATTATATACGGAATTGACCGATCTCTGTGCGGGGGAACGCTAATTAGCGACGGTGGAGAATTCATCGTATGGCCGACGACGGTTACGTGGACGTCACCGAGAATCGAGTCCGTTTCGAGGAAACGGATATGCAGGGGATCGTGTTCTATGGGAATTATACGATTTACCTGGACGAGACGGTGTCCACCTTTTTTCGGGACATCGGCTTCGGACACGATGAACGAAGCGGCTGGGATCTGCACGTCGTCAACGTCAACTTGGACTATCACGCCAAGGCGACGTTCCAGGATCAACTCGAAAACAGCCTCCGTATCGATCGTATCGGTGATTCCAGCATCGAATCCGCCTACGCCTGTCGAGAGCGTGACACCGGCGACCTGCTCGTCGAAGGATCGATCACGCACGTCGCCGTCGACGAGGAGGGGGAACCGGTGCGGGTGCCCGACGACTTCCGGACTGCCGTCTCGGAGTATCAACACTTCTCGCCGGAATAACGCCGGTCCACTGGTTCCACAGCAGGAGGATAGTACCGGCAGAGGTGGCGGATCTGCCGCTACCAACTGAGGCGGCGGACTCGCCTGATCCACCGTAACGTTTTGAGCGGTCGAGAGACGACTCTCGGTACAGGGGGTAATCTCGACACGACCAGGTCCGATCGATCGGGACGCGGTTATACGGGAGCCTCGGGCTTGACCCCGAGGCGGTTCACGGGCGCCCATATTCGGAAATTGGTTGTCAGGGGTACGCTCTTACAGGTTCGGCACGGAATCGCTGCTCAGTAACGGAGACAGGTGATCAACCCCCGACCGACGGCGAACTACGATCGACCGACGACCGGTGGTAATCACTCCGAGACGACGATCTGAGCGGGTCCGAGCGCGTCGTATTCGCCCTTGTTGGTGGTGATCTCGACGGCACGCCCGAAGGATTCGAGACCGGCGAGTTCGTAGTCGACGAAGGGTTCCACCGAGACCCGACCCGAAGCCACGAGTCGAGGCGCCAGTGTCCCGATGTCACCGTTGGGACCGGTCGACGACACTCCTCTGGGACTCCGAGGATGGACGATATCGACCGCCTTCATTCGCATCGCCTTCGAATCGAACGCGATCTCGTCGTTGGTGAGGATACCCCGCGGGACGATCGTCCCGCCGCTCCTGACCATCCGAAACGCCTGGGCCCGCGGGTCGGAGCCGTGGGTCATACTCGTCTGTTCGCCCCCGACGGCGGTGAACACGACGTCCGCGCCGATGCCGTCCGTCCGATCGCGGATCTCCTCGACGGGGTCGGTTTCGAGGCCGTGAATCGGAATCAGTCCGGCGTCCTCGGCGACGTCGAGTTTCGCTTCGGCGATGTCGACCGCGTAGACGCGGTCGGCGCCGAGGTGGGAGGCGATCTGTCCGCACTGTTGCCCCATCACGCCCGCGCCGATCACCGCAACGACGTCGCCCGCGGTCACGTCGGCGTCATACACCGTCTGAAGGGAATCCGCCAGCGGTTGCATAGCGGCCCCTTCCGCGTTCGAGACGTCGTCCGGCAGGGCTCGGAGTGGCTCGGTCGGAACGGCGAAGTACTCCGCCAGAGCTCCGGAGGCGCTCTTGAACCCGATCGTCTCGCTGTTCTTACACAGGATTCGATACCCGCGCTCGCAGTACGCACAGGAGCCGCACGTCATCTTCCCGGGTGCGTACACCCGGTCACCCACGTCGAACCCGGTCACGTCCGCCCCCGCTTCGACGACCGTTGCCGCGAACTCGTGTCCGAACACCCGGCCGTCGCCGTCGCGGATCCGCTCGTCTAACTTGTCGGAGACCGCCAAGGCCCCTTGCCACATCCAGCACTCCGTGACGCTCAGCTGGACTCGGTTCACCTCCAACAGTACTTCGTCCTCGTCGGGCGTCGGCACGGGGACGTCCGCGATACGAAACGATTCGTAGTCCGTCGTGATAACAGCATCCATAGGTAGTTGGTTCACCGATAGGTTACTTAGGTTTGTAGTTCTTCCCGGCCACCGCTCCTACCGTCGCCGCCGAACACAGTTGGAGCGGATCCGCAGAGAGAAGCGTATGTTCCTACGCAACAGTCGGACACGATGCAATATCCCTGTTGTGCTTTGACAATCACGCGTCACTATCCGACCGCTTCCCGAACCAAGCTTTCGAACTCGTCACTCGACAGTTCGTACAGGGAGTACCCGTCTCCGGTCCGCCTCCGTTTGACCGTCCCGACTCGCTCGCCGTCGACCTCAAGCTTCCAGCCACCGCTGTCCTGAGGGTCCAACGCCCGGAGGCGGATCGTCACGGACAGGTCGGTCTCCAGCGACTCGATCACGGCCGGGACCAGCGCTCCGTCGAGAAATCGGGGCGGTCGATACGGTCGCATCCCGTGGTCGCGGAATTCCTCGACGTTCTCCCGCCACCAGTCCGGATATGTCGAGAGGTCCTCGCCCTCGTAGGGATCCTCCTCGTCGTACCCCGGCGGCAGGGAGGCGTCGCGCGGCGGACCCCGGTCGGTCATCCTGGCCTCGCTCGGACGATAGGATCGTTCCCTACTCGCGGTGCCGAATTGGGGGTTCCTTCGGCCCCGTGCGGTCCCTTCGTCGAGGAGTGATCAGCGACGTCGCTGCGCTCGCTCAGGACATCAATTCGAGGGTCCGATTCCGGTAGATCGTTACGCAGCATCGAGTTCGAATTGGTACTCGTTCCCAAAAAAACTCCCTAACGTGACCCGGGGAGTGCCGCGACGTCCAAGTGCTCGCCAGGTTTCGTTCGACGAGATCACTCTCGATCAACTCGGTCCAACGCAGTTCCTTTCGCCGTGTCGACCTCGAGTCGCGGCGACGGGGTGATTTCGATATCGGAGATCCACTTGATGCGCTCCCAGCAATCGCTGTCGGAGCCGACCGGGACCACCCGCGCCGGACTACCGTGTACCAACTCAGATCGGGTCGTCAAATGGTGAGGCGTTTGTACAAACGTATCTCGAAGAGGCAATTCGATCTACGAGTCCGAACTACTCGAGAGACGACGTGAACAGGCGCCGATACTCATCAAGCCACTCGATCTCGTGGTACGTCACGTCGTTCTGAATGTCGTATTCAAGCGGAAGTGGATCCGAACGGTGGGCCGTGACCGTGAGGTTGATTTCGACACAGGGGCCGTGCTCTGAGACGTACTCGAAGCCATCGTCAAAGAGGTATACAACGCTAAACCAGCGAATCTGGAACCCAAAGTGGTCACACACATCTCTGACGACGGCAGCATCGCAATAGGGCGTGTGGACCCACAGTTCCCCGCCAGCGTACGCCTGATCTTTGGTGAATACCCTTCCATCCGGTGAGCAGAGTACTTAGTTGCTTGGTTGAGACACCACCCCTCGTCCAGAGTGAAACGCCGGTGTGACGAGCTGGGGTGAAGTGTGAATCGAGTGATAGTGACGAGCGTTCGTCGGCACCCCCAGTCGAGAGTGAAGACACAGGCCAGATCTTTAGCCGAATCAAAGCAGGGTGCAATCGGAACAGTCGGAATTTAGTGTCCTGATTTCGGGTTGACGGGGGAGATCGGGAGATACCAATCCCGAGACCGGCTTTGATGGCGTTTTGCTGGTTGGCGAATGATCAAAATGACGATTGTTCTTGCAATATCCCAAAATATATAGACGATAAAATCGAACCCCTCACCCCTCGTCCAGAGCGAAACGCTGCAAGAGTCCTTCGGTTGAACGGGCGGAAACCATAAGACAAGTCGGCAGAGAAATACTAAGATTACAAGACGTGGGACGAGTATACCTCTAACAGCAGTTGTCAAACAGCCGAAGATCCCCTGAACATACCAATCAGAATATTATAATCTGGAAGTTTCATTACTATCTGCTCCTTACCGCTCCTCAAGTGCATTCAGAACAGGAAGAAGGACGAAGGCGGCATCCGTCCGGGTTGTTTCGAACCGCTGCTTGTCTTCGCTGCTCTATTCCTCCCGTGTTTTCTCGTCTCAGCCCGTCTTTCCGTAATTCTCGCTTATCTCCCCTCACGAGAACCCCTATTTCCCGTGGACCTTACCCCACTCCCATGATTGGTTTTCACTCTGGACGAGGGGTGTGTGGGCGAGGTATTCTCTCCGGCTTCCAGTCCTTGTCTCCATTTATTATTAACCAACAGATCTCCTGAAATCCCGATGGTGTAGGTTAATCTCTCTCAACCTAGGTGAAGGCGGCCAAGTTCGTTTCCCGAGTTTCCGCGATTTCGCGCTGAATTTCCGTCGATTCCAGCGCAGCGGTGACAGTACACGCTTGACAGCTCTGATGAGTTGCGTCTCATAGTACGATAGATCGTACGAATCGACTTCCCCGTGAGCCACCGCGACCCGCTCTCTTGAGGTCTTCTCGTCGTCGACAACTACGTACTCGAGGTCCTGTCCTGGGTGGACATCGAAGTCCTGCTCGCGAGCCCACTTTAGCGCCGCCACGTTCTGGGTGTTCTGCATATACCCTTCGAGTGGCTTGGAGACACGATTCCGTTCGACGAGCTGCTCAACCGGCACCGTTCCAGCGTGGAGGCGCTTGATCGCATCCTGAAGACAGTCGAGGACGGCGTCCGGAGATCGAGTTGCATCGAGCCGTTCGAGACAGTCCCGCTGGACGTTCTCGATGAACGGCGGAGTCGAACGCTGTCGGGCTTCGATGCCTCTGATCTTGAAGTCGTCGTCGCCGGCGACCTTCCCGAAGTACTTCGTCAACGCCCCGGCGTCGCTCTCGCGCTGCGGGACGAACGCCACCCAGTCGTAGTGGGCCTCGTGTTCGAGCCGAATCTCGACGCGTTCCGTAATTTCCGTCGCGAGCGTCCCGAGGTCCTCGCGGTCCTCGTCGTCGACGTCAGGGTCCGGCGTCACCCAGATGGAGTCGACGATACCGTGGACGACGCGCCAGCCGCCGGCTTCCAGCCGCTGTTTCGCCGTCAGCAGAATCTCGCGAGCGAACGCGTTGATTGCTTCGTGGCACTCGATGCG
>ENA-ORDC01001292-ORDC01001292.1-marine-metagenome-genome-assembly--contig:-NODE-1292-length-19231-cov-4.294038_pt1 | contig 19231 bp, 18 predicted proteins | sample MGYA00237783_ERZ508515 | MGnify/ENA primary metagenome ERZ508515 (study PRJEB26186, sample SAMN06268792) | marine metagenome | isolation source: Eden Landing Ponds, San Francisco, CA, USA | place... | reverse complement strand
TGGTCGAAGTTGGCGATGTACTCCCAGTCGAAGTAGGTGCCCGGCTCGCCGTCTTCCCGCCACTCGTACCAGTCGTAGTACTCGGAGTCGGGGTTCTTGTAGGCGTCCTCGAAAAAGGGGTGGGCGCGCGCGGAGTGGTTGAGCACGAGGTCGAAAAGCACCTTCATGCCGCGGTCGTGAGCGGCCTCGACGAACCGCTCGTAGTCCTCGCGGGTGCCGAGGTCCTCGGCGACGTCGTAGAAGTCCACGATGTTGTAGCCGTGGGGCGCGTGGTCGTTCTCCAGCACGGGGGTGAGCCACAGGCAGTCGACGCCGAGCGATTCGAGGTAGTCGAGCCGCGTTTCGAGCGCCTCGAAGGTGTTGTCGGCGTCCTCGACGTCCGAGGCGTAGCCGCGGACGTAAATCTCGTAGAGCGTCACCGCTTGGGCCCACTGCGGCGGGTCGTTCGGCCGAGAGACGGAGACGGACGCCTCCTGCGCGCCGGAGCCGTCGGCGTGGCCCGTCACGTCGGCCTGTACCGCGTCGGTCTCCGCCTCGGCGACCCCGCCGTCGGCGATGGCCTCGCGTTCGACGGTCACGGTGTCGGGGACGCTGTACGTCTCGTCGAGGGCGACGGCGTGGACGCGAAGCCGGTCGCCAATCGCCGAAAGCGGGACGCGGAGTTCCCAGCCGTCGGTCTCGACGGCCGCGTCGTCAACCTCGTCGCGGTCGTCGACGACGAACTCGACCACGAGGTCGTCGCGGTCGGTGTCGCTTTCGGGGTTCGGGTGCGGGTCGGCGCGGACGACGACGACACCGTCCTCGACGGTCGCGTCGAGCCTGATGCGCGGGCGACCTCCCCGTCCCCGCTGGGCGTCGCCGGTACCGCTTCCGGAGCCGGACGCGCCGCCGCTGAACCCCGTCGGGCGCGCGGAGCCGCTCTGTCCGCTGTAGCCGCTCATCCCGCTCATCCCGCTCGCGCCGCTCCTGACCGAGCCGGCGGGCAGGTAGGAACCGGGGAAGACGCGGACGGTGAGCGTGTACGTCACGTCGGGCGCGTCGAGTTCGACGACGTACCGCCCGGCCGCGTCGGGCGTGAACTGCACGACTGCAGTGTCTTCGTCGAGTTCGAGGCTACTGGCGACCGGCGCGCTCCGAACCCGCCACGAGTAGTCTGCGTCGGGGTTCGGGTCGCGAGGCGCGAGTTGTACTGACTCGCCGACAGACATGAACTGCGGCGGTCCTGGGTGTTGCATACTCACAATCAACGTGCCGGGAGACTTTGAGTTTACCCCTGACGTGACCGGCGTTCCGGTGAGAGACGGGGTCTACCGAGTCGCCACGGAGTCCGTCGAATTCGTCGGTCTACAGGCATAAATGATGGCAAACGGGCGGCCAATACTTATGGTTCGGGACCCTCGTCTACCTCTATGCGACTTCGGACCGCGTTAAACGAATATAAACGCGACCGGGGCGGACGCTTCCCAGAGGAGTGTCGGACCTCGGACGGCGCGTTTTCGGGCCACGGGGACCGACTCGTCTACGTCGGCCTCGACGGCTCCCTCCGGGACTACTCTGCTTCGCTTTCGGGCCTCTACGGCATCGACCGCTCTCGGTTCGGCATCGAGACGGACGGCGAGACGCACTGGTTCGACGAACTGGAGTCCGTGCGACAGCACTACTACCGGGAGACGAGCCTCGTCGAGACCGAGTACGACGCCGGGGAGTACACCGTTCACCAGTACGACCTGACGCTCGGTCGCGCTCACGTGACTCACGTCGAACTCCGTGGTGCGATTCCCACCGACGCCCACCTGACGGCGTTTCTCACCTTCGCCCCCGAGGGCCGAGAGACGCGGGTCGGCCGACTCATCCACGAGGCCGACGGCGACACCCAAGCAGTCGAAGTGTTCCACCGGAACGAACACGACTACGTCACCGCGTCGACCGGGCTGACAGACGTTCGCGGCCAGATTCCCGAGCGATTCGACGAGATTCTGTCCGACGACGCCTTCGACTTCCCGCGGGAGGCCGTCCTCGACCGCTACGAAGACACCCACCTCTCGGGCGACGTGGTCGTCAGCGCCCCGCTCGAACAGGAGGGCCGCGCCGCGCGAACGACGCTCGTCACCCAGCTTTCGGACCACAACGAGATGGCGCGAACCGACGCCCTCGCCGACCTCCGACACTGTTCGGTCCAGCACGCGACCGCGGACGCGCTCCGCGATGCCGCCCGCGAGCAGGCCGAGGTGTTCGTCCCCGACGGGACGCCGCGCGAGCGAATCGTCCGCGCCGACCTCCGGGCGCTGTCGCTTCTAACCGCCCCCAGCGGCGCGCGCATCGCCGGCCCCGAGTTCGACCCGTTTTACGCCCACTCCGGCGGCTACGGCTACACGTGGTTCCGCGACGACGCCGAGGTCACGCAGGCGCTCGCGAACGCCGACGACGCCTTCGACCTCGGCCTCGGCGACCGCCTCGCGACGAGCGCGGCGTTCTACTGCGAGACGCAACTCGAAGACGGCACGTGGCCCCACCGCGTCTGGGCGGTCGACGGAACCGTCGCCCCCGGCTGGGCGCACGGCCGCGTCGAGGGCACCGGCGACGAGGAGTATCAGGCCGACCAGACGGCGAGCGTCGTCGCCGCGCTCGCGTCGCTCCTCGCCGAGCGCCGCGACGAACTCGACGACGAACTCGTCGGGCGCATCCGCTCGACCGTCGCGGCGGGCGTCTCCGGACTCGATAGCAGTCTCGAAGCCGACGGGCTCCCGAAGCCCTGTCAGAACGCGTGGGAGAACATGAGCGGCCGGTTCACGCACACGGCCGCGACGTTCCTCCAAGCGTACGCCACGGTCGCCACCGCGCCCGTGAACGACGACCTCCGCGAGCACGCCGCCGAGCAGGCGACCGCGGTGTACGAGGGACTCGACGAACTCTGGTCCGACGAGCGCGAGGTGTACGCCCTCCGCATCGACGGGAACGGCGGACTCGACGACCGACTCGATTCGTCCACGTTCGCCCTCGTCGACGCCATCGACGCCTACGCCGACGTCGGAGAGGTCGACTCGAAGACCGCCGACCGGCTCATCAAGCACATGGCCGCGACGCTGAAGGGGCTCTACCGGAACCCCCGCGGCGACGTGGCCGGGTTGGTCCGGTTCGAAGAGGACTACTGGCGCGCCGACGGGCAGGACGGCGAGAAGGTCTGGTCCGTCTCGACCGCGTGGGGCGCGAACGCCGCCGCGAAGTTCGGCGTCCTCTGTGACCGCCTCGGGAAGGACGGCCGCCGCTTCGTCGAGCGCGCGACGAACCTCTACGAACTGCTCCAGCCCGACGGCCCCTTCACGACCGGCGCGGGCTACCTCGCAGAGCAGGTGTTCGACGACGGGCGCTTCGACAGCGCGACGCCGCTGGGGTGGCCCCACGCAATCCGCATGGAGACGACCGCCGTCCTCGCCGATATCGACGCGCTCCCCGCGCCGAAGCCCGCGCCGACCGGCCCGGAGAACCGGCCGCGGTGGACGACCGGCGAGAAGTACGGCATCGGAACCGTCGCGGACCACTACGCCGACGACCCCTCGCGCGTCTGGTTCACCCTGACCGAGGGCGCGCTGACCGAGGTCCGCTTCCCGCGGGTCGACCTGATGAACCTCCGGACGCTCGACTTCCTCGTCGTCGACGCCGACCCGGACGACGAGTACACGGCGCGGACCCACAACGAGACCCGCCGCGACGACCACGCGGACACGGTCGAACGCCGGGCCGAAATCGTCGACGACGACGCGCTCGTCTTCCGCCACGTCGTCACCGAGACGGGCGACGGCCGCGGCCACGAGTGGGAGCTCACCGTCGAGTACGTCATCGACCCCGAACACGACGCGATGCTCGCGGACGTGCAGTTCGAGTCCATCGACGGCGACGACTACGAACTGTACACCATCGCCGACACGGCGCTGGCGAACACCGGGACGAAAGACCGCGGCATCCGCCTCGGACAGCCCGGGAGCTACCACCTCGTCGCCCGCGATGCGGGCGCGTTCGACGCCGGCGACGGCCACGAACCGCTCCTCATCGACCAGGACGGCAAGGAGTACAGCGTCGCCATCGCGCTCACCGCCGCCGGCCGCTTCGAGTGGGCCACCGTCGGCGTCGCCGGCTCGCGGTACCTCGCGGAGTTCTTCTCGAAGGGCACAATCCCGAGCGCCCAAGAGCGCGTCGACGACGAGAACGTCGTGCTCGTCGGGCGCATCGGCACGGGCGACGAGCTCGGCGAGACGCTGGCGCTCGGCTTCGCCGAACACGCCGACACCGCCGCCGCGCTCGGCGAGGCGGCCGGGGCGCTCACCCGCGGCTACGAGACGGCCCGGTCTGCGTACGTCGACTCGTGGGCCGACTTCCTCGCCGACAAGGAACTCCCCGGCTCGGTCGCCGACGAAGACGACCTCGCCGCGCAGTACAAGACCGCGCTCATGAGCCTGCGGGCGGTCGAGGACAAGACCTACCTCGGGGCGGGGCTCGCCTCGCCGTCGGTCCCGTGGGGCGAGGCCGTCGCCGCCGAGGAGTCCAAGGGGTACGGCTACAACTTCGTCTGGTCGCGGGACCTCTATCAGGTGTTTACCGTCTTCGAGGCCGTCGGCGACGTCGAGACGGCCATCGACGCGCTGGAGTACATCTACACCTACCAGCAGGACGACCGCGGCTTCATCCCGCAGAACACCTACCTCAACGGGCGGACCCGCTGGGGCGGCGAGCAGATGGACAACATCTCGTTCCCGCAGGTGATGGCGTACATGCTCCACGAGCGCGGCGTCACCTTCGACGACGTGGGCTACGGCTACGAGAACGTCAAGCACTCCGCGGACTACGTCGCGCGGAACGGGCCGCCGACCGCACAGGAGCGCTGGGAAGAGGAAGCCGGCTACTCGCCGTCGTCCATCGCGGCCGAAATCGCCGGCCTCGGCTGTGCGGCGGCCATCGCGCTCGACGAGGGGCACACAGAGGACGCGCTCGTCTGGCTGGCGCTGGCCGACGACTGGACCGAGCGCGTCGACGACTGGACCGCCACGCGGACCGGCACCGACCGCAACGCGCACACGCCGTACTACGTCCGCATCACCCGCGACGGCGAACCCGACGCCGGGCACCTGCGGACGCTCGCGAACAACGGACCGACGCTCGACGAGCGAGAGATAATCGACGCGGGCTTCCTCGAACTGACTCGCCTCGGTATCAAACCCGCCGACGACGAGGTAATCCGCAACTCGGTGAAGGAGGTCGACGAGACGATTCGCGTCGACACGCCCCACGGCCCGGCGTTCTACCGGTACAACGGCGACGGCTACGGCGAGCGCGAGCGCGACGAGGAGGGCGCGCCGTGGTCCGTCGACGCCAAGGGGAAAGGCCGCCTGTGGCCCATCTTCACCGGCGAGCGCGGCGAGTACGAACTGCTCGCCGGGACCGAAGACGGCGACCTCGCACCGGACAACCTGCTTCGGACGATGGCCGCCTTCGCCAACTCCGGCCGCATGCTCGCAGAGCAGGTCTGGGACCGCGAGCACGCGACCGAGTTCAACTGGGAGTTCGGCGAGGGAACCGGCAGTGCGACGCCGCTCGCGTGGTCGATGGCCCAGTACGTTCGCCTCGCCCACGGCGTCGACGCGGGCGAACCCGTCGAGACGCCAACGTTCCTCCGCGAGCGGTACGTCGAGTCCGACCGCCCGGACGGGCCGTCCCTCCGCGTGAGCACGCGGTTCAAGGGCGACAAACTCGTCGTCTCGGGGCAGACCGACGCCGCCGTCGTCGCGGTCAAGACGCCGGGCGAGACCCGACTCGTCGAACCCGACGGCGAATCGTTCGAGGCCGTGGTCGCCATCGAGTACGGCGAGAACCAAGTGACCGTCGCCGCGGCGACGCACACGGACCTGACGAAAGCCGGCACGACCGTCTCGCGCTTCACGCTCTGAAGGCGGCGCGACCGACCGGCCACCGACCACGAGGTCGGCGGTTCGCTTCCGTTTTCGACCCGTTCCGCCAGCACCGCTTTTCCGTCTCCGGCCTAACGGTCGGGTATGTCGGTCTACCAGCGTCGAACCCGCATCGCCGCCCCGCTCGAACGCGTCTGGGAGTTCCACTCGGACGTGTCCGGGCTGGAGGCGCTCACCCCGACGTGGATGCGCCTCGAAATCGAGTCGGTCCGCGGCCCCGACGACGAGGCGGAGCCCAACGAACTCGTCGCCGGGACGGAAATCGAGATGTCGATGCGGCCGTTCGGCGTCGGCCCGCGCCAGCGGTGGACCTCGCGCATCCTCGACCGCGAGGCGGGCGAGAGAACGGCGTGGTTCCGCGACGACATGGTCGACGGCCCCTTCCCGCGGTGGGTCCACACCCACCGGTTCGTCGCCGACGGCGACGAGACGATACTCGAAGACCGCGTGGAGTACGAACTCCCGTTCGGCCCGCTCGGCGACCTCGCGGGCGTCTTCGGCGGCGTCGGCTTCGAGGGGATGTTCCGCGGGCGACACGCCGAGACGAAGCGACTGCTAGAAGAGAAGTAGAGAGAATAGAGAGGAGGAGAGAGGGCGAGAGAGGGGTAGCGCGGGTCGTCGGGAGCGGCGACGGCTCAGTCGTCGCTGAGCGAGAACCGCGGTTCGACCTCGGAGCGGACGCCGCCGGTGTCGAACTCGAAGCGCGCGCCGCCGAGGTCGGACTCCGGAGCGGTCACCTCGATGTCCCAGCCGTGGGCCTCGACGATGCTCTCGACGATGGAGAGCCCGAAGCCCGTTCCGGACGCGGAAGTCGTGTGCCCGTGTTCGAAAACAGTGTCGCGCTCGTCGGCCGGGATACCGGGGCCGTCGTCGGCGACGTAGAAGCCGGTCTCGGTGGGGCCGACGCGGACGATGAGTTCGTCGGCCGCGCTCGTCGCCGACGACTCGTGAGCCGCGGTCTCTGTGCCGGACGAATCCGCAGTAGGGCCGGCGTCGGACGCGCCCGGCGCGTCCGACGCGTCCACCGCTCTCCCCGACGCGCCGTCTGCCGAGGCGTCCCCGAAGTCGCGACAGGGACCGCCGTGTTCCACCGCATTCCGAAACAGGTTCTCGAACGCCTGTTGGAGCCGCCCTTGGTCGGCCTGTGTGGACCCGAGGCCGTCTTCGACGATGAGCACCGCGTCGTCGCCGGTGTCGACCGCCTTCCACGCCCGCTCGGCGACGTCCTCGATGGCGATAGAGCGCGTCTCGCCGACCGTTCGGCCCTGTCTGGCGAGTGTGAGCACGTCGTTGAGGAGCGTGTCCATCCGGGTGACCCCGTCGAGCGCGCGGTCGAGGTAGGTCACGTCCGCTTCCTCGCGGGCGAGTTCGACGAACCCCTTGGCGACGTTGAGCGGGTTCCGGAGGTCGTGGGAGACGACCGACGCGAACTCTTCGAGGCGGTCGTTCTGCCGCTGGAGCTCGCGCTCGCGTCGCTGGCGGGCCAACGTGTGCGTGATGTTGTTCCCGACAGAGCGAAGCAGGTCGACTTCGGTGTCGGTCCACGAGCGACTCGTCTCGACCACGTCGAAGATGACGAAGCCGACGAGCGCCCACTTCGACACCATCGGTACGGCGACGAAGCCGCCGGTCTCGACGTCGGTGAGCACGCGCTTCGTGTCCGACGCCTCGGGCGGGAGGTCCGAGACGCGATGGAGACGGACGTTCTCGAAGCGGTGGAGTCGCTCGAACAACCAGCGGGCGTCTTCGAGGGCGACGCGCTCGGGGTGGTCCTGTCGGTCGCCGCCGCGCCAGTCGTGCATCCGGGCGGCGACGTTCGTCTCGTCGTCGTAGAGGTAGACCGAACAGCGGTCGAGGTCGGCCACCTCGCCGACCGACTGGAGCGTCCACTCGATTTTCGTGCCGATTTCGTCGGTCTCGGCGCTCATCAGCGACGTGGAGGTGTCCAAGACGGCGTCTTTCAGGCGCGTCTCGTAGCGCAGTCGGTTCCGCCGGCGGCGGCGCTCGGTCACGTCCTGTAGCGTCCCGATGACGGCGGGTTCGTCGTCCTCGGTGGGGCGGAGCGCGAGATGGCCCTCACAGAGGAGGTCGTCGTCGTGCGGGTACGCCGAGCCGGGCGACAGCACCGTCTCGAAGCGCTCCGTGTCGGGGGCGTCCGGAGAGACGACCCGCTCGAAGGCGGACAGAATCTCGTCGTCGGACTCGGCGGCGAGGTCGGCGAACTCCCGACCGATGATGGCCTCGCGGTCGTAGCCGGTGAGTTCGCAGAAGACGCCGTCGGCGGAGGTAAAGCGCCCCGCGGAATCGAGGGAGTAGACGCCGCTGTCGAGCACCTCGATGGCAGTTCCGTATCGCTCGGAGGCCGCCTTCGCGCGGTACTGCGAGACGGCGTTGACGACGCGGTTGGCGAGGACCGTGTACTGGTCGGTGCCGGTGTCTTTCTGCATGTAGTCGGTCGCGCCGACGCGGAAGGCGTCGCGGGCGACTTCCTCGGAGCCCTTGCCGGTAAAGAGGATGAAAGGGAGGTCGGAGTGTTCGGAGCGGACCGCTCGGAGGAACTCCAGTCCGTCGATATCGGGCATATCGTAGTCCGACACGACGCAGTCGACTCGTTCCTGTCGGAGCCGTTCGAGGGCCTCCGCCCCCGAGTTCGACGTCGAAACCGACAGGTCGACGTCGCCGGCCTCGCGTTCGAGATAGATCGACACGAGGTCCGTCAGACTGGGTTCGTCGTCGACGTGGAGGACGCGTACGTCTGCCCCCGGACCGTCGTCCATACCGTGTAGCGACCGCTCACCGTAATGAGCGTTGTGACGCGGTTATCACCACCGATAACGGAGTCTGGGGGATTTCGAATCCGGAGTTCTGAACCGGAGCTATCCGATTCGAGAGCGCCGCCTAGGACGCGCTGACGTAGATTCCGCCGAGGACGACGGCCCCACCGAGGACCGTCGGGAGCGTGGGAATCTCACCGAGGAGAAAGAGCGCGAGTATCGTACTGCCGACGGGCTCTCCGAGGAGTGAGACGGAGACGACGCTCGATTCGAGGTGGGCGAGCGCCCAGTTGATGACCGTGTGGCCGAAGACGCCCGGCCCGACCGCCATCCCGAGAAACAGGAGCCACTCGCGCGGGGGGTACCCCGTAAGCGGGTCGCCCCGGCCGACCGCGACGACGAGGAGCGCGGCGGCACAGACCGTGTAAACGACGACCACGTAGGGGACGAGCGAGACCCTGCTTCGGACGCTCCGACCCGTGAGGACGTAGGCGGCCGCCGTCACGGCTCCGATGACCGCGAGCCCGTTTCCGAGAAGCGGACGCGGCGCGCCGCTGGCGGCGAGGAAGTCGGAGACGGACATGAGCGCCATGCCCGCGAGCGCGACGCCGATGCCGACGGCGGTGCGGCGGCTCACGCGCTCGTCGAGGACGGCCCACGCGCCGACGGCGACGAAAAGCGGTTGGGACTGCACGAGCGTGACGCTCGCGGCGACCGTCGTGTGGTTGAGGCTCTCGAACCACGACGCGAAGTGGGCCGCGAGCGCGACGCCCGCGCCCCCGGCCGCCAGAAGGTCCCGCCCCGAGATGGTCGCCAGCGCGTCGCGGTGGCGGACGAGCGCGACCGGCGCGAGGAGAGCTACGGTGAACAGGACTCGGTAAAAGGCCTTCACGAGGCTCGGCGCGGTGCTCCAGCGGACGAGGATGGCGCTCGTGCTGACCGCGAGGACCGCGATGCCGAGGCCCGCGAGCGGCGAGATTGGGGCGTCAGAGTCGGGCGTTGACACACCTCCACGTCGCCGGGACTCCGCTTACCGTTTGTGGGTCTCGGCGAGTCGCAGTCCGCGGCGGGGAGCGGGAGTTCTCCCGACCGAGCTACCTGAATCGAGGAGAGAGTCCCGCCGTTCACGGCGGGCGTGAATCCGACAACAGGGACACAACCGCCGACAATGCTCAGTCCGGGGTATCCAAATCTTTCGCCGCGTGGAGCAACATCCCTTCCCACGTCAGGCCGTGGTCGTCCTTGATTCGCTTCAACCGTTCATGCACGTCGTCGTCCACTACTACGTGGATGTTCTTCGCCATACATACAGACAAAAGCCAAACATACATCAGCCTTCGGATGCAAGGTGTTGGTGATGAAGCGGACCAACACCTTCGAGGTGGTTCCTCTGTCCGACGCGGACGAGGAGTTGCTTCGACGCCTGTTGGACGCTTCTGCCGCTCTCTGGAACGAAATCAACCACGAGCGCCGCGAACACTACGCCGACCCCGGCGGCGACGTATGGGACATCAGCGAGTATCGCGGGCGCTACGGCGGCACGCTCGGGGCTTCGACCGTTCAGCAAATCGAACGGAAGAACCGCGAAGCATGGCGGTCGTTCTTCGCGCTCCAAAAGAAGGGCGAAGCAAACGGCAAGCCCGGATACTGGGGCAACGCCGAGGACGGCCGCGAACTCCGAACGTATATCCGCAACACCTCGTACACCGTCGAGTGGGGCGAATACTCCCGGCTCGAAATCCTCGTTGGCCATGACCTGAAAGACGAGTACGGGCTTGGATACCGCGAACGCCTCCGGCTCGAAGTCCGGGGTGAACCCAACTGGAAAGAGTACGACAAGCAAGACCGGTTGGAGTTGTTCTGGGACGAGAACGCACAGACATTCAGGGCCTTTCAGCCAGTCACTATCGACAATTCTCGGCTGGCACACCCACTGGCGGACGAAACCGCGGCTCTGGATATTGGTGCGAACAACCTCGTCGCCTGTTCGACTTCGACCGGCACGCAACTGCTGTACGAGGGACGCAACCTGTTCGAGCGGTTCCGCGAGACGACGCGAGAAATCGCTCGTCTCCAATCGCTCTTGGACGACGGCAGGTACAGCAGTCACCGGATACGCTCGTTGTACCGCCGTCGGACGCGCCGACGCGACCACGCCCAAGACGCACTCGCACGTGACCTCATAGAGCGGTTGCACGACGAAGGTGTCTCCACGGTGTACGTCGGGGCACTCACAGACGTACTCGATACGCATTGGTCGGTCGAAGCGAACGCGAAGACGCACAACTTCTGGGCGTTCCGGCAGTTCATCGACCGACTCGCCTGTACCGCCGAGGAGTATGGTATCTCGGTGGAGGTTCGTTCGGAAGCATGGACCTCTCAAGAGTGTCCGAACTGCGGTTCAACAGATCGGACGACACGCCACCGCGACACGCTGACGTGCCCGTGCGGTTTCGGGGGCCACGCAGACCTCACAGCGTCCGAAACGTTCCTGAGACGTCATCAGAACTCAGAACGTTCTGATTGGCGAACGAGACACGCTGTGTCTCGTCAACGGCAGACCGACGTAGCACGGCCGATGGCACGGCCCGTGCGCCTCAAGTGGAACGACCACGACTGGTCAGAGTCACCACGCTCTTGTTCCAACGAGGAGCGCACGAACCCGCAAGTTGCCTCCGTGGGTCGGTAAGCGATACCCCCAGCGAGAGGAAACCCCGGCGTTCGCTCCGGGGAGGATGTCATTCTTTTCGCGCTCGAATCAGCGCCTTCGGGTTGGCGAACGAGACGACGGAGTCGCTGTCGAACGCCACGTCGAACAGGGATTTCGCGTCCTCGGGCGCTTCGCGGAAGCGACGTTCGAGTTCGTCTCGGTCCTCGGCGGAGACGTTCGTCCGCTCGGTCCACGGGTCGAATTCGAGGCGTATCGCGGCTGTCTCGACCGCCTCGACCGACAGACCCGCGGCCTCGAACCACTCGCGCCACCGCGAAACCGGGTGGAGTTCGACGTGGGTCGGGTCGCGGAGGACCTCGACGCCGTTGAGGAACTCGGCGAGGGATGCGTCCTCGGGCGCGACGTTGTCCTCGAAGGCGAAGACGCCGCCGGGTTCGAGGACGCGCGCGACCTCCGCGACGAACGACTCGGGGTCGGGGAAGTGGTGCGCGGCGATGCGGCAGGCGGCCGCGTCGAAGGAGTCGTCCGCGAACGGGAGGCGCTCGGCGTCGGCGACGACGCCCGCGACGGGGTACTCGCGGACCGCGGTGGCGACCATCTCCGGGGCGGCGTCGGCCGCGACGACCGCGGAGACGCCGGCATCGGCTATCGCGCCCGCGGTGTGGCCGGCCCCGGTCGCCACGTCGAGCGCGCGGGTCGCGCCGCGACACCACGACGCGAGCGTCTCGCGGTCCTCACCGAGGCGGTGGACCTCGCTGTCGAAGTACGACTCGGCGGCGCTTCCGAACTGGGCGGCGGTTCGGCGTTTCTCGTCGCTCATGACGCGGGGTTCGCGTAGGTCGGTGAAAAAGGGGCGCGAGGAGACAGGTCGGAACGCGAGCGAGGTGCGATCCGCGTCGGCGGCGGGCAGAGGACGCTACGACGCGTCCGCGTCCGCGTACGCCGGTCGCTCGGCGTACGGAATCGGGTCTCGCTCGCCGAGGTGCTGGAACGCCTGCAGGCGGAACGCACAGGAGTCGCAGGTGCCGCAGGCCGGTTCCTCGGCGCGGTAACAGGACCACGTGTGTTCGAAGGGGACGCCGAGTTCGAGGCCGCGGCGGGCGATGTCGGTCTTCGAGTCGTGGACGAACGGGACCTCCAGCGAGATGGTCGTGTCGGGCTTCGTGCCGACCTCGACCATGGCCTCGAAGGCGTCGAAGAACTCGGGACGGCAGTCGGGGTAGCCCGAGTAGTCCTCGGAGTGCGCGCCGACGAAGACGGCGTCGCAGTCGTTCGCCTCGGCGTACGAGACGGCCATCGAGAGGAGGTTGGCGTTGCGGAAGGGGACGTAGGAGGTCGGGATGTCGTCGGCGTCCATGTCGGCGTCGGCGACGGCCATCGAGTCGTCGGTGAGCGACGACGCGCCGATCTGCTTCAGGTGGCTCGTCTCGATGTGGAGGAAGTCCCGAGCATCGAGTTCGTCGGCGAGCGCGCGGGCGCAGTCGTACTCCTTCGACTCCGTCTTCTGGCCGTAGGAGGTGTGGAGCGCGTAGAGTTCGTAGCCGCGTTGCTTGGCCTCGTAGGCGGTCGTCGCGCTGTCCATGCCGCCCGAGAGGAGGACGACGGCACGCTTCTCGTCGGAAGTGGATTCGGTAGTCATCGATATCGTGGAATGGTTCGGGGTGCGTTCGGGGTGCGTTCGGGGATTCTCACGTCTCGGGCGCGTCGTTCCAGAGGTCGACGTGGAGTCGCGGCGTGTAGCGGTAGCCGAACGCCGCGGCGAGGTCGGCGACCTCGGTCCGAGTTCGGGCTAGTTGCTCGCGGGTCTGTCCCTCGGGCATGAGCAACACGTCGCTGTCGCGTACCTCGCGGTCGGTGACGCCGCGCACGTCGGCGACGAGCGACTCGATTTCGTCGAGGTCGTCGCGGCCGGTGACGACGAACTTCAGTTGGAACTCCGCCGCGTGCTCGACGAGCGAGGCGAGCGCGTCGAGGTCGACGCGGGCGTCCTCGTGGCGCTCGGTCCAGACGCCGGAGTCCACGTCTGCCGGGGCGTTGTCGGGCGTCGGCGTCGACGACGCGAGCTTGGGGCTGACGCTCGCGAGGTCGACCGGCGCGTCGGTTTCGAGCGTCCCGTTCGTCTCGACGGTCAGGTGGTAGTCGTCGGCGAGCGCCGACAGGAGCGCGTCGGTCTCGTCGTGGACGAGCGGTTCGCCGCCGGTGACGACGACGTGGTCGGGGGACCGCGACTCGACTTCGGCGACGATTTCGTCGAGGCTCAGCCACGCGTGAGTCGGCTCCCACGAGGTGTGAAACGAGTCGCAGAACCAACAGCGGAGGTTACAGCCGCTGGTGCGGACGAACGTGCTCGGGACGCCGGCGAGTTTGCCCTCGCCTTGGAGCGACGCGAACAGCTCGTTTATCGGGAGGCGGTCGCCCTCGGCGTCGGTGTCGTCGCGGGCGACGGTGTCGGAGACGGGCATTAGAAGCCGGCGCAGAGTTCCGACGTCTCGCCGACCGAGACCGAGACCTCGGAGACGGTGTCGGGGAGCGCCGCGAGCAGTTTCTCTTCGAGGACGACGGCCATCACCTCGGCCGTCGGCGGCGCGTCGAGGACGACCGTTCCGTCGGCGTCGCCGGAGCGCTCGAACGCCTCGACGAGCGGGTCGCCCGACTCGACGAGAAAGCGGTGGTCCCACTCGTCGATGACGTCGGTCACGACGCCCTTGTCGACGACCCAGCCCTCGGCAGTCAGGTCGCCGACGACGCGGACCGAAATCTCGTAGTTATGCCCGTGCGGGCGGCTACACTTGCCGTCGTGGTGGAGGAGGCGATGGCCGGCGCTGATGCGAATCGGCCGGTCGCGCCCGATGTGGAGGACGCGCTCGCCTGCTCGGGACAGCGGGGTCTCGTCGTCGGCGTCCGCCGACCGTGCGTGCTCTAGTGTTCCCCGAGGCATATCTGAGGATTATCTCGAGAGTATATAATTCTCCTGTCTCGGCTCAGTCGGTCGAGTAGCGGGCCCTGTCGGTCGCGGACTGTTCGGAGAGACAAAACGCGACGCGGACGGCGGCCGGGCGCTACGGTTGGTCGGCGATTGCCTCGCGCCACTGGTCGGGGACGCGCGTCGGGCGACCCTCGTCGTCCATGGCGACTTGAACCGTCTCGCCGGTGGCGACGACCTCGCCGTCGTAGGAGAGCGTGTAGGAGATGGGGAAGCTCTTTCCGCCCGGTTCGCCGGCCTCGACTGCCACCTCGACGGTGCCGACGCCCTCGATTGGGGCGCGGTAGTCGAGTTCGAGGTGCGCGACGACGATGTGCGGGTCGGAAAGCGGCGTCCCCAACACCTCCTCGAAGAAGCGGACGCGGGCCTGTTCGCAGTAGGTCGCGTAGACGGCGTTGTTCACGTGTCCGAACGAGTCGTGGTCGCGGAACCGAACTTCCACCTCGGCGACGAAGCTCATTGCGGTGCGCGACACGGGCGAGGAGTATAGCACCGACGGTTTGCCTCCGGTGGAGCCGGTGAGGTGAGCCGAAGACGCGGGGACGAGCGACGGGCGAAAGGCGGGGTCGCGGACGACTCAGTTCGCCGTGCGCGCCGACTGGTCGACGGGGGGAGTCCGGCGGCCGTGTAGCGCGACGGCTTTCCAGACGTTCGAGCGCGACCCGGCGCGGACCATCTCGACGGGGACGCGAGCGCCCTCGGGGAGCGACGCGAGCGTGTCGCGGATTCGCTCGGACTCGTAGGCCACGAGGTGGCGCGTTTCGTTCGTCTCGTGCAGTTCCACCGTCATCGTCTCGTGGTCGTTCATCTCGACGCGGACGTTCACCAACACCGGAGCGGACGCGAGGGTCACCATCACGCTCACCTACGAATCCGGCCGTCATAAGCCGTTATAATACTGATATCTTCGGGTATGGAATCTACATAGATGACGAGAGAGCCACGAGTGAGAGGGTGGGAGAACCGACTGGGCGAGGCGAGCCGACTGGACGAGAGGGCGAGTCGACTGGACGAGGGACCGACCCGAGGGATATACCCATGTCGAGTCGGCCCGAACGACCGACCGATGAGCGACCGCAAGTCCCGACCTCGAACCGGATGCGACCCGGCTGACTCGACCGTCACGGTTCGTGTCCGCGACGTCAACACCGACAGCGACCGCGTCACCGACCTCGACGTCGAACGCGGGACCGTCCTCCGCGACGCGCTTCTCGACGCCGGACTCTCGCCGTACGCGCGACTCACGACGCGAGTGAACTGCGGCGGCCGCGGTCTCTGTGCGACGTGCGGCGTCCGGGTTCGCTCGGGCGAGCCGACGCCCGACCACTGGCACGACGACCTCGCGGCGCGGTTCGGCTACCCGCGGCTCTCCTGTCAGATTCGCGTCGACGGACCGATGACCGTCGAACTGGTCGAGAAGGTGGTGTGGGGCGGTCGGGAGTAACGGAGTAAATCGACCAATGCGGGCGAAGACGGTCCGCGCTCCCCGATTTGAACGTCGGGAAATCAGCGGGATGACAGGGTTGAATCGGGCAAATCCGTTCGACTACCCCGACCGACGCCGTGGGTTCGCGGAGATGACAACCGATGACCCAACCCCTCGAACCTATCGCACCACAGAAAGCAGTTGACCTCTACCTCGCACAACGAGAAGACGACGCTTCTGAAAGACCGTACAGGCTCACAGATACCGTCTCAAGCACTTCGTTCGCTGGTGTGGAGAGGAGCCCTCACCAATCTCAACGACCTCACTGGCCGTAGGCTCTACGAGTACCGGCTCTGGCGGAAGGACGACGGCGACCTCAATCTTGTCACGCTCCGAACCCAACTCTCGACTCTGCGTGCCTTCGTGCGATTCTGCGAGAGCATCGACGCCGTCGAGTCAGGCACGCACGAGGAAATCCTGCTCCCGACCCTCGATGCCAACGACGACGTGAAGGACGAGATACTGGATGGAGAGCGGGCGGAAAAGGTTCAAGAGTACCTCGAACGCTTCGAGTATGCCTCTCGAAAGCACGTCCTCTTTGAGATTTTCTGGGCGACCTCGATACGGATGGGAACCCTGCACTCACTTGACCTCGAAGACTTCCGCTCGGACGAGCAGACACTCGCCATCCGTCATCGTCCCGATGAAGGAACATCCCTCAAAAACGGCGAGAGAGCAGAGCGAATCATCGCTTGCCAGAGCGAACCCGTGAAGTCGTGAGCGACTGGATTACCTACACTCGTCCCGACGTGAAGGACGACAACGGATGAGAGCCGCTCATCACTACGGAGCAGGGGCGTGTCAGTCAGAGCAACATCCGCTCCCTCGTGTACCACATCACCCGACCCTGTTACTACGGGGAGTCCTGCTGTTGTGACGAGCAGTACCCCTACTCCTATGCCAGCAAGTGCGACCTGTCACGGAGTCCCCACTGCCTGCGGAAAGGAAGTCTCACCCATCTCCTGAAGAACGACGTACCGAAGCAGGTCGTTTCTGATAGGGCAGACGTTTCGCCCGACGTACTGGACAAGCACTACACCAAGATGACCGAGGAGGAGAAGATGGAGCAACGGAAGGAGTACCTCGACTCGATGTGACCGCCCGATTGTCATAGGTACATATGGAGGGGTGAAGAGAGTAGTAGACTACTCCTTTTGTATGACAGAGAGCAGAGATAGCACAGTGGTCATTAAGTACCAAACGGTGTCCACGTCTGTCTAGAGAAAGTGCTTTATAGTCCCTCTATATCCATAAAACGCGGATAGAATTGGTTGTTCCCACCCTGCACGAGCGCTCGCACGACCCTGCACGCACAGGATACGGCTGATGAAGACCACTTCAACATCCTGTTCTGCCTCCATCACGGTCGCCACATCCTGAGGAACGACGACCGAACGGATACAGCGAGGGGTGGGACGGCCAGGAAGTGCGACAGGAGGACGTGGCGGATTTCTGTCGAGCGCACGCCATCCTCTCGCAAGCCGGTGTCATTGACCCGTTCAAGAAGTGGGCCGTCCAGAAGGCGATGCGAGAAAACCTGCAAGGGTTCAGTCGATACTACGAGGGTATCGATGGAGCCGTACTCGGCTTCGCCACCCTGTACAAGTACGACGATGTGGAGATGGCGAAGGACTCTTATCTGGTGGATGAAGCCAAGGAGATGCTCGGTATAGATTGCGAGAAGTTGGTTGAGTACGTCTGGTGGAAGTATGGTGGTGGCCTACAGGGACGCGCTTCACCTTCCAGCAGGACAGCCGAGATGAAACAGGTGGGGGTGATTTCCCGAGCCGGTTGAAGCAATACGACCACTGGCTCGTGACACAGGACAAGGAGCCGGTCATTCCACCGAGCAAATGGCAACACTCGGAGCACCTGCTGACCTTCACCGAGGCACAGGCAGAGGCTCACCAGATCGGTGGAGAGGTAGCCTTCTCCTTCACGGGACAGCAGAAGCCTGTGAGCGAACAGGAGTTTGACGGAGGGGACGTGGACGCAACGCCAGAGCAAGTCCGTCGAACCATCCGAGAGTACGGAGCCAGCAGTCGCACCCCAGTCGACGGAGACGCTATCCTCCGACTGTGGGATGGGAGTGATGCGGGCTACGGTGCCGACACCTCACGAGCAGATATGGCCTTCGTGAAGCATCTCTACTTCTGGTGCAAGGGTGACGAGCGTTTGATGGACCAGTGCTTCCGAGCCTCTGAACGGATACGACCGAAGTGGGACGAGTACCGCGGGAGCCATACCTACGGTGAGATGACCATTCACAAAGTCTGTCGAACGAACAGCGAGACGTTTGGAGGAAGATATGTGAGGTCGTGACGCCGAAGTTTTTTCTTTATATAGATATCAACTCTGTTTATGAGTTATAGAATGGAGTGTATTGATGCGCTGATTAAAGGAATCGAAAATAACCCTTCGGTGAACCGTGGCGGCCACGGCGTTGTAGCCCAGGACGAATCCAGTCCAAAAATTGAGGGAGACGTTCGTGGTGGCGATGTGAACATTTCAAATAGTGATGTCAATATGGTGGTGTCTCAAGAGACAAAAGCAGAGGCGATTCAGCATCTACAAGGGATTAAGAAATTGATGGAAGAGGAGGATTTAAACCTCGACGACGACGAACGTCTGAACCAGAAAGTGGAATGGTTCAGGGCTTCTCTACCACTCTTTGTGCCGATATTAGAAAAGATACTCACTTTGCCCATTCCATAACTTGACAATAGATATAGGGTGAGCCTACGATGTATCCGATAGCACCTTGACCGGGATTCGGTCAAGCACCTCCGTCGAACTTTTTACGATAGCGGATGTAGTCACTACCAACCACCACCTGTGTCTTCTCGGCTGTCCATTACTCGATACGTGCCACTCTGCGTTGAGGTCTCGTTCATAGGACCTCATCTTATCCTATGACAATCGGGCGGCCTTCACGGGGTGTTTCCCATATAGCGCGTCTGGCAGATGTTTAGCCCCGCACCCACCTTGGTCGCATATGTCTGGGCTCTCAGTAGACCAATCTTCGGAGTCGAGGTGGCCCCTTTCTATAGCACTGGGTTCAACGCGCTATATAAAAACACGCCGCTCAAGGCTTATACCCTCGACTGACAACAGTACGAGACTTCGGGCCGAAATTTTCTAGGTTCCCCGATACGTTCAGCTATACGCGAACGCACGACGGCGGTCACCCGAGTTTGGTGACCTGTTCAACTCAAATACATCGGGATGGAATCGCACGATTGCTCGACTCCGCTCGGCTCCGAATTGTTCGGTGAGAAAGTCCGCTCTCCCCGATTTGAACGGGGGACAAGCCGATCTACAGTCGGCTGCTCTGCCAGGCTGAGCTAAGAGCGGTCA
>ENA-ORDC01001291-ORDC01001291.1-marine-metagenome-genome-assembly--contig:-NODE-1291-length-19239-cov-10.310876_pt1 | contig 19239 bp, 22 predicted proteins | sample MGYA00237783_ERZ508515 | MGnify/ENA primary metagenome ERZ508515 (study PRJEB26186, sample SAMN06268792) | marine metagenome | isolation source: Eden Landing Ponds, San Francisco, CA, USA | place... | reverse complement strand
ACGCGGGCTCGTAGATCAGTGGCAGATCGCTTCCTTCGCAAGGAAGAGGCCCGGGGTTCAAATCCCCGCGAGTCCATATCTGTTGTCGCTCACAAAATCGTGAGCGACGCATATCTGATTGTGCGAGCGTGAATCGCTTCTGAGTCCGTGCTTTCCCCCAAGTTCTGTAATCCCTCGATCACTAATTATAGAGAATGCCTCCATACGCGGATCTCGCCGAAGAACTCGCTGTCGACTTCGAGTCCAACCCGGTCGACTACGTTGCGGAGGCCGATCTCCAGGCGACGCTGTTCGGGTTGGCGCGTGACCGAGTGAACCCCACGAAAGCGACGGTACAACAACCAACGCTCGAAGGGACTGCCGAGGACTCGTTCAAACGGGACTACTGGAAGACCGCACAGGAGGACTTAGCCGATGCCGGGGAGATCCACCGCGTCCACACGGAGGTGAGTGTCCGGAAGGGTGAACGGCTCGATATCGCTGTCTTCGAACCAATTCTTTCCGAATCGATCCAGTGGGTTTCCGGCGGCTCGAAGCGATTCGCTGAATCGGATCTCGAAGCTGCCCTGGAACTCAAGTTCGTGAAAAACAAGATGTCGTTCCCGAGGCGACCTGGATACACAGTCAGCGACCTCGCTGACGAGATGCCATCAGTCGATAGACTTCTCGGGAGAGGTACCAACGAAGAACCGATCCTGGATCTCAGTGAGAACAAGCTTCGAAGCGACATCGAGGAGCTAAACGAACTCACTGCGGTCGACCACCGATACCTGGTCATCGTCTCGAACAACAACTACCTCTACCACGCACCGACAGCGGCCGAAACAAGTGAGTACCGGTATGGAGAGCTCTATCAACGTATGGGAGAAGCAGCGAGAGTATGGCTTGCCGACAACGCGAGCGACGACGTCGACGTTCTCTATGCACACCCCCGAGGGTCTGTCTGGCTCACCAGGTGAGTCGAGTCTTACCATCTTGCTTTCTTGAAAATATCTGAAGATAACACGAACAGCTTGCTGACTACAGAAGTTCTTTGCAGTAGGTATATCGGATGCAGTTAGTAGCTGCACGGTGTCAGGTTATCAATCGACACCCGTCACAGCCAGGCGACACTGTCGCGACTCGGGCTCCGATTTCATGTCCGCCGCCACGGAAATCGGGATAGTCGAACGTATCTTTCGTGAGGTAAAACGACGAGCCTCCTCGTTCTCAAACACATTCAGCCACGTCGAGCCGGCGACAGCAGAGTCCTGGCTCGAAGCCTTCGCCGTCTGGTGGAACCGTTGCCAAGGTTAACACGATGCAATCCAGGCGAAGAGTACTATGTTGTCGTGACCGTTGGTACCACGGGATCGAATGCTTCTACCGACGACGACCTTTCAGGGCTGGCTTCATTCGAGTTTACCTCAGACCCGAGCATCAGCCACGATAGCTGGTATCCCGAAAGTCCACCCTGACAAAGGTCATCTTTATTCATCTACTGACATCGGCGTCACCCGGTAACATCAATGTCCAGTTTCATACATATATGTGAGGCCCATAGCGGATATTGATGCAACAGACACATCGACAGGTCGCCGAGCTACGAGACGAGGTCGCAGCGCACCGCGCTCGCGAGTACGAGATCGATCCCCTGTTCGTCAATCGCTGGTCGCCGCGCGCGATGACAGGAGCGGCCATCGACGAAGACGAACTGTTCGCGCTGTTCGAGGCTGCCCGCTGGGCACCCTCGGCGTTCAACAACCAGCACTGGCGGTTCGTCTATGCCACGCGAGAAGACGATTCCTTCGAGACGCTGCTGGGGCTGCTGAACGACGCCAATCAGGCCTGGGCCGGGGACGCGGGCGCACTCGTTGCGCTGTTCTCCAGGCGGACGCTCGAACATAACGGCGAGGAGGCTGCGACGCGGTCGTTCGACACCGGGGCGGCCTGGCAGAACTTCGCGCTGGAAGCGACCCGACGTGGGCTGGCGGTCCACCCGATGGCCGGTTTCGACTGGGGATCGATCCACGACACGCTCGACGTCCCTGCCGAGGAGTTCGACGCAGAGGCGATGGTCGCAGTCGGAGAACGCGCTGGCTCCGAGACACTCCCCGAGGAGTTGCAGGAACGCGAACAGCCCAGCGATCGGAAGCCGCTCGCGGAGATCGTCTCAAAAGGTAGTTTCGAGTAGTCGATTCGGGCAGATTGGGGAGTCCGTCCAGGAGCGCTTCCCAACCGTCAGTTCTCGGTGAGCCGCTCGTAGGCGGATTTGACCTCTTTGAATCGCTTCTGGTCACCGCCGTCGGTGTCGGGATGGACTGTCTTGACCTTCTGCCGGTAGGCCTGTTTGATCGCCTGCTGGTCGGCGTCGGGGTCGAGCCCGAGGGTCTGGTAGGCTTCCCTGGCAGTCGGCTCGTCGGAACTGCGCGGCGCACGGTCGCGGTGGCTCCGAGAAGTCTGTCGGCGACGCTGGCGCGGATCTGCCTGCTGTCGTCCGCGCTGGCCACCACGACGGCGGTCACCCGGGGGGACCCACTCCTCGCGTGGTCCGGCCCCGAACCCGCCGCCGCCAGCTCGGGTGCGACGCTCTTGCCGACCGACTCGGTTACGTTGTCCGCCCTCAGCGTTGCTGGCGGCCTGGCGCTCGACGCGCTCGTAGACTCTAGCGGCCAGCCGCCCGGTACCGTGTGTCCAGAAGACATACGTCACGACACCGAAGACCGCGGCTACGACCAGCAGGACGGGGCTGTAGACGATCCCGAACATCACAAAGAGGACTGTCGTCCCCGCGAACACCGCTGCCATCCCGATCAGAAGCCGCGATTCGTCCACGGCCCGTCTTGGGACGCCAGTCCCGTAAGCGTCTCGCCGCCGGCAGCCAAAGCCTGAAGAAGCCCTGTGTGATACTGTCTAGCATGAGTGTCACGGGTCTCTGTGATGTCTGCGAAGACCGGACGGCAGCCCACAGTTGTCCCCAGTGTGGGGCGGTCGTCTGTGAGAAACACTTCGACGAGGCGTTCGAGGTCTGTCTACGGTGTGCGCCCGCGAACGAGACCCGTCCTGACAGTCCGTCACCCGAAGACGACGACTTCGACACGTTCCAGCTTTAGGGGAAGCCGTATAGCAGGTTCGGGGTGTTGACTGCGACCGCGAGTGTGCCGCCGAGCCAGGTGTCTCGTTCGGTCGCGAAAAACGCTCCCGGGTCGACCAGCAACTGTCGGAGTGGCACTGGCCTGGTGGTCGATTCCGGCCGGCAAAAACCTCGCCACTCACGTCGCGTCGGGGTCAGCGAGTGGCTTCGCGGCGTAGAGACGCTTGCGAGCGTCCCGAATGGAGAGTCGTTTCTCGACCAGATCCTCATCGGTGAGCGTCGAGAGTGCGTGTCTCACTGTCCGTTCTGGCAAGCGTGACCGTTCGGCTATCTGGCTGCTGGTCAGTGGTGCGTCGAGTTCGAGAATCTTGAACACGAGTTTCGCGCTCGGTGACGTCGCGACGAGGCGCTCACGACGGGCCGAGGAATCGGTTCGGTCGGCAAAATCGATCACTGGCGTGTGCCATAGGCAACGCTTTCCGGTTCGTCGTGGTATAGCTTTCGGAGTCGGTCAGCGGAACTGATTGAGTCGCCGCTTGAGCTTCTTTGCGGCCTGACCGGCAGCCCGGAAGTACGCCTCCTGACCGCGCTGGGCGTCCTCGCCCGCGAAGATGATCCCTCGCGAGGAGTTCACGAGGCCGACATCGACGTCGGCTCCACCGGCTGCCTTCCCGCGGTTGGCCAGTCCGTGCTCGACCGCTGCTTCGGCGTCCCCGCCCTGGGCCCCGACGCCCGGAACGAGGAAGGGAATGTCCGGGACGACGTCGCGAATCGCTTCGAGTTCCTCGGGGTTCGTCGCGCCGACGACGAGACCGACGTTGCCGTTCTTGTTCCACAGATCCGCGACGGCGGCGACGCGCTCGTACAGTGGTTCGCCTGTATCGAGTTCGAGATTCTGGAGGTCAGCGCCGCCCGGGTTCGACGTGCGACAGAGGACGAACACGCCCCTGGATTCGTGCTGGAGGAACGGTTCGAGCGAATCCCGGCCCATGTAGGGATTGACCGTGATCGCGTCGGCGTCCAGTCCGTCCCCGTCGAGGGCCTCGGCGTACTGGCGAGCGGTGTTCCCGATGTCCCCGCGTTTCGCGTCGAGCAGGACCGGAACGTCCTTGCCGTGGGCGTAGGCGATGGTTTCTTCGAGAGCGGCCCAGCCGTCTCTGTCCTCGTAGAAGGCCGCGTTGGGCTTGTAGCAGGCAGCGTGTTCGTGTGTCGCGTCGATGATACGGCGGTTGAACTGCCAGCGCGGGAGGTCGGCGTCCTGGACTGCTTCCGGGAGACGGTCGGGGTCCGGGTCGAGGCCGACCGAGACGACGCTGTCTACCTGGTCGATCCGGTCGGCGAGGCGATCGAAGAAGGTCATTGACGATGGGTGGAGTGGGGACTACTCAAAGATTGCTGTCCACTCGTCGCTGCCGTCTCTCATCGGGTGGCAGACGTGGCGCGTACCGCATCGTGTTTCGTCGCGAAGCAGATCTGAAAACGAGGGTCCTGAAAGAGTAAATCCCTGAAAAGCGGATTCTTTTCAGGTCCAGGGCACCGACCGGTCCTGAATCTCACCGGCGAGATCGGTCCCCATCGTCTCGGTGACGTCGTCGGCGTTGGCGAGCGCCCACATGAGTTTGACTTTGGCTGTCCCGGGCAGCATGTCCTCGCCCTCGACGACGCCGGCATCGAGCAGGTCCCGACCCGTGTCGTAGACCCGATCACAGACCCGCCCCTCCAGACACTGGCTGGTCATGACGACGTCCGTACCGCTTTCAGTGAGATCGTCGATGTACTCGATCCAGTCGGTGTTGACGTGGCCTAGCCCTGTGCCCTCCAGCACGATCCCCGCCTTGTCTTCGTAGGCCTCCAGCACTGCCGGATCGCTTCCGGGGGTGAACTTCACGAGCTCGACGTCGGTTTCCAGATCCTCCTGGAGTGTGAGATCGGTTGCGCCGCGCTCCTGATACGCTCGCCGGAACGAAATCTCACGTGTGTCGTAGTCGACTGCGCCCAGCGGCTCGGCCCCGACTGTCTCGAAGGCGTCTCGGCGGGAAGTGTGGTTCTTGCGGGCTCGGGTCCCGCGGTGGAGGGCACAGACATCGTCGCTCTCGCCGGCGTGCATGCAGATCATGACCTCCGCGGCGTCGCTCTGTGCGGCCTCGACGGCACAGACGGCGTTCATCACGTTGTCCGAGGAGGGCCGGTCGGCCGAGCGCTGGCTGCCGGTGAAGACGATCGGTACTGGGGTGTCGAGCATGAACGCCATCGCGCTCGCCGAAAACTGCATGGTGTCGGTGCCGTGCATGACGACGACGCCGTCGGCTCCGGCTTCGATCTCCTCGTGGATGGCCTGTGCGAGGTCCTGCCAGACGTCCGGGGTCATGTTCTCGCTGAGGATGTTCGCGACGACGCGGCCGCGGTAGTTGGCCATGCCAGCCAGTTCGGGCACGGCCCGGAGGACGTCTTCGGCGTCGAACTGTGCCGTGACAGCCCCAGTACGGTAGTCGACCGTCGAGGCGATCGTTCCTCCTGTGGAGATCAGCGACACGGTCGGCAGGTCCTCGTCGAAGGTGATCTCGGAAGTCGATTCGTCGGTCTGTGCACTTTCGACGTCGTAGACATCCTCGTCGATGACCTCGACTTCGGCAGCGCCACGGTCGACGCCGACGTTGTAGCCGCTGTCGAGTTTGACCACGAGGTGTGCGTCGGTCGAAGAGGGCATCACGACCCCGTCGTAGGACTGCTCGCCGCGGTCGACGTGGATCCGATCGCCTGGGTTCATGGATCGGAGTACCGCTCGCCCGGACTTGAAACCATCTTTTCGAACAGGCGCATGACCGATTCTCTGTGTCCCGACCCCGAGGAAAAGGCCCATGTCCCTGGAGAGACGACAGGATCGTATGGCCGAGCGAACCGACCAGCGGACCCGCGACCGGGACGCCAGCGCCGACCTCGACCCGACGCTGGACGAGGCGGGCGTCCAGACTGACTTCGACTCGGAGTTCGGCTCGGACCTGGGGATCGAGGACCCGTCCACCGCGGCCGACAGCGGTGGCGGAATCCGGGGCCGGATCAGCGAGCGTTTCGGCAGTGTCTTCTCAGTTGAGGCGTTCACCGTCACGCTCGTCTTGACAGTCGTGTTCTCGTTTCTTGCCGGTGGACTCATCCCGCTGATTCCGGACAACATCGGGGGGCTGCTCGGCGTCTTCGGGGCCGGGTTCGCACTCGGCGTCGGTAGCAGCGAGCGCCACTATCTCGAAGTCGCCCTCGCGACGCTCTTTACCGGTGCAATCGCGGCGATACTCAGCACGGTCTTCACCAACCTCGGGTCAATCATGTTCGGCGTCGGCGTTCCGATGATGGCGCTCGGAACCGGCGCGAGTGGGCTCGCAGGCGTCGCTGGCTACTACTTCGGCCGGGACTTCCGCTCGGGGCTCACCAAAGAGATCTAGGCTTCCGCCAGTGCCCACTCGTCGTCGCGTCGTTCGACGACGCCGCGCGAGGCAAGCACCCGTAATAGTTCTTCGACGAGCGGTGGTGGGGCGTCGACCTGTCGGCTCAACGTCTCCAGGCTGGCGCTTCCGTCGGCGAGTTTGTGCAAGAGTTCGACTGTCAGACGAGAATCGCCGTCGTCGACTGCCTCGCCGAGTTGTTCCATGACGTCGGTCAGCCGGCCCTGAACCCACCGCTGGGCCAGCGAGAGTTCGTTCCGGAGCCGTTCGAGTCGCCTGAGGTCGGCTGCCAGTGCTGTCAGATCCGATGTCTCGGTCGGTTCGACGTCGATAGAGAGGTGTCGACAACTCGTCAGGTCCAGTCCCGAACTCGCAGGGTAGGCGCTCTTTGTGCCGAAATCGTACGGTGACACCGCCACCTCCAGGCGGAATCCGCGCGAGATATAGAAGTACTTCCGACGCTGGTCGTCGACGCGACTCTCGATCAGACCCGCAGATTCGAGCTTTCGCAGGTGGTCGATGACCGCCTTGGGGCTTACACCCAGATACTCGCTGATCTCCGTGACGTAACACGGCTTGCGAGCCAGCAGCCGGAGGATCCGCCGCCGGTTGGCATTCCCGAGGAGATCCAGCAGTTCGGCGGAGTCCATTTACCTAACGTAACTGTTCTTTATATATAACGTTGTCGGGAACACCGACCGACAGTGGTCATCGTTACTCTCGATGCTTCTCTCGGACACAGAATCGTATCAGCCGGGTACGGTGTTCAGAATATCTCGGCGGCGGCACGGGGCCCGGACATCATCCCGGGTGGCCCCGGCTCTGCTTCGTCTGTCTCCTCTTCACTCGATTGGCCCGAACTGCCGTTCGAGGGGTCGGAGTCGCCAGTCGGGCCTTGGCCGTTTCCGGAGTCGTTGCCGTTCGATGGTCCACTTTCGGAGGCGTTGCCGTTACCGTCGTCCGGCGGACCCTGTCCGTTTTCCGGGCCGTCGCCATTCGGTGGTCCACCGTCGGATTCGCTGCCGTTACGATCGTCCGGCGGTCCCTGCCCGTTTCCCGGGCCGTCGCCGTTCGGTGGCCCACCGTCGGATTCGTTGCCGTTACGATCGTCCGGTGGACCACGATCTGCGGGCGGCCCACGACCCGGGTTCTCGACGACTGTGAGGCCGCGGGCTAGCTTCGAGACCGCCCGGCCGTTCAGCGACGAGGCGTTCTCCCTGAGTTGGTCGAGTCTGGTGCGGTTGACCCCGGCCTCGGCCGCGACAGTCGATGTCTTGTTGAGTGTCGATTCGAGCGCGCTGATCCGGGTGGTTAGCGAGGCGACGCGGGCCGCGTGACTGACGTCGGCCAGGCCGGGTGTGTCAGAGCTGTTTAGCCCCTCCAGTTCGGCCTGAAGTCGTTGCAGTCGCGTCTCAAGGACTGCAGCCCGTCGATCGACCATCGTCGACTGGTTCGTCCGGTTGGCAGTTTCGAATCGAGCCTCCCACATGCCGCTTTCGACGCTCTCGTCGGCTGTCGCCGAGGTCGACTGCATGAACGCGCTGATCTGGCTCCCCAGCGGCGCTGTTTCGTTGCTCGTGTCGTTAGCCGTGCTTGCCGTCTCGTCCGTGGCTGTCTCGTTTGTGACCGTCTCGTTCGCAGCCGATCCGCCTGCCGGCTCGTCGACTGTGACGGCCGTGGTCAGCGGTTCAGTCGATGTCGGCTCCGGGTTCAGCGGCTTGACGTCCTGTGTGGCGGTCGCTGGCGCGACCATCCCGGCGACTGCGACCAGTACTACCGCCAGGATCGTGACGCGTTGCCGGACACCCATCGTACCAACAACTACTGCCCTACCCAATAAAAACCCGAACTTTCGTTCGAACCGTTCAAAAACCAATGAGACGGAATCAGGGGTCGAATTAGCGTTTAAATCTCTTTCTCAAGGCGTTCGGTTCCTTCGGGGAAAAGACGGCTCGATCAGCGCTGGAATTGCCGTCCACAACTATCTTCCGCGGAACACTTATCCGTCGTCATGTGAGACATCAACACGCACAGCATGTTCGAACAGTTTTCCCGGGGCTACTACCTTGGGCGGTTGTACGTCGAGCCACAGCAGGATGGCTCGCCAGCGATGTGTCGCAAGCAGTACGAACAGGTTTCCCAACAGCTATACGCAGCGGAGGCAGGCGTCTCACGCACGGGCCTCCCGCTCGTGATGAAACTCGGGACGCGTCACTTCCCCGTCCACGGCGAGGACGGCGTTCCTGCGGACACTCTCGCTGTCCCGCCCGAGATCGTCGATGAAGACTCGCGAATCCGCAATCCGCCTGCGCTCCGGGAGGTATTCCTGGCGAAAGCCGACCGGGCCGTCCAGCTACTCGACATCGAAGCGTCGGTACCTGGTCAGACAGGGATTTAAGCCCCTCCGCGACGCGAGTTCGCCCATGCTCGACGAGTTGCTCGGCCGCGCCGCCCTCAAAGAGCGGATCGAGACACTGGAGGCCGACAAAGAGTCCGTAGAGGACCAGCTGGCAGCCGAACAGCGCCGCCGCAAGGAGGCCGTGACGGACAGACAGAACGCCGAGCGCCGCGTGAACGAACTCGAAGACCGAATCACCCAGCTGGAAGACCGTGTCGAACGGCTCCAGGGCGAAGAGCACACCCTGGACTACCGCAACCGCGAGGACGTCAGCGGCGTCCGCCTCGAACGGATTCTCGATCGCCTCGAATCGATCGACAGCGACCCCGAGAGCGTCCTGACGGCCGTCCTCACGGACGGTCGAGAGATCCCACAGCCGGTCAGGGAGGCGTTCGGCGAGCGAGCCACGCTCGTCTCACGAGCCGCACCCTGTCTCGCGGTGGCCGACGACGCTGGACTCGTTTCGGCGGCGTTTGATCTGCCGAACCCACCGGCGGCGTTCACGACCTGGGGCGACAGCGTCGAACTACAGCGGTCGTGGCTCGAACCCACGGGCGAATACACGCTCGCGCTCGTCCGGTCAGACCTGTTCGCGATGGGCGTCTACGACGGCGACGAGCAGACGGCCTTCCACGGTTTCGACAGCGACCTCAAGAGTAAACACTCCAAAGGCGGCTTCTCTCAGTCGCGGTTCGAACGCATCCGCGAGGGGCAGATCGACTCGCACCTGGAGCGCTGTCGGGCGGCGTTGAAAGAGCGACCCGAGGACACACCGCTGTTCGTCGTCGGCGAGTCGAGCGTCCTCCACGAAGTGTCGAGCGCCGCCGACGCGACCGCTGCCGTCGACGCCACGGGCGACCCCGAACAGGCGCTCGACCAGGCGTTCGACTCGTTCTGGACCGTGACACTGTACGGGATCTAATCTCGGTCTCGGACGCTGGCGGCAAGCGCCCCAGCTACGTCATCGCACGGCTGCTGAGAGCGTCCCGACGACGGGCTCGAACAGCTCGGGCAACAGCGCGTGACTCGCCTCGGGCACCGTCCGCTCGTCGGTGGTCACGTAGTCACCGATCGCGAAGACTGCGGCGGCGTCGACGCCGACGTACTCCGCGACGGCAAACAGCGTCGCGGCTTCCATCTCGACAGTCAGGACACCCTGCTCGGCGTAGCGTTCGACTTCGGGAACGGTCTCCCGAAAGAAGGCGTCGGTCGTCCAGGTCGGCCCCGTCACGACTGGATGACCTGCCGAACCGAGTTCGGTGGTGAGGGAGTCGACGAGTGCTGGATCCGGCTCGGCGGGGGCCTCCGGCGGCAGGTAGTGATAGGAGGCTCCCTCGTCCCGGATCGCTCGCGTGGCCACGACCGGTCGATCGGGCGTGATCGACGGGTCGAGACAACCCGCACCGCCAAGGATACAGAACGTCTCGACGCCGAGTTCGCCTTTCTCTTCGACCAGCCCGGCTGTCACGGGTCCGCCGACCCCGAAGTTACCCATGACTGCCACCGTCTCGTTCACCCGGTAGACCTCGCCGATGGTCCCTGCTACGTCGATCGTTTCCTCGGCGTATTCTGCGACGGCGTCCTCGAAGAAGGCGTCCTGATAGCAGACGATCAGTGCGGGCGGAAGCGTCTCCTCGACCCCCTCCAGCAGGTCCCCTGGCGTGAAGACAGACTGGGCGTCGTGTTTCCCTTCGAAGTTCGGGAACGGCATAGCCACTCGTTTTCGACGGACGTGAAAGTAGTTTGTCCTGGCGTGGGAGGGGCTGGCAGTGGTTCGAAGCTTTTTGCCTGCAGACGCCGAGGGTCCGGTATGCGCGTGGCGATCCTCGCCCACGAGAAGTTCCCGGACCGCGCCAAGACGGCGGTCGGCGTCCTCCGCTACGCCGACCACGATGTCGTGGCCGTCCTCGACCGCGAGCGAGCCGGTGACTCGGTCCAGGAGTATCTTGACGACCCTCGAATCCCCGACGCTCCGATCGTCACTGGCGTTGAGGACGCCCCCGCGTTCGACGCCCTGATCGTCGGGATCGCGCCCATCGGTGGCGGGTTCGACGACTCCTGGCGGCCGGACGTCCGCGGGGCGCTCGAACGCGACTGTGACGTCTTCGCGGGACTACACTACCAGCTCGGCGAGGACGCGGAGTTCGCCGAACTGGCGGCCGAACACGACTGTGAACTGGTCGACGTTCGCGAGCCGCCCGACGATCTGACGGTGAGTGGGGGCCGGGCCCGCGATGTCGATGCGACGGTCGTCCTCACAGCTGGAACGGACTGCTCGACAGGGAAGATGACTGCCACGATGGAGTTGCGTGAGGCGGCTCGCGAGCGCGGACTCGATGCTGCGGTCGTTCCAACTGGGCAGACGGGAATCCTGATCGAGGGGTGGGGGATCGCCGTCGACCGGACGATCAGCGATTTCACCGCGGGGGCGGTCGAGCGGATGGTCCACGAGGTCGGCGACCACGACGTGGTCTTCGTCGAGGGCCAGGGCGCGCTGGGCCACCCTGCCTACTCCGCAGTTACAGCGGCGATCGTCCACGGCGCGATGCCCGACCGGATGGTGCTATGTCACGAGGCGGGCCGGCAGTCCGTCCACGGCTACGAGTCGTTTCGGCTCCAGCCACCCGGCGAGTATGCCTCGATGTATGAACGCTTCGCCACACCAGTGGCCGACAGCAAGGTCGCCGCCGGGATGCTCAACACTGCGAATCTGGACGGTGACCGGCAGGCGCGCGACGCTATTTCGGCCTACAGCGAAGCCATCGGCGTCCCGGCGACCGATCCGATCCGCTTCGACGCCAACGAGGTGCTGGACGTGCTGGTATGACCCTCGAAACCGAGTTCGAACAGTACGAACTCCCACTGGGGACACCGTTTCGGATCTCTCGGGAGACGACTGCGGCTGCCGAGACGGTCGTCGTCTGGTTCTCGACGGCTCGCTGTTGTTCGCGGCGGATCCGCTCGTTGGTGTGCCATTTGCCGATGGCCGGCCCGTTCTCGACTCCCTGGATCGGCCCGGTACTGGTATTTATGTACGATGAAACCCCGGATTGGCGCGTGCTGTCGCGACTGTCTGGTCGCGACCAAGGCACGCGAGGTATTCGCGAGTGCAACGAGCGAATGCTTGGGAGAGCTTGCTCTCTCAGTTGATGAGCGAGTGAACAGTGTGAGCGAGTGAATCGGCTGGGGTGGGTGTGGTTGCGGTGCTGTGGGCGGGACTGAAAGGGGCGACAAGCGTGGCGGCTTCGCCGCCTCGTTATAGGAGGGCGGTGAAACCGGCCTCCCCGCTCGGAGGGCGAGACGACGTAAGGACCACAGGAGCGAAGCGACGAGGACCGCAACGAGTCGCAGCCAGAGACCTCAGGCAGTCGGCGCACAGCGCCGACGACTCCGAGCCTGTCGGGGCTTTCTGGGTATTCGACACGGTGTAATCCCAGAAAACCCCCGAACTCTCGACTCGGAGGACTCGTTGCGGTCCTCACTCCGTTGCGGTCCTTCCATCGCCCGCCTTCGTCGAGAGTTCGGCCCCTTTCAGTCCCACCCACAGCAGTCCACACCCTCCCCAGCCGATTGCGTTGCTCGCCTGACGGCTGTGCTACTCATCCCTCGCGCAGTTTCGGCTCGCCACAGAGGGCTCGCCAGCGCACGCCTCCACACCCACTCCAAAAAGGTCGAAAACCAGATTCTAGAGCCACTCGACGAACGACTCAGTCTCACGGCTTTTCGCGATGTATTCCCGCTGCATCTCCGTGATCGCGGTCTCCAGATCTGCACCGTCTTCGAGGCGTTTCTGAACACGAGCCTTCTTCCAGGAACTGGGTGTCGTCTCGGCTTTCCACCGCGCCCGGACCGGGTCGAGATACGTGTCGGGATCGTCGATTCCCTGTACTCGAAGGCCGTGCGCGGCGTACTCGAAGACCTCGGCGAAGATCTCGTCGGCGTCGGTCGTCCGCTCGCCATCAGCGTTCACCCACGCCAGGTCGGCGTCCAGCCCGTTTCGGGCAACGTCGTAGAAGCAGCGTTCGGCAGCTTCCCACTCCAGATCCGTCAGGGGATGATCAGCGGCGACCAGCCCGCGGATCAATCCGACCGTCAGCGCCTGCAGCGAGACGACGTCGCTGACTGTGGGCTGGGTCGGGAGCGGCCGGTACTCGATCCGGACCGAGCGCTCGTCGCCAGCGCCGTCGACGGGGTCGCCCCCGATCACACAGCGCAGCCACCGCCAGTAGGTCCCGCGCTTGTGCTCGAACTCCCAGTAGTCGTCGGTGTACTCCGTCGGCGGCTCGTCGGCGATCCACTCCCGGAGGAACGGCGCGACCACGTCGTCTGTGACCACGCGATCGACCACGTCGGTGGCATCGTCGATGTCGCCCGGCACCCGCACTTTCGGGTTCGCGGTTTCGTTGACCGACTGCTCGAAGACGGCGATCCGGAGTTCGTGGTGGGCTCCCTCGACGAGCGCGTCGGGATCGTCGACATCGCCGTAGACGTCCGCGGGCAGAAACGGCGAGTTCGTCGCGAGCGCGAGCACCGGCCCGAGCGTCCGGATGGCGGCGTTGTAGTAGGCGGGAAACGTCTCCGTCTCGGGGATCTGGAGGTGCGGCTGGATCGACGTTGCCAGTGACTCGAACAGGATCGACGGGAACGCGATCTCTGCACCCGGCACCGAGAAGTCGATCTGCCCGCCGGCGCGTTCGAGGATGTCGTTGTCGATGGCGACGTAGCGGGGATCGCTACGCATGTTCGAGGCCAGTTGCACGCCTTCGACATCCGTGGTCGCCGAGAGGTAGTCCACCGACCCCGATTCGGGTGGGACGGTCCACATCGCGTCCAGCACCAGTGCACAGCCCTCGGCTCCGGCGGCGGCGTGGGCCTTCTTGGTCTCCATCTCGATGGCCGTCGCCTGGGCGTCGAGTCCGGCGGCGTCGAAGACGTTCGGATCCGTGTTGATCTCGGCGTTGTGCAGCCCCAGTTCCTTGCTGACGGCGTCGGTGTCCTCGAAGACGCTGCCCGGGATCTGGTGGAGGCGACAGGACGAACACGGTCGCGTCGCACTCGCGTCGGCGTCCGGCGGGGTGTCGCCGACGACGGCGTACACTTCCATCTCCAGCCCGATCGCGAACGCCTCGTTGTCCAGTGATCCGTCGGCAAACTCACGCTCCAGAAACGCGGCCTGCTCGTCGACGCGCTCGTCGAACTCCGGGCGGGTCTCCGCTGAAAGTGAGCGATCGACGAGATCGGCGAGATCCGTCATTGAAAACGCTGTCGGCGGCCCGCGACGTTAGTGTTGTGTCTCCCGCTCCGTCGCAGGAGCGCTAGACGTGACAGTTCCAGTACGAAACCGACGCGAGCCGATCACCGAGTGGCAACCCGCCCAGTGCCGTGTCGATCTTGCGGAACGTCGACGCCGTCCGGTTGGGGATCTGTCGGTAGAAGCCGTAGGGGAGGACGAAGTCGTGGTCGTCGGTAACGAGGTCGAGCCCAACTTCGTCCAGCAAGCGGCTAACCTCCCAGCGCGAGTACAGCCGCGAGCCCATCGGGAGCGCCCAGTTGTAGATAGAGCGCGTCGAGAAGCGATTGAACGTGTCGAAGAAGACAACGTCTTTCGAGACACGGCGCATCTCGCTGAGATACGAGGCCGGTGTGTCAGCCAGATGGAAAAAGCGCATCGCGAGTACGGCGTCGAAGTGGTCGTCCGGAAACGGGAGCCGACCCGCGTCCCCTCGCATGAACTCCAGATGGTCGGCGACGCCAGCGGCCTGGGCCTTCTGTCGACCTTGCTGGAGCATCGCGCCCGAGATATCCAGTCCGATGATATCAGCCCCGCGTTCGGCCAACATCACGGTGAACCGACCGGTTCCACAGGCAATCTCCAGCACCTTCGAATCCTCGACTGGGCCGATGGCGTCCAGCACGGCCTGTTTCTCCCGCCGGTCGATCAGGCGGCCACCGCGCGAGAAGCGCTTTTCCTCGTACTCCTCGGCGATGTCGTCCGCCTGGTACCACTCCTGTCCTTTCACGGTGTCCGATTGTCGTCATCCCGGGAATAAAACGATACTGAAAACGACTGGCGAGAATCCCTCCGTCCTCGACCAGCTCGCCACCGTACAGACAGTCGAATCTCCCACGGTCGTCCATAGAGATACAAAGGAGATTAATACTCCTTTAGGAGACTGTATTGTTTTCACATCTATATAGCCAAGTTTTACCACTATGCTTCCCAGAGAGTGCAGTATGAGCACGACTAGCGATGGGGTGGCCAAGGAGGTCACGTTCAGCGACACCGAGTTCCGTGAACGTCTTCGCGAGTTACCGCCGAGCGCGAAGCTCGTGGCGAAGGTACTCGAAACTGAAGCGCCGCTGTCACAGGGTGAACTCGCAGAGCAGTCGCTGCTGCCGGATCGCACAGTTCGATACGCGCTGAACCGGCTCGAAGAGGTTGGCCTCGTCGACTCCCGGTACAGCTTCCGCGACGCCCGCAAACAGGTCTACTTCCTCGCTGACACGCGATAATGCGCATCGAGCGGGTCGATCTCGATGTCTCGTCCCGCGCGCCCGGTGGTGGAGTCGCGGCCTACGTTCTCGGAGACGACGACGGTATTCTTGTCGATCCCGGTGGCGACAGCGACCGCCTTCGTGAGGCCGTCGCCACTGTCGGGATTTCACACGTCGTCGTCACACATCACCATCCGGATCACGTCGGCGGGGTCGCAGCCTATGCCGACGAGGCGACCGTCTGGGCCCGCCGTGGCCGTGAGCGTGCGTTCGAACGCGCCAGTGGTGTCTCTCCGGATCGGACCGTCCGACCCGGTGAGACGATCGAGACCACAACTGGCGAGGTCGAGGTCGTCGACACACCCGGCCACGCGCCGGAACACGTCGCACTGCGGATCGACGATTCGTTCGTGAGTGGCGATCTGGCCGTCGCCGAGGGCAGCGTCGTCGTGGGCGCACCTGACGGAGACGTGCGGGCGTACCTGAGCAGTCTCCGCCGGCTGTACGCTCGTGACCCTGACCGACTGTATCCCGGCCACGGACCCGTAATCGACGACCCACGAGCGACCCTGCGGCGGTTGATCGAGCACCGACTCGAACGCGAGGGCCGCGTCTTCGGGGCTGTCGCGGCCGGCAACGAGACGGTCGACGCGATCACCGAGGCCGCTTACGAGAAGGATATCTCCGGCGTCGTGGACCTCGCTCGCGCGACGGTCCGTGCCCACCTCGAAAAACTGGCCGTCGAAGGCGCAATTCGGTGGACTGGCGAGCGGGCGACCCTCGAACGGCCGTAGCCATCTAGCGGTGTGTTTTTGCTTCCAGAAGCGCTGTTGCCGGTATGGAATCACTCGAAGCCGAACTCGAACGCGCCCGGGCGCTCGACGTGAGCGAACTGGCCGACGCCATCGAGTCTATCGGCTTCGAGTGTACGCGCTGTGGGGCCTGTTGCAAGGCCGAGACGTGCGGCGACGATGGGGGGCAAAGCGACGCCGAAACCGAGTCCCACACAGCGACAGTGTTTCCCGACGAGATTCGCCGCCTCCAGGATCGTGGGGACTACGACTGGCGCGACGTTGCCCGCCCGATGCCCTACGGACTGACCGAGGGCGAAGACGGGCCCGAGGGCGAGACCTTCGAGTGGGCACTTCAGACCGACGCGTGTGGTGACTGTACGTTCTACGCGGAGGACGAGGACGGTACCGGCGCGTGTACCGTCCACGGAGATCGCCCACTGATCTGCCAGACATACCCGTTCAGCGTTGCGCTCGGTGGGACAAGCCAGCCGATGGGAGAGTCAGTCGATCAAGCGGGAATCGTCCGGGCCCACGAGTGTGAGGGGCTCGGACGCGATATCTCGCGGGAGGACGCGGCGGAACTGGCCGAAGCACTGAAAGAGCGTGCGATCCGTGAACTTCGGGAGGCCATTGGCGTCCGGGAGAACTACGAACCCACGGGCGTGGATGGAGTTGTGGTCCACGACTCTGAAGGACACAAAAGGCCAGACGGAACGCTACTTGACAATTAGGAGTGAATCCCCTCGTCAAAATTAGTCTCGGGGAAAAGTAGTTTCTCAGTTCTGTAGGGGTGGATAATCGACTGACAAGAATCAGATCTATACCTCCTGCGTTAGGGGGACAAACCACATTTTAACAAGCCATCCACAACAAAAGCATAACAAGTTCTATTACAGCATAACACTTTTGTGGCACGACAAGTAAGATATAGACATGCGAAAGCCGCTAATTGACACAGCAAAAAGATTCAGCGAGTTGCAAGCTGAGATTGGGGAGGTTGACGAACAGATCTCGGAGCTTCAGCGTGACACCTTCGGGGTGGAATCTGAGGAAACCGAAAAAAAGGCCCGTCAACTTTTTGCGGAAGTGGGTGCGGCCAAAGACGGAGCCGATGTTTCAGGCCAGATTGATGAACTACGTGATGAACGTAAGGAACTCGAAGGAGAATTGGAGTCCGTAAGATCGGAATTGTTGGAACAGGTTGCAGACATCAGGTTTCCCCTGGACGGAACGATTGAGAATCAAGGCGATAAGGTGGTTTTTCCCTACAGCGAAGAGATAGAGGAGGATGTTCTGGAGGCGGTAGAAAATGTTCTTGCGGAGGATTTCAGCAAGAACGGAGTTACAATCAACACCGAAGCAATCATCGCAGAAACCGACTCCACTGACGAGGCAATTGAAACTGTTGAGAGGCGAGTTTCAAGGTTACGGCAAACTGCGGAGGCTCAGTATGATGCAGCAGATCACGTTGAGAGGTTGAAAGACCGTGATCCAAAGGTTGCTGGAATGATGTTCACGCTACGGGAGGCTGGCGAATCGATGACAAAGAGTGAACTCGAAAAGAAAATGGGCTTAGAATCTGGTGACCTTCGGGGTCAACTCTACTACGTTCTGGACAATGACCCATACCTTCACAAACCCGATCAGGAGGTTGAGTTGACTTCAACTGGTGAAATGGTAATTGATGAGTATATTGATCAGTTTGGTGAACCAACATGGGATAAGGGCGAAAACGAAAGTGAGGAGGTGGAGGCATGACTGACACCGAAAATTCAGAGAACGACGTTCGCAAGGCAGTTGAAGAGTACCTTTCGTCACTCAATAACGATGTCGATGAAAGTCGAAAAAATGAGCTTCGAGAGGACATTGAAGATGGTGAAGAGCGGTACGAGAGGTTGGTTCAAGAACATGGTGAAGAACACAAATTGGTGAAGAAGGCAAAAAGTGTCTTAGAGTCACGTCGCGAGGAGTTACGTGAATTGGAAGGGATAGAAGAACAACTTGAGAACATTCGGGAAGATCTTCTTCAGAAGGTTGCCGATGAGTTTGAACTGAGTGATCAATGGCTTCAGTCCGGAGCAATTGAAGCTGTTACCCATGCACTGTACGGCCGAAGAGATCAAAGCTACAAGCTATTCGGTGTGGAAATCCAAAGCGAGGATGACCTATCCGACTTTGATGATTTTGAGCAGATCGAATTAGCGGCGGTCGTGGCGCTACTTGGTAAAGACGCACTGGGACAAACTGAAAAAGTGAGGGAACAGTATCAGCGTCTTGAAGACTCAAAATCATTTGCGGTCTTCAAAGTACTGTGTGGAAATGGGAGTATGACATCTCAGGAAGTAGCTGAACATTTGGATGAAGACACAGGTACCGCCAATAATTGGTTAAAAAGTCCACTCAACTTCTGGGATAGGCTAATTCCCTTTTACAGACCAAAAAAGGGAGAGTATGACTTATCAACCACTGGTCAGTACTTCTACAAGCATTATTTCGACGGAGAAATTGAGACTACTGAAGCCGACACTCAAGATGAAATGGAAGATATGAGTGATGACGAATCTGGTGAAACACAATCAACGTTGGGGGCAACCAGTGAATCTGAAGATGAAACAAGTGGGACGGAAAACTCCGAAGAATCAGATATTTCCGAAATTGAAGATACTGAAGAGAAAGCGGATGCGATGTTTTCCAAGGTAAGCGACGAAGCGGGTAACTGAGGAAGAATGAATCTTTTTTGACGGCCTTGGCTCGCGCACACGCTTGTCAAGGACAAATTTACAAGTACATAGTATAGATCTTCGGTCATAGTCCGGTTCGCGTGTGCGGTCGGGCCAGGCGCATTGGTCGGTCCCCATCGACAGCGACGCGGTGGTGGTGTACGACTCGGAAGGGCCCAGACGGATCGATGGAACGCCCTACTAAAAATATTACACACGTGGGAAAGAGTATTTCTGAGGCTACGCAGTCGCCGGCAGGTTCTTAATGGAGGCCTACGACCGGCCCAATGGAGGATATAGCCTTGGAGATCTCAGAGAAGCT
>ENA-ORDC01001290-ORDC01001290.1-marine-metagenome-genome-assembly--contig:-NODE-1290-length-19245-cov-9.346672_pt1 | contig 19245 bp, 27 predicted proteins | sample MGYA00237783_ERZ508515 | MGnify/ENA primary metagenome ERZ508515 (study PRJEB26186, sample SAMN06268792) | marine metagenome | isolation source: Eden Landing Ponds, San Francisco, CA, USA | place... | reverse complement strand
TAGCGAAAGAGGTAGCGTGCGACGCCCACGACGTAGGCGAGTATCCAGAAGAAGACGTAGCCGAAGACGCCGATCCGGAGTCGACTCCGCCAGTGGTCCATCGTGTCGCCGCCGATCTCGTCCAGCAAGAGGTCCTCGTCGTAGTCGTTGTAGAGGTCGTGCTGGCGCTTGGCACTGAAGATACGGACGATGCCCGTCAAGCCGAATGCGAGCATGGCGTAGGCCTGGGCACCGAGGAACGCGTGGACCGCGGTGAACCCGCCGAACTGGTTCAGCAGTCGCGGCGCCATCCAGAAGACCATCGGCACCGTCGTCAGTATCAGCCCCGTCACGACGAACTTCAGGTGGTGCATCAGGACGTCCCAGGTAACGGGTTCGGTCTCGATGATGTACCACGCGCCGTAGACGAAACAGGGGAAACTCAGCGTCACCGACGCGAGAACCACCGTCGCGAGCACCCCGTCCGACACCATACTCGCCGCTTGCCACTGTCCGCGCTAAAACGTGCCGACTGCCGGTCCGCTGTGATCTCGTAATCGCGGCGCGACACCACACGGTCGAGGGAAATTGATGGTGTTGGAGCCAACAGACTTAATTCGGTGGCGTAACAACCAGCAACGGAGGATGGAGGACGCCGAAGACGGCGATGACGACGTCGAGGTCGTTCGCGACCGGCGCAGGGACTTCGGCGACGAGGTCGTCAGAATTCGCGTGCTTCGCGTTCCGGAGTCGGATAAATTCCCCGAGGGGATCAAGTACGCGTTCCACTACGGTCGGACGGACGGCGACGATCCGATCCTCCGGTACGACAACCATCACGGCGTCCACGAACGCCACAGCGGTTCCGAGCTCGAAGAGATAGCGTTCCCGGGCACCGAAGCACTGCTCCGGCGGTTCGTCCGCGAACTCCCCGACCACGTCTCACCCTGACCCATGTCCACGAACACGCTCTACATCACGGTCGAACCGACGAGTGAGTTTTTCGAGGCGGCCCTCGAGGACGTCCGTCGGATCGAAGCCGACGACGAACTGGACGACGAATACGTTCTCAGCCTCCCCGACGAAGCGGCGCTCGAACGCGTACTGAGTGCGAAGAACCTCGAACTCGTCCGAACCATAGCTACCGAGGAACCCGGGAGCGTTCGCGAACTCGCCCGGCTCGTCGACCGCGATATCAAGAACGTCTCGACGGCGCTCAACCGACTGGCGGAGATCGGCCTCGTCGCGCTCGAAGACGAGGGCCGCGCCAAGCGGCCGACTGTGTGGTACGACCACGTCGAGATCGATATTCAGGTGACACCCGACAGCACCGACGATTCCGACGAAGTACCCGCGTAGGTTTCTCCGAGGATTCAGCGATCGCGAAGTCAGCGCCAACATCTTCAACCACCAGCGCAAGCCGTCGTGACCTGTCGACCCGCTACGCTACAGGGAGTCTCTGGCTTTCCGACGGGTTGTTCCCACCTCTGTCCCCGTTATCGCCGGCCGTGACCTCACGACCGCAACAATCATATGAACAGCTGTTCAGGTATTCAGTCATGGGAACGGAATCGGCGCGACTCCGACGGTTGCTCGACGACCGCCTGGGGGAGTGCTGCGCGGCCGACGTCGAGGCACGGATAGACGACCTGCAGACCCTGGAGCAGGGGTTGCCGGACGACACGGGGGCGGACCTGACGGCGCTCGGGACGCTGAGCGACGACACGCGCTACCGGATCGCGCGCTACCTCTCGGCCGCCGAGGGCGAACTCTGCGTCTGCGAGATCTCGCCGCTCGTGGCTGTCAGCGACAGCGCGGTGAGCCACGCGCTCTCGGACCTGACCGAGGCCGGACTCGTCACCCGTCGCAAGGAGGGCCAGTGGCGCTACTACGACACCACAGACCGGGCGGACGGCTTGCTCGCCGCGCTCGATTCGACCAGGGAGTCCAGCGACGGAGACCAGGGTGGAGCCACCGACGAACGCCAGGGTGAGACCGATGAGTGACGACCCCGTCCGCGTGGCGTTCATGTGTGTTCAGAACGCCGGTCGATCGCAGATGTCGACGGCGTTCGCCGAGCGCGAGCGCGAGGAACGGGGCCTCGAAGACGCAGTCGAGATACTCACCGGCGGCACGCACCCGGCCGACCACGTCCACGACGAGGTCGTCGAGATCATGCGCGAGGAGGGGTTCGACCTCTCGGACCGCCAGCCCCGGGAGATCTCGACCGCCGAACTCGAATCCTGCGACTACGTCGCGACGATGGGCTGTTCGACGCTGGAACTCGACGCCGATGGGTCGGTCGACGTCCGCGACTGGGCCCTCGACGACCCCGACGGGCAGGATCTGGACGCGGTTCGCGAGATCCGTGACGAGATCGCGGGCCGTGTGAGCGACCTCTTCGACGAGATCGAGCGGGAGGTGGCGACGCGTGTCTGATTCGGACGCTTCGGCGGACGCTGTCACCGACGACGGCGGCCTCGACCCCGAAACCCAGCGCCAGGTCGTCCGCGAACGGTACGCGAAGATCGCGACGGGGTCGGACGCGGCGGACGGGACCGGGGCCGAACCCGACGACGGGAGTTGTGGTTCGAGCGACGGGTGCTGTGGCGACGATGCGGGTTCGGCCGGTACCGCATCGGCCGACTCGGCAGCGCGGGCCGCCCAGCTGGTCGGTTACTCCGGGGACGAGATCCAGAGCGTCGACGGTGAGGCGAACCTCGGCCTCGGCTGTGGCAACCCACAGGCCATCGCGTCACTCGGCTCCGGAGAGACGGTCCTCGACCTCGGGTCGGGCGCGGGCTTCGACTGCTTTCTCGCCGCGCGGGAGGTGGGCGAGTCGGGCCAGGTTATCGGCGTCGACATGACACCCGAGATGGTCGAGAAAGCGCGCGAAAATGCGCGGGCGAACGACGCTACGAACGTCGACTTTCGCCTCGGCGAGATCGAACACCTGCCCGTGGCTGGCGGGACGGTCGACGTCATCATCTCGAACTGCGTGATCAACCTCTCGCCGGACAAGCCACAGATGTTCCGCGAGGCCTGTCGCGTCCTCCGACCGGGCGGTCGCCTCGCCGTCTCGGACGTCGTCCTGACCGCCGAACCGCCGGCCGACCTGCGGGCCGACCCCGACTCGGTCGCGGCCTGTGTGGCCGGCGCGTCGACCGTCGAACGCCTGGAGGCGATGCTCGAGGACGCCGGGTTCGAGGACGTCGCGGTCGAGCCCAGAGACGACAGCGAGGAGTTCATCCGCGAGTGGGACGACGAGCACGACCCCAGCGAGTTCGTCCTCTCGGCGAGCATCACGGGACGGAAACCGGAGTGAGAGCCGACAAGTAACGCCAGTCGAGTGTTCTTTTTCTCAATCGTTCTCGTAGCTGGCCGGCCGTGTTGACTGGACACAGTTCGCTGTTCGACAGGCTGTACGAACACACGTCGAACGAGACGACCGAGCGGAGTCCGTACGCGAACACCCGTTCACGCGACGGCGTCTACGCTATCACCAGCACAGAGTCCGGGGAGAGCACCTATGCCGCCGGGGAGTTCGACGCGGACCAACCGTATTCGACCGGGTCGAACCGGGACGAGACCCCGTTCGACTGCGCGGAGACGTGTCCCACCTGCGACCCGAATGCTGTCGACACCGTCTGAACTGCCGGACGTCACTCGTCGCACTTCGGAGGGTCCGCTCCGTGCCGACCGCGATAAGATTGTCTAGATTCTAAACCACATTCGATCGTATTTCGGATTTTCTCCTTCGAGAATTGGTCTCAACGCCAGATGAGATGCAGAACGAAGTAGTTAATTGAACCGATATTCAACTAACTGCCGATGACACAATCGACGGAACGACTTCGGCGCTATCTCGACGACGAACTCGGGCAGTGTCGCACGGAGGACGTCGAACGCCGACTCGACGAACTCGGGACGCTCGAAGCAGCGATCGGGACAGCCCGCGTCGAGGCCGAACTGGACGTGCTCTCGGCGCTGGGAAACGAGACGCGGTACACGCTCGTGCGCGTCCTCGTCGCCGCGAGGGAGGAACTCTGCGTCTGTGAACTGAACGCGGTCGTCGACGTGAGCGAGAGCGGGCTCAGTCACGCCCTCTCGGGGCTCGCCGACGCGGACCTGGTCGAGGGCCGCAAGGACGGCCGCTGGAAGAAGTACCGGGCGACCAACCGTGCGGTGGCGCTCGTCACCGTCCTCGAAGGGAGCGTGAGCACGGATGAGTAACGTCGACGCGCACGAACACGGCCCGGACTGTGACTGCGAGAGCTGTGGCGACCCGCGGTCGATGGACTTCCTCGACAAGTACCTCACCGTGTGGATCTTCGGGGCGATGGCGATCGGTGTCGGGCTCGGCTACGTCGCGCCGTCGGTCACGGGACCGATCCAGGAGTTCCACCTCGTGGAGATCGGGCTCATCCTGATGATGTACCCGCCGCTCGCGAAGGTCAATTACGGCCAACTCCCGACGGTGTTCAAGAACGTGAAGGTACTGGGGTTGAGCCTCGTGCAGAACTGGCTCATCGGGCCGACCGTCATGTTTGCACTGGCCATATTCTTCTTCAGCGGGCTCGTCCCCGGGCTGCCGGCCCGGCCGGAGTTCTTCCTCGGCCTGGTGTTCATCGGAATGGCCCGGTGTATCGCGATGGTACTGGTCTGGAACGAGCTCGCCGAGGGCTCCAGCGAGTACGCCGCCGGACTCGTCGCGTTCAACAGCGTCTTCCAGATCATGACCTACGGCGTGTACGTCTGGTTTTTCGCGCTGTTCGTCCCGGACCTGCTCGGTCTGGAGACGCTCGCGGCGGGGATCGAGGCGTTCGACATCGGTCCGTGGGACGTCGTCACCGCGATCGCGGTCTTCCTCGGCGTGCCCTTCGCCGCAGGTATCCTCTCCCGCTATATCGGCACCCGGACGAAGGGCGTCGAGTGGTACGAGGGGACCTTCGAGCCGACCATCAGCCCGCTGACGCTGATCGCACTGCTGTTCACCGTGGTCGTGATGTTCGCGATGCAGGGCGAGCGCATCGTCGGGCAGCCGACCGACGTGTTGCTGATCGCCGTCCCGCTGACGATCTACTTCGTCGTGATGTTCTTCGTGAGCTTCGGGATGGGTCGCGGTATCGGCGCGGACTACTCAACGACGACCGCCATCGGCTTCACCGCCGCCTCGAACAACTTCGAACTCGCGATCGCCGTCGCCGTCGCGGTGTTCGGTGTCGGCTCCGGCGTCGCCTTCACGACGGTCGTGGGGCCGCTCATCGAGGTGCCGGTCCTGCTCGCGCTGGTGAACGTGGCGCTGTACCTCCAGGACCGCTACGACTGGTCGGGCTACACGACCGGTAATCTGGAGGAGCAGACGGGCGACCCGGCAGTGGACGCGAGCGACCCGACGACCGACGACGACTGACCGACGACCCACAGATGCAGTGAACTACCCGAGGACCGACCGTCACCCTGACGTTCACGGGCACCTAACGCCCGGCAATGAGCAACGCCTCCGACGAGCACGGCAGTGCCGACGAGGCCGACGCGAGCGACGGCACCCGGTCCGGCGACGCGGGCGGACAGTCCGGGCGTGCCGCGGCGACCGACGAACCGCCGGGAGCGGCCGCTTCGCCCGCCGTCGCCGACGAGGAAAACGAGGACCTCGAAGCTCTGCGCGAGCAGGTCGAGGAGAAGTACGACTTCGACGACTTCGGGCCGAACGATATGGCCCAGATGACCGGCGACGAGTGGGAGGCCGCCTTCGACCCAGACACGTGGATCACGGGCGAGGAACTGTTAGACCGCGTCGAACGGGACTTGCGCCAGCGCGTGGCCGACCGCGACGTCTTCGCCCGCCTCGAACGCCGCGAGGACCGCCTGCTCGCCTACTCCGATACGGGCTACGCGACCGTCTACGCCGACGGGAGCGTCGAGGGGCGAGGCACCGTCCTCCGGGACGTCAAACCGAGCGTGGCGCTGTGCTCGATGGAGTCCTACGACCCGCCCGAGAACCCGCCCGAGGGGACGCTGCCCGAACCCGAGGAGGTGCCAGAGGGCAGCGGCCAGCTGGGCAACTGGATGCTTCAGGCGATCGCCGGAGCACAGGTGCTCGCGGGTGTCGTACTGATGGGAGCGTGGCTGCTGATGACGATCGGCGTCGTCTCGCCACCCCCCGGTGCGACGGTGCGGTCGCTCAACGTCGTCGGGATGCTCGTCGCGGGAGTCCTCTTCGTCGGGATCGGCGTTTTCCTCTTTACCGTAGTCGCCAACGCCCGGCTGTCGGACCGCTTTCGCGCCGAGGAGTACCGCAACCGCCTGCGCGCTGTCGGCCTCGAACCCGGCGAGCGCCCCGACGTCCTGCCCGAAGAAGAGCGCGAAGCGCTCGCGAGCGGGGACGGTGAGACGGACCCAGCGGCCGCCGCCGAAGCGAGTGACACCGAAGTGGGCGACACCGAAGCGGACGACACCGAAGCGGACGGTAGCGAAGTGGGCGACGCTGAACCGGACGGTACCCAGGCGGCTGGGGACGCCCACGGAGACCGTCCCGACCGGGTCTGACGACCCACGTCGGAGCGGGTTCGAGACCGGGCCGGCGGGCGGCCAGGAAGGGGGATTTACGGCAGGTAGCGAGCCGAACGGCTTCGAGGTCGGAGGGGGCCGAACCGCGTGCCTGCGCGCGTATTCGGTGGGTTTATACAAATTCGGTCCCGAGATTCGGACGCCTATGGACAGACGGGACTTTCTGCGAACCGCTGGCGGTGTCGCCGGTGGTGCGACCGCCGCGTCGGCCGCGGCGGGCACGGCGGCCGCCCAGGAAGGCGGGGGCGGGACCACACAGCCGGTGTTCCCGGACTACGTGAGCGACGCCGCGGGCGGCGATTATTCGGACATGCGCGGTAGCTCGGAGGTCACCGTGGAGGTCGGCACGGGGTCGGACCAGGTCGCGTACACGCCGACGAACGTGTGGATAGAGCCGGGGACGACGGTGAACTTCGAGTGGGTGTCGAACGGCCACAACGTCCTGCCCAACAGCCAGCCCGACGGCGCGGGCTGGGAAGGGTCGGGCGACGCGCTCGAAGACGAGGGCTTTAGCTACTCACACACCTTCGAGACCGGCGGTATGTACACCTACTACTGTTCGCCCCACGAGCAACTCGGGATGAAAGGCGCTATCGCCGTCGGCGGCGACGTCGAGACCGAAACCGTCGGTGGTACCGGCGGCGAAGTCGACCCCGAACACATGGGTGTGCCCTTCCACCCCCACTACGTCGGGATCGCGACGATCGTGATGATGGTCGTCTCGCTGCTCTTTACGTTCTTCCAGCTGAAGTACGGTGAGTCGGCACACGCAAGCGGAGGGAACAACTGATGTCATCCACAGGGAGCAACTACGGCGACATCCACCGATACGAACCGGCACGCGAAACGACGGCGGCGGCGGTCGGGATCGTGCTCCTGACGCTCGTCGAGATCGTCTTCGTCGCCCTCTTTACGTACGGACTGGTCAACGGCTGGGGCCGCAGTCCGCTCGGGAACATGTACCTGGGCGGTATCCTCGCGGTCCTGTTCGTCGACCTCGCCTTTATCCTCATGCTGTACCGCAAGGAGTTCCTGCCCGACGTGATGATCGTCAAGAAGCGACGTCGCAAGTGGGAGGACCTCTACATCCGCGAAGACCAGGTCGACGGCACGCCGTTCACCGAAGGCGACCCCTGGGAGAGCGTGAAACGAGCGGTCTACCCCTACTACAAACGATAACCATGCCACTTGACGAAGACAAATATCCGGCCGAAACAGGCCGGCGACGGTTCGTGAAAGGCGTCATCGGGAGTGCGGCCCTCGCGAGCGTCGGCACCGGCGGCGCCGCAGCAGTCGACACCACGACCTCCGCCTCGGGCGGGGGCGGTGGACCGACGCAGTTCGTCGCCATCGAGAACACCGCCGGACCCGCACCGCGTGGGATGCCGATGATCCCGCTGGAAGTGAACAGCAACGACGAACTCGTCGGGGTCTTCCCCGAGGCCACCACCGAGGAGGTCGGGGGCGTCGAGCGGACGGTCGCCGAGACGGACATGGGGGGGATCACCTACTCCTCCCAGTGGTTCCAGTACTGCGGCATCGAGCAGTACGAGGGTGCCCAGCCCGAAGCCGACGCGGACAATCTGTTTCGCGCCGCCACCGGCGAGAGCTACGAGTGGCAGTCCGACGTCGAGGGCGGCGAACCGCTCACCGTCGACATGTTCGAGGATTACGAGAGTTGGGGGAACGACATCGGTCGCGCCGGCCTCGGCAAACCCGCCGCCGCCCGGTGGCGCTCGGAGGCCGAGGGTGCCAAGACGATCCCCGTTCAGATACTCCGGACGCCCGAACTCCCGAAGATGATAAACGGGGAACAGGGCTTCCGTGATTACAGCAACATCCAACAGAACGTCCGGAACTTCCTCGAAGCGGCGACGGAGGCGGACTTCATGGCGTGGCTGAACAAGTGTACGCACTTCTGTTGTGTGCCCAGTTACAAGCAACTGGCCGGGAGCGCGAACTTCGGGGGCGAGAACCAGGTCTACTGTCAGTGCCACCAGTCCCTCTACGACCCCTTCTCCCCGCTCCAGACCCAGTTCATCGCCCGGCCACGACCTTCCGAGTAACAATGAGTCTGAAACCAAGAGACGAACACGACCACGCAGCCTGGATGGACAAGCGGGAGTTGACGGCGATCGAGGAGATCTACCTGACGGCGCTGATCTGGCTCGACAAGCGGCTCCGGATCGTCGACTATCTCGAGATCCTCGAGAACCTCTACTACAAGGTCAACTTCCAGCTCCCCAAGAGCCACACCGAGCAGTACAACCTCGACAACAAGTTCTGGTACTGGTACCCCCTCTACGCGCTGGGGTCGTTCTCGACGATCGCCTACGTCGTCGCCGCGATAAGCGGTGCACTCCTGGGATTCTACTACGCACCCGGCGCCGGGGCGTCGAACGGGACGCCCGCGCTCGGCTACAACTCCATCACGTTCATCATGACCGACCTGAACTTCGGCTTCTTCCTCAGGAGCCTCCACCGCTGGTCGGCACAGGTGATGGTCGCGGCCGTCTTCCTGCACATGCTCCGTGTGTACTTCACGGGTGCCTACAAGGAACCCCGCGAGCTCAACTGGCTCATCGGCATCGCACTCATCTCGCTGACGATGGTCTTCGGGTACACGGGCTACCTGCTCCCCTGGGACCAGCTGGCGTTCTGGGCCGGCCAGATCGGCGTCGAGATGAGCCTGTCGATACCGTTGATAGGCGAGTGGGTGGCCCAGCTACTGTTCGGCGGGTTCACCCTCTCGCAGTCGACGGTCCAGCGGATGTACATCCTGCACGTGTTCTTCCTCCCGTTCATCGTGACGGGAGTCATCGCCGTGCACATCGGCATCGTCTGGATGCAGGGCATCGCGGAACCCCACTGATACCATGAGCGACAACGACGACTCCAACGAGGTTCGCACGGACGGCACGGGTATCGTTCCGCCGGACGACGAGACGCCCACCTGGAGCGAGCGCAAGACTCGCACGCAGGGGCTCTCCCGGCTGACCTACGAGTACTTCGAACGGGCTCGCCGCGAGGACCAGGACCTGCGCCAGCAGTCGTCCTACATCGAGCGGGACGTGCTCGCGTTCCCGACCTGGCCCCACGAGATGATCCGCAACCTGGCGCTGGTGAGTTTCTTCGTCGGGATGATCATCTTCCTCTCGGCGGCACTGCCACCCCACATCGGCCCGCCTGCGGACTCCTCGACGACGCCACCCGTCATCCTGCCCGACTGGTATCTCTACTGGTCGTTCGGGCTGTTGAAGCTCGGGCCGCTCAACCCGGAGATCAGCCTGCTCGGCGGGCAGAAGTTGCTCGCCGACCGGACGTACGGCGTGCTCGCCAACGTCGTGGTCGTCGGGTTCGTGGCGATGGTGCCGTTCCTGAACAAGGGCGCGGCCCGTCGACCGGTCGAGCAGCCGTTCTGGGCGGCCGTCGGGATGTCCGGCGTCGTCTTCGCGTTCACGATCGCTGCACTCTCGGTCAAGAACCTGGCGCCGATGGACTCGCACGTCCTGTTCGATCTCACCTTCCTGCTGCCCTTCGTCGCCGCGTTCATCACCTACGCAGTGCTCCGTGCGATGCGCGAAGGGTACATGTTCAACCTCAACCGCCGGTACTACCGCCTGCGACCGCCGAAGTGAACTGACGATGGCCACCGACTCCGCGGAAGGCACCACAGAGGTCGCGACTACAGCCGACGGGGCCGACGACGACGCGACCGCGGGGACGGCGACCGACGACGCGACTGTTTCTGGGACGACTGTCGACGACGCCCCGGACGAAAGCAGTGCCGACGCAGCGTCGGGCCCAGATGCCCGGAGCGTGACTGTGCCGACGCGGGTGTACAAGTCGGTGACGGTCTTCTCGACGCTGTTTGCGGTCGTCACTGTCGTCGGAGGGTTCATCGTCCTGGACGCAGCGACCAACCGCGCGAGCGTCTCACTGGCCGAGGCGGACCCGGTGTTGGCGCTGGCCGGGGTCGGGCTGATCGTCCTCGGTGCGGTCACCTACGCCTTCTCGACGCGGTTCCAGGCGGAAGAAATGGGAAACGCTAAAGACGACGACGACGAACCTTCGAACAATGGCTGACGAATTCGCCAAAGGGCTGGCGATCTTCATGGGTGCCGGACTGGCGTGGCTGACGCTGGCGGGCTGGTACCGCACGCCGAGTTTCGAGGGAAGCGGCGTCCAGCTCGTCGCCGAGGCCGAAGCACCGGCGACGATCTACGGCACTCTCGGTGTCGTGTTGATGGACGTGATGGCCTGGTTCGCCGTCATCGGCGCACTCACCTTCTGGGTCGTCATCCCGCTGGTCGAACAGGGTCGCGCGACGCTCGACGAACGCGGTAGCTGAACCGCTACCGTCCGGTTTTTCGCCTTCTTTCGACGGCGAGTATCGGTAGTGCCGTCGATTAAGGTTCCGTGCCGCTCACGACCGGAGAGCACGCACACAGAGCCAGTAGGGCGCTTCACAGAACTGTTCGTACTCGTCGGGTCGCTGCTCCGCGAACGCGTCGGCAGGTCGGGGTTCGGTCAGTTCGTCGAGTCGGAAGCCGGCGTCGAGCAACGGGTTCACGACCGCCGAGAACGGCCTGGGATAGTGTGGAACTTCGACCCCCCAGTCCGCGACCCGCTCGTCGACCTCGAAGTAGTGCCAGTCGTCGTACTCCCGGTGGTTCGCCAGCGGGTGGCGCATCGAGAAGACGAGAAACCCGCCCGGGGAGACGACGCGGGCGAGTTCGGCGAACAGGTGGTGCCAGTCCTCGACGTGGTCGAACGCGGACCCGCTGACGACGCCGTCGAACTCGTCGTCCGCCGCGAAGTCGAGCGAGGTCGCGAGGTCGGCACGATAGAACTGGGCCCCGTCACCGGTCCGCTCCTCGGCCTCCGCGAGCATCTCTGAACTCGCGTCGACGCCGACGACGTCCGCACCCCGCTCGAGGAGCCACCGGGAGTAGACGCCGCTACCACAGCCGGCGTCGAGGACCCGTTTGCCGCTCACGTCGGGAACGAGCGCCGTCGTCGCCGGGAACTCGAAATCGGCCTGGTACGGGTTCTGGTCCCAGTAGCCCTCGGCGTAGGACGCCGCGATATCGTCGTACACATCCGCCACGTCCGGCCGGTCGTCTCCACCCATGGTTCGGGGTTGTCCCACTGGCGAGGTAAGACTGGCGGGATATTCCCTCCGTCAGTCCTTCGAGGCGCGACTGTCGGTCCGTAGTATCGCAGAGAACCCGACGACAGCGAGAGTCGCGCGAACAGCGGTAGCTGCGCAAACAGCGAGAACGGCGAATAGTTACAGGAACTGGCCGATCGGGCCGTAGAAGAAGGTGACGTAGCCGACGTACACCAGCGCGAGCACGGAGCCGGCGATGGCGGCCTTCGGGGGTTCGAGGTCGATCTCGCGGCGGGCCTCGACCTTGCGGGACTCGAACTCGAAGATGTCGGTGAGGACGATCCCGAGGACGAGCACCGACGAAACGATCCCGGCGTGGTGCTGGACAGTCATGTAGTAAAACGCCAGCAGGACGAGCAAGAGGTTCGACGCGAAGTGGGCCGGATGGCGCGAGATCGCCTCGGCGCCACCCTCCTCGGCCTGGGATTCGTGGCGTCGGTGAGCGAGCGCCCGGAACGCCATGTTCGCCACCACCAGCCCCAGCAGGACCACCTCGACGACGAGGACCTCGCTCGTGAGTTCCGCGGCGAGGAAGGCGTCGATCGGCCCGAACATCTCGTACGTGGTCATACCCGCATCTCGGTCCTTCGCCCATTAGAGTTTTTCCAATCCGCGCTTGCGTCACAGGCTCCACACGAGTCTGGGTGTCCGCGCTCACGGCCGTTCGAAACACGACCGACTCGCGTCGACCACGGCCACCGCGAGCCGTCCCGCCGGCGAGAGCCTCGCGGGTTCGGCCCGGTCGACAGTTCCGACCACGCGGTCGTCGGCGACGAGGTGGATCTCCGTCTCGTCGCGCTCGACCGCGATCGTCACGTCTTCGAGCGGGACCACCCAGTGTTCGACGTCGGTCGAGAACGGTGACACCGGGACGACGGCGAGCACGTCCGAACCGGGCGAGACGACGGGACCGCCGACCGCGCGGGCGTAGCCAGACGAGCCCGCAGGCGTCGCGAGGACGACCCCGTCGGCGCGAAAGCGGGCGACACGTTCGCCACCGCTGGTGACAGTGTATTCGGATATCTGGGCGGGTTCGGCGCTCGCGAGCATGACGTCCGTCAGCGCCCGGGCGGAAGTCCGGTCGCCGACGCGCACGTCGAGTATCGGATGGTCCTCGCGGGCGAACTCGCCAGCCAACAGCGCCGCGAGGGCCGGTTCGACCGCCCCGTCGGGGACCGACCGTACGCCGCGTCCGGCCGCGACCGGCAAGACCGGAGCGTCGGGCGAGGCACGCGCGACCGCCAGCAGTGCCGGTTCGCCGACGGCGACGACGAACTCGGTTTCCGTCACGTCCGCCGCCGCGCCCGGTACCGGGTCGCCACCGGCCTCGCGTACGGCACGTTCGACGGACGCGGTCGCCGGCCCGACGATCCCGACCGCGGGTCGCTCGCTCATCACCCGAGGGTTGCTGTGACCGGCCAAAAAGCCACCGCACCGCGACGCCGGACCCCGAAACGATCGAGGGTGACGAGATATAGTAGTACTGTTGACACGAGTATTTTTGTCGGCTCGCCGTGAGTTAGCTGGTATGCGCGACGTTCTCGACGCGTGGCGCCCGGTCGTCGACGAGGAGCTAGAGCGGCTCCTTCCGCGAGTCGTCGACGATGCGTACCTCTCGTCAGTGTTCGGTGAGCCCAGTTTCGAGTACGACGCCGACGCAGTCGGTGCGACGCTCACGGTGCCGACCTGGAATCTGCTCGACCGCGGCGGGAAGCGCTGGCGGGCGGTCCTCTGTCTCCAGTGTATCGAAGGCTTCGGTGCCGACCCACAGGCGTACCTCCCCTACGCGTGTGTCCCCGAGTTGCTCCACAACGGCACGATACTCGTCGACGACATCCAGGACGAGGCCGAGTTGCGCCGCGGCGGTCCGGCGCTGCACCACGAACACGGCGTCGACGTGGCTCTCAACGCGGGTAACGCGCTGTATTTCCTCCCGCTGAAGATTGTCGCCCGCAACCCCGCCGGACACGACGTCGAGACGCGACTCCGCGCCTGGGAGATGATCGTCGCCGAACTCAACCGCACTCACCTCGGCCAGGGGATGGACATCCGCTGGCACAACCAGCGCCCCATCGACGTCAGCGAGGCGGAGTACCTGGAGATGTGTGCCTGCAAAACGGGCTGTCTCGGGCGCATCGCCGCCCGCCTGGGTGCGGTCGTCACCGAACAACCGGTCGAGATCGAACGTCACCTCGCCCGCTACGCCGAACGCCTCTCGATCGCCTTCCAGGTCGCCGACGACCTGCTGGACGTCGAACACACCCTGGAGGGAGTCGAGGAATTCGGCAAGGCCACCGGGAACGACGTCCGCGAGGGCAAGAAGACGCTCATGGCCGTCCACGCCGCCGAACACGCCCCACCGGACGACGTCGCCCGCCTCGAAGCGATCCTCTGGGCCGAGGACAACTCCGAGGCGGAGGTCCGCGAAGCGGTCGAGATCCTCCAGTCCGCCGGCAGCGTCGACTACGCTCGCGAGCGCGCCCAGGACATCGCCGCCTCCGCCCGCGAGTACCTCGACGACGTCGACCTCGAACCGGAGATCGAGACCAACCTGAAAGAGTTCACCCGTTTCGTCGTCGAACGCGAGGTCTGACCGACTGGCCAAGATATTTCAACGCAGGATAACGATGGGCCGGACATGGCGAGGGTCACCTCGTTCGCCCGACGCGTCGCGGTGAGCGTCGCCGTCGCAGCGGTGCTGTATACGGCGGTGTATCTCAACCTCGGAACGCGATGGGGCTACGAGATACACCTGAGCCCGTACTACCTCGGTCTCGCGGTACTCCCGCTGGGATTCGCCGTCGCGACCCGGCAGCGGTCGCTCGTCGTCCCAGGGGCGCTGGTGGCGCTCGGCGTCGGATTGTTCACTGCCGGAGTCTTCTGGAACGATGCGCTCTGCCGGCAGGCGGCGGGTAGCTCCTGGGGGTTCCTGTACGACTGGGGCGCCCATGCCGTCCGGTTCGGTCCCAGGGGGACGCTGGACGGGTTCGCGTGCGTGGCCCGCCCGAACCACACGGTCGCCGCGGCCGGATATGTCCTCGCCGACGGTAGCGTTCTCTACTGGCTCGACAGCGAAGTCGGCAAGGTCAGACGCGTCGTGTCGAATCTGTAACCTGAACGCCCGCCGGTGTCGCCGCGACCGGCCGTTGCCCGCCCCCACTCGGACTACCGCTCGACTGCCTCCAGGACGACGCCGTCCTCGAAGCGGCCACGTTCGTCGGCTTTCTCGCGCTGGCGAACAGTAACGTCGTCCTCGTCGATGTCGTGACACGCCTGGAGTGCGCCGAGGACTTCGCGCACGTCCGCGAGTTCCGCGGCCCCGGGGTCCTCGTGGAACTCAGCGACTTCCTCGTCGAGTTTCTCGTGCAGTCGTCGGCGGTACTCCTCGCCCGTCGCGACGTGAGTTCGCGGCCTCTCGCCGTTGTCCTCGATGACATCGGGGATGTCGTCCCGGACGAGTTTGTCGAACACCTCCCGCTCGGTCATGCGGTGGCGTGTGCCCGGGGCACGCAAAAACGGTCCGGAGAGAGCCGCCCGGAGTGAGCGGCGTCCGGAGGCAGTCGCGTCACTTTTCCCCGCCGATAGCGTCGGTAGAGACATGACCGACCGCGAGGAGTTCCTGGCCGGCGAGCGCCCCGAGGACGTGCTGATGTACTTCGCGGAAGACGCCGTCTCGGGGATCGACGCGTTCGCGGACACCAGAACCGGGGAGCGCGTCGAGGACGGCGTCGTCATCGTCGTCGACGGCGAGGAGGGACGCGGGGCCTTCCAGAGCGTCACCGGCCACGACCCGATGCAGTTCGCACAGCAGGCGATGGGCACCGACGGCACCGTCGACGCCGACTGTACGGGCGGCACCTGTCCGAACGCGGGCGACGATGGCGGCGACAGCGACGATTCTGCGGACCCGCACGTGGCGCGGTTCGTCTTCGCCTTCGCCGAGGAACAGAACGAGGAGGTCGGCGACCTCTACGCCGAGGGCGACGTCGTCCACGCCTACGTCTCCTGTTCCTGCGGCGAAGCGTACTCGGACAAGTGGGTCGTCGGCGAGCGCTGACCCGGTCGCCGGGACCAGGAACCGACTGGTGGCGCTGGTAATCACGAACCGACTGGTGTCGCCGGCGTCACCGACCCCCCGACGGGCCGGCAAGAGTCAATTCGGCGTACTCGTCGGGGGGCCGGGAGGGGACGGCGACCCAGACCGGGACCCGTAGACCGATTCGAGCTGGGTCGCAGGGTCGAACGCCTGGAGGCCACCCTGGCCGGTCCGTTCGACGGTGAGCCAGTGCGGGAGCGAGTGGGCGCCGTCCATCTTGCGGACGCCGAGCTGTCTGAGCCGGAGTCCGGGGCGGATCGACTCGGTGCGGCGCGTCTCGACGATGCCGTCGAACAGGTGGGCGTGCTCGTATGCGAACCCACTGTTTCCGGTGAGGGTCGTGCTTGTGAAGATCGGGACGTAGTTCCGGTTGCAGACGTCGCCGCGCACCTCCTCGATGAACTGCTCGGTGCCGAATTCCTGGCTCTGGGTCCGGAGTTCGTCGAGCGAGTCGACGACGACGACCCCGGTGCCGACCATCTCCTGGGAGCGCAGTCGGTCGTGGAGCGCGTCCTCGACTGTCTCGAGGTTCGTCGTGTCCCTGATACGCGTCACCGAGTCTTCGAGAAAGCGTGCGAGGAAGGCGTTCCACTCGACCTGCTGGTCGGGTTCACGGTGTTCCTCGCGCAGGCGGTTGGTGAAACAGTCGACGACGTGCAGGTCGCCCGACTCCAGGTACGGGAGGACGTTCCAGCCGAACGTGAGGAACTGTTCGACCACGGCGACCGGCGGATCGACGTAGGTGATGACGACGGCCGGTTCCCCCCGCGAGAGCGCTCGCCAGACGATCTCCGTGGTCAGCCCCCGGTGGCGGGCGCCGTCGTAGCTACCCAGGAGGACGAACGAGTTCGCCGGGATCCCTCGTGGGACGAGCGTGTCGAGCGGCGCGACGCCCGTGGTGAACTGCTTGAAACCGAATCGCCCGGCGAAGGGCTCGTCGCCAGCCGCCGCGGCGTCCCGACAGCCCCACGAACAGAACGACGCCCCGTCGGCTCCCCGGATGGGGCTGTCCGGAACGTCGTAGCCACAGAACGAACAGCGCCAGTCGCCGGTCGGCGACGGTCGAGGAGGGGCCGTCCGGTGCATGGTCCCGGATAGGTCGTCCGTCCGGAAAAAGCTCCGGCGGTCGGGCCGACTCGACGGACCGAGCGGTCGAGCCGACTGGCCGGAGCAAGTGGTCGAGACGACGAGTCAGCCGGCGTACTCTCTGGCGGTCGTGTAGGCTTCTCGCACCCGTTTGAACTCGTCTTCGTCGCCGCCGTGGTCGGGGTGAGTCTCCTTGACGCGTCGCCGATAGGCGGCCCGTATCTCGTCCAGCCCGGCGTCGGTCGAGACGCCGAGTTCGGCGAGTGCGGCGCTCAGCGGGTCGACCGTCGACTCGTCGGGACCGAGGGCGACCTCGGGCACCTCGAAGGGGAGGCGGGTCCCGAGCTGGAACCCCGGCAGTTCGTGTTCGACCAGAACGGCCTGGGTGTCCGACCGGTCGATGCGGTAGTACGCCCGGGGGTCGAACGTGACCGCGACGTCCCGACGCGGGAGGTAAAACGCCACGGTCTGGCCCTCGACGGAGTGGTCCTCGGCGTACTGCTCGTCGATGGCGTCGAGGTACTCGCGGATCTCCGTCCGCCGGCGACGCTCTCCGCCGTCCTGGCGGGCGACCGGCGCTGTCGGGAACAGGCGAACCGCCGTGACGAAGAGCAGAGCGACGACCACGCTACTCGCGAGTCCCAGTCCGACGCCGACGAGCAGCCAGTGGGGCAGTCCGAACGCTGCCTCGACGTACACGAGAATACGTACGCGCCAGTGGGTCAAGAAAGTCTCGGGACCGGACGTGGGGCCCGGTCGCGATCAGGCCCACAGCCGGTGGTGCTCCAGCGAAACAGGACCGGTCTCTGGTGGTCCGCGGGAACAGAATCAGTCCGCAGTGGCCCAGCGAAGCAGGACCAGCCGGCGGAAATCCGACGAAGCAGGATCAGCCGATGTAGCGCAGGTCCTCGTCGGAGGGCGTCGGCGTGCCCTGTTCCATCTCCTGGATCTTCCGGACGACCTCTTCCATCTCCTCGGCGCGCTCCTCCAGCGAGGCGAAATCGAGGTCGAAGCCGAGAATCTCCTCCAGCACCTCCAGCACGGCCTGTGCGCTCTTGGGGTCGACCAGATAGCCGGAGGTCTCGCCCATCAGACACGCCGCCGAGAAGTCGCGGCGATCGCCCAGTCCCAGGAGGAGGCCGCTGACGCCGACGATACCGCCGGCGGGTTCGTCCTCGCGGAACTCGACGCCGCCGTCTTCGAGCGTGTCGACGAGGTCGTCGTCGGTCGCGGCACCGATGACGCTGTACTCCTCGATGAGTTCGCCGGTCGGGACGCCACCGAGTGCGAACAGTTCGGTGGCGCCGTGGTCTTCAGCCACGTCGAGGAACGTGTCCGTCAGGCCGTAGTGGCCCTGGCTGTCCTGGGCCTGGTGGTCACCGGTCAGCACGAGCACGTCCCGTCCGTCCTCGGGCGTGACGGCGTGGAACTCGGCGCTCGCGAGTTCGGCACGCCCGTCGTCGATACTGACCTGCGGCGGGAAGTGCGTCGAGTGGACCCGCTCGACTATCTCGCTGTCAAGTTCTTCGAGAACGTGCTCGACGGCCAGTTTACCCACGTGCCCGACACCCGGCAACCCCTCGACGAGCACCGGGTCGTCGAGCTCGACGTCCGCGAGCTGGTCGCGCTCGAATTCGTCCATACACCCTATTCGCGCTTTCTGCGCTTAAGTGCGCGTCGATACTCCCCGTAACGGTCCTCCGGTCCGAACGGCGCCGGCGCGGTGTTTACCGCCTCGGCGCCACAGTCCGGACAGGCCGCTCCCAGGGTGTAGCGCGGCCGCTCGTGTTCGTCTCGCCAGGCCGAACAGACGCGGATGTCGGATTTCATGGTCGGGAACGAGAGAAGGGCACCGAGACGCCTATTCGGCGTCTTCTTTCCGGTCGCGGTGGTAGCGGCCGCTGCCGCCGTGTTCGGCGATGCTCGCAGTGGCACGGTCGGCGCTCTCCTCGAGCTGTGCCTCGGCGGTCTTGTAGTCGGGTGCCTGCACCTTGATGCGGTACTCGGGCGCGCCGACGTAGGTCACCTCGAGGTCGACCTCCTCGGGCACCTCGCCGTTGCCCTCGGCGGCCTGCAGGGCTTCCTGGATGCGGTCGACGCCGTCGCCGGCGGGCGTCTCCAGCGTGACGTAGCCAGTCACCGTGACGTAGGGCACCGAGACGTTCTCGCGGGCGGTCTCGACGATGGCCTCGATCTCGTCGTCGTCGAGGTCGGTGTCTTCGAGGGCGGGTTCGCCGTGGATGGCCGCCTGCTCGAAGCCGTCATACATCGAACCGAACGCCGCCAGGAACTCGTTGGCGATGGCGGCGTACTGCTCGTCGGAGATGTCCTCGCCGAAGGC
>ENA-ORDC01001289-ORDC01001289.1-marine-metagenome-genome-assembly--contig:-NODE-1289-length-19251-cov-7.226087_pt1 | contig 19251 bp, 20 predicted proteins | sample MGYA00237783_ERZ508515 | MGnify/ENA primary metagenome ERZ508515 (study PRJEB26186, sample SAMN06268792) | marine metagenome | isolation source: Eden Landing Ponds, San Francisco, CA, USA | place... | reverse complement strand
CCGGGTCGATGCGCCAGAACAAGCGCGAACTCGTCGAGCGGACGTTCACGCCGCTGGACTGGTACCTCCAGGGCAAGTACGACAACGCGGAGTTCGTCTACATCGCCCACGACGCGGAGGCCTGGGAGGTCGAGCGCGAGGAGTTCTTCGGCATTCGCTCCGGTGGCGGGACGAAGATCTCCTCCGCGTACGAACTCGCCGAGGAACTTCTGGAGAGCTACCCCTACAGCGAGTGGAACCGCTACGTCTTTGCGGCGGGCGACTCCGAGAACTCCTCCAACGACACCGAGCAGTCGGTGATCCCGATGATGGAGGGGATCGACGCGAACCTCCACGCCTACGTGGAGACCCAGCCCAGCGGCAACGCGATCAACGCGACCCACGCCGAGGAGCTGGAGACGTACTTCGGCGCGGACTCCGAGGACGTGGCGGTGGCGTACGTCAGCGGCCAGGAGGACGTCACCGACGCGATCTACGAGGTCCTCTCGACGGAGAGTGATTCGGATGAGTAAGACAGACCGCTATCAGGCACAGCAGCAGGCTCGAGAGCTCGAGCGACCGGTCGAAGCGGCCCGCGAGCTGGCCCAGACACTCGGCCTCGATCCCGTCCCGGTGAACTACTGGATCGTCGACCACGACGAGATGAACGAGCTCATCGCCTACGACGGGTTCCAGACCCGCTACCCGCACTGGCGCTGGGGGATGAAGTACGACCGCCAGCAGAAACAGGACCGCTACACCGGCGGGAAGGCCTTCGAGATCGTCAACAACGACAGCCCGGCCAACGCATTCCTCCAGGAGTCGAACCCGCTGGCCGACCAGAAGGCCGTCATCACGCACGTCGAGGCCCACGCGGACTTCTTCGCGAACAACCAGTGGTTCGGTCTCTTCCCCGGCGAGGAGGGCGGCGCGGCCGCCATGCTCGAACGCCACGCCACCCGGATCCGTGAGATCATGGACGATCCCGAGATCGACCGGGAGGCCGTCGAGTCCTGGATCGACACCGTATCGACGCTTTCGGACACGATCGACCAGCAGCGGGCGTTCTCGCGGGACCTCGGTGGGGACGGCGAGGGCGACGCAGCATCCGAGATCGACCTCGCCGACCAGCTGGAGGACCTCGACATCGGCGAGGAGGTCCGCGCGGAGGTTTTCGACGAGGAGTGGCTGGAAGCCCAGGCCGAGGACGAGTTGATCGACCTCGACACGCCCGAGGCCGACGTCCTCGCATTCCTGCGAGAGCACGGGATGGCATACGACGAAGACGCCGGGCGCGCCGTCGAGTTCGAGGACTGGCAGCGCGAGGTCCTCGAACTCCTGCGGGCGGAAGCCTACTACTTCGCAGCCCAGCGGATGACGAAGGTCATGAACGAGGGCTGGGCGGCCTACTGGGAGTCGATCATGATGGCCGGCGAGACGTTCGCCGACGCCGACGAGTTCGTCACCTACGCCGACCACATGGCGAAGGTGCTGGCCTCGCCGGGGCTCAACCCGTACGCGCTCGGCCTCGAACTCTGGACCTACGTCGAGAACAAGACGAATCGCCGGGAGGTCCTGGAGCGCCTGCTCGCCGTCGAGGGCGTCGACTGGCGGAATCTCGAGGAGACCGTCGACTGGGACGTGGTCATGGCCGCGTTGGAACCGCCCGAAGCCGTGGCGGGAGCCGGTGGCACCGACCTCGACGCCGTGGCGGCGCTGCCCGACCACCTCCTCGACCGCGAGGAGATCCAGGCCGCTCGCGAGGGCGCCTTCGACCCGAGCGAGGAGTCCTGGCGCCTCCTCAGCTACGAGGGGATGGCCCGCCGGCACTACTCGCTGGTCCGGCCCGAGCACCGCAGCTTCCTCCGGGACGTCGGCCGCGACGAACTCGAGGAGATCGCGCGGTACGTGTTCGACACGGAGCGCTACGCGACGATCGAGGACGCCCTCGCTGACGTAGACTTCGCCGCCGGCTGGGACCGGATGCGCGAGATCCGGGAGAGCCACAACGACGTGACGTTCCTCGATTCGTTCCTCACCGAGGAGTTCGTGGCGACGAACGACTACTTCACCTTCGAGTACTCCCGGGCCGCGGAGGAACACCGCGTCGCGAGCGTCGACCCCGCCGACGTGAAGAAGAAGCTCCTGCTCCAGTTCACCAACCTCGGCAAACCCACCATCACCGTCGAGGACGGCAACTACGGCAACCGGAACGAACTCCTGCTGGGCCACCACTACAACGGCGTTGCCCTCGACCTCGCGCAGGCCGAGCGCGTACTGGAACGCACCTTCGAGCTCTGGGGCCGCCCCGTCAACCTCGCGACGATCGTGAAGGAGGTCGACGAGCACGACGTCGAGGTCGCCCGCCGGCGCAGCCGCGAACCAGAACCCGAGGAAACCGGGAAGCTGCTGCGCTACGACGGCGACGGCATCGAACACCGGGACATGCCCTGGAGCGAGGTCGAGCACCTCGCTGCCGACGACGTGGACTACGACACCAAGCCCGAGGAGTGGCTGCAATGAATTGGTGACTGGAATCGGTTCGGTAGCCGGACCTCCGTAGCCACCTTGGAAGCCCCCTCCTGCTCGTCGATCCTAACTCGTTGCGCGCTTCGCTCACTCCGTTCGTTCCAGTGCTTACGTCGTTACGATCGACGAGCAGTCGGCCCCTTCCAGTCCCACCCGATGGTTGTGCGTCCACGGTACTGACTGTGGAATTCCGGGCCGCGGACGCGTTCGGAATCCGACCAGCCGTAGCTGGATCGACGATCCACCGCGCTAGGGACCGCCGAATAGCCCCCGAGCGGTTGGGGCTTCCACAGCGATCGTACTCGCATCGCCATCCTTTGCAGAACATCCCGCCTTCCCTAGCGAACCACGGTCACCGTCACCGGCGACCGCCGGACGACCTTCTCCGCGACGTTCCCGAGCAGCACCCGAGAGACACCCTGGCGGCCGTGGCTGCCGATGACGATCCGATCGATCTCCGGGTGGTCCTCGGCGTAGTCGACGATCGCCCGCGATGGCTGGCCGACGACCGTCTCGATGGTGAACTCGACGTCGGCGTCGTCGATCAGCTCTTTCATCTCGTCGGAGAGCTCCTTGGCCCGCTCGTCGCGTTCCTCCTTGATCCGCTCCTGGACGAGGTCGAGCCCGGCGGCGAGCGAGCCACTCGAGAGTTCGAGCACCCGGAGCAACACGATCTCGTCGTCGTACACGGAGATCGCCTCCTCGACCGCCTCCTGTGCCGGATCCGAGCCGTCGTAGGCAACGAGAATCGCCATGCACAAGGTCGGTGCCGAAGCGTCTTAAACGCTACACGGGATGCGTGACTGGGCCGTGCACGTGGTCCACTTGCCCGACCCCGTCTCGCGGTTCGCCCTCACAGCCCGTTCTCGCAGCCCACGTGCACAGCCGGTTCTCGCAGGATGCGCTGCCACTCTGCCGTCACTCCCGTTTCCGTCCCCAGACCTCTGGCATCGGCGGATAGTCGGTTGCCTTCGATCGTAGCGGCACTCGCCGAGCATACGTGGGATCGCCACCGATGCTAACCGACATTACCAAAGATGATTGTGTAAATCGTGGGAGATTCAAAGAAATCTCAACGATACACTTACAATGGACGAAAGTCAATTAAGAAACATGACCATCGACACGACGAACGGCGGGGGCATGGGATCGGCTGTGATCAACTCCGCCACGTGCGCGGACGACGTACTGGTCGCTCACCTGCGTGCGGCACTCGAACACACCCAGGATCCAACCGCTCGCTTCCACATTCGCGAGGCGCTGCAGCTGCTCGCCACCGAGTAGTCGCGGCGCTCCGTACTGGCCGCTACCGGCTGTTCACGTCGAACGCCTCCTGAACGCAGCGCCGCCGACCAGCCGCCAGCTACCCGCCATTTCATTGCCGTCGCGTGCGTAGGCCCACGTATGTACGACGACGTCCTGATTCCGACGGACGGCAGCGACGCGGTCGACGAGGCGCTTCGCCACGGCCTGCGCATCGCCGAGAACGAGGGGGCGACCGTCCACGGGCTCTACGTCGTCGACAAACGGATCACCGACGCCGCGGATCCCGACACGCGGCCGGACGTCGAGGCGACGCTCACCGACGAGGGCGAGGCCGCGCTCGACGCCCTCGAGGCCGCCGCCGATCGGAAGGGGCTCCCGGTCCTCACGGAGCAACGTCACGGAACGCCCTACAAGGAAATCCTCGATTACGCCGACGAAGCGGGGATCGATCTCGTCGCGGTCGGCTCGCACGGCAAGAGTCCCCGCGAGAAGCTGACCTCGCTGGGTAGCGTCTCCGAACGCGTCGTGGACGGCGCGTCCGTCCCGGTGCTCGTTGTTCGCGGCGACGACACTGACTCCGCTACGACCGACTGATGCGGTTCGTCGTGTCCGGCGCCACGGAAGGATAGCACGACCAGCGAATCGCTCACGCTTCGGCGTCCCAGGTCCCGTGATCGACGACCACGCCGGGCAGCCGCGCGAGCCGGGGTCGCACGCAGTCCCACCAGGCCTCGGCGTCGTCGAACCCGGCCTCGTGCGCGGGGTAGACGACCCCACGGAGTTCCTCCGGGTCGCAGGGGCCCGACGCGAGCAGGTGTTCCCGTGCCGCCCTGACGGCGTCGCGCTTCCAGTCGCGCATCATCTCGCTCGCGCCGCCGACGTCCATCCGCGTGAGTCGACGCCCAACCTGATCGGCCTCGTCCGATACCTCGCTGCCGTCGCGGGTGCCGACGGTCTCGAGCAGGTCGTCGGCGAGTCGGAAGTAGAGGTCGAAGGGTTCCTCGAGGTCGATCTCGTCGTCGTCCTCGGCGAGCTTGCGCTGGCGGATGTCCACGCCGCGGACCTGCGCGTGCCGAAGGTCGCCCGCCTCGACGAGTGCTTCGAGGGTCTCCGCCGCCGCGGGCTCGGGGACGTCGGCAGCCACGGCCACCTCCGCGGTGGTCAGTGGCTCGGCGTCCACGAACGCGCCCCGGACCCGCTCGCGCAGTTCGGGCCCGTCGACGTCCAGCGACATGGAGCGTCGTTTGCAGTCCGAGCACTTGTGGCTACCCCTCGCGGAGCGGGGCTGCACGAAACTGGGAGCCAAGCGGAGCCGGTCGGGTGCAACGGCGCGCCATCGCTGGTCAGCAGGAACGAGGCCTGGTCCCGGCGGGGTCACGCTGGCCGGGACCGCAGGCCGTGAGGGAGCCGTCCGTGGATGGATCGTCCAGGATCGGGAGCACCTGGGCGATCGGCGTTGGAGGGCTGGAGGGCCGGGCGGGCACCGAGTGGCGCCCACGCTCGACTATGCCCCGTCATCAAAAGGTCGTGCCGAAGACTCAAACGCGCGTTTGACGCTCCCGCAGGTACCACGCACCGACGCCGAGGGCGAGCAGCGCCGCCCCGGCGACGAAGACGAACAGCTCCGGCGGCAGTGGAGTCGCGTCGAGTGGTTCGGCAACCCAGGCGAACTCCTGTGCGAGCGGTTCGACGGTCTGCTCGCTCCCGCTCGCGGCGCCGTCGGTGCTGAGGGAGTACTCGCTCCCGCCGCCATCGCCACCGACCGCGTCCGCGGACTCCGTCGCCGTATCCCGCGCTGCGTCGTCGCCCTCCGCAGCACCGCTCGAACTCCCGTCGGTCGTCGGCGCCGCGGCGTCTCCGCTAGCGCTGGTCAGTTCGACGGTGGATTCGCCCTGGGCGGACTGCTCGGCGCCCACGAGGCCCTTGACCGCGAGACTGGCTCCGGCGAGCACGCCCACGCCGCCGAGCAGCCGGCCGAGCGCGCGGTCGAGCAGCGTCTGCTCTTCCTCGTCCCCGGCGAAGAGCACGAGCGGGCGATCGGCCGGCGCGTAGACGTCCATCTCGCGGCCCTTCTCTGAGTAGGCGGTGTCGACGACCTCGACCATGCCGGCGTCCTCGAGCTTCCCGAGATGGTACTGGACGTTCTGCAGCGACGTGTCGACCCGCTCTGCGAGCGCGGAGGGATGGGCCGGATCGTCGGTGAGTGCGGCGAAGAGTTCCCTGGCCGTCGTCGAGGAGAGCGCCCCGAGCACGTCGTCGGCGTCGTCGTCGTCGAGGCCGACCACGCGCGGCTCGGCGTCCTCCGAGGCCGACGCGTCGGGAATGGAGGGCAGCAGGTCGGCCATGTGCACGGTGCATGGGTGCGGTCGTATATGGGCTTTCCGTCGAACACACGACGGCAGCAGTCTGAAGTCCCAGAGCCATCGTGGCTCCATGCAGTGGCGCGTCTCGGGCGTCCGCCTGACACGTCCCGGGCGGTCCTCTCGCGTGCCAAGCGGTCCTGTCGCGCGCCCGGACAGGGGGCCTCGGGGAGGCCGGTCGGGAGCTACGGGAATGCCGATCCGACGCGGTGTCACGAATCGACACGCCTGCGACGGCTCCCAACCAAAGGCCTAAGCACGTTCGTGGCCAATTCCGCCGTATGAGTACGGAGACACAGGAGGGCGACGACCTGGAGGAGCGCGTCGCGAACTTCCTCCGGCGGAACTTCCCGCAGATTCAGATGCACGGCGGCTCCGCCGCCATCCAGGACCTCGACCGGGAGACTGGCGAGGTCACGATCCAGCTCGGCGGCGCCTGCAGCGGCTGTGGTATCTCCCCGATGACGATCCAGGCGATCAAGTCCCGGATGGTCCAGGAGATCCCCGAGATCGAGCAGGTCAACGCCTCCACCGGCATGGACGGCGGCGGCCACGGCGGTGGCGGTGGCATGAGCCCCTCCTTCCCCGGTGAGGAGTCCAGTGGCGAGGAGTCGGCCGAAGACGAAGGCCCGCAGGCGCCTTTCTGAGGCTGCGGTTCGGTTTCGCGTCCCGCGTTTCACTCGGTCGCACCACGGGAGCGACGCTTCGATGCTGCCTGACGCGCGACCCTATCGCAGGTAGTTCGCCCGCTCCCACTCCCGGACGAGCCCGGTGAGCGTGCGCGTGACTGGCACGGCGACGCCGTGCTCGTCGGCGCGGTCGACGACGGCGCCGGCAAGCTGGTCGATTTCGGTGTGTCGGCCGGTCTCGACGTCCTGCAGCATCGAGGATCGGTTCTCTGCGGTTCCGTCGACGACGTCGTCGAGTTCGGCCACGGCGTCGCGTTCCTCGAGGTCGACGCCGGTCGCCTGGGCCACGCGGGCCGTCTCCCGAGCGGCGGTGCGCGCCGTTTCGGCGATCTCGTTTGCTGCCAGCGCGCCGTTCTCTGTGCGGGCGAGCGCGGTCGTGGGGTTGATGCCGACGTTCACGGCGAGCTTTCGCCAGAGCCGTTCGGGCATCGCGGGCTCTGCGACGACGTCGAGTCCGGGCGGGTCGTCGTCCTTAGCGTCACCCTCGCCCCCGTCGGCGGCGTCTGCGTCGCCACCCGGTACGCCGTCCGCTCCCCCGGCTGTGTCTGCGTCGCCCTTCGAGAGCGCCGCAGCCAGTTCCTCGGCGAGCGCCAGGTCCGCCTCCGGCGTCTCCGATCCCGGTCGCGGTCCGATCGCCACCTGGCCGATCCCGGTGCAGGTCACGGTGCCCGGTGAGGACTGGTCGGCACCGTAGGTGGCAGTGCCGGCGAGCACCGGCGCGTCCAGCGCCTCGGCGAGTTCGTGGATGATCTCCAGATTGTCCTCCTCTTCGATCCCGCGGCCCACGGAGACGAGCACGTCGGCGTCGGTGATGTCGATGTCGCCACCGCCGACCTCCTGATAGCCCGTCACGTTCGATCGAACGGTGGACTCGTCGATAGCAGCGTCGAAGGCCTCGACCGAGGCGTCGCCCGATCCCTCGGCTTTGGGCCACTCGGCGGGGCGGACCGTTACGGCGGCCTGCGGGGCGTCGACGTCCAGCGTCGTCTCGACTTTCGAGCCGTACATCTCCCGCGTCACGGTCAGCCCGTCGTCGTACGCGAGGTCGACGGCGTCGGTCACGAGCGGCACGTCCAGTCGCTCGGCCACGGCGGGCGCATAGTCCAGTCCGTTGACGCTGTTGGGCACGAGCAGAACAGTGGGTTCGACGGCGTCGAACAGTCGCTCGACGGCCTGGGTGTAGACGTCGTGGTTGAACTCCTCACCGTGGGCGACAGTGTGGATCGCGTCGACGCCCTCACGGTTCAGCCGGTCAGCGTAGCCTTCAACGTCGCCGCTGATGACGCCGACGTGGAGGTCCCCCCCTGTGGCGTCGGCGAGCTGGTGACCTGCACTCAGGAGTTCGAGGCTGACATCCCGCAGTTCACCGCGGCGGTGCTCGGCGACCACGAGGACCGTCATTGTGCCACCCCCTTCTCCCGCAGGAGTTCCGCGAGGTCAGCTGCCGTCTCGTCGGCACTGCCCTCGTAGATGGTGGCCTCACCTTCGCTTTCGGGTTCGTAGAGGTCGGTCTGCTCGATCGGCGAGTCCAGCACGTCCACGTCCAGACCGATATCCGCCAGCGACTGCACGGTCAACTCCTTCTGCTGGGCCTGGCGAATCCCCCGAAGACTGGCGTAGCGGGGGTCGTTGATCCCGGTCTGGATCGTCAGCACGGCGGGGAGATCGACCTCGGTGATCTCCTCGACACCGCCCTCCAGTTCGCGGTGGACGTTCGCCACACCGTCGTCGAGTTCGAGGTCGTTGACGACCGCGGCCCACTCCCAGCCGAGCCGCGAGGCCAGCGTCACGCCGGTCGCACCGAAGGCGTCGTCACCGGCCTGGACACCCGAGAGGATCAAGTCCGGCTCCTCTTCGGCGACGACCGCCTCCAGCAGGCGGGCTTTCGTCCCCGGATCGAGCAGGCCAGCTCCGGAAATTGCGTCGTCCCAGACCCGGACCGCTCGGTCGGCACCCTTCGCCAGCGCCTGCCGGATCGTGTCCTCGGCGTCCTCCGGACCGACCGTGACCGTGACGACCTCGACGTCCTCACCTGATTCGGCGAGCTGAACCGCCTCCTCGACGGCGTACTCGTCCCACTCGTTGAGGTCGTAGGTCAGATACCGCTCGTCGATTCCGAGCCCGTCGATCTCGAACTCGTCGTCGACGGCGGCGACTTCCTTGACCGTTACCAGAATCTTCATGACAGTTGATGACTGACGCTCGGACCCACGTTAAACGTTTCCGAACTGCAAGTCTGTGGCTCGCCGTTGTTCGGATTGGGTGACTCGCCGTTGTTCGGACTCGGCGGCTCGCTCACCACCCACCTAGCGGAAGTCGTCGTCGGATTCGTCGTCGGGGAACGAGATGAGGTTCTCACGGCCGATTCGGAGTTTCTCGATCCGGCCGTCATCGTCCATCGACGAGAGCAGCTGCGAAACCTTGGCGTTCGACCAGCCGGTCTCGGTGACGATGTTTGCCTGTTTCATCCGCCCGCCGTTGGCTTCCAGCAGGCGCTCGACACGCTCTTCGTCGCTCAGCAGTTCGACGTCGACTGGTTCGTCGCCCGCGTCTTCGGACTGATCGTCCGAAATCGATTCGTCCGAACCCGTTTCGTCCACACTCTCCTCGTTTGCACCCGCTTCGCCCGCACTCTCCTCGTCTGCACTCGTACCGTCTCCCGCCTCAGTCGGCTCCGCTGGCTCGCTCGCTCGTTCGGTATCGGAGTCGGAGGTGGTCTCCTCTGTGTCCGATTCGACGGGAAACAGCGGTCCGTCCTCCCGGCGAACGACGTAGACGACTGCGACGAGCGCCCCGACGAGGACGATGCCGCCGAGGGCGTACCATACTGTTATCCCTGTCGCTGCAGCGTCGCCGTTTCCGGGTGTGTCAGGTGGTGAAATCGGAGTGAAACTTACGTACGGCTCGTCAGTTCCGAACGTATGCGGACCGTTCCACCTGAGCACGCCGTTCTGGATGTTGGTGCTCGCGCTGTTGAACTGATAACCGTCTGGTCGTGTGAGCACCAGCGTCTCGTCCTCGTCGAGCCCGGACAGGAGCCGGTTCTCGGTGTGGAAGACATCGTCGACAAACAACTGCTCGCCCTGTCGATTGCCGAAGTTCGTCCACGTAAACGAGAGGGCGAGTCGACCGCGATCGGCGGTAGTGTTGACCCGACGGGTAACGTTTGCAATCCGCATCGTCCGCCCCGTCGTGTCGCTGATCCGGCCGCTGATCTCCTCGAACGATGTCACCGACAGGAATTCACCCTGCTCGAACCTGCTGGCGACGGCGTCAAATCCCTCACGCTGGGAGGCGTTTTCCAGGGGAAACGAGACGACGACGCTCCAGTCTGCGTTTCCGTTCGCCCGCATGTCGATCTGATAGGTCGTGTTCGCCTCGAAGGCGACGGCTGTCTCGGCCGTCGCCGGCGTACTGCCGTCGCTGGCAGTGGCCGGTGACGGGGCAGTCGTCGTGGCCATCGCTGGCCCGACCATAAGGAGGACCGCCACCAGCGCGACGGCGAGCGGAGCGCGGGACCACGCGGGCATGATCTACGGTGAAATCGACACCCCTGGCGGAAAACCCTTTCTATAAGTAAAACGGCCGCCAGCGGCGGTATAACCAGTATATATACCTTTCTTACCGATCCGGATCGTGTGTGTGAAGGTAGATGGATTTTTGCCCTCTCGGGCAGTATCAGACGACACCAGGATGTCCCCCCACTCCGTTCGCCGTTCACTCGCCCTCCTCGTCGGGATTGTCCTCATCGCCGGCGTCGCCTCCGCGATAAGCACTGGCGCACTCTCGCTGCAGTCGTCGGACGTGACAGCCGACCCTGCCGCGAGTGCGGTTCCGCCATCGATCGCCCAGTCCAACGGGACGACCAACTACTTGCAGGTTCCCGACGGCGACGTCCGAACGAGTACCATCGAGCGCGCGCCGGTCGATGTCACTGCGGCGACGCGGATCGGAGCCGACGAACTGGAAGTCCAGCTGGCCGTCGAGACGTTCCGGGAACGATTCGACACTGCAAACTCCGAAGCCGAACGGACGGCCGCTGTCCGCGAGCTCGTTCGGACACTCGAACGAAAGACTGAACACCTCCAGCAGACCCAGTCGACAGCACTCGAACGCTACAACGACGGCGAGATTTCCAGCAAGCAATTTCTAAGTACGCTGGCCCGACTCGACGCGACCGCCGAAGAGATTCGGAGGGCAGCCGACGCAGTCGAGACCGAAGAGGAGAACACGCTCGATTACACGACGCCCCCGGCGCTTGGCGACCGTATTCGGAGCTTCGACGCCCGCCTGTTGCCGGTCGAAGGGAAGATCAGAAACGTCGAACTCCAGTCAGCCGTCCAGGGATCCACACAGTCACCGCCGCTGTATGTCGAAACCGGTGATCAGGGGATCGTGCTGGCGACGATCGTCAACAACAACTACGCCCGTGAGGCGTTCAACAGCACCGCCTTCGACCCGGAAGGCCAGTCGAACCTGACGATCTACCGTGACGCGCTCGACCGAATGAGCGTCCTGTATCCGTGGGCGATGGACCCCGCGAACCGCAACGGCGCACCTCGCGTCGACACACTCTGGAACACGTCGGTGTTCAGCGTCACGACCCAGCACCGCCATGGCTCGCTGAACGTCTTTCTGGACGCCTCGACGACCAACGTCTTTCGTGAAGATCAGACCCGAGACCTCGACAACGTCCCCTCGGTGACCGTCGCGACCAACACGTCCGTGATCGTCGAACTCAGCGTCAACACGACCCACGAGACGGGGCCGCTCCGGGTCGATCTCACCCGGCCAGGCACGACTAACCCCGTCGAGGGCGATGTCTACGTCGACGGAACCTTCGTCGGCACGACCGGCGCTGATGGCACGCTCTGGACGATCGACACCCGCGGCGAGACGACCGTTCGCGTCGAGACCGACGACGGCGTCCTCTCGGCACGGATTCCCGCCAACGCGACTGCTGGCTGATACTGCCTGGCCCAGACCGAGGTTCAAATACGATCCCGCCCCACCCGGGGGCGTGACTCGTGCACTCTCGCCCGTCCTCGGCACCGTCCTGTTGCTCGCGATCACTGTCGCTCTCGCCGGGACCGTCGGTTTCGTCGTCTTCGTGGACGCTCCCGCTGAACTGACCCCGCGAGCGACGTTTTCGCTCAGTGCCGACGCCGCAGCCGACCGGATCGTCCTCACACACGAGGGCGGCGACGCACTCTCGACGACTGACCTCACGATCCGGGTCCACGTCGACGGCGAGCCGCTGGCCCACCAGCCACCGGTCCCCTTTTTCGCCTCGAAAGGCTTTCACGGCGGCCCGACCGGTCCGTTCAACGCTGCGACCGACCCCGAGTGGTCGGCCGGTGAGGACGCCGAGTTCGAACTCGCGAGTACGAACGATCCGCTGCTGGAACAGGGTTCGACTGTCGAAGTAACGATCTCGAACGAGGGGGCTGTGATCGCGACGGTGGAGGCCGAGGCGACGTAGCCCTAGACGCCTTCGACGGCCTTCCTCGCAGCCGTGATTAGGTCTGCCCCGGAGTCGGACACGGTCGACTCATCTGCTTCGCAGGACACATGGATTACGTCGGCGGTCCGGCCGACATCTACTTCCAGACCGACGGCACTCGGGGGATGTGGCGATTCGACGAGGTCGTCTTCGAGTGCTGATTCGACCGTCGGTGCGCTGTCGATCGAATCGACCTGATACTCGATCGTGAGCTTCGTGCCAGCGTCGACTGATTTGAGTGCCGTGGATCCGTTCTCGATGCGATCGTATTGTCGCGGTCTCGTGCCGTCTCGCTCGGGAAGGAATTGGGTTGCAAACCGGACCAGTGCGTTCCGGTCTGTCCGTTCGAATGGGGCTAACGCGCCCTCACTGACTACGTCACCGCCGTGATGCCAGACATCGATGACTGACCTGACAGTCTCGTGATCGCCGACGACAAACGCCGTGTCGGCCAGTCGTGCAGCACTGCTGGTAGCTGTTCGGTATCGAATTCGATCGCTGTCAGGAGCCGATGATTCCTGTGTCACGTTCGAACCTAGCGCGTTTGCGAGATTTTCGTCTGTCCAGCGTGCCCAGACGATAGCGGCACTCCCGTCGGTTTCGTTCGAACTGATACAGGCGAGCTTCCCGACGTCAGTATCGGCGAGTGGCCCCGTTGTATCTGTTGGCAGGGCCGCCACCGGGTCGGGGATCGAATTGAACTCTTCTCCTGTGAGTATCGCGTTCGAGACGCTGGATACCGCCTGATTGTCGTGTTTCATGTCGAACACTGCCAGTCGATCACTCCCCGCCGGAATGGAGTGTGCAGTTACACTCTCGGCTCCGAGTTGGGCTGGCCGTGAACTGCTCTCGCTACAACCGCTGAATCCAACTACTGTGAGACAGCCAACAACGATGTCGCGGCGTGAGAGTGGTCTCGATGGCACTTTGATATTGGATAGTATCCATCTTTATTAAAGATACTTCGGTTGTACCATACCTACTACGCTTCGGGCACTGTCGCAACCGTCGTAATCGCCCGCGGACTCCCAGGCCTCGCCTGCTGGATGTGGTGTTCGAAGTCGGTGAAGCCGGCCTCGCGGAACATCCGGTCGGCTTCCTCCTCGTCGTAAAACAGCATGATAGCGTCGGCCATCTTCTGGAAGATGGTATTGTTGGGATAGTCGGGGCCGACGATCAGCACCTTCCCGCCGGGTTTGACGATCCGGCGACACTCTTCGAGGGCGTCGACGGGGTTAGGCCAGTATTCGATCGACCCGGACGACCAGACGACGTCGAAGCTGTCGTCTTTGAACGGCAGGCGTTCGGCGTCCCCACGGTGGAACTGCACGGGGCCGCCCTTGCCGAACTTCGCGTAGGCCTTTTCGAGCTGGTGGGCGCTCTGGTCGAGCCCGTAGACGGTGTCGAGGTGCTGCAGCAATCCCTCGGTGGCAAAGCCCGTGCCACAGCCGATGTCCAGCAGCTTCTCGTCACCGTCGAGGTCGAGCCACCCGATGGCTTCGTCGCGCATCGCTTCGTTCCAGATGAAGGGGTTGATCCGGTCGTACACCTGCGAGAGGTATTTGTAGAAGATCCGTGCCCGACCCTTGTGTTCGAGGAGGCCCATTGGGGCGGTCTTGGGCCCTGGGCGGCATAATTGCCCGGATTTCCCCGAGGGGACTTCGCAACTACCATATAGGCCCTGGCGTTACCAGCAGACGACTAGACAATGCCACGGGAACAGGTTCTGAGGGACATCAAGTCGGCCGAAGACGAGGCCGAGAAGATCGTCGCCAACGCCGAGGCCGACCGCGAGCAACGGATCGAAGAGGCCCGTCAGGAGGCCGACGAGATCCGAGAGCAAGCCCGGAAGGAGGCCGAAGAGATGGCCGAACAGCGGCTCGCCGAGGCGCGCGAAGAGATCGAAGACGAGCGCGATCGGATCATCGAAGAGGGTGAACAGGACTGTGAGCGCCTCGAATCGCGTGCCGAAGAGCGCGTCGACGAGGTCGTCGAACACGTGGTGACACTCTTCGAGGAGGAGGTGCATGCTCAGACCTGAGCGGATGAGCCGGGTGTCTATCACCGGCTCAAAACGCGTCATGGAAGACGTGATTGAGGCGACCCACAGCCTCGATTTGCTGCACCTCAGTGAGTATACCAACGCCATCGACGGGTTCGAGCCCGGGTCGCCGATCGACGGGGCCGACACGGCCTCGAACAAACTCGTGACTGTCCGCTCACTCAAGACCACGCTGGGCGTCGAAGACGACTACGAGGGACCGACCCACGTCGTCGAGGATGACGAACTCGCGGACGAGCTCGAAGACGTCCGTCAGGAGGTCAACCAGCTCGACGACCGCCACGACGATCTCCAGGAGGAGATTCGTGAGGTCGAAGACGAGATCGACCGACTGGCGTTTTTCGTCGACCTCGGGATCGACCTCGACCTGCTCGGTGGCTACGACTCGCTCGAGGTCGCCGTCGGCGAAGGTGTGCCAGCCGACGTCGAAGCCGCGCTGGAAGCGAGCGACATCGACGAGTACGCGATCGAACACGGTGACGACGCACTCGCGGTATTCGCTCGCGTCGACGACCGTTCGGTCCTCGAAGATGTCCTCGTTGGGGCGACGTTCACCGAGGTTCCGGTTCCGGACGCCGACGGCGACCCGGCCGAGTACCTCCAGGATCGAAAACACCGCAAGGAGCAACTCGAATCGAAACTGGAGACGGTCGAAGACGAACTCGAAGACCTCAAACTGGAGGTCGGCGGCTTCCTGCTCGCAGCCGAGGAGCAACTCGCGATCGATGTCCAGAAACGCGAGGCACCGTTGTCGTTCGCGACGACCGATAGCGCCTTCGTCGCCGAGGGGTGGCTCCCGACTTCCGAGGTCGAGACGCTTGAGTCGGCCCTCACCGAGGCGGCAGGCGAGAGCATCGAGGTCGAAGAACTCGAGCGGGCCGACTACGACGAGGACGGCCACGTCGAACATAGCGAGCCGGTCGAGGACGCTGTCGACGGTCCGCCGTCGCCGGCCGCGGCTGATCGAACCGACGGCCCGGTCGCCAGGGATATGGCCGAAGACGAGGAGAGCGACGAGGAGGAGAGTCCCCGGGCAGCTGCAGACGGCGGGTACGTCTCGCTGGCTGACGATAGCCCGCCTGTCGTCCAGGACAACCCGGGTGGCGTCAAACCGTTCGAGTCGCTGGTCGAGATCATCAACCGCCCGAAATATACGGAACTCGATCCGACGGTGATCCTGTTCCTGACGTTCCCGGCCTTCTTCGGGTTCATGATCGGTGATCTCGGCTATGGAGTCCTCTACATGGGCCTGGGCTACTGGCTCATCAAGAGCTCCGACAGCGACGTCGTCAAGAGCCTCGGCGGCATCGGCCTGTGGGCAGGCGGATTCACCGCGCTGTTCGGCATCCTCTACGGTGAGATATTCGGGTTGCACCAGCTGGGCGAATTCATCTGGAACGGCCACCCGCCGATCCACAAGGGGCTACAGCCCTATTACGTCGCCTACGCACAGGCGTGGCTGCTGCTGAGCGTCGTCGTCGGCGTGCTCCACCTTGTCGTGGGCCGTGTCTTCGACTTCGTGAACAACCTCCACCACGGCCTCAAGGACGCCTTCGTCGAGAGTGGCTCGTGGATCATGATGACCGTCGGGATCTGGCTGTGGGTCTTCAGCAAGCAAGTTCCCGGACCCAAGCCCGACTTCATGTTCTACGTGTTCTCGGGCAAGGGAACGACCATCCCGTTCATCACGGATCCGGCGACTGGCGAGGCGCTCGTCGTCTCGAAGGAGATGGTCGCGCTCCCGCTTGGATTCACCGGCCTCCCTGAGGTCTTCGGGACTGTGGGTCTTGCCATGCTCGTCGTCGGTCTCGTCCTCGGATACGTGGCCGAGGGCGGCATCGTCATCATCGAGAGTATCACGCAGGCGTTCGGGCACGTCGTCTCCTACACCCGGCTCGCGGCGGTCCTCCTGGCGAAAGCCGGGATGGCACTGGCCGTGAATCTGCTGGTGTTCGGAGCGACACTACACGAGGGTGAGTTCCACTTCATCTTCTTCATGTCCGAAGCTCCCAACCCCGACTACGTGGTCTTCAGTGGCCTCGTCAACGGCGAGGGCGCTGCCGCGCTGATCCTCGGCGGACTTGCCGGCCTGCTCATCCTGCTGGTCGGCCACCTGCTGGTGCTCGTGCTGGGTATCACCAGCGCCGGCCTGCAGGCGGTCCGCCTGGAGTACGTCGAGTTCTTCGGGAAGTTCTACGAGGGCGGCGGCACAGTCTACAGCCCGTTCGGCTACGAGCGAGCCTACACGTCCGAGGACTGATCGTGATTACTGTCGGTCTGTTTCGCATCGACCGCACTGTCGTGCGGTCGTAGCGGGAAATTGCGACAGTAATCACTGTGACGCACGCCCCCGCTCCCCGCAATTTTCACCGCAACTGTATCTCGTCAGCGGCCGGTAGCGGCGCGCTACCGCCTGAATGCGTGTCACGGGTACACAAACGAATTGTGCAAAATCGCCTGACTGCACCGGTCTCGGACGGTTTGGGAAGCTTTATGGGTGCGCTGTTGCGAATAGCAACCGTTCGGATACGCGCGAACAGCGATCCACACATCACTCCAAAACATGATTGGACAACTCACAACACTGCTCGTTGTACTGGCAGAGAACGGCGGCGATGCGGCAGCAGCTGCGGAGCCGGCGATTCCACCGCTGGCAGGCGCAGCCCTCGCTGTCGGGCTGGCTGCGTTCGGCGCGGGGTACGCGGAGCGCGGTATCGGAGCTGCCGCGGTTGGCGCTATCGCCGAGGACGACGACATGTTCGGCCGTGGGCTGATCCTCACAGTCCTGCCGGAGACGCTGGTCATTCTCGCACTGGTCGTCGTCTTCCTGACGCTGTAAACGCTCTCCCCTTACATCATTCATGAGTCTCGACAGCGTACTAGAAGACATCCGCGACGAAGCCCGCGCGCGTGCAGAGGAAATTAGATCCGAGGGTGACGCCGAGGCCGAGGATATCATTGCCGAGGCCGAGGCCGACGCCGAGCGGATCCATGAGGAACGCGAGCGCGAGGTCGAGCGACAGATCGAGCAGGAGCGCGAACAGCGCCTCTCCAGTGCGAATCTGGAAGCGAAACAGCAGCGGCTCGCTACCCGGCGCGAGCTCCTCCAGCGAGTCCGTGAGGACGCCGAGGACGCACTCGTCGGCCTCGATGCGGACACCCGCGAGGAACTGACTCGCGAACTGCTGGATGCCGCGGCCGAGGAGTTCGACGCCGACGCCGACGCCGACGTCTACGGCCGTGCCGACGACGAGGCATTGATAGATTCGATCCTCGAAGACTACGATGGGTACAGCTACGCCGGCGAGTACGACTGTCTCGGCGGTGTTGTCGTCGAGAGCTCGGGTTCGCGAATCCGAGTCAACAACACGTTCGACTCCGTGCTCGAAGACGTATGGCAGGACAACCTTCGAGACATTAGCGACCGACTGTTCGAAGCACAATGAGCGCACGAAACGCCGAACGGCGCAGCGAGCCCGGAAACTACGAGTACGTGACCGCACGGGTGCGGTCGCGGCGAGCCACGCTGTTCGACGAGGACGACTACCGGAAACTGGTCCGCATGGGGACGGGCGAAATCGCCCGATTCATGGAGGAGACCGAGTACGAAGCCGAGATGAACGCACTCGGCTCGCGCCACGAAGGCGTCGACCTCATCGAGTACGCGCTGAACAGAAACCTCGCCAAACACTTCGAAGACCTGTTGCGCTGGGCCGACGGAAAGCTCTACGACTACATCGCCCGCTACCTCCGAAAGTTCGACGCCTGGAACGTCAAGACGGCGATCCGCGGCGCGTACTCGGAGGCAGATGCAGAGGCGATCGAGTCCGACTACATCCGTGCTGGCGAACTCACCGACCGCCAACTGACGCGGATGGCCTCGGCCGATTCGATCGAGGCCATCGTCGATCTACTCGAACGCACGATCTTCGGAGACGCGCTGCAGACGGCACTTGAGGACTACGAGACGACGGGGCTGCTCGTTCCGCTGGAGAACGCAGTCGACCGCACGTTCTTCGAGGATATCGACGAGAGTCTCCCTGCACAAGCTGAAGCCGATATGCCAACCTCGCTGTATCTGGATTTCATCAGCGCCGAGATCGACTTCCGGAACGTCCGTAACGCGTTGCGACTGGCTCGTAGTGGGGCCGACATGGATCCCTCGGCGTACTTCATCGACGGTGGTCGGCTCTTCGATGCCGAGGAACTCCGTCAGCTCGTCGGAAGCACCGACCAGCTCGTCGAGCACGTGCGCCAGAGCGTCTACGGTGACGATCTGGAGCAGGCCCTGGAGATGCTGGCCGACGCAGAGAGCCTGATCGGTTTCGAGCACGCCCTCGATGCGGCGTTGCTGGAGTACAGCGACAAACTGTCGAACCGCTACCCGCTGTCAGTTTGTCCGGTGTTGTCGTACGTCCTCGCGAAGGAACGTGAGGTTGACAACATCCGGGCGATCGCCCGCGGCCGCGAGGCAGAGCTGTCGCCCGAGGAGATCGAAACGGAGCTGGTGATGCTATGAGCAAGGAGATCGCCGTCGTCGGCACGCCTGACTTCACGACCGGGTTTCGACTGGCTGGCGTCCGCCGGGCAGTCAGTCTCAGCGACGAGAAGATGGAGGCGGAACTCGACGACACGATCGAGGAACTGCTGGCCGACGACGACATCGGTATTCTGGTCATGCACGACGAGGATCTGGAGTATCTGTCGCGGAACATCCGTCAGGCAGTCCAGCAGAGCGTCGATCCTGTGCTGGTGACCCTCGGTGGCGGAGCTGGATCCAGTGGCTTGCGTGAACAGATCAAACGAGCGATCGGTATCGACCTAATGGAAGAAGACGAACAGCAACCATGAGTCAAGCACAAA
>ENA-ORDC01001288-ORDC01001288.1-marine-metagenome-genome-assembly--contig:-NODE-1288-length-19291-cov-6.497190_pt1 | contig 19291 bp, 22 predicted proteins | sample MGYA00237783_ERZ508515 | MGnify/ENA primary metagenome ERZ508515 (study PRJEB26186, sample SAMN06268792) | marine metagenome | isolation source: Eden Landing Ponds, San Francisco, CA, USA | place... | reverse complement strand
GACTGAAAGCCGAAACAGTAGCTGCTGCGATGGTGAGGGGGTTGACTGACTGGTGACCAACCGCAGAAGTACAGGGCTGTCTCGACGTGGAAGGTTCGATAGCCGACCCCACAGACATCTCCCTGGCGGACTGAAAGGGTGAGGGCTGGTGGCGGCGAACGGAGTGAGCGAAGTCGCCTGCGCGGGCCCTATTCGAGCGAGTGCTGTTCGGTGCGGGTGTCCGAGCGAGGATATCCCGCACAGCGACCGTAAGCGGCCCGAGGGCTTTCAACGCATCAGTACGACTGCGGTGCGGTCTCCGGATCGACTTTCTTCCAAATCGGTGTCGGTTGAAACCCAGGAGAAACGTACTCGGCGAAGTGAACGATTCTGTGATCCGATCAGGGGAGAGTCAGCCGCCGGCCTCGACTTCTTCGACGAGCGCCGGGGAATCGTTCCCCGGACTGTTCACCGCGGTCGAAACCGGATGGGCGTACATCCGGTCGGCGGGGTAGGGGTCGAGCAGGTCGGCCGCCGCGTCGGCGTCACCGCCGAGCCACGTCTCCTCCTCGTCGGGGTCGAGGACGACGGCCATCCGGTGGTGCAGGTCGGCGACGAGGTCGTTGGGTTCGGTCGTCAGGACGGTGAACGTCTCGACGGGGTCGGGGTCGTTCGACGGGGTGGCCCCGCCGCCGAAGTCGCCGAGACCAGTCTGGGTCTGTGGCGGTGTCCAGCGCTCCCAGAGCCCCGCCATCGCGAAACACTCGTCGTCGCCGACGCCGACGCGGTAGGGCTGTTTGCCCCCGTCGTGTGCGACCCACTCGTAGAAGCCGTCCGCGGGGACGAGACACCGGCGCGCCTCGTAGGCGTCGGCGAAACTCTTCTTCTCGCGGACTGTCTCGGCGCGTGCGTTGATGAACTCGAAATCGGAGCGGTCCTCGGCCCAGGACGGAACCAGCCCCCACTCGAAACGCTGGATCGTCTCGGGCTCGTCGTTCGTCACGACGGGCAAGGACTGGCCCGGTGCGGCGTTGTACGTGGGATCGAACGACTCCTCGAAGGTCGCGTCGAAACGTGTCTCGATCCGCTCGGGCGGCGTGAACAGCGTGTACCGACCACACATACGCACGCCTTGGGTCACCAGCCGGATAACTCCATCAGGTCGACCCCGTCGGCCACTCTCTGGGTACCGGACAGGTCGTTCTGGAACGACTGAATGCCCTCTGCGGTGGGTGTGTGACACGGTGGCTAACAGGCCAGTCAGTTCGTTCGCAACCCTTTTGACTGACCAGTCAATTAGTACAGTCGATGAGTGGCGAAACGACGGACGCGGCTTCTGCGGACACTAGCGAGGAGATAATGGAGGCGACCTACCGTGCGCTCTGTGAGCACGGCTACGCGTCGCTGACGATGCAGGATATCGCGGACGAATCGAACAAGAGCACCGCCGCGTTGCACTATCACTACGACACGAAGGAGGCGCTGTTGCTCGCCTTCCTCGACCACCTCTACGAGGCGTTCACGGAGAAGTACGGGACGACCGACGGGGAGAACGCCGTCGAGCGACTGGTGAACTTCGTCGACGACATCCTCTGTCGGGCGGATGCCGAGGAAGCCGAACAGTTCCAGACCGCACTGCTGGAGATCCGCGCACAGTCGCCCTACTCGGCGGACTACCGCGATCGACTGGCCGGGTTCGACGCGTTCGTCAACGACCGCGTCGAAGGCATCGTCGAAGACGGTGTCGAGGAGGGGACGATCCGCGCGGACGTCGACCCCGCGGACACGGCGGCGTTCGTCGCGACGCTGATCGACGGCGTCAACACCCGCCGGACGACCATCGGTGAGACCGGCGGTGGCACCCGCCGGACGTTCGTCGCGTACGTCCGCGACCACCTCGTCGCCCCCGACGCCGACGTCACTGTCGACAGGCCTGACGACGAACCGACCGACGACGAGGAGTCGAGTGAGAACCGACAGTCGGCCACCGACGAGGAGTCGACCACCGACGAGGCGGTATCAGACGGAGGTTCCGACGCGTGAGCGAGGGATCCGACGGCCCGCTCTCCCGCGTAGCCGGCGGCATCCGCCGGCGGGTCAACATGGTCTTCAAGGGTCGCGAGGAGTTCGACCTGACCGACGGTGGCATCGCCAAGCCCCTGTTCTATCTCTCCTTGCCGATCGTCATCACGAACCTCCTCCAGACCGCCTACAACCTGGTCGACACTATCTGGCTGGGCCAGTACAGCGAGGAAGCGCTGGCGTCGATCGGGATGGCGTTCCCGCTCGTCTTCTTTCTCATCTCGCTGGGACTTGGCATCTCCATCGCAGGGAGTATCCTCGTCGCACAGAACGTCGGCGCCGACGACGAGGAACAGGCGGAGTTCGCCGCCTCCCAGACGGTCACGTTCGCCATCGTCGCGTCTATCGTCCTGGGCGCGTTCGGCTACGTCGCCGTCGGCGACCTCCTGAATCTGATCGGCGGGCCCGCGAACGTCATCGAGGGGGCGACCGGCTACCTGCAGATCATCTCGCTGGGGATGATCTTCATGTTCGCCTTCTTCGTGTTCATGTCGCTGATGCGGGGCTACGGCGACACGATCACGCCGATGCTCGTGATGTTCGTGACGGTCGTGATCAACATGGCGCTGGACCCGTTTCTCATCTTCGGGTGGGGACCGTTCCCCGAGATGGGGATCAACGGGGCCGCCTACGCCACTATCTTCTCGCGGGCGATCGCGACGGTCATCGGGATGGCCATCCTGTTCCGGGGCAATCGCGGGGTGCAGATCCACCTCTCCGATATGTGGCCCGACCCGGGCTACCTGCGGAAGATCCTCCGTGTCGGCGTCCCCGCGTCGATCGAGAACACGGGTAATTCCATCGCGGTCGTCCTGATGTTGACCATCGTGGCGCCGTTCGGCGAGACTGTCATCGCCGCCTACACCGTCGGGATCCGCATGTTCTCGGTCATCTTCCTCCCCGCTATTGCGGTCGGTCGGGGCGTCGAGACGATGGCCGGCCAGAACATCGGTGCCCGTGAGCAAGACCGTGCGGGCCGCGCCACCAACTTCGCCGCGAAAGCGCTGTTCGGCGTCCTCGCCACCGTCGGCGTCCTCACCTGGCTCGGCGCCGGCAACATCGTCGCGATCTTCTCGAACGACGAGCAGGTCATCGAGATCGGCCGCCAGTTCCTGCTCTACGTCGCACCGACGTTCGGCTTCACCGGCATCTTCCACTCCTACAAGGGCGGATTCCGTGGCGCCGGCAAGACGCTGACCGCCGCCGCGATCTCCATCTCGATGCTCGGACTCGTTCGCCTGCCTGTCGCCTGGTTCGGTTCCATCGAGATGGGGTATCAGGGCATCTGGCTCGCCTTCGCCGTCTCGAACATCGCCGGCGCCGTCATCGCCTTTAGCTGGTTCAAGCTCGGCACCTGGCGCGACGTCTCGCTCACCGACGGTCCGGGCCCCGGCCCCGCCGTCGACGCCGACATCGACCCCGAGCCCGAGCCGACGACCGACGACTGACTCCCGGTGGCAACCGCACGATTCCCGCCACTCGTACTGTCGTGACGGCCGACCCAACCGGTTGTGACAGCGTTCCGACATTGTTTTTACGTCCGGTGGGTCAACCGGCGACCATCGCGACATGACGGGACCTGACAATACGGGGGGCGACCAGCCTGGGCCACGGAATCCGCCGAGACCGGAGGAGACCAGGACTGGTGGCGATGCCGATCCACCCCGGCGACCGCCTCGACGAACTCGGCCGAACGAGTGACCAGTCCACTATCGAGGAGATCGTCCGGGACCTCACGTGGGTCGCCAACCAGGACCTGCCGGCGCTCCCACTGGTCCAGCGATACTGTCAGCAGTGGCTCACGACCGACGAATGGACGACCCCGTCCGACCTCGACTCGGACCCCGACGCACAGGTTCATTCGGCGCCACCCTGGCTGGTGCGGACCGGGAAGATCCGATACCGGGGGTAAACTCGGCAGTGACCGCCGACGAGAGCCAACAGGGCCCCCACGAGAACTTAAAAGGGATCGTGCCCTACGAAGCAACGAGACGACCGCATGACGGCGCGTGACCCCTCCTTCGCCATCCCCGGCCACCCGAAGCGGACCTATCCGCGAGGCCGCGGGCTGGAATACGAAGGGGAGACGTTCTTCGTCCTCACACCCCACGCCGAGCGGTCGGACCCCGTTCTGGACGAACTCGTGACGGCCGTTCTCGACGCGGGCCCCTACCGGTCGGGTGACTTCATGGAGCTCCCGATGGCGTTGTACCTGGTACGTGACGAGGAGACGACCGACGTCTTCCGGGTCGCCATTCGCGGGGGGACCGTCCGCCTGCACGTCCTCCCCGAGACGGAATCTGAGGGATTGCGCCGTTTCTACGACCGCCTCGTGGAGCGCTCGGACTGTGAGTGGCGCGTCGAGTGTCGGACCGACTTCGAGTGACCGGTACGTCCGACGAAACAGGGAGATAGCGAAGTCACGTCAGTTCTCGGCCGTGTCACGCTGGGGGACGACGGCACCGAGGCCGTCGACGTGTTCGGCGACGCGGACAGCGGCGAGTACGACGAACGCGAGATTTCCCCAGAGCCCCGGCTGGAGTGCGGGAAAGACCGGCTGGAGGGCGTCGAAGCCGTAGACGACCTCCGGAAGAACGTCGACGATGAACTTGAGTCCGTAGGCGTGTAGCGCCACACAGAGCAGCGCCGCGATCGGGACCGACGGGTAGCCGTCCCGTTCGAGTTCGCCAGCGAGCAATATCAGGAAGGCGGGCAAAAGTGCGGTCAGGTAGTAGGTGTAGGTCGTCGGCGTCAGGAGCGGGAACGCGGCGACGCCGAGCGCGAAGACGTGTTTGCGAGCGCGTGGTGCGGCGAGTATCGCGAGCGCGACGATCCCCAGACAGGCGGCGATCCTGACCGCGAGTGCGCCGGGCACCCACGACAGCGGCTTGTAATACGGCGGCAGCCACAGCCCCGGCGGGCGCGCACTCGACCCTTTCTCGATGCCCCACGTGAGGACGTCGACGTAGGTCAGGTGTGTCTCGAAACCGAACGTGCGGATCGACACCCAGAGCGCGACGATCCCCGTCACTATGGCGGCACCCAGCCGTCGTGGACTCCGCAGCAGGTGCGCGCCGACCGGCGCGTAGGCGGGTTTGACGACACCGACCAGTCCGGTGAGGACGCCGCTCGCGCGTCCGCGCCAGCCCGACGTTCGGTCGGTCAGCATCGCGGCACCGGCGAGACAGAGCAGCCCCGTCTGGAAGGCGGCGGTCTGGCCGAGTTTGACACCGAGTACGAGCGGATGGAAGCCGGCCATGAGCCACAGCAGTCCCGCGCGCTCGTACCACCGGAGGTCGTAGCCCAGCGCGCTGACGAGGGCCTGTAGCCCGACCCACAGCAGCGCCACGGAGGCGAGTACCCAGACTATCGCGGCCGTCCGGAACGGGAGGTGGGCGGCGACCGGCCAGAACAGAAAGAGCACGACCGGCGGGTAGAGATACGAACCGTGGAACCCACCGTCCTCGGTCCGCTGGTATATCGCTTCGCCGTCGAGCCAGCGACCGACCGCAGCGTCGTAGGCGCCGAAGTCTCGGAAGACGAACTCCGAGGCGATCCCGGCCGAGCGCAACCAGTAGTCGACGAACGGGTAGACCAGCAACACTCCCAGTGTGAGTCCCACGACGTTCGCGAACAGTGGTCTGCGCTCCCGCGCGTCCAGCAACCACCGGACCGACCTCATACCTGTGTGCTGATTACCGCTCGGTAAGTGTCTTGCGACCGAACGGTAGAGACCGTCTGCAGGGTCGGGGACCGGAGCCGACGCGTGGGACGAAAGACAACGTTTTACTGGCGGTGACCGGATGTTCGGGTGAAGACAGTGTCCTCACAGATCGGAACCTGGTCGGGGTCGCGGCCGCCGCGGGGTGGGCGTCGATGAGCGGGGCACGGCTCCTCGTGCCGGTCTCGGACTCGGCGACGCTCCGGAACACGGTCGCCTACGCGGTTCGGACCGCACTCGAGGGCGACGCCGGAGCCGAAACAGACGGCGAATCGGCCGCTCAGACCCAAACCGTGCCGTCCGAACGGACGGTTCACTTCGTCTACCCGATCTCACAGCGAACCACGGCGGGCAACGACACGGGCGAGCTCAGAGCGTCCCGCGAGTTACTGGAGCGTGTCGAAGTCTGGGCCGACGAGGACCTCGGCGACGACGCCGACGCGGTGACCGTCGAGACACACCTCGTCGGCGAGAACGAGTACCTGTTCAGCCCGCGCGACTACGCGGAGGTACTGGTCCGGCACGCCCGGGAACACGACCTCGACGCGGCGGTGTTCGACCCGGGATACAACCCGATCGGGACGACGCCACTACTCCCGACGCTGACCGCAGCAGTACGCCGGAACGGACTGGCGGTCGAAGAGGCCCCGGTCACTCGCGAACGCCGCAGTACGAGGCTGGTCGGTCGCGCCACGGCGGGCCAGTTCCTGGCGGTGTTCGGCCTCTCGTATGCGTTCTATCTCCTCCTCGCCGGGACGGTCACCGACACGTTCGAACTCGCGACGGGTGCGGTCAGCGCCGCTATCGTCGCCGTCTCGCTGTGGCGCGTGTCGCTGACCGGCCCGATCAGTCCCGGCAGGGCGCTCCGACAGAGTCTGCGACTGTGTCTGTACGTTCCGTACCTCCTCTTCGAGATCATCAAGTCGAATTTCGAGATCGCGTACATCGTCCTCCATCCGCGTCTGCCCATCGACCCCGAGATGGTCGAGTTCGACGCGGCCGTCTGGACGCCCATCTCGGTCGCGACCCTGGCCAACAGCATCACGCTCACGCCAGGGACGCTGACCGTCGACGTGACGCGCAGACACTTCACGATCCACTCGCTGACGAGCGGGTCGAAGGAGTCGCTACTCGACGGCGGGCTCGAACGGGCTGTCCGGTTCGTCTTCTACGGGCGGGCGGCGGCGCGGGCGCCGAGCCCACGCGAGCGCGGCGACGACGGCACCGGCGACCGGGGTGAGGAGTCGTGAGTTTCGTGACCCAGGTGTTGCTCGGCGCCGCCGCGGCGTTCGTGGCTGTCTCGCTCGTCGCTCTCTACCGGGCCGTTCGCGGACCGACGATGCCCGACCGCGTCGTCGCGGTCAACGTGGTCGGCTCGAACACGGTCGTCGTCATCGCGTTGCTCGCGGCGGCGCTCGGCGAGGCCGTGGCGCTCGACATCGCGCTGGTATACGCGCTGTTGAACTTCCTGTTGAGCGTCGCCATCTCCAAGTTCACGGTCGAACGGGGTGGTGTCCTGTGACGCCGCTCGAACTCGCGGTGCTGGTCCTTGCGGTCGGGGGCGTGTTTTTCGCCGTCGTCGCCGCGGTCGGACTGGTCCGACTGCCCGACATCTACACCCGAACGCACGCCGCTTCGAAGAGCGAGACCCTGGGGACCGTGCTCGCGCTGGCCGCCGTCACGCTCGTATTCGACTCGTGGCTCACGACGGTCAAGGCGGCGCTGCTCGTCGCGTTCATGTTCCTGACGAACCCGACCGCGGCCCACGCTATCGCCCGGGCGGCCGACGACCAGGGGATCCGACCCTGGACGAAGGAGGGAGACGAATGACACCGGTCGAAATCGCGTTGCTGGTGTTCGTCGTCGCCTGCGCGGTCGCGGCCGCCGCGCTCCGGGATGTCCTCGCGTCGATCATCGCCTTCGGCGCGTTCAGCCTCGGTATCGCCGCGGTCTGGGTTCTCCTGCGCGCACCCGACGTCGGCCTCACCGAGGCTGCCGTCGGCGCTGGCGTCATGACGGTACTCTTCCTGCTCACGATCGCCAAGACCGTCCGGCCAGCCGACGAGGCGCTGTTCGAGTCGGTCGATCCCTGGGCGCTCGTGACCGCCGTCGCCCTGGTCGCCGTCCTCGCGACGACACTGGGTGCCCTCCCGGCGGTCGGGGCCGCCGACGAGCCCGTGACTGGCGGCGACGTGACCACCTACTACCTCGAGAACTCCTACGAGGATACCGAGGTCGAGAACGCGGTGACGGCGGTACTGGCCGCCTACCGCGGGTTCGATACGATGGGGGAGGCCGTCGTCGTCTACGCGGCGGGCGTGTCTCTTCTCACCGTGTTCGGCCGGGAGGTGTTCGGATGAGCAGTCCGGACGACGGCTCCGCGTCGGGAGACGCTTTCGAGACAGCGGACCAGCAACCGGCACCCTACGTCGAGAGCCCGATAATCATGACGACTGTCCGGGTGGTGACGCCGTTCGTGTTCACCTTCGGCCTGTTCGTGATGTTCCACGGCGCGAACTCGCCCGGCGGTGGCTTCCAGGGCGGAGTCATCGTCGGTACGGTCGTTCTCCTGCTCGGTCTCGCCTTCGGTATCGAGACCACTCGCGAGTGGCTCGGTCCCCACCCCCCCGTCGTTGTCGTCGGCCTCGGCGTGCTCGTGTTCGTGGGTATCGGCACCGGGTCGGTCCTGCTCGGTGGTGGGTTCCTGGAGTACGAAGCCTACGGGATCAATCACGCCAGCAAATACGGGATCGAACTCGTCGAACTGGCGATCGGCGCGGTGGTCGCGGGGATCGTCACCGGCATGTTCTTCGCCATCTCCGCCGGCGGCGCGCCCGGAGGTGAGCCCGAATGAGTACGCTCGTCCCCGGAGTGCCGGTAGCAGTCGTCGACCTGGTCGCCTCACGGGCGTACTACCTCGTGACCTTCCTCCTGCTGGGTGTCGGCACGTACACGATGATAGGAAGCGACAACTATGTCAAGAAGGTGATCGGACTGAACCTGTTCCAGGTCGGCGTGTTCCTCTTTTTCATCGCGGCGGCGTACGTCGACGGGGCGAACCCGCCACTCCTGAGCGAACCCGGCCCGTACGTCAGCCCGCTCCCACACGTCCTGATCCTGACGGCCATCGTCGTCGGGGTGAGTCTCACCGCCGTCTCGCTCGGACTCGTGGTTCGTATCTACAACGAGTACGGGACGCTCGAAGACGACGTCGTCCGGGAGGTTCGTGCCGATGAGTGACCGCTCCGGAGGTGCGTGGCGATGAACGAACTCCCCGCGTTGCTGGTGGCGCTCCCGATCGTCGGGTCGGTCCTGGCGTTTCTGGCGGGACTGGTCCGCTCGAAGTCCGGCTGGGCCATCGCGGTTGCAACCCTCGCCGTCCAGCTCCCGGGCGCCGCGATACTGGCCGAGCGGGCGTTTACCGACGGTCCGGTCAGCTACGTCGTCGGCGGTTTCACCGCCCCCTACGGGATCGAACTCGTCGTCGACGGGCTCTCGGCGACGATGGTCGTCCTCGTGTCGGTCGTCTCGCTCGGCATTCTCGCGTACGCGCGGGTCGCGGGCCCGCGCTCGAACCCGTTTTACGCGACGTACCTGCTGTTGGTCACCGGGCTCACCGGCGTCAGCGTCACGGGGGACGTGTTCAACATGTACGTCTTCCTCGAGATACTGGGACTCGCGGCCTACGCCCTCGTCGCCAGTGGTGAACGGGGCGAGTCGGCGGTCGCCGGGCTGAAGTATCTGATCGTGGGGACGGTCGGCGCGTCGCTGTTCTTGCTCGGTGTCGGCTACGCGTTCGTCGCCACCGGGACGCTCAACATGGCCGATATGTCGGCCGAACTCGCGGCGGTCGGCTACACGTCGCCGCTCGTCCAGACGGCGTTCGGACTGCTCGTCGTCGGACTGTTCGTCAAGGTGGCCGTCTTCCCGCTTCACACCTGGCAGCCGACGGCCTACGCCGGAGCGCCCGACACCGTGAGCGGACTGGTGGCCGCGCTCGTCTCGACGGTGGCGGCCTACGCGCTCGTCCGCATCGTCTACACCGTGTTCACGGTGGAGTTTCTGGTGGCCAACCCGCTGGCCCGGCAGTTGCTGGTGGCGGCCGCCGTCGTGAGCATCGTCGTCGGGAGCGCACTGGCGGTGGCACAGACCGACCTCAAGCGGATGCTCGCGTACTCGTCGGTGTCGCAGTTCGGGCTGGTGGTCGGGGCTGTCGCCGTCACGACCGAGACGGCACTGACCGGGGCAGCGATCCACCTGGTCGGCCACGCGGTGATGAAAGGCGGGCTCTTCCTGGCGGTCGGCCTGGTCGCGGCCAGTACCGGAACCAGGCTGATCGCGGGGTACGACGGGCTGGCCCACCGACTGCCCGGCACTGCCCGTGCCGTCGCCGTACTCGCGCTGGCGATGGTGGGCGTTCCGCCGGCCGTCGGGTTCGTCGGCAAGTGGTACGTCGCGCTGGGTGCTGTCGAGGCACAGTCCTGGCCGCTCGCGATCGTCATCTTCGCGAGCACGCTCCTGACGCTCGCGTACTTCGCGCGACTCGTCGAGCGGATGTACTTCCGTGAACCGCCCGACTGGACCGCCGACACCGTCGAGGCCGCCGACGCCGAGGCGGAGGCCGGCGACCCCGTCGACGTCGTGACCGACGGGGCGAAACCGCAAGGGGTGTCCCTGGGGATGCGAGCGACGGTCGTCACGGCGGCGGTCCTGGCGGTCCTGCTGGGTCTCGGCGCCTTCGAGTACGGACAGCTCATCGAACCGACGGTCGAACGACTCCTCTCATGACGGAAATCGCCTCTCTCAGACCACTCGCAGCGGTGCTCGCCTCGGCGCTCGTGATCGTCCCGATACTCGCCTCACGGGGGCGACCCAACCTCCGGGAGTCCTGGACGTTCCTGGCGGCGGTCACGAAACTGGGTATCGTCGCGAGCATGGTCCCCGGCGTCCTCGCCGGTGACGTCTACGTGACCGACTTCGGGACGTTCGTCCCGGGTGTCCGGTTCGCGCTGCGAGCCGACCCGCTCGGGGTGCTGTTCGCCCTGCTGGCGAGTCTCCTGTGGCTCGTGACGAGTTTCTACAGCGTCGGCTACATGCGCGGGCTCGACGAACACGCCCAGACACGCTACTTCGCGGCCTTCGCCGGAAGTCTCGCCTCCGCGATAGGGATCGCGTTCGCCGCGAACCTCGTCGTCATCTTCGTCTTCTACGAACTGTTGACCGTGGCGACGTACCCGCTGGTCACACACGACGAGACCGACGAGGCCCGCGCCGCGGGTCGGAAGTACCTGGCGTACACTTTCGGCGGCGGCGTGGCCGTCCTCGCGGGCACAGTTTTGGTGTTTTGGCTGACGGGGAGTGGCACGACAGCGTTCGCCGCCGGTGGTATCGATGGGCTCTCGGGTGCCGACCCGGTGCTCGCACGCGCGGCGTTCGGACTGCTGGCGGCTGGCTTCGGCGTCAAGGCGGCACTGATGCCGCTACACTCCTGGCTCCCGGACGCGATGGTCGCGCCGACCCCGGTTTCGGGCCTGTTGCACGCCGTCGCCGTCGTCAAATCGGGCGTCTTCGGCATCGCACGGGTCGTCCTCGACGTCTTCGGGCCCGACCTCGTCGCCGAACTGGGGGTCGGGACCGCGCTGGCGGCCGTCGCAGCCTTCACGCTCGTCGCTGCCAGCGTCATCGCGCTCAGGCAGGACAACCTCAAGCGTCGCCTGGCCTACTCGACGGTGAGTCAGCTGTCGTATATCGTCCTCGGGCTGGCGGTACTCCACCCGACCGCGCTGCTGGGTGGACTGTTGCACATCCCCGCACACGCGTTCATGAAGCTCACGCTGTTTTTCTGTGCGGGGGCGATACACGTCGAGACACACACCGACGACATCTCCGAGATGGCCGGTATCGGCAAGCGCATGCCCCTGACGATGGGAGCGTTCACCGTCGCAGCCGCCGGGATGGCTGGGATCCCGCTCGTCGCCGGCTTCGTGAGCAAACTGTTCCTCCTCGTCGGGACGGTGACTGCCGGTGACGTCGTGTTCACCGCCGCCCTGCTCGTCTCGGGCGTGCTCAACATCGCGTACTTCTGGCCGATCGTCTACACGGCCTTCTTCGAGTCCCAGGGCGAGTCCGACGACAAGCCGCTGCTGGAAGGGCCGTTCGGCGGTCGCTTCGCCGCGCTGAGCAGCCCCGACAAGTCCGGTAAAGCAGTCACGGACGGTGGCGAACGCGGGGGCGACCGGGGTGACGACCACGCTACTCACGCGGAGGACAGCCACGAAAACCACGACGACCACGGAGAGAGTGACCACGACGACCACGACCATCACGGCCACGGCGGCCCCTGGGAGCGCCGAGCGCCCACCGGCGCCGAGTCGACGTGGTTCATGCTCGGGCCCATCTGCTTCGCGGCGCTGGGGTCGATCGCGCTTGGGGTCGTCCCCGACGCGGCGGTGTTCCTCGATGTCGTCCGTCTCGTCGTCGAGAACGTGACGGGGGTGGTCGTCTGATGGTCGACCCCGTCGTGCCGCCGTTCGCGGTCGTCCTGCTGGCGGCGCTGCTCGTCCCCGTCCTCTCACGGCGGGTCGGCCACGCCGTCGGCGCGGTCGCCGCGGGCGCGGTCGTCCCGTACGTCTGGCTGGTCGAGCAGGGCGCCCACCTCCCCGCCAAGCTGTTCGGTTTCGACGCGGTGCTGTTCAACGTCGACGGCTTCTCGCAGTTGATGGGGCTGATCTTCGGGTTCATCGGCGCTGCGGGCGTCCTCTACTCCTACGCCAGCGGCGCGGAGAACCGCCAGACCGCCTTCGCGCTGGGCTACGTCGGGACGAGTCTCGGTGCCGTCTTCGCCGGCGACTGGCTGACGCTGATCTTCTTCTGGGAGCTGATGGCGGTCACCAGCACGCTGCTGGTCTGGCACTACGGCGGCCGCGCCGTCCGGGCGGGCTTCCGGTACGCGCTGGCCCACGGCATCGGCGGGACGCTCTTCATGGGCGCGATCGCCTGGCACTACGCCGAGGTCGGGACCTTCCTGTTCGGTAGCGTCCCCGGCGGCCCGGCGGCGGCCGGCCTCGCCGGCGGCGTCGCGCCCGTGCTCGCGGCCGTCGGCATCGGGGTCAACGTCGGCTTCATCGGCCTGCACGCGTGGCTGCCCGACACCTACCCGCGGCCCCACATCGCCGCGAGCGTGTTCCTCTGCGTGTTCACCACGAAGACCGGCGTCTACGGCATGTATCGCGTGTTCCCCCAGGACGGCAGCGTCGCGGTCGCGTACATGGGCGGGGCGATGGCCGTCTTCGGCGCGACGATGGCGCTGTTCCAGAACGACATGCGCCGACTCCTCTCGTATCACATCCAGTCGCAGGTCGGCTACATGGTCGCCGGCGTCGGCATCGGGACCACGCTCGCCCAGGCCGGCGCGTTCGCCCACGTGTTCAACCACATCCTCTACAAGGGGCTACTGTTCATGACCGCCGGCGTCGTCGTCTACCGCACCGGCGAGGAGAGCCTGAAGAAACTCGGCGGGCTCGCCCGCGAGATGCCCGTCACCGCCGGCGCGTTCACGGTCGCGGCGCTGTCGATCGCGGGCTTCCCCGGGTTCAACGGCTTCGTCAGCAAGGGGATCGTCATCTCGGCGAGCCACTACGACTTCCCGAAAGGGCCGCTCGTCGTCGGCGACTTCTATACGCTCGAGATCCTGTTGCTGGTCGGGGGCATCGGCACGTTCATGTCGTTCATCAAGTTCGGCTACTACGCGTTCTTCCACGGCTCCTACGACGGCAGCGTGAAAGACGCCAACCTCGGCCAGAGCGTCGCGATGGTCGCCGTCGCCGCGCTCTGTGTGTTCTACGGCGTCTTCGACAGCGCGCTGTTCAGCCTCCTGCCGTTCGACGTGACCACCGAGGCCGTCGTCTCCCACGAGTACGTCACCTACACCGTCCCGCACGTCGTCGAGGGGCTCGCGCTGGCGGTCCTGGGGCTGGTCGGATTCGCGCTCGTCAAAAAGCCGCTGTCGAAGCTCGGTCGCGTGCCGGACGTCGACGACGCGCACAACCCAGTGACGTTCTACGGGGTGCGCTCGCTGGTCGTGGGCGTGACCGAACTGTACGCGGCGGTCGACCGCGCGGTCGTCCGGGCGGCTGACGCCTCGGTCCGCACCGTCAGCGACCCCGAGCGACTCGGGCGGGTACCGGGATACGCGGCCGTCGACGAACGGACCGACGTGCGGACCAGTCTCCTGCTGGTCGCCGTCGCCGTGGTCGTCGCGTTCGCGTTCACCCTCTGACCGGTCGCGACCGCCCGATAGACCTTTCTCGACGTACCTGGCCCGCTCTCACAAGCGAGGGCTGAAACCGAAGACGGTGGCAGAATCATCCGTGAGAATCCGAAGCGAGCGCTTGAATTTGCGATTTTGATAATACGGTAGTGAGTCTTATGTGTCGGCGCAGGCTTTCTCGAAGTAACCACGCACGGGGTCGGCGACGGCTCACGCCTCGGGACCGCCGGCCCGTGCGTGCATCCAAACCATGCAGATCAAACAACTCATTCACGACGACGACGCAGTGTCGCCGGTCATCGGTGTCATCCTGATGGTCGCGATCACGGTCATCCTGGCCGCGGTCATCGCGACGTTCGTCCTCGGCCTGGGCGACCAGGTCAGCAGTACCGCGCCGCAGGCCAGTTTCAGTTTCGACTGGAACGGTGGATCTGGTGGTGCTGACACGCTAAACATCACTCATGACGGCGGCGACTCGATCGAGGCGGACAATCTGTACGCCCGCGGTCAGTACGGGTCAAACAGTCCCAGTGGGCCTGGATCTGTTTCCGAGGCGTTTGTTGACCTCTCTGGGGTCAGCGGTGGTGATACGGTGAGTGCTGGTATAACGGTCAAACTTCCCGACATCGGGTCTGACGGTAACGTCCGCGTCATCTGGGAGGACGCCAGCGCCGAAAACTCCGCGACGCTGAGCGACTGGGAAGGCCCAGAGGCCTGAAGCCCGTTCGCTCCGAGCGGCGGTAGCTTTTCCTTCTCTCGCGCCTTCGGAAACGATAATTGAGATCAGAATCAGAGATGAGAAAACACCTTCCTTGGGTTGCTGGCGGAACAGATCCCCGCCGCGAGACGCTCCGAAACGCTGATACCAGATGACCCGTCAATGACACACAATCGGTCCGCGGTCGACAGGCCGGTCGGTCACACAACGAGGTCGAGACAGCATGAGTAATCAGTCGAGCCGGTTGGGTGCGCGACAGGGTGGAGAGCTGTCCAAAGGGGAGATATTCGACGTGTTGCAGAACCAGCGGCGCCGCTACGTGCTGGAGTATCTCAACCGCTTCGAGGAGCCGGTGAGCCTGAGCGACCTCGCCACGCAGGTCGCCGCCTGGGAGTACGGCATCTGTATCGAGGAAGTCACCACCGACCAGAAAAAGCGCGTCTACACCACGCTCCAGCAGACCCACATCGAGCGCATGGAGGAGGCGGGGATCATCGACTACGACCCCGAGGAGAAGCTGATCGCGCGGACCCCTCACACCGAGGACCTGACCGTCTATCTGGAGATCGTCCCCGGCTCGGAGTTCCCCTGGCGGGAGTTCTACCTCTCGCTGGCCTCGGTCAGCTCCGCGGTCGTCGTCGCGCTGTGGGCGAACCTGTACCCGCTCACGCTGCTGACGCCCCTGGAGTGGGCGACCGTCATCGCCGCTGCCTTCACCGTCTCGGCGGCCTACCACACCTACTCCGGCGCGGACATGGAACTGGGCGAAGACGAGTTCTCGCCCGACGAGTTCGACCGCTGAGTCGCCGGCCCGCCATGGGTCGCCGCCGTTGCTCTGTGCTCGCCGTAGCTAGTCACGCTTTTACTCCCGGATGATCATCGTCCGTCATGAACCGACTGAAGCAGTCGCTGCTCGACGCGCCGATCGTCGAAAAAGAGGGGTACCACTACTTCGTCCACCCGATCAGCGACGGCATCCCGATGCTCAAGCCCGAACTGCTCCGGGAGATCGTCATCAAGATCATCCGCAAGGCCGAACTGGAGAACGTCGACAAGATCGTCACGCCCGCGGCGATGGGCATCCACATCTCGACGGCCGTCTCGCTGATGACCGACATCCCCATCGTCGTCGTCCGTAAACGGCAGTACGGACTCGACGGCGAGGTCGCGCTGTCGCAGGTGACCGGCTACTCCGAGTCGGAGATGTACGTCAACGACGTCTACGAGGGCGACCGCGTGCTCCTGCTGGACGACGTGCTCTCGACCGGCGGCACGCTCCGGGGCATCACCGGCGCGCTCGACGACATCGGCGCCGACATCGTCGACGTCGTCGCCGTCATCAAGAAGGTCGGCGGCGAGAACAAGATCGACGACACCGACTACGACGTCAAGACGCTCATCAACATCGAAGTCGTCGACGGCGAGGTCGTCGTCGTCGACGACCAGGGCGACGACTGACGCCCGCTTGCGGTCGGGGCGCGGCCGCCGACCCTCGTGGTATCGCGACCCTCGGAAGGGTTATCCCTCCACTGGGTGTACGTCTGTTCGTAATGGCAGAAGGTAACGTTGATTTCTTCAACGACACTGGCGGTTACGGTTTCATTTCGACTGAGGACGCGGACGAGGACGTTTTCTTCCACATGGAGGACGTCGGCGGCCCGGACCTCGAAGAAGGAACGGACATCGAGTTCGACATCGAACAGGCCCCCAAAGGCCCGCGCGCGACGAACGTCGTCCGCGCGTAAGCAGGTCGCCGACGGCGACACTGACGACTTTTCGTTTTTCCACGTCGATAGTGACCCCCCTCGACCCGCGGTTCGGATACCCGCGGTCCGGATACCTACGCGCCCGTCACCCTGGCTACAGCCTCGCGGCGGCGGTGTCGAGACGTGACGAGTGAGTTCCCCGAGCGACGCGAATGCAGTCGTCCGCTCCGCTCTGGGCGTGATTGTTCGGGTTCGAGTCTATTCGGCCGATACTCGCGACGCTACAGGTGCTCGGCGACGAAATACATCGCGGAAAACGTGTCAGAAGTATAGCGGGAGGTAGATTTGAACTACCGATCTGCGGGTTATGAGCCCGCCGGAATCTCCTGGCTATCCCATCCCGCTACCAGTTTGTACCGGCGTCCACCAATTAAGGATTGTGATCCGAGCGCCGTCCGTGAATTAGTCCCGCGGAGCGGCGGAGTGTTGCCCGTCGCTCGCGACCGGTCACTCGTGGACCTGCCAGGTGAACAGGCTCTCGAAGACGTAGTTGACGACCATCCCGACGGCGACGCCGCTGCCCTTGGCGACGAGCAGCCACAGGTCCAGTCCTGACAGCAGCGACTCCAGGCCGACGACGCCCGCGGCGGCGGCCAGCACGGACACGTCGCCGAGCGTCAGGTCGACGCCCAGCGGATGGTAGACCGTCCACCAGATGGCGAACTGCGTCGTCACCCCGCCGACGCGGACGAGGTGCGACCGCTTGAGTCGCGCGAACAGCGACTCCTGACCGCTGGCGTGGTCGGCGAACGTCCAGTTCTCGTTGACGAGGAACATCACGAGGATGGCCGTCTCGACGCCGGCCAGCCAGGCGAGATTCGCCGAGACCCCGACAACGTCCGAGAGAACGACTAGCACGGCGGTGTCACAGACGACCCCGACGACGCCCACGGAGGCGAACTTGCCGAACCGGGTGCCGGAGGCCAACGAGGAGAGTCGCGACTCGGCGGTGCCGTCGCCGTCACTCATGCCTGTCGACCAGCGCAGTCGGTTCCTCACGGGTCGCGGCGATCGCGTTGTGCACCCGGCTGTCCCGGATCTGCTTGGCGCGATGGCGCGAAGCGAGCAGCGCACTGGCGAGCTGGACGGACGTTCGGACGGGCGAGACGGTCGAGCCGGGCTGGTCCTCCCAGGTGATCGGTACCTCGACGATGTCGAGTTCGAGCGCGCCGGCCATCGCGATCAGCTCGACGTCCCAGGCGAAGCCGGCCTCGTAGAGGTGTTCGCGCACGGCCGCCCACGCCTCGGCGGTGAGCGCCTTCGCGCCACACTGGTAGTCGTAGAGGTCGGCGGCCAGCAGCCGACGCGCCAGCCACGCGAACCCGTCGCCCAGGAATCGGCGAGCCGGCCGCCACGTCGGCGCCGCCCTCGGTTACCGCCGCGATCACGTCTGCCAGTTCGCCCGGGGCGGTGGAGCCGTCGGCGTCGGCGAAGGCGACGACGTCCGTCGAGAGCGCCTCGAACCCGGCGGTGATGGCGGCGCCCTTGCCGCGGCGATACGGCGAGACGTGGACGGTCGCGGGGAGGTCGGCCAGGGCGGCGACGAGCCGGTCGCCGGCGTCGTCGAGTTCGATCCGGATCGTCTCCGGGCCGAGTTCGTCGTCGAGCGCGCGGACGTACGCGGCCAGCCGGTCGACGTCGGGGCGGAAGGCGGGGACGACGATGCCCACGGACGCACTCATTGCCCGGTGTGACCACCGCGGCGAGTAAAAACGGTTCGGAACGACTGGCAGCGCCACACCCGGGCGAACGGCGTCCGGTCGCCGACCGAACGAGTCGACCGGTTCGGGGCGGTCCAGAAAAGTATTAGGGCCGCGCGGCGCTCTCGCAAGTGATGGAGTACGGGCTCGTCGTCTGGTGGCTGATCGCCTATCTGGCGCTGCTTGCGGTCGGGATGCCCCTGGCCGGGGCGCTGTTCCCGCGGCTCGCCGACCGCGGCGCCGGCGTGGCGCTGCCGGTCGCGCTCGCGGTGCTGTGGGTGGTCGCCTACCTCGTCGGCCACCTCTCGCTGGCCGCTGGTTTCTACCTGGGGCTGGCCGCCCTGGCCGTCGCCGTCGGCCTCGCCGCGTACCGCGGCGTCGAGTTCGACCGCCGCCGCTACGCCGAGGCCGCCGCTGTCTTCACCGTTGCCTTCCTGTTCATGGTCGCTATCCGCGCGGTCGACGCGGGCGTCCACCCGCTGCAGGGCGAGAAGTTCCTCGATTTCGGGCTGCTGCGGTCGCTGCTGCGCGCCGAGGCGCTCCCGCCCGAGGACATGTGGTTCGCCGGCCAGCCGGTCGAGTACTACTACGGCGGCCACCTGATAGCGGCCCTGCTGACGAAGATCACGGGTACGGAGGCCCAGTACGCATACAACCTCGCGCTGGCCGGCTTCTTCGGGATGCTCGTCTCGGCGGCCTACGGGCTGGCGGGCTCTATCGCCGCCAGTCGCGGCCTCTCGCGGGTGCGGGCCGGCGTGTTCGGTGCCTTCTTCGTCGGCTTCGCCTCGAATCTCTCGACGCCCGGCCGTTTCCTGCTGTGGCTGTTTCCCGAGGGCCTCACGTCGTTTTTCGCTGGGTTGGTCGGGATCGAGGTCACCCGTCTCGCCGCGGACGGACCGGGTGGGTTCAACTACTGGACGGCCAGCCGCATCATCGACGGGACGATAAACGAGTTCCCGCTGTTCGCGTGGCTCAACGGCGACTTGCACGCCCACATGATGAGTACGCCGTTCGTCCTGCTGTCGGCGGCGCTCCTCTTCAGCTACTATCGGACGC
>ENA-ORDC01001284-ORDC01001284.1-marine-metagenome-genome-assembly--contig:-NODE-1284-length-19330-cov-6.360983_pt1 | contig 19330 bp, 18 predicted proteins | sample MGYA00237783_ERZ508515 | MGnify/ENA primary metagenome ERZ508515 (study PRJEB26186, sample SAMN06268792) | marine metagenome | isolation source: Eden Landing Ponds, San Francisco, CA, USA | place... | reverse complement strand
TGCGTGCGGCGTACTTGCCGTTTGCCATAGTGACCGGGAATACCCCGTGAAGCTACTTAAGCGTCTTCTTTTTCCGATACCGTCGACCGAACGATCGCGACGGATGAGAACAGACCACACAATTCGATGAACAACGTTTGTCGAAAAAATTTCTATATAGGTACTGTTGAATTTTTCGTTTGATACTCCCAGGGCAACACTTAGGCACACCCTCGGGAAACGACGAAAGCAGTGACGGATAATGAGCAAGTCGTCAGGAATTAGTAGCATGATAGAGCGGTTACTGCCGGATCAAATCAGGAAGCGATACGTCCGGAAGTTTCTTCTCGTCGTCGTCGTGGTGACGGCACTCGTGTTGGTCGTCGGGGTCCTCGCACAGTCCTCGGTCGGGGCTCAGTTGACCGATATGCGGACCCAACAGTTAGAGACGTCGACACAACAGACCGCCGACTCGATGCAACAGTGGGACGAGCGACAGGCCGACACCGCGGAGATGATCGCCAACCACTACATGACCGCACAGTTCAACGCCGACGGGATCGAGAACACCATCGGCCGAGAAGCCATGAGCCGTGAGCTGGTGACGGCGATCCATTACGTCGACATCGAAAACGATACCATCATCAGATCGACGCTGCCGGATCTCCAGGGCGAACGCCTCGCGGTCCAGAACCTGTCGTGGGAGAAAGGGGGGATCGCTCCGGCGAACGTCGACGGTGACCAGGGCACTCGAACGTTCTATCGGGTCGACGGCGAGACACGACTCGCGTACGCGAGTCGGACGTCGGACATCGTCAACGGGATGATCGTCGTCTACGACGTCCACGACCGTGCGAGCACGCTCAAGGCGTCGATCGAGAACGGGTCCACGACCGTCGTCCACGAGGACGGAACGATCCTGTTCGACAAAAACAGGAACGTGACACTCACGCCGTACGGCGACGGCAACGAGACACCGGAGATGATTCGAGAAGCCGGAAACGGGAGCGTCGGCGTGACACAGCAGGGAGATCAGCTGGTGGGGTACGCGCCGGTCAACGGGACGAACTGGGTCGTCCTCGAACACGCGCCGACGTCGACAGCCTTCGCACTGCGGGACTCGATCACCACCCAGCTGATCATCGTGATCGGTTCGACGCTGCTCGGACTGGTCGCGCTCACCCTGTTCGTCCGTCAGGACATCATCCCGTCGATCAGGTCCGTCAGCGAGGGTGCGAACGAGATCGCGGCCGGGAACCTCGACGTCGAGATCACAGACGACGGGCGGATCGACGAGATCGGTCAGGTCCGGGACGCGTTCAGGGAGACGCGTTCGTACCTCGGTACCGTCGCGGAGAAGTCCGAGGCCCTGGCACGCGGGGACTTCGAGGACCCGGTGCTCGACGAGGAAGTCCCGGGTGATCTCGGCGAATCTCTCGACACGATGCGGGCGGACCTCCAGGAGTCGATCGAGGAGATCGAAGCTGCGAGGAAACAGGCACAGGTGTCCGAAGCAGAGGCCAAAGAGATGGCCGAGTCCCTCCAGGCACAGGCCACCGAGTTCAGCGCCATCATGGCCGAGGCGGCCGACGGCGATCTGACCCAGCGACTCGACGAGGAGGCGGAAAACGAGGCGATGGCCGACATCGCGATCGCGGCCAACGAGATGCTCGACGAACTCGAGGACGCGCTTTCCCAGGTTCGAACCTTCGCCACGGAGGTCGACGACTCCGCCGGTGAGATCGCCACGAGCGCACGCGAGGTCAAGCGGGTGAGCGAGGACGTGAGTGCCTCGGTCCAGGAGATCGCAAGCGGTTCGGACCGCCAGAACGAGAACGTCCAGGCCGCCTCCGACGAGTTGACCGACCTCTCGGCGACCATCGAGGAGGTGGCCTCTTCGGCCGACGAGGTCGCTGGGAAGTCCCAGCAGGCCGCGGAACTCGGCGAGACCGGGCGCGAGTACGGTTCGGACGCGATCAGGGAGATGAACGCGGTCGAGAGCCAGGCCGAGGCCACCATCGAGGAGGTCGAGAGCCTCGAGTCGGCGATGACCGAGATCGAGGAGATCGTCGAACTCATCGACGAGATCGCCGACCAGACCAACATGCTCGCGCTGAACGCCTCGATCGAGGCCGCCCGCGCGGGCGAAGCAGGTGAAGGGTTCGCCGTCGTCGCCGACGAGATCAAGAGCCTCGCCGCCGAGACCAGCGACGCGACGGGGGACATCGAACGGCGCATCGAGGATGTCCAGTCGGCGACCGACCACGTCGCCGACGACATGCACGACATGGGCGAGAGCGTCACCGACGGCATCGAAACGGTCGAGGACACCGTCCAGCTCCTGGAGGAACTCGTCGAACAGGTCGAGGAGGCCAACACCGGCATCCAGTCGATCAACGACGCGACCGACGACCAGGCAGCCTCGACCGAGGAAGTCGTCGCGATGATGGACGAGGTCGGCTCGATCAGCGAGGAGACCGCGAGCCAGGCCGAGAACGTCTCGGCGGCCGCCGAGGAGCAGACGGCCTCGATCACGGAAGTCACTGGCCGGATCCAGTCGTTGACGGAGCAGTCCACCGAACTCCGGGACGCGATCGATCGCTTCGAACTCGAAACCGACGGCGCGGTGACTGAGGAGACGGATGACGACGTCGGCTTCGAGTTCGGTTCTGATGCCGATCGCGAAGACACCGACGCGGCTGGCGAGGCCGGGGCGGCGAGTGAGGAAACCGACTGGGCGGACGCTGACGGGGAGAGCGAGTGGGCAAAAGCGGACGAGAACGGCGAGCGGACGGCGGACGAAGACGGCGGAATCGGGTCTGACCGCGAAGCGGGCTCGGCGGGCGAGGAAGGCGGAGTCGGGGACGGCGAATCCCCGAGCGACGGAATGGACGCGGACGCGCTCGCTGATAGCGGGACAGACGCCGAGACGCACCTCGAAGACGGAATCGACGACGAAGCAGCAGACGGATTCGACGACGAGACGCCGGCGAGTGACGAGCGCAGCGGCGAAGACGACGTCGAGCCACTAACCGATGACGGAGCCGCCGCGAGCGACGAGAGCGCGACGCCGGACGGCGGCGAGACGGACCGCTGACGCGTCGAAACGCGTCGGGTCCGCCAAGCGGATCGCCGTCGACTGGCCGTTGCCGAGGGAGAACGTTTCCGAAGGAGCGATCCGGTCAAGTCGATCACCACGTGAACAGCGGAAGGGAGTCACGGACTGTCGCGGGCCGCACCTTCAAATCGGGGGGCGACAAATGACGGGATATGCCCGACGAGCCCTCGTTCGCGATCGCCTCCCGGCCCAGTCGGACGTACGACCGCGCGGGCAGGCTGTCATACGAGGGCGGGACGACGTTTACGCTCGAACCGGCGGACGATTCGATCCCCGAACTGGACGTGGTCGTCGATCAGGTTCTCGACACCGGGCCGTATCGGCACGGCGATTTTCTGGAACTCCCGATGGTGGTATATCTGGTCAGCGACGAGGAAACGGGGGACGTCTTCCGGGTCTCGATCCGGGACGGGTGGGTCCGATTACACGTCCTGCCGGAGACGGAACCGGACGGACTGCGTCGGTTCTACGAGCACCTGGTCGAGCGCAGCGACTGCGAGTGGCACGTCGAACGCCGGGTCGAGGACGGGAGCGACTCGTCGTAGGCGGTGTGGGGCGGCACGTGTGATCACCCTGCGACGGAGTTCCGCCACGCCGTCGGGCGGTCCCTCAGACGCCGTCGACGGTCTCCCGGTAGTCGCTGATCGCCGTCCGGGCGTCCTGGATGATCGCGGCAGTTTCGTCATCGACGTCCGGTTGAATCTCGGCGAGCGCAGTCTGGATACGGGCCAATCGACCGTGGTCCGGCCCGCGGTCCGCCTCTGCGAGTCGATCGAGCTGGTCGGCGAGATCCGCGAGTCGGTCGCTGTCAGTGCTGTCTGCTGCTGTCCCAAGCGAGTCACCCGCCGCCGCGAGTTCCGTTCGAGTCATGATCCGGACTGACAGGGGAGCCCCGAAAGGTGTGACGCCAGTGGCAAGGGCGGGTCGGTATCTCCGACAGTGAACGACCCCGTTTCCGACGGGAGACCGAACCGGGTTCACTGACGTGAGCCGACCAGCGGAACCGTCTCACGAACGGTGAAATCGAACCGGTCGGTCGCCAGCAGGCCGGCACCGAACAGCCCCGCGACGGCGACCGCCAGCCAGTTGCCGAACCAGGCGTTGATCACCCCCCAGAGAATCACGAAACTCACCAGGTCGTCGAGCATGAACGCCGTGCGATCGAGTCGGTCGAGCAATCCAGCCCGCTGGAATCCAAAATCGAACGCGAGGACGGCGACGCTCGCGCTCAACACCCATCCGAGGTAGTTCGACAGCGGGACGCCGTAGAAGTGAATCGCCGTCGCACTCGCCCAGGCACCGTCACCCGCGAGCGGGGGCGCGTACGCCCAGAAGCCCAGCCCGACGGCCCCCGGATCCAGGACGAGGTCCATCGCGAGGACGGTCGCGATGACTGCCGGCAAGCGGACTCGCGTCAGTGTGGCTCGATCCCCGAGCAGGAGCAGACAGAGCAGGTACGCGTTCAGGACCAGGGGGAAGAAGAAGATGGGGAGCGCCGCGGGCACGGTATCCAGCAACATCGGCCCGAGGTCGATCACGTACTCGAAGTCTCCGTAGGGCAACCCCGTCAGCACGCCGAGGAACTCGATGCCGTAGGTGTAAAGCGTCAGCGCCACGATCGCGACGGCGGCCCGACGGTCGATCAGGGGCGCGACGCCGGCGATCAGCGGCAGGCGCATCACGGCCGTTCCGAACAGCACCAGGTAGGGGTTGAACTCGAGCGGCCCAGGTAGCCACCCCTCGGCGCTGGCGACGAGCATGACTGCCCCGATCGCCGGGAAGACCACCGCGATGGTGAAGCGATTCTCGGCGACGAGTCTGTCCAGTCGTGTCTCGAAGGCGTGACGGTTCCATTCAGCCACCGTACATCAACCTCCAGAGGTACCCCATCGTCAGCGCCATGCCGACGACCGTGTTGATCGCCGGGAACCACCAGTACGCGCGATCGACGTCGACACCCAAGACTGCAATGGCAACCTGCAAGAGCGGGTAGAGCGCCAGGACAGCACCCAGAAGTGGGTGGACCAGGGCAAAGGCACCGGCTGCGAGTGCCCAGACGATCCCGCAGTAGGCGTACGTGCGACGCTGGCCCAAGACGGTCGCCGTGGTGGCGATCCCGGCGCGGCGGTCGGGTTCGATGTCGGGGATCGCCGAGAACGTGTGCATCGCCATCGTCCAGAGCCACCCGCCGACGATCGCCGGGATCGGCGGCAGATGACCCGCGACGGCGGTGAAGGCGAGGACACCCGGCAGGACGTAGAGGCCGTTCGACAGCGAGTCGAGGCCGGGCGTCGTCTTGAACCGCAGCGGCGGGGCGCTGTACTCGACGGAGAGGACGAGAAAAGCCCCGAGCGTCACCTGCCCGGCGGGACCGACGACCAGGGCAAAGGGGAGTGCGAGCAGCCCCGAGACGGTCACGACCGCGAGGACCCACCGCTCGCCGGAAAACCGGACTTCCGGTCCCTCCGACTTCTTGGGGTTCTCCGTGTCGATGTCGACATCGAAGACGTCGTTGACACCGTAGAGGAAGACGTTCGCGGGCACGAGGAAGTACGCGAACAGCGCGACTGACAGCGGTGTGATCAACTCAGCCGTCGACCCGGCGGCGTAGACGACCCCGATCACGACTGGACCCGCCAGGTACAGCCAGAAGCGGGGGCGAGAAAGAACCAGCAGGTACGAGAGGCGGTCGAACAGCCCCGAACGCCGTGACTCCGTCGTCGTCATCGACTGTTCGAAAGCACTGCCTCGGCTGCGTGTTCGCCGCTGATGAGCGTCATCGGGACGCCGACGCCCGGCGTCGTGTACCCGCCGGTGAAATAGAGGTCCTCGACTGCCGAGGACTCGATCGGCGGCCGGAACATCGCCGTCTGGCGGAGCGTGTGTGCCAGTCCCATGGCCGTGCCCTTCGTCGCATTGTAACGCTCTGCGAACTCCGAGATGGAGAACTGCTCCTCGACGACGATCCGGTCTTCCAGTTCGACGCCGGTGTTCTCGGCGATGTCGGCGAGTATCTTCTCGCGATAGCGGTCCCGCGTCTCCTGTGGGTCGTCGAGTTCGGTGGCGATCGGAACCAGCACGAAGAGGTTGGTATGGCCCTCGGGCGCGACGTCGTCGTCGGTCTTCGAGGGGACACACAGGTAGTAGGAGGGGTCCGCGGGCCAGGCCGGGTCCTCGAAAATATCGTCGAAGTACTCGTTCCAGTCGGTCGGGAAGACGAGCGTGTGGTGGGCCAGTTCGGGGACCTCCCCTTCGACGCCGAGGTACAACAGGAACGCGGAGGGGGCGTAGGTCCGCTCGTCCCAGTACTCGGCGTCGTACTGGCGCTCGTGGGCGGGCATGAGGTCGCCTTCGGCGTGGGCGTAGTCGGCGTTGGCGATCACGACGTCGGGCCGGCGCTGGTCGCCGTCGGCCGTCTCCACGAGGAACCCCTCTTTGCGTCGAGTGATCTCCGTGACTTCTGTGTCAGTCTCGATGGTCACGCCGAGTTCCTCGGCGAGGTCGACGATCGCGTCGACGACCGCGCCGATCCCGCCCGGTCCGCCATCGACCGGCTGGGGATAGTAGACGCCGAGGTTGAAGTCGGCGTGGCTCATCATGTTGTAGATCGCGGGCGTGTTCTTCGGCGAGCCACCGAGGAACACGAGTGTGTACTGGACGATCTGCTGGAGTTTCTCGTTCTCGAAATAGTCCTCGACGTGGCCCTGCATCGACCCGAGTAACTTGAGGCCGAGCGTGCCCGTCTTCAGCAGCGCGGGGTCGATCCAGTCCTTCCAGGTCGGGCGGTACTCGTAGACGAAGTTCTCCATGGACGTCTCGTAGTGGCGCTGGCTCGTCGCGAGATAGTCCTCGAAGGCCTCGCCCGCGCCCGCCTCGTAGGACTCGAAGAGTTCGCGGTTCTCGTTGCGGTTTGCGCTGATGTCCACTTCGTCTCCGTCTTTGAAGAAGATCTTGTAGTGTGGGTCGAGTCGTTCGAGTTCGTAGTAATCCTCGGGTTCGTGACCGAAATGGGAAAAGAATCGTTCGAAGACCTCGGGCATGAGATACCACGACGGCCCCATGTCGAAGACGAACCCGTCGCGCTCGAGACGGCTTGCCCGCCCGCCGACCTGATCGTTCTTCTCGAGGAGCGTCACGTCCACGCCGGCGTCAGCGAGGTGGCAGGCGGCCGAGAGCCCGCCGAAGCCCCCGCCGACGATCGTCACGTCGGCGTCCGTTGGTGGAGTCATTGCATGAAACCGACGCGGGGGACTCGGATAAATGTGGGCCCCAATCCCCGCCCGGCGTGCAAACTCCATACCGCGTCGACCGCGCCGGTGGCCCAGGACCCACGTGGGTTCGGCATCCTTATGACTGTCACCGGGATAAAGCGGACAAGTAATGAGTTCAGACGGTGTCGCGTCGCGTCGTGTCCCCGCCGAGACGACCATCGGCGTTCTCTCGACACTCCTGCTCGTGGGCCTGACCGGGGTCGGACTGTTCGTCGTGGCCCCACCGGGGATCGGCAAACTCGTCGTGATCGCGTGGGTCGCCTTCGCCGCGATGGCCGGCGGCGCGCTCGTCGGCACGCGAGTCAGCGGGACCCACCCGCGGGGGCTGGTCTGGGGCTACGGGCTCGCGAGCGGGGCGATGATCGCGAGCGCCGCGGCGTTTCTCGTCCCGCAGGCCGTCGGCCAGCACGCGCGACTCGGCGGGTTCGGCATCGCCGCCGGCATCCTCGTCGGGTACAACGCCCACACGATCGGTCACCGACTCTCCCACCTCGATCTGCCGATGGACACGACGGCGACGGAACTGGCCGCCCACGCGCTCTCGGCGGGGTTGATCATCGGAATCATCTACGGACAGATGCCCGAACTCGGCCTGCTGCTCGGGCTGGCGATCGTCTCCCACAAGGGGCCGGCCGGGTACGCCGCCGCCCGGCGACTCGCGCTCGACGGAAAGTCCACGACGCCGCTGTTGCTCCCCTCGGCCGGCGTCGGCCTGACGGCGCTGCCGGCCGCGATGGTGGCCCTGCCGAACGAACCGGCGATCAACGCCGTCGTCTTCGGGTTCGCCGCCGGCGTGTTCCTCCACATCGCGATGGACTTCCTGCCCTCGTGTGAGGTCGGCGGCGAGATCGACCAGGCCGCCGGCATGACCGAAACCTCCCACGAACTGCTCGATCGCCTGCGCGTCCAGTCGGTCTTCTCGACGACGCTGGGCGGGATTGCGGTTGTGGTCGCGTGGATGGTGGTGGCCTGACGGCGGACATCTATCCGAAAGGGTCCGGCGGAGGCAGCGAAACCGATTTGAAGCTGTACGTACAACGTGAACACAGAGATGGGGACCAGACGCGTCAACTTCCGACTGCCGGACGAACTGGTCGAGAAAGCCGACGTGGCCGCCGAAGTGAGGCACGCCGACCGGACGGAGATCGTCAGAGAAGCCCTCCAGGAGTACCTGGCCGACGTCGAGGACGACGACAAGTTCCGCGAGGCAGTCGTCGAGCTCTATCTGGACGACGAGATCGGCTTCGACGTGTTGCAGTCCTTCGTCGGCCGCCAGGACGCCGAGTCTGTCCGGGCCTCGAAGTCGCTGCTCGACGACGGTGAGGAGTTGGCTGCCGAGCTGGCCGCGCTCGACGACGAGGCATGATCGTCGCGGACACGAGTGCGCTAGTCTCGCTGGCGTCGTTCGGTCGATTGGACGTCCTCCTCGCGGAGTTCGATGTCCACACGACTGCGACCGTGATCGCGGAACTCCAGGAGATGGCCGGCTACGAGGGCAATCACGGCAGGGCCGCGCAGGCAGTGCTCGACCACCAAGATAGCCTTGCAGTCCACAAGGTCGACGAACCGATCGAAACCGGGCGAATCGACGCAGGCGAAGGAAGCGCGGTCGTGCTCGCCCGGCAACGCGACGCTGATTTCCTCATCACCGACGACCTGCGGGCGCTGCCGGAACTCCAGGCTGTGACCGAGGCACGGATCGCCATTTCGCCGATCGTGTTGCGGGCGCTGGTCGAGCGCGAGGTGCTGGACAGCGAGGACGCACTGGCGGACGTGGAACACTTGGCAGAGGAGGGGGACTGGCTCGGCGCACCGATCTATCGGCGGGCGAGAGAGTTGTTCGAGGAGTGATTGAACACTGGCATTCGGTCAGCTGTACCCCCGCCAGCGGTGCCCGCACTCCTTGCACTTGAAGAAGCGCGTCGGCGGTTCGTCCGCTGACGCGGTCTGTTTGATCGTGTACCAGGCTTCACCGTGGCCACACTCGTCACAGACGACGTCGGTGGCGGTCGGTTTCCCCTCGAAGTTGGCGTCCTCCTCGGTCTCGATGACGTCGTCGTCGCTCTGATCCTGCGTCGAGACGAAGTCCTCGGCCAATTCCTGGTCCTTGGGCTCGCGATACCCACAGCTCTGACAGACCATCTCGTCGCCGTCCGCGTGCATCATGGAGCCGCATTCGTCGCAAAATTGCATTCTTATCTGGGAGAACGCGCCTGAACGTCAAAAACCACCGGTCTTCGCCCGCTACTCGGCGTCCATCTCCGCCAGTTCCTCGCGCTCGGCGACGATCGGACAGTCGGCGACCCGCACCGTCTCGTAGTCGACGAACTCGACGATGTCGGTTCCCTCGTGGGCACATTCGATGTCGGGCGGTTCCGAGAAGTACTCGCAGTTCTCACAGTAGCTGTGTTTGTTCACCTCGGCGAAGCGCCGCTCCCCGCGTTCCTCGGTCTCCGGTTCGGCCATCGACCGCGAGAGGTCGTCCCAGAGGTCGTCGTCGAATGCCTCGTCCGCTTGGGGACCGCCGGCACTCCCCCCGAGACCGTCGAAGGGATCACCGTCCCGTCGCCCGCCGCCGAGTCGATCGAACGGATCGTCAGCGTCCGGATCAGCCGGTTGATCGCCGACGGACGCGTCCGCAGGCCCCCCCGATTCGGCTGGTTCCGACGCAGGGCTGTCGACCTCCTCGCCACGGCGTTCGAACCCGAACTCGTCGAACGACGGCGGATCGGCCGCGGCATCGGCCGAGTCAGCGACGTCGTCTATCTCCGCGAACGGGTCCCGGTCGCGGTCGTCCGGCGAGTCTGGCACGCCGAGTCGTTCGAACGGGTCGGCCTTCTCCTCGGGGGCATCGTCGAATGGATCACCGGACTCTCCGTCGTCGCCCTCGTCGAGAACGAAATCGTCCCGCTGTGAGTCGGCAGAGTCGTCGTCCCGTTCGTCGGACTCGTCGTCGCTCACGGCTCATCACTCCGCCGGCCGGGAGCCCCGACGCCGTCGCCGTCTTCGACGGTCCCCTCGATCGGCGTGGCCGCGACGAGTCGCGGCTTGCCGAAGAAGCCACTCGACGGCTCGACGGTCGTGACCGCGGCCTCGCAGTGCGGGCAGGCGGCTCGGGTCATGAGCGCGATCTCGACCCCCTCGCCACAGCTCTCACAGACGGCGCGGCTAATGTCGTGGCGGGCGGCGGCAGCCTTGATCCGGTCGACGGTCTCTGTCTCGTTGTTGGCCTGGGCGTCCCGGAGGTCGCTGATCGCCCAGGCGACGGTCTGGAGTTTGTCCTCGACGTCTTCGAGGCGGTCGGCCTGGGCGGCCAGCGAGTCGCCGTGGCCGTCGACGTCGTCGGCCAGCTCCGCGACAGTCGACTCCGTAGCACGCGAGTCGACGTCGGCTGAGAGGGCCGCGATATCGGCTGTGAGCGAATCCAGGCGGTCCTCGATCACGTCGAGGCGATCGAACGCGTCGTGGTCGTGGTCGGCATCGGCTTTGGCGTCGGCCTCCCGTTTGACCTGGACGACGCGCGAGCGGACATCCTCGAGTTTCGCCTGAAAGGAGTCCTCGATTGCGTCGATGCGCTCGGCGACCGCCTCGGTCGCGTCGTCGGGAGCCGTCAGATCGCGGTCGTCCAGTACCGCACGGACGATCGACTCGACGCGATCGCGATCAACGACGGCGGGGAAGTCCGCCTCGAAATCAGTCTCCGGTTCGGCGGTCGTCCGATACGTCTCGAGCAACCGGGCCACGAGCACGTCCCGCTCGACGTCGAGTTCGGCCGCGTGTTCGTCGAGCCACTCGCCGAGCTCGGGCGGCAGCCGAACGGCGGCCTCGGGCGAATCCGTGGACTCGCTCGCCATCACCGGAAATTCTGCGAGCGGATAGTTAAGAGTTTGCCACCGATTCCCGCATTCGATACTGACAACAAAGAGGGCTATCGGATCTTTCGGACGTCGCTGATGTCGAAGCCAGCGTCGTCGATCTCGGTCTCGAAGCGAACGATGTCCTCGTCTTCGAGCTGTGAGAGGACGCCACGGAACTGCTTGATGACGAGCGTCCTGGCGCGCGTGCTGCCGCCGCTCTCCCACTCGAAGCGCATCGTCCCGTTGACGGCGTCGACCAGTTGCCCGAGGCGTTCGGCCGAGATCGTCTCGTGGTTGACGTGGGCGAGGATCAACCCGTCCCAGGAGTGAGCCGCCTTCTGGAGGCCCTTGACCACGTAGGTGATGTCCGACCAGGAGACCTCCTCGCCGGCCGTGCTGATGAGGTCCGTCAGCGAGTCGATCACGACGAGGTTGCCTGGGCCGTGATCGGACATGAGATCGCCGAAGGCCGATAGCAACTCCTCGCGATCGGTGCGCGACCGGAGGTCGGTCACGCTGGCCGTCCGCTCGGCGTACCAGTCCCGCGGTAACGGACTCTCGTGGAAGAAGTGTGCCGAGAGGTCGTGAAACGTCACCGCTTGCAGTCCCGCCTCGACGATCTCGTCGTCGATCGTCTGAGAGACCTCCCACCGGAACTGTGATTCCCCGGCGGTAAAGGAGACGTAGTGGATCTCCTCGGGGAGCGTCGCATCGGCCGCGAGATCACCGTAATAGAGGTCGTGGAGTTCCGGATCGCCCGCCGCCAGCCCGTTGATGAGCGCGCTGGTGTACATGAACTCCCGAGCCCCGGCCCCCGACTCGCCCGAGAGCAAAACGACGGTCCCCCGCGGGGCCCCGCCGTCGATGATCGAGTCCATCCGCTGGATTCCCAGGGGGATGCGTTCCATACCGATGGATCCGGGCGGGCGTGCTTGTGTGTTACGGCGCGCCAGCCTCAGGTGTCGTCGCCGTCGGAGCCGGACTGGTCACGGCCCTCGGTGTCGGCCACCTCGAGGTCCCGCGAGCGGTCGGTCTCACGCAGAATGAACGGGCCGATCGAGAGCGTTCGCTTGGTGACCGTCACGATGCGGAGAATGTACGAAAGGAGGAGTGCGAACGGGAGTAGCGAGACCGCAACAGCCCCGCTCACGACGAGGACGCCGGTTCGGACGCCGAGCAGCGTCCCCGACAACAGCGTCGGATCGAGGTAGAGAATGCCCATGACGGCAGTGACGAGCGCCGGGATCGACGTGTACAGCATCATCCGCGAGAGGTCGATGAGCTCCCACTGAAAGTACAGCGTCTTGAAGTGCTCGCGCGCCGGCCCGAACAGTTCGAGCGCGTCGATCAGGTCCGCCAGGGCGTCGTCGGCAGCGTCGGTGAGAATCCCCTCGTGCTCGGCCCGGATCCGCCGGGCCGTGTAGAGCTTCCAGGAGTAGTTGTAGTTGAGTGCGGAGAAGACGACGTCGAATTCACCGAACTGGGACCCCGAGAGGTTCTCAGCCACCGCGGCCGCGTTCGCCTCGACGCTGTCGACCAACGTCCCAATCTGTTCGGTGAGGGATGGGTCGTCGACGTCGTTGACGGCGTTCCTCACACTCCCGGCCCGGCGTCGCGTGAGTTCGACAAGCGACCGGAGGAACGCCGAAGGTTGGGCCGGGCTCACCGGTTCCTCGATCACGTCCTCGACGTCGCGACGGAACGCCATCGCGCCCTCCATGCGCTCGCGCTGGTCGCCGATCGGCCCCTGTTCCTGTGAAAGGACGAGTTGACTTAGCGTGAGCACGAGCGTGACGCCGGTGATGATCGAGGTGAGCAGGCCTTGAAACAGCGTCTCGAGGGGATCTCCCCGGCCGAACAGCGTCGGCGTGGCGGTGGGGTGAAACTGACCGATGACGACGAGCACGAGAAACGTCACGCCCACGATGCCGGCCGCGACGACCGATCGATCCGCACCGAGCAACAGCCAGAACTTGCGGCTGCTTTCGGGCACCCGTTCACGCATGGTGTCGCTCGGTCGGCTCTCGTCGTCATCGCCGCTCGCGTCGCCCATGAAGGACCGCTCGACCGCCAAACGGAAAGGAATGTGGCTGCTCAGTCGACGACGTTCGAAAGCGTAGCAACGGACTCGCGATGCCGATCCAGTTTTGCAGGCATCGGTGGCTTCTAACCCGCGGCGTGCGATCGACGGAGCATGAACGCCGAGCTGTTCGTCGAAGCAGTCCGCGACGACAACGACACTGCCCTCTCGCGACTGGGGTCCTCGAAGGCGCTGTATGCAGACACAGCGGGAGAGATGGACGAAGAGACCGTGCTCTCGGCTGCCGCCGACGCCGAGCACCACGCCACCGTCACCTACGAGCAATGGGCGGACGACGAAAAGGACGACACGGTGGCCGACGCGTTCGCCGAGACGGCCGCCGAGGAGCGGAACCACTACGACCGAGTGGCGGGCGAACTCGACGACCACGAACCCGGTGAGGCCGTCCCGGCCATCCAGGAATATCTCCGCGACCTCGATGGAACCGTCGAGCGCCTGGGTGGATTTGTCGGCCGCACGATCGCCGCCGGGAAGTCCAAAGAACAGTTCACCGGGTACTTCGTCGGGGAAGCGGACCCACAGACCGCACAGCTGTTCCGGGACGTAGGTGGCGACCTCGACCCGCAGCTTGAACGCGCCGGCGAGTTGCTGGAATCCGTCTGTGAGGACGAGGAGGACTGGGAGCAGGCCGCCGAGGCGGCCTCCGGTGCGATCCAGACGGCCTACGACGCCTACACCGAATCCCTGGAGTCGATGGGCGTCAACCCAAAGCCCGTCTGTTGAGCCAAACGGCAGGCGACGGGTGACGGGCGGGTCCCGCTGCCTCGTCACACCGGCGGAGCGGCCGTGGCGGGGATACTTTTGTCAGCCGGACTCGACATCCGAGTATGACGGCACTCATCTACGGCGCGTACGGCTATACGGGCGAGCGTATCGCCCGAGAGGCGGTCGATCGCGGTCTCGACGTCGTTCTCGCCGGACGCAACGGGACGAAGACGCGTGGACTCGCGATCCAACTCGGTGTCGACTCCCGCGTGTTCCCCGTCGAGGAGGCCGAAAACCACCTCGACGGCGTCGACGTGGTCCTCAACTGCGCCGGCCCGTTTATCGAGACCGCCGAACCGATGGCCGAAGCCTGTCTGGCGACTGGAACGCACTACCTCGACATCACGGGCGAGATCCCCGTCTTCGAAGCACTGGCCGAGCGTGACCGGGAGGCCGAAGACGCCGACGTCTGTCTCCTCCCGGGCGTGGGCTTCGACGTCGTCCCGACGGACTGTCTGGCCGCCCACCTCCACGACAGACTGCCGAGCGCGACACACCTCCGTCTCGGAATCGACACGCCGGGGTCGGTCTCCGGGGGGACGCTTTCGACCGCCCTCGAACAGGCCGGTGCGGGCGGCATGGTTCGGCGGGACGGGCGAATACGACCGGAACCGCCGGGAGCCAAGACCCGAACGATCGACTTCGGCGGCGGGCCAAAACATGCCGTCAGCGCACCGATGGGTGACGTCTCGACGGCCTACTACACGACCGGCATCGAGAATATCGACGTGTTTCTGAGCGCACCCGAGTACGCCGAATATCTTTTGCGAGCGAGTGACTACGTCACGCCGTTGCTGGCCATCCCCACCGTCAAGAACGGGTTGCAGGCACTCGTGCGTGCGCTCGTGAGCGGGCCATCCGCGGACGCGAGAGAACGCGAACGGGTCAGACTCTGGGGTGAGGCGACCGACGGCGAGACGACCGTTACCGCACGACTGGAGACGCCCGAAACGTACGCGCTGACGGTCGATGCGGCGACGACGGCCCTCGAGCGATGCGAGGGCGGTGTCGGCCTCACTGGCTACCAGACGCCAGCGACGGCGTTCGGTCCCGACTACGTCCTCGAGCTCGACGGCGTCGAGGGGTTCATCGACGAGTGAATGCCCGACTGCAGAGGGCGGGGTGAGGCCATCCTCGATACGAACGGGATGACAACACTCGTCGGCCGAAGTGCCGAACGAACAGATCGAGAGAGGCCGAGGCGGACAGATACAAGCAACCACCCGATCCATGTTGCAAAACAGTCACGTGATCGACGGCGATAGTGGCATCGGTGACGAGTATATCGAAGGATTTTGCGGACTGTCTGTCACCGATGGATCGGAAGGCCGTTATCTGACTTAGCGAAGCTCGATATTGCGGTACATATAAATAGATATCGGTAAGGTTGCACTCTAACCCAAATAGAACCACAATATATTTGAATTAAACTATCCAACGTGGCGCTAACCCCAATGTCAAACGAACCATTACCGGACGCAGCGCCCGGGAGATACATCCCATACGGCAAGCGTCCCTACTACCTGCCCGACCCCCTTCCACCGGATCTCGAATTTGAACCGGACGCGGAATTCCAGTCCCTGCTTCAGGATTCGATCTATCAACTCGGGCGCCTGGAGGGAATCGGGACGGAAACGGATACCAACCCGTTGCTGTATACGACACTGGTACGTCGAGAAGCGGTCGAATCAGTCGTCCTCGAGGGTGCCGATGTCGGACTCGAGGACGTGTTCCGGACAGACGGACTCAATACCGGCCAGACTACGACAAAAGACGTTCAGGAGGCGTTGAACTACGAGCGGACGATCACTGAGGGTGCGGATCGAATCGCGTCAGGGGAACGTATCACGGTCGACCTGCTCCGGGAGCTACACGAGATGTTGATGGAGGATGCACGCGGCCAGTGCGACTATCCAGGCGAGTTCAGGGCAAAACCGATAAATCTGCCAGCCGCATCGTCGTTTCGAGAACCGTTTGTCCCGCCCGCCCCGGATCGTATTCCGGAGCTGATGACCGATCTCGTGGCATTCGTCGATACTGACACCACGCATCATGATCTGATCCAGTTCGCGATCACGCACTACCAGTTCGAGACGATCCATCCGTTCGAAGACGGAAACGGGCGTCTCGGTCGTATTCTCCTCACGTTGGAACTCATCCAAGACGGATATCTGACCCAACCGTATCTCTATCCAAGCGCCTATTTCAACCGTCACAAAGTCGAATACGCCGATCGAATGCGAGCAGTGAGCGAGGAAGGGGCCTGGGAACCGTGGTTTCGCTTCTTTATCGATGGGATCCGTCAGCAGGCCGCAGAGGCCGTCGACCGGACGAACGAACTGCGGGACCTCCGGCGGGAATACGAACGGACGTTCGGTCACGAAAAAACGGCTGCGGATCGACTCGCCATGCGTCTGTTTCGGCAACCGTATCTCACGACCGCGGACGTCACAGAACTGCTCGACGTGACGGATCAGACGGCTCGAACCGCGATCACGGAACTCCAGTCCCGGGGAATACTCGAAGAGACAACGGGCAAGGAACGATACCAGGAGTTCAAAGCAGTCGATATCTTCGACATCCTCGATCGTCCAGTTCGGTGATTCCTCGATCTGGATTAGCCGTAGTCGCATCGAAAACTGAAGGTAAATCTATCCCTACAGCCGTTCACTAACCAAGATATTGTTCAGAATATGTTAGTTAGGTGCGTTTACAGCCGGTGACGAAGATGGCGTACCAGCCGAATCGAACGAGGGCGTCAAGTGGTTCAAGCGACTACTACTGACACGATGAGCGACACCGGCGGCCCCCTCTCGGCCGACCGCCCCGACGCCGAGAGCGAGTTCCGCGTCGACGCGCCGTTCGATCCGGCAGGCGACCAGCCCGACGCTATCGAGCAACTCGCCTCCGGCTATCGCTCGGGGATGGACGAACAGACCTTGCTCGGCGTGACGGGGTCGGGCAAAACCAACACCGTCTCGTGGGTGCTCGAGGAGATCCAGCAGCCCACCCTGGTCATCGCCCACAACAAGACCCTCGCGGCACAGCTCTACGAGGAGTTCCGGGAGTTGTTCCCGGACAACGCCGTCGAGTACTTCGTCTCATACTACGATTACTATCAGCCCGAGGCCTACGTCGAGCAGACCGACAAGTACATCGAGAAGGACGCCTCGATCAACGACGAGATCGACCGCCTCCGTCACTCGGCGACTCGCTCCCTTCTCACGCGCGATGACGTCATCGTGGTCGCCAGCGTCTCGGCCATCTACGGCCTCGGTGACCCCGCCAACTACGTGGACATGTCCCTCCGGCTCGAAGTCGACCAGGAGATCGACCGCGACGAGTTACTTGGCCGGCTCGTCGATCTGAACTACGAGCGCAACGATGTCGACTTTACCCACGGCACCTTCCGGGTGCGGGGCGACACCGTCGAGATCTACCCGATGTACGGTCGCTACGCCCTCCGCGTGGAGTTCTGGGGCGAGGAGATCGATCGCATCTCGAAGCTCGATCCGCTGGAAGGCAAGTTGAAGAGCGAGGAACCCGCCGCGCTGATCCACCCCGCCGAACACTACTCGATCCCGGAACAACGGCTGGAGGACGCGATCGCGGAGATCGAGGCGTTGATGGAACGACGCGTCGACTATTTCGAGCGCCAGGGCGACCTCGTGGCCGCCCAGCGCATCGAGGAGCGGACGACCTTCGACCTGGAGATGCTCGAAGAGACTGGCTACTGTTCGGGCATCGAGAACTACTCCGTCCACCTCTCGGATCGAGAATCCGGCGAAGCCCCCTACACCCTGCTGGATTACTTCCCGGACGATTTCCTCACGGTCGTCGACGAGTCCCACCAGACGATCCCTCAGATTCGGGGGCAGTACGAGGGGGATAAGTCCCGAAAGGACTCGCTGGTCGAGAACGGCTTTCGACTCCCGACGGCGTACGACAACCGCCCGCTGACCTTCGAGGAGTTCGAGGAGAAAACGGACCAGACGCTGTACGTGAGCGCGACGCCGGGTGACTACGAGCGCGAGGAGAGCGACCAGATCGTCGAACAGATCGTGCGCCCGACCTATCTGGTCGACCCCGAAATCGAGGTCAGCCCCGCCGAGTCACAGGTCGACGACCTCATGGACCGCCTCGACGCCCTCCCCGACGACGAGCGGGCACTGGTGACGACACTCACCAAGCGGATGGCCGAGGATCTCACGGAATTCCTCGAGGAGGCTGGCGTCGCCGTCGAGTACATGCACGACGAGACCGACACCCTCGAGCGTCACGAACTCGTCCGCGGGTTGCGGGCCGGCGAGTTCGACGTGCTGGTGGGAATCAACCTCCTCCGAGAGGGGCTGGACATCCCCGAGGTGAGCCTCGTGGCGATTCTCGATGCCGATCAGGAAGGATTCCTGCGGAGCGAGACGACGCTGGTCCAGACGATGGGACGGGCCGCCCGCAACGTCAACGGGACGGTCGTGCTCTACGCCGACGATCCCAGCGACGCCATGGAGTCGGCCATCGCGGAAACGAAGCGTCGTCGTCGAATTCAACGGGAGTACAACGAGGAGCACGGCCACGAACCGACCACCATCGAGAAGGAAATCGGCGAGACGAACCTGCCGGGGAGCAAGACCGACACCGGCGGGTCGGCGACGGCCGATCCGGCGGACGAGGAGGCGGCTGCCCGGCTGATCGAGGAGTTGGAAGGGCGCATGGGGGAAGCGGCGGACAATCTGGAGTTCGAACTCGCGGCGGACATCCGCGATCGAATCCGGGAACTGCGCGAGGAGTACGATCTGGACGGGCCGGATGGACCCGGCGAGGACGGCGTCCCGGCTCCCGAACGCTGATCGGGGCCAAACCACACACTACTATTTAGCTGTCACGTCTCACGGGCGAGTATGACTGGTCCCCCGACCTGGACGCGACGTGGCGTGGTGGCGGCACTGCTCGCCGCCGGTGCCGGCTGTACAACCGAGACGGACGACTCGACGACGAGTACCCAGGAATCGTCGGCCTCGCCACTCATGGACGAGCCTTCCGAGCCCGCGACGACGTCAGCATCTACACCCACAGAAACAGCGACCACGACCGAAGAGTCGACGACGACGGATGAAACCACGACCGAAGAGCCGACGACAACCGCCGAATCGATGGAAGAGATAACCGACGTCGCGTTCAGAGAGACGCCCCAGCGGACGCTTCGACTCGACCTCTATCTCCCATCGACCGAGGAATCCAG
>ENA-ORDC01001283-ORDC01001283.1-marine-metagenome-genome-assembly--contig:-NODE-1283-length-19330-cov-19.292422_pt1 | contig 19330 bp, 26 predicted proteins | sample MGYA00237783_ERZ508515 | MGnify/ENA primary metagenome ERZ508515 (study PRJEB26186, sample SAMN06268792) | marine metagenome | isolation source: Eden Landing Ponds, San Francisco, CA, USA | place... | reverse complement strand
TCGGCGATCTCGCTGGAGACGACGATCGGCTGGCCGTCGACGGCGACCACGTGGTCGACGAACTTCTCGTAGGAGTCCCGATCCGGCAGTTCGTCCTCGACGTTCCCCGAGGAGTTCCCGATGTCGTAGAGGCCGTCACGAACCTTTCGGACACCCGTCCCGGAGTGGCTCAGGCCGACGGTCCACTTGAACGGCGGCGAGCTGCCGTCGCTCGGCTCGAAACCGTACAGACCAGCCCAGTAATCGGCCAGGGCCTTCTCGTCGCTGTTGTCGATGTTGTACTCCTGCCACGGCCAGTATTCGGAGTCGCTGGCGGGTCGGTTACCCTGCCAGTAGGAAGCCGCGGTGTTGGCGACGGGGTAGACCGTCGAGGACCCACCGGATTCGAGCACGGAGGTGTCCTGCTGGCTCATGCTGCCGTTGCCGTTCCCGTTGCCGTTGCCGTTCCCGTTGCCGTTGCCGTTCCCGTTGCCGTTGCCGTTGCCGTTGCCGTTGCCGTTCCCGTTGCCGCCGTTGCCGTTTCCGTTGCCGCCGTTGCCGTTTCCGTTGCCGTCGCCCGAACCACTGCCACACCCGGCGACAGCCGCAACGCCTGCCACGCTGCCCGCGGCAATGAACTTGCGTCGCGATACGAAGTCTGACTGGTCTGGATCGTCTGCCATCACCTGTACGGGGGGGAGTGACTAATAAAACCGCTTATAATAGGGGTATTTTCGGGTACGAGGGCGACATACTGCTATTTCTCGGACGGACTCGAATGTTCGTGACATAGCACTATATAGCTGCACGGAGCAGTCTGTTCCGAACTGGATTCGGTGAGAAAGTTCCGCCGTCGGTCGTTCAGCGTCGGTACACGTTCGCGCGATCACTCGGCGTCTTCGAGCAGCCCCAGATCGTCGGCGACCAGATCGGCGATCCGGTCGGCGATGTCGGGATCGACCTGTGCGACCTGTTCGCCGTCGTGGCGATTGTCGTTGTGCCGCTCCAGGGTGTCAGCCAGCGTCTCCAGCGGGACCCGTGTCTCGGTCCCACACTCCTCGCAAATGATCGGTACAGTGGGGTCGTCCTCGGTCATAGCTACCTATCCTGTGCGCCCGGAAAAGCGTGTGTCGGTTCGAATGTGAGTCGGTTCGCGTCTCGCTGCGCAGCTCAGGCTTCTTTCTGATCTGCGCCGGCGACGCCCCGATCCTTCAGGGTCGGGAGGGCCTCTTTCATCTGCTCGATCTCCTTCTCGGAGAGGCGCACACCGGATTCGATGGTCGTATCGACCGACTCACCGGACTCGACGTGAGTCGCGGAGGCTTCCAGGGTCCCGTCGGACTGGACCTCGAAGTCGATCTCGAGTGTGGGTTCGCCCGCGGGCGCTTTCGGAATCCCCGAGAGGACCATCTCGCCGAGTTTGGTGTTCTCCTCGGCCGCCTCGGACTGGCCCTGATAGATCGGGAACCGAACCCCGGTCTGGTCGTCCATCACGGTGGTAAAGCGGTCGTCGCTCTGGCTGATCGGCACCTTCTCGTCCTGGTCGACCACGGCAGCGAAGTCGCCGTCGTGGAGTTCGATTCCGATCGGCTGGGGCGTGACGTCCACGAGCAGCAGGTCCTCCTCGTCGCCGGGCAGCACGTCGTCAGCGGTCGTCTCGCCGCCCGCGGACATCAGTTCGGCCTGCGTGGCTGCGCCGAGCGCGACGGCCTCGTCAGGGTTTACGGATCGAAGCGGCTCCATCCCGAAGTAGCTCTCGACGGTCTCTTGCACCTGGGTCATCCGGGTCGAACCACCGATCAGCAACACCTCGTCGACCTCCTCGATTTCCAGTTCGGACCGCTCGAACAGCTCGTCGACCGAGTCGATCGTCTGATCGAGCAGGTCCGCGGTCAGCTCCTGGAACGTCTCGCGAGTGATCGTCGTCTCCAGGTTGTAGTCCGGCCCGAGGTACGGGACGGTGATCTCGGTCTGCTCGCGACTGGAGAGGTCGTGTTTGGCCCGCACTGCAGCGTCGTAGAGGCGCTGTTCCTGTTCCGCGTCGCCGGCGACCTCGACGTCACCCTCCTCGGCGGCGATCGACGCGAGGTGGTCGACGATTCGCTGCGTCCAGTCCTCGCCGCCCAGGTCACGGTCGCCGTCGGTGTTTTTGACTTCGATGTGGTTGTGTTCGAGGTCGATCTCGACGAGCGTCGCGTCGAAGGTGCCCCCACCCAGGTCGTAGACGAAAACGTGGCGTTGCTCGTGGGTCTCCTCGTCGTCGGCGTCGGCGGCCTCCTGCAGGCCGTAGGAGAGACAGGCGGCGGTCGGCTCGGTCATGACGTGTTCGACGTCGATGCCGGCGATCTCGCCCGCGCTCCGGGTGGCCTGGCGCTCGGCGTCGCCGAAGTACGCCGGCACCGTGATGACCGCGGACTCGACGTCCCGGCCGAGGTAGGCCTCGGCGTCGGCCAGCAGTCGCGAGAGGATGAGCGCCGAGATCTGTTCGGGTCGGTACTCCTCGCCGTCTATCTCGACGACGAAGTCCTCGTCGCCCATGTGGCGTTTGATGTGTTGTACTGTGCGAGCGGTCTTGCTGACGGCCTGGTTGGCCGCGGCTTGGCCGACGACCGTCTCGTCGTTCTCGTCGATCATGACGACTGACGGTGTCGTCCGCTCGCCGTCGCTATTGGGAATGATCTCGGGTTGATCCCCAGTCACTGCTGCGATCGCGCTGTTGGTCGTGCCGAGGTCGATCCCCACTGTGTACCCGTCTACCATATCGGTACGTGCTCGGTCATATCGTAAATGGTTTTTCGTTGTTCGGCCAGAAATGGCCGATGTACTTCTATAGTATTTGAGTATTAATATTGCGGGAGAACTAACGTATCCAATATAGAAAAATATTTAATTCATAGATAAATAGGTATAGGTGCACTATGAAAGAGATTGAAAGAAGGAGTGTTATCAAGGGTATCGGGAGTATAGGCGTTGTTAGCTCACTGGGTAGCAATGTAGTAGGGGAGGTCTCCGCAGATAGTGAAACGAACAGTGTAAAAGGTGTTGGGATTACAAAAAGAGTCAATAGGCTATTGAAGGCGAGAGAATTTGAGAAACTATCAGAGGTTCTAAACGACTATGGTATTGAATATTCACAAGTGAGTAAAAAAGTCCAGAGTGAATCTGACACTGCCTCAGATTCGAATGTTGGGACCCAATCATTCTTTGGAAAGAGTGAGTCATCTTTCCATGGTGGTGTATATAAATGGGGCGAGGAAGAATTCAAAGCAGTTGTAGCTGTAAATTTGGATCTAGGAAATGCTTGGTTAGATCTACCAGCACCAAGAGATGTTGGTGTAATCGCATGGGAAGGAGATATATTCGGTCCAATAAAAGTTGATGAAATTCGAACAGAACTCCAATATGAGAATAGTGAAACCAAAGATATGGATCCAAGGTTTGTCAACAAACCTAATGATCCTCTGAATGGTTCATATGAAAATGCATATATAATGTCATTTAAAGATAATAAGAATAAGGACGCGTGGTTGGGACGAATGGCTCCTACTGGAGGATATGTATATTTTGATTGTATTTTGAGAAAACAGAGATCGGGAACAAAAGGAAATATTGTATGCAAATATGGGCACACTTGGAGTATATTAAATATTGCAGAATATAATATACTTGAAAATATAAGTATTAGTGGGGGACCTGTTGGAGTTTCAATTGATGTTCCAACAGGTGCAGATCAATGGGCACTAGGAGGATCATTCACCAGATAAAACTATTTATAAATATCATTTATCTTGGAACTAAACATTAAATATATTGCATATATTATGGATGTATAGATCACAACTATTTGAAAAGTGTCAAGCATCTCTGATTGGCCTGTTATAGAGAGCTCTGACAGTATTAACCCCAATAGAAGCACAATTAGTGCTTCGCTTGTTTCCCTCATAGAGCACTGATAGATTCATATAATAGGAAATATTTATATCTTCTCATTCTAAAATATATTGTGGTATTGAATGGGTGAAATTGAAGATCAGTTAATCAGTGTATTGTCACATCCATTTCAGGATTCACCTAATCGACCAGCTGTCGCATTTCTATCGCGATTGGGTGCTTTTACGGTGGGTGCTATCCGAACTAGCACAACGACAGCCCCCGCATGCGCGAGCGAGACCCAGATCCCGACGCGGTCGATTACTACGCCCGGATCGGCGCGAGTCGCGAGGCCGACGCCGAGACGATCCAGCGACGGCGCAAGCAGGCCGACCGGCGCTTCTCTCCGATGGGGGCCAGTCCCGACGCCGACGAGAAGCGGCACATGCAGATCAACCGGGCTAGCACCGTCCTCGAAGACCCCGAAGAGCGAGCGCGATACGACGACTGCTACGACGCGCTCGGCCCGATCAACGGCACGCTCGCCTACGAGACGCTCTCTACTGGGGTCGTCGACGACGTTCGCGACAGCGAGACGCTCCTGGACCACCTCCGCGGCTTCGTCGAGGTACTCGGCCCGAAAGCCGGCTCCCGGGAGTTCGAACGCTATCACGACCAGCTCTCGACACCGATCCCCGAGGACATCGGAGACACCGACCTGCCGAACGGCTACGCGGTCGACGACGTCGGCTTCGGCGTCGCCGCCTGGAGCTGGCACGAGTCCGAACAGCCCAGCGAGTTCTCGCTGTGGCTCACCGGCGGTCGACAGCTCTGGCGGACGGCCCTGCTCGAACCCGGGTCGATCGACGACCAGCTCGATTCGCTCCGAAACAACGGTCCCGCCAGCGTCCCCGAGCAGGAGGACACGGTCGAAGACGACGATACCCCGGCCACCCAGATCAGCCTCGGACATCCCAGTTCCGCCGGCTCGGTCACGACGGGCTACCCAACTCCCGAATCCGAAACCGACGAGGATGGCCACCTGACTGCGGTCACCTCGGCGCTGTCGACGCCGGCAGAACGCCTCGCAAGTGTCCTCACCTACGTCGGTTCGACCGGGCTCTGGACCGGTGGGAGCCTCCTCGGCACCGCTGGAAGTGGCGTCGCCGGCTCGCTGCTGGTCGGTGTCCTGTTCGTCCCGTTGCTGGCGGCGGCGCTGCTACTCGAGTCCTCGACCGGCGGCCTCGCGGTCGGCGGCGTCCCGCTAGTCGCGGTCGACGCGCCCCTCTCTACTGTGGGCGTCGTCCACTATCTGGCGGCCGGACTGTTAGTCTGCGTGCCCGCGGGGCTGACGGCCCGCTACGTCGTGCCCGCGATCCGGCAGCGCAAGGGGACAGCCCTGCCGCGTGACGCCTGGCTCGTCTTCGGGCTGATCCTGCCGGCGCTTGCGGGCGCGCTGTTCGTCGGCGTCGGCCAGTCGGCACTGTCCCAGCGGCCGGGGATCGCTCTCACCGCTATCCTGACGCTGTTCACCTTCCAGGCGGCGATGGACGTCGGCGCGCCGCGGTTGCTGTCGTTGCTCTGTCGCAGCGTCGCGACGATCGCGTTCGGGCTGGCCAGTTCCGCCGCCGCGCTGGCCGGCGTCGGGATCGTACTCGCGACGTTCCGGCCGGCCGTGTTCGACGCCTACGCCGACGTACTCGCGAGCGCGCCGCTGGTCCAGCACCCGCTCGAATCGACAGCCAATGCCGAGTTGCTGGTCGTCGCCGCGGGTGCACTGGCGTTCGTCCCACTCGCACTGACGACGCTGTACAGTCTGGCCTACGCGATCGAGTCGGCGGCGCTGCGGATCCGCTCGCAGGCGTACAGCTGATCCCCACTGCTACTCGCCTACTTACAAATAGCAGGGCGGCGTACGTCGTGGCATGCAAATTAGCGTCATCGGGAGCGGCTACGTCGGGACGACACTCGCTGCAGTGCTGGCCGACGCCGGCCACGACCTCGTGAACGTCGACCTCGACGAGGAGATCGTTTCCCAGATCAACGACGGCGTCGCGCCGATCTTCGAGCCTGGACTGGACGAACTCGTCGCCGAACACGCCGGCACGCAGTTGCGAGCCACGACCGACTACGACGACATCGCCGACACCGACGTGACCTTCCTCGCCTTGCCCACGCCGACCGACGACGAGGGCAAGATCGACCTCGCGGCGATGCGCGCCGGCTCGCGATCCGTGGGCGAGATCCTCGCCGAGAAGGACGGCGACCACCTCGTCGTCGTCAAGTCGACAGTCGTCCCGACCACGACCGAGGAGGTCGTCGTCCCGACCGTCGAGGAGGCGTCGGGCAAGACCGCTGGGGAGGGCTTCGACGTCGCGATGAACCCCGAATTCCTCCGGGAAGGAACCGCAGTCTACGACTGCCAGGAGCCGGACAAGATCGTCCTCGGCGTACAAGATGGGGCTGCCGGTGAGCGCGCGCTGGACACCCTCCACGAGGTCTACGAGCCGATCCTGGCCGACCACGACGCGTCCGTCGTCGAGACCGGCCTCCGGGAAGCGGAGATGATCAAATATGCCAACAACGCCTTCCTGGCGGCGAAGATCAGCCTCATCAACGAGTTAGGAAACATCTGCAAGGAGTACGGCGTCGACGCCTACGAGGTCGCCGACGCCATCGGGCTCGACCACCGGATCGGCCCGCACTTCCTCCGTTCTGGAGTTGGCTGGGGCGGATCGTGTTTTCCAAAGGACGTCGCCGCCATCATCCACGCCGCCCGCGAGAAGGGCTACGCCCCCGAACTCCTGGAGGCCGCCGTCGCCGTCAACGAGCGCCAGCCCCAGCGCTTGCTCGGCCTGCTCGATACACACACTGACGTCGCGGGCAAGCGCGTCGCAGTGCTCGGGTTAGCGTTCAAGCCCGGTACCGACGACATCCGCGAATCGCGAGCCATCCCCGTCATCGAGGGCCTCATCGAGCGGGGAGCCGACGTGGTGGGCTACGACCCCGTCGCGACCGAGAACATGCGCGAGCACTTCCCCGACATCGAGTACGCCGATTCGGCGGCTGCGGCCCTGGAGGGTGCCCACGCCGCGCTCGTCACGACCGACTGGGACGAGTTCGAGGCTCTCGACGGCGAGTTCGACGCGATGGCCGATCCCGTCGTGATCGACGGCCGCCGTGTGATCGAGCGCCGCGATGGGCTCACCTACGAAGGAATCACGTGGTAGCTGTTCGAGCGTAACTCGACCCTATTTATAAGTCGCTTCCAGAACGACCCACGACCATGCAGACGCGCTTGCTCTCGGCCGCGGACGTCACCGAGCACACGACGACAGCCGACGTAGTCGACGCCGTCGAAGAGGCCTTCGGGGCCTACGCTCGCGGGGACGTCCAGATGCCCGCCAAGTCCTACATCGACCTGCCCCGGTACAACGGCGACTTCCGGTCGATGCCCGCCTACATGGACGCGGGCGAGTGGGACGCCGCCGCGGTCAAGTGGGTCAACGTCCACCCCGACAACGAGGACCGCTTCGAGTTGCCGACGGTGATGGGCGTCATCGTCTACTCGGACCCGCGCAACGCCTTCCCCCTCGCCCTTCTGGACGGGACGACGATCACCCGGCTGCGGACGGGCGCGGCCGCTGCGGTCGCGACGCGCCATCTCGCGCCCGAAGACGCGTCCTCGCTGGGGCTCGTCGGTGCGGGGACGCAAGCATACGCCCAGCTCGAGGCGATCGCCACAGTACGAGATATCGACGAGGTCGTCGTCACCGACGTCGATCCAGAGGCCGTCGCGGACTTCGTCGACGTCTTCGAGAACGCCTACGACATCCGAGGCGGATCGATCGAGGAAGCTGCCACCTGCGATATCGTCTCGACGCTGACGCCGGTCGAGGAGCCAATCGTCCACGACGTCGGGCCGAACACGCACGTCAACGCGATGGGCGCGGACGCCAAGGGGAAACACGAGATCGCCGATTCGGTCCTCGAAGACGCCGCGATCGTGATCGACGACTACGAGCAGTGCACCCACTCCGGGGAGATCAACGTCCCCTGGAGCGAGGGCCGACTGGACGACGAAGACATCTACGCCGAGTTGGGCGACATCGTCACCGACACCGTCTCGGGGCGGGGCGAACCCGGCGGCCCGGAGGGCGTGACGGTCTTCGATTCGACGGGGTTGGCGATCCAGGACGTCGCGGCCTCTCATGTCGCCTACGAGCAGGCCGAGGCCGTCGACGCCGGCACACTGTTCTCGCTGGTCGGGACCGAAATTTGAACCGATGGCCGAATCGATCCTGTGGACGCTCGTCTTCTTCGTCTACGTGCTCACGGTGGGGCTGTCGCCAGTGCTAGCGCTGGCGATCGTCCTCCTCTCACGGCGGCGCTCGACCACGGCCGCGCTCGGGTCGATCGTCGGCGCAGTGGCCGGGATCGTCACTTTGGGCGCGACCGCCGGATTCGCGCTGCTATCCTGGCGGGCAGGGATCGTCCTCTTTCTCGCCGGGCAGGGAGCCCTTCTGGGACTGGCAGTGATCCCGGTGCTCGTCGGCCGCGGGGTCGTCAGATGGCGAACCGGGATCGAGCGCGAGGACGCCCTCCGTGTCGCGGTGACGGCCTGGCCGGTCGCGCTCGCCGGCAGTTTCGCGTTGTTCGTCGCGCCCGGCGGCTTCGCACGATATAACATCACCTTTCTTTCCGGTGCAGCGGCCGTCCTCGCGTGGCTGGCGTGGGGCGTCGTCGTCCTCGTCGGCCCGGGGCTACTCGGCACCCTGGGCGTCCGATTCCGTCGCCGGCTGTGAGTCGCCGCCGAACAGCGGTCGGAAGACCCACACCGCAAAGGCAGTGAAGAGGACGGCGGCAATCGAGAGGACGACGACCTGTGCGACGGCGGCGTTGGGGTCGTCGTTGGCCAGCATGACCAGCCCCATCGTCGCGACGGAGATGGGGACGAGGACGAACCAGCCGGCGACGCCGTAGGCCGCCCGGCGAGCCCACCCGGCTTCGCGAAGGAGGCCCCAGGCGACGAGGATCGTGGCGGGCACGACGACGCCGAGATCGAGGAAGACAATCGACCAGAACATCGTCGGGTCGGCGGCGGCCTCCGCTGAGAGGGGACTGGCGTCGAGGAATCCCGCGAACGTCGGGACGTACTGGAACGTAGTGAACGCGGCCAGCGCGACCAGCCCGATGGCGGTCCGGCGCGCACATCGCGCGGTGCAGGCTGGGAGCGACACGTCGGCAGTCCGCCGCCAGGCCACCGCGAGCACGAGCCAGCTACAGACGAAGATTCCGAGGTGGAAGACCACGGCAGGCTGGTAGGTCAGATAGGTCGGGCCGAGCACATATTGAACGAACATGTAGGCGGCGTAGGCGGCCGGCGGGATCGCCAGGAACGGGGCCGCGCGGTGACCCCGAGAGAGGAGGGTCGCGGCCACGAGCGCCCAGGGCGCGACCACGAAGAGCGTGACGACCTCCAGGCCGAGCGTCTGGTTGACCATCGTCTCGGAGAAGGGGTAGGCGATCGCGTCGGCGAACAGGGGACCGAGCAGCGTGTTGAGGGCGAGCGCGCCCGCCAGCACGACGAGTCCGGCGGCGAGCCAGCGGTCGATCCGGGCGGTCCCGGCCGTGCCGTACGCCGGGGGCTGTGCCTCAGTTTCGTCGCTCTGCAGGGTGGTAGTCATCGCTCCCTAGACGCGTCCGGAGCCGAAGAATACCGGTTGTTCTTCTCACACGACGGGAACCGGATGGAGAGATTCCCCAGTCAGTCGAATCGATCAGTCTCGGCCCCGCACTCGACACATCTCGTGACCAGGGCGTCCCGGTCGTCGGCCATCTCGATGGTCGCCTCGGTGCGCTCGCCGCAGTCGGGACACTCCCGCGTGACGGTCGTCTCGCCGGTCTCCTGCGGTGCGCCCAGCGCCAGTGCGACCACGCGCTCGTCACCCTCGTTGACGCCACGCTGCCACTCGCCTGGCCCGAAGCGAACCGCCTCGCCGGACTCGACCGTGACGCGGTCGGGGTCGGCCTCGGGCGGGCCGGTCTCGAAGATGGCGGTGCCCTCCTGAATATAGAAGATTTCCTCCTGATTCTCGTGGCGGTGGCGACCGAAGGCGAAACTCTCGCCCGGCGCGAGTTCGTAGTAGTTGATCGCCAGGTCACTCGCACCGAGCGCGTCGGTCAGCGGGCGCTTGACGTCGGCCGGACCCATGTACGAGTCGACGTCGTCGATCGCGATGCGTTCCATAGACCGCAGTCCGCAGGCCAGCGAGAAAAGGGTCGGGTCACTCAGTCCGGTCGATGTCCAGGTCCTCGTCGATGCCCTGGAGCCACTCCGAGTCCGCGAGGTCCTCCATCTGCTCGCGGAAGTGCTCCTTGCAGACGCCGACTTTGATCCCGTCTTTCTCGACCGCGATGTCGGCGTCGCGGTCGCAGTAGTGACACTTCATATAGCGGGGTACAACGCGAACCACATTGAACCCTGCGTTGTCGTCAGCCGCGTGTCCGACGCGATCGATCATCCGTGAGTCGGACGGCGGGACGGTTCATCCACGAGTCGAACGCGGCAGGCGCTCGCGGATCGGTTCGTAGGCCTCGCTGCCCAGTCCCGCGATCCCGAGCTGGTCATCGTGAGCGTCGCTGCCGCCCGTCGCCAGCAGGTCGTGGCGCTCGATCGCCCGCTCGACCGGCGCCGGGTCGACCTCGCGGCCGTAGGGATAGTATCGCTCGACGGCGTCGAGATCCGCCGTGAGCGCGAGCGCGTGCTCGGTGTCGCCGTACCGCAGCGGATGGGCCAGCCCGACGAACGCGCAGGCCTCCGCGAGCAGGCCCCGTCCGGTTTCGAAGTCCGGGATCTCTCGGGCAACGTAGCAGGGGCCGTCGCTGCCGATGAGCGTGTCGAAAGCCTGCTGGTAGGTGAGGTCGGCGTCGCTGTCGTCGATAGCCCGAGCGATGTGGGGCCGGCCGACCCCGGGGTGGAGGTCGAGATCGAGGTCGACCCCGAGGCTATCCTCGACACGCTCGACGATGGCTCGCGCGCGCTCGACGCGATTTTCCTGAATGCGTGCACACTCGGATTCGAGAGCGGCCGTCGGTTTGAGGCCGTACCCCAGCAGGTCGACTTTCTGCTGGCCTGCGTCGACGCGCAACTCGATCCCGTGGATCAGCGTCACCCCCTCGCGCTCGACGACGGGTGCGTCGAGTGCGGGCTGGATCCGGTCGTGGTCGGTGAGCGCGACGATATCGACACCTGCCTCCCGGGCGGCTGCCGGCACGTCCGCGAGTTCGAGTCGCCCGTCCGAGACCGTCGTGTGCACGTGCAGATCCGCCAGAACCATACCATCGCTTCCCGCGCCAGCGCCAAGCGAGTTCCGACTGCCGCGAACCTTATACACATAGCCATTCTTTCCACAAACTCGTATGATTAATAGTGAAGGTTTATCATCGACCACCATCTTTCTCTATTTCCATGCGACTCACAGACGCAACAGAGCAGTTCGAGACACACAGCTATCCGGCGACGACCGAGGAGTTGATCGAGGCCTTCGGCGAGACGGAACTCACGCTGGCCAATGGGACCGAGACCCTGGGCGAGATTCTGGGTCGGCTGCCCGGCGAGACCTTCGAGTCGGCCGAAGACGCGAACACGGCCGCCTACAGCGTGGTCTCGAGCAAGGGAATCGGCCGCAAGCACTACAGCGACCGGGACCCGATCGCACCGGGTGAGAACGGCCCCGACCCGGTGTCGCTGTAGTTACTTTTCGAGAAAGTCCGGTCGCGAGACCCGATCGCGACTGTCAGTTTTCGGCCGGTCGAGAATCTTCGCCTTGTCCAGCGCTGCGGGGAGTCTGTTCTGCCCGCCAGTAGGAACGTCGTCTTTCTCGACGGTGACTTTCTCGCCCTCGACGAGTTCCGACCAGACCGCGGCTTCGTCGTCGTCGCTCTCGTACTGCTTCTTTTTCGCTTTGTTCTTGCCCTCCTCGAACGCCAGTTCGACGATACTTCGGTTGTAGGAGGTATCCATCGACTGGACAATCCGGTCGTACTCCTCTGCGTGGTCGTGGCCGAGCGACGCTGCGACACCGATGGCGAACGCGCGACTCATCGCCTCGTCACGGTCGAGCGAATCCCAGTCGGTGTCGTAGGTCTGCTCGTACATGCTACCCCTGGAGTTTCGTGTCCGGATCGACCGTCAAGCCGCGGTCACTGAACGATATGTGACGGATGTCACAGTCGATTGCCGTCCCGCGCATCTTGATGACCTGAATCCCGCGGGTCATCCCGCCCGACTCCAGATAGTTGTGGAAGAAGATGACCCCGTGTGCGAGGTAGTGTTCGTCCGAATACGCCGTGGGATCGGTCATCTCCGAGATGAGCAGGATCGTCGCGTCGGTCTGCTTGAGGGCGGAGAGAAAGCCCGTGATCTCCTGGTTCGCGTCCGAGAAGAAGTGCTGCAAGAGCATCGTGGAGTCGATCACGGCCCGATCGATATCGTTCGAATCGAGGAAAGCCACGAGGCGATTCGTCAGCCCACCTTCATGACCGAACTGTGTGATGGTGCGCTTGCCGCTCTCGGTCACGAGATTCAGGAATTGAACGGCGTCGGACTGCATGGCCTTGTCGAAGCCGAAGTCGAAGCCGGCCATGTCCTGCATCAGTTCCTCTTTCGTCTCGTGCATCGTCACGTACAGGCAGTTCTCGCCTTGCTTTGCGCCCTGGGTGATAAATTGCGAGGAGAAGGTCGTCTTCCCGCTGCCAGGTGGGCCGCTGACGACGTAGAGACGCCGTGGCAACAGCCCCCCCTGGACGAGTTCGTCGAACCCCGGAACGCCGCTCGAAACGCGCATATCCACAAAGAGGGTCGCCGCCAGTCATAGATGTTTCCTCACCGTTCTCAGGGCTGATAACTCTCGCGAGGTGTAATCAGTGGGACGGCGTCCATTCCTCACGCCGAGCGTCCAGCAGTCGCTCGGTTCCCCCTGTCTCGTACCGGAGGACGCGACGCCACCACGGTCCCTTCCCGGAATCACTGGAATACTCGGTCACCAGTCGGTTCGCGCTCGTGCCGGCCTCGGGCGTACTCAGCGGGATCGCCCGATCGTACAGCGCCGACTCGTCGGGCTCGCCTTCGATCAGGACCGCTGCGTCGGGCTGGTCGCGCTTCTGGTGGGCGTTGTTCGCGAAGATCGCTCGCTCGTCCTCGCCGAGTGCGTCACTACTCGTGGGCTCGCGAGCCAGCCGGAAGTGCCCGATCACGAACGCGCCCCACGTCGGCGGGAGCCAGTCGGCCGCCTCTTCGACTGTGAGCGTCGCGTAGAAGAAGAGATAGTCCCCGGGTTCGAGCGTCGAGAGCGGGCCGGCCTTCACGCCGTGTTCGTCGCCGTAGGTGTAGCGCTCACAACCGGGATAGCCAGCGAACTCCGGGTCGAGATGTACAGGCGTCTCGTGGACATGCTCGGGAACGTCGAAATCCAACTGCGGATCGAGATCGCCGTAGGTCGGCACGGACTCGCGGGTCGGTTTCGACTCCGGGATCGGGAGATACGTGAAGCGCCCGTCCCCAGTAACCGGCCCGCGAAAACCGGGCTCGTTGGTGTTCGCGCCGATGTTGATGGCGATCGCGCGCATACCCGTCGCTGGTGTCCGGCGTACTTATCTGCTGTCACTGCAGCCGTTCGGCACACTCCCGGCAGAACGTGTAGGATGACTCGCCATCGTTGAGAGTCCCGCAGTGGCGACAGCGAACACCCTCCTGATCGTCGGCCTCGACGGCCGACTGGGCGGGCCGCTGTGGCGCTGACTCGCCCTCGCCGTAGTCCGGGGCGGCCTGTTCGACCGTGGGCCCGCTCCCGCGCTGGAGGTACCGATAGAGCAGCAACTGGAACGCGACGAACGCGAGCACGTACAGCAGGACCCACAGCCAGGCCGCGGCCATATTGTGGTATACGTTGGCACGAAACTTGGGTTTTGGGGCGAGACGGGGCTGTCGGCGGCTTCGAAATCCTTTTAGGCGTTTCGAGGGGTAGATATGGGCAACGAACCATGGAAGTCGATATTATCGAGCAAGACGAGAATCCAATGTTGCACCGGACGGACGTCCGCTTCGAGGTCGTCCACGACGAAGCGACCCCGTCGCGGCTCTCTGTCCGTGACTCGCTCGCAGCGAAGCTGAACAAGGACTCTGCGGAAGTCGTCGTCCACAAGCTGGACACGAAGTTCGGCATGCGCAAGACCGTCGGCTACGCGAAGGTCTACGACAGCCCCGAGGCCGCCCTGGACGTCGAGCAGGAGCACATGCTCGAACGCAACAAGATCACCGCCGACGGCGACAGCGAGGCCGAGGAGGCATAAGATGCCCCGACACGAACTCTACAACGACGACGGCACCAGCGACCGCGAACAGTGTCCCCGCTGTGGCGACTCGTTCCTCGCCGACCACGGCGACCGCCTGCACTGTGGAAAGTGCGGCTATACCGAGTGGGAATAGCGACGCCGTCGCTTTCGACAGCTTCGTTCTCGCCGTTGCGCCTCAGTATCGAGCGGGAGAGAAGACGCTTCGGTAGTAGTTCTTGACTCGCTCGAGTAGCGAAGGATCGCCGTCTTCCTCCTCGTCGTCCTCGGTGGAGACGGCTTCGTTGCGATCGACGACCATACCGGTGGTTCGGCCGCCCGGGCCTTATCGGTGGCGTCTGTAGGCAGATCCGAAGAACCACACAATTACCAGTCGCCACCAGGCGCTAATCCCGCGCGCTCTCGACGTAGTCGACGGCCTCCTGAGGCGTCGCGACGCTCTCGACGCCCTCGATCTCGTAGCTATCCAGCCCCGCGACAGGAATCCCGCGGTCGAGCGAGAGGGCAATCTCCGAGAGCGTGCCCGTCGAGCCGTCGACTGCGATGGCGGCGTCACCGTTCAGCGCCACGAGCGCGTTCCGGGCGTTTCCGAGCCCTGTGGCGATGGCCGTCTCGACGTACTCGTTGGCCTGGCTCCGGTGCTCGCCCGGCAGAATGCCGATGGTGTGCGCCCCCGTCTCCTGGCCGCCGCGACAGACTGCTTCCATCACCCCTGTGCGGCCGCCACAGACGATCTCGTGGCCGCGCTCGCCTAGCAGCCGCCCGACCTCGCGGGCGGTGGCGTAGTGCTCGTTGGTGACGCTCGAACTCCCGATGACGGAAACACGCATAGCCGTGGCTCCGGGACGCGGTGACAAAAGAATGAGTGACGCGAGTGGTCCTATTGGACCTGCTCGAACCAGTCTTCGACGCGGCTGCGAGAGGCCTGCGAGACCTCGACGACGTGGTCGACGTCGCTCTCGTAGAGATCCTCGGTGGTCTCGATGCCGGCCTCGTGGAGGCGCTCGGCGTAGGTCGGGCCGATGCCGGCGACGCTCTCGACGTCGGCGGCTTCCGCGATGTCTTCGGCTTCTTCGGCCTCGACGGCCTCGTCGGTGGACGCGTCGAGGTCGGGTTCGTCGGGTTCGACGTGGTCGGGACCGCCCTCGTTGCGCTCGGCGTACCAGTCACAGACCTCGGGCCAGACGTTCTCGTGGGACGAGGAGGAGACCGACAGGCCGATGTGGCCGGTCGAGTACTCGATCGTCCGGACGTCCTCGCTCGGGACGACCTCGTTGAACGGTTTGGAGGCGCCCGGCGGGATGAGGTGGTCGTACTCGCCGATGATCTGGAGGATCGGCATCTCCAGCTTCCCGAGGTCGACGTGTTTCCCGTCGAGTTCGAGTTCGTTCTTGTAGAGCTTGTTCTCCTGGTAGATGTCTTCGAGGAACTGCTCGTAGGCGGCACCGGCGACGTCGACGCCGTCACCGAGCCACTTCTCCATCCGGGCGAAGTTCTCGACGAAGCCCTCGTTCTCGAGGTTGTCGTACAGCCGGATGTACTTGGAGACGTAGTTGTTGACGGGGTCCATCAGCGCGAAGCCGACGTCGAGCATCTCCGATGGGACGTTCCCGTAGGTCTCGGTCAGTAGTTCGGGATCGTAGTGTTCCTGGTCGCCCCAGATTTCGAGCATCCCGCCGGTCTGATCGAAGCAGAGACCGGCGGCCATCAGGCCGAGCGCGTTGACCTTCTCGGGGTGGAGTGCGGCGTACATCGTCGACATGGTGCCGCCCATGCAGTACCCGAGGATGTTGATCGAATCCTGGCCGGAGCGCTCGGCGACCTCGTTCACGCAGTTCTCGATGTAGCGGTTGACGTAGTCGTCGAGCGTGAGGTGCTGATCGAGTCGGGTCGGCTCGTTCCAGTCGATGAGGTAGACGTCGTGGCCGGCTTCGAGCAGGCGTCGGACCACGGAGCGGGAGGGCTGCAGGTCGAGGATGTACGGCCGGTTGATCAGCGCGTAGATGATCAGGATCGGCACGGGCTCTTTCTCGTCGTCGGGAACCTCGATACCGGCGTCCTCGGGCTTGTAGTGCAGCAGTTCGAGCTTGTTCTCGGTGTAGACGACCTCGCTGGGCGTCTCGCCGACCTCGACGCTCTCGAGGGTCTCCATGCGGTCGTCGAGGACCTGACTCTTCTCGCTGGCGCCCGTCATCGCTTCCAGGCCCTGGCGTTGCATGTCCAGGGCCGCACTGAGCGGATTCATCATGGCGAGATCACTCCTCGAGGGCGTCGAGGACGCGGTCGAGCTTCTGTTCGACTGCCTGCTGGCGGCGCTCGAGTTCGACGAGGCGCTCGCCGACCTCGTCCATGTCGTCGCGAGTCGGGAAGCCGAGCTGGGCGATCGTGTCCTGGCCGATCTCGTCGGCCTCCTGGCGCATCTCCAGCATGGACTCGACGAGCTGGCCGTTCGCGGCGGCAAAGGCGGACGTACCCATCACTTCTTTGAAGGCCTCGTTGGCCGACTGCAGCCAGATGTCGCGGAACTCGCTGGGTTCGACGTCCTCGCCCTGGGCGGCGTCGGTGGATCGCTCGAACATCCGCTCGGCGGCGTCCATCCAGACCTCGTAGGCCTTGTTGTAGCCCTGCATTCCCTCCGCGAGGACGTCCTCTTCGGGGACCGAATCCTCGACGGCGTCGGCCCACGACTCCATGAAGGCCGCCTGGGCCTGCATGTTCTGCTCGACGGAGTCCGCGACCGCGTCGTTCATCTGTTCGACCATTCGACTCCACTCCTCTTGTACGTCGTTTGTATCGCTCATGGGTGTATCTCGTGCGTGCGCAAAGAAAAAACGGCGGTTTTACGCTTCGACGTCGACGGCCTCGGCGGCCTGCTCCTGAACGTCACGGACCTGCTCTTGAACCTCTTCGACCTGTTCCTGAAGGTTCTCGAACTGGTCTGCGAGCTGTTCGACGGCCTCGACGGACTGGCCTTCGAGGTCTTCGTGAGCCTCGACCAGCAGTTCGACCTGCTCGTCCAGGGCGGCGACGTAGTCCTCCGAAAGCTCGTCGTAGGCGTCGAGGCCTTCGGCGAACTCGCTCTCGACGGTGTCGAACGCCTCCTCGTGGTTCTCCAGCAGGAACGCGACCTGCTCGTCGACGGTGGCGCGAAGCTCCTCGACGGAACTATCGACACCGGGGACGGCGGCCTCGACGGCGTCGAGGTAGCTGTGGAACATCGTCTGGGTCAGCTCGACGCCACGGCGCTGGGCCGACTCCTGGCTGTCGAGGCTGTCGAGCATCGCCTGGTTGACGTTCTGCTGGAACGCGAGACTCTGCTTGAAGGCCTGCTGGCTCTGTTCGATCGTGCGGCGCTGCATTTCGAAAGCGGTCGTTACGGGCGTGGTGTATGCGTCACTCATTTGTATCATCTCGGTTACGTTTGACGGGGAGTACGACGGCCTGGACGATGTCGCCTTCCTCGATGTCGAGGGCTTCGCGCTCGGCGTCGGGGATGCTGATACGCCCCCCGCTCTGGACGCGTGTCTTGAACGTCGCCAACTGGCGCATCGCGCCCAGACTACTCATGTCCATCCCACTCGCGGAGCCGCTGAACAGCTGCTGCATCATCTGCTGCTGCTGTTCGACGGCCTGCTCGCCGGCCTCCTGCATCTCTTTCCACATCGCAGGCGGCCACATCATGTCCATCGCGTCGTTGCTCTCCGTCATCTCGTATCTACAGATACTCCCGCCGAACAGATAAAGATTGCGTTGAATACCATCTGCTACCATTCAGTACCAAAAGAAACCATCTAGGCGCAAACTGGGCCACAGAGCCGAGCGGTCTGGGGTCGCCGAGGCGGCACGCAGACCGCGCATGTGGGATATTTTCACGGCTGTTGTACCTGAACGGCCCACAGGGGCATGATTTATTAGCGGTGGTCCCAAACGCCATTGCAATGAGTTCGGAACCTCACGATCTTTTGAACACCTGGACAGAAACCTCCTCACACGTCGTAAACAGCATGATGGAGGCCAACCGGGCCGCCTTCGCTGCGTTCGGCGTCGGCGCTCGCAGCGACGACCCTGCCAGCGGACCCGAGATCGAAGCCGAAGAGGACCTGCCGACCTGGCACGTCACGGTCGACGCCGAGGATCACCTCAGCGTCGGTGACGGTGTCGAGTTCTCGAAGACGATTTCGGACGCCGACGTCCGCCGGTTCGCCCTCTCCAGCGGCGACACCAACCCCCTCCACCTCGACGAGGAGTTCGCCGAACAGACACGGTTCAAGGGCCGGATCGCCCACGGGACACTCGTCGGCGGCCTCATCAGCGCCGCGCTCGCGCGCCTGCCCGGCCTCACGATCTACCTCTCTCAGGACCTCGAATTCCACGCCCCAGTCCGGATCGGCGACCGCGTCACCGCCGAGTGTGAGATCGTCGAGGACCTCGGTCACAACCAGTATCGGCTGACGACGACCGTCACCGACGGCGAAGAAGCCGTCATCGACGGCGAGGCCGTCGTCCTCATCGACGACCGACCTGACGAGTAGTTTCCCTCGACGGTATCGGAATACTGCGTAGTTAGTTTCCTTCGAGAGAATCAGGACTGCTCGTACCACTCGGCTAAGCGTGCGAGGGCGCGGCCGCGGTGGGAGACGGCGTTTTTCTGTTCGGTGTCCATCTCGGCGAAGGTCTGGCCGCCGTGTTCGAAGATGGGATCGTAGCCGAACCCACCGTGGCCCCGCGGCGCGACGATCTCGCCGGGGACGACCCCCTCGAAGAACTTGACCGAGAGGTCGTCCGCATCGACCTGGTCGTCAGTGGTCGCGCTCGATCGCTCGGCGGCGGCCTGGTCGGGACCGCGTCGCTCGCCGCGGTCGACTGGCTCCGGTGTCGCCTCGAACTCCCCGCCGTCGCAGTAGGCGACGACCGCCCGGAACGCTGCGCTGTGATCGGCCTCGGGTTCGACGAGTCGCCAGAGCCGTTCGACGCCGACGGTATCCTCGACGTACGCCGAATAGGGTCCCGGGAACCCGTCGAGCGACTCGACGAACAGCCCCGAGTCGTCGACGATGACCGGTTCGCCAACCTCTCGGTAGGCCTCGCGCGCCCCGCGGGCAGCGATCTCCCGCAGGTCGTGACTCTG
>ENA-ORDC01001281-ORDC01001281.1-marine-metagenome-genome-assembly--contig:-NODE-1281-length-19341-cov-8.816601_pt1 | contig 19341 bp, 16 predicted proteins | sample MGYA00237783_ERZ508515 | MGnify/ENA primary metagenome ERZ508515 (study PRJEB26186, sample SAMN06268792) | marine metagenome | isolation source: Eden Landing Ponds, San Francisco, CA, USA | place... | reverse complement strand
ATCCCGGTCGACCTCGACGACTTCGACGTCACCTACGATGTGAGTGACGCCGAGAACAACAACCGCATCCGCCACCGCTTCAACGCAGAGGACGGTTCCTCTGCCACGGCGACCTTCAAGGTCACCGGTGACTACACGACGCAGATCACCGAGACTGACGGAGACACGGAAATCTTCCGAGGTGAGACCCTTCAGTTCGACGCGGCTGACGACGATACACAGGTCGCCCTCTACACGATCGACGACAATGGCGACGCTGACGCGAGGGTCGACCGAGTCGGTACTGGTTCGTACTCCGACAAGGTCAACTACGACACTTCGGACCTCGACGCTGGTACGAACTACATCCTCGGCTTCGACAGTGAGACTAACCCCAATAACAACAAGGCGCTCATTCTGACCGTCTCAGACCTGGGTCTCGGTGTCGATGCTGACAGCACTTCGCTCACCACCGACGATTCCATCGAAGCCACTGCAGAGTCGGACGCGCTGAACGAAGCGTACACCGCACGTCTCCTCGACTCTGATGGTGACGAGGTCGCAGCGAACTCCGACACCTTCGACAGTACCGGTAGTGCCGTGATCTCCTTTGGATCTCAGGAAGCCGGTAACTACACGATCGAAGTCGAACACAACGACACCGGCATCACTGCCGAATCCGACACGATCGAAGTGACCGAAGCTGGTGACAGCTCGGTCTCGTTCAACGCGTCGAACAACGTTGTCATCGAAGAGCAGGGTGACATCGCAGACATCACCGTCGATCTCGACGACGTGCTGGACCGCGCGACGGTCCGCGAAGCCACGGTGACAGACGTCGACCCCGAGGCGAGCGTCGCCACGCTCCAGACGGGACGTGAGAACGGGACTGGTTCCGGCGACACGGAGACACTCGAGTACGACGTCGCCGCGGTCTGTCTGGGCGCGACGACGAACTACTACGACCTCCCGGGCGTCCGCGAGCACGCGACGCCGCTCAAACGCCTCGCCGACGCCCGTACCGTTCGCGCGGATTTCCTGGCGGCACTCGAAGACGGGACGCCCGAAGAGCCCGCCCGCGTCGTCGTCGGCGGCGCCGGCCTCTCGGGCGTCCAGGTCGCGGGTGAACTCGCCGCGATCGCCGACGAACTCGCCGACGAGCCAGCAGACCCCGATGTGGACGACGCCCACGAAGCCGCCGACAGCGACGCCCACGAAGCCGCCGACAGCGACGCCCCCGAGGCAGTGTTTGTCGGCGGCGCGGACGCGAGCGATGCCGTCGAGGTCGTCCTCCTCGAACAGAAAGCCCACGTCGCTCCCGAGTTCCCGACGAACTTCCAGCGGGCAGTGAGAGACCAGCTCGAAGCGCGGGGCGTGACCGTCCGGACTGGGACGGCCGTCGAGGGCGCCGACGCCGACGGGATCGACCTCGCGAACGGCGAGCGCCTGGACTACGACCAGTTCGTCTGGACCGGCGGCATCGCCGGGTCGCCCGCGCTCGACGGCGACCGCCCGGTCGTGCGACGGGACCTCCGACTGGAGGGAGATACCTTCGTCCTCGGCGACGCGGGCCGGGTGGTCGACACCGACGGGGAAGCGGTCCCCGCCAGCGCGCAGGCGGCGATCAGGCAGGCCCGCGTCGTCGCCGACAACGTCGAACGACTGCTCGACCACAGGCGCGAGGGCGAGAGCGGATTCCGGCCCCGACTCGACGGGTATCGATTCGACTCACCGGGGTGGATCGTGAGCGTCGGTACCGGCGCCGTCGCCCAGGTCGGCCCGACGGTGTTGACGGGGCGCCCGGCCAAACTCGCCAAGGCCTCGGTCGGCGCCGGCTACCTCTCCAGCGTCGGCGCCGTCGCGAACGCCGCCGACCTCGTCCGCGAGGAACTCGGCTGGCCCGACGACGAGGAGGGGGACGACGCCGACACCGAGCGAGCAGAGAACGAATCCGACGACGGAGACGACGGTCCGGTGCGTATCACGATCGACGACGGTGAGGACGGAGACGACCGCGGAACCACCTGAATCTTCACCGGGAGCCGAGAGCCGAGCGAAGTCGGGACAACACTGAAACCCAGGGGCTGTGTATTCCGATACACGATGGGGAAGACGATCCGGGTCGACGACTGGTTTCACGAGTGGCTCACAGCCGAGAAACGCGACGACGAAACGATGCGTGAGGCGCTCGTCCGGCTGACGGGGGCACCAGCCCCGGATCCCGAACTCGTCTCGGAAATCATTTCGAAAGACGACGGAGAACGGATGAAATCACGTATCGAAGCGGCCGACGTGTCGAGTGGTGCCGAGGTGCGGGCGCGCTTCGACGATGATACTTGACACGAACTACCTGATCGACCTCTTCAGTGGCGTTCCCGCCGCACATGCGAAAGCCGAGGACCTGCAGGAACGGCAGACTGTTCAACGGGTTCCATCGCCCGTGATCGCGGAGCTGGAGTACGGCGCAGAGTGGGAACTCGACGAGGACGAGCGGCGGCGGGTTCGGAATCTGAGCCGGCTGTACTTGGTCACAGACCTCGACGAGTCGCTGGCACGACGGGCCGGGAGGCTCTATTCGCGAGCGGAGCGAACGACCGGCGGTGAGACTGGTGCTGACATGGTAGACGCCACGGTCGCAGCGGTGAGTGAGGTGGTCGACGAGCCTGTTGTCACCGCAGACGTGGCTGATTTCGAGGATCTGGGTGTTGTCGTCGAAGAATACTGAATTCAGTCACCCGGTCGCGTTTTCGACGGCGCGTTCGGGTGTCGTCCAGATGACGAACTCGCCGTCGCGGTCGACGACGCCCTCGACGTGGTCCTGGTCGACGGGCGAGGGATTGACTTCCGAGTCGGCGACGGGCATCACCTGGTTGACGTCGTCGACGAGCCAGCCGATCGCCCCCTGGTCGTCGAACCCGTCCGGGTCGAAGACGACGATCAACTCCTCAGATCCCTCGGTGTCGATGTCGAAGATGACCTTCGGGTCGAGGATCGTCGTAATCTGCCCCCGCAGGTCGACGACGCCCGCGACGTACTCGGGCGTGTTCGGCACACGCGTCACAGTGTCGCGCTTGACGATCTCCTCGACGTACTCGATGTCCAGACAGTAGCGCTCCTCGGCGAGTGCGAACTCCAGCACCCGCGTCTCGTCTTCGGTCGTCGCCCCCGTCACCGCGCCGCCGCTTCGCGATCCCGCCATTCCGACGGCGCCACCCGCGTCGTCGCCGCCACCCGCACTCTGGGTTTCAGCGCTCGCACCAGCCCCACTCGACGCGAGCCCGGTCGCTGTGGCTCCACCCGCTGGGCTCTCCCCCTCGACGTCGGTCTCCAGTCCCGCCTGCTGTGCGAGCACGTCCGCGTCGACCGACGCGTCGTCGATGTCCATGCCCGGCATCTGGGGCATCCCGTCACCGAACGGGGACTCCTCGTCCACGTCGGAACCACCCGCATCGGAGCTATCCCCGTCGGAGCCACCCCCGACAGAGCCGTTCGTCCCGACACGACCGTCGCTTGAGCCGTCGCCAGCCCCGTCGACGCCGGAGCCTGGCCCTGTGCCGTCCGCCTCGTCGAACCAGTCGGCGGCGTCCTCGGGGTCGTCGCTGGGACTGCCGGGCCCGGGATCACCCCCGTCGGCCTCACCGGTGGAACTCTCCGCTGTCGCGGACTCCCCCTCGGACCTGTCCCTGTCGGGTGTCCCGGCTTCGACTGCCTCGTCGTCGGAGGAGGCGTCGGTTTCGAGCGAGTCGTCTGGTCGAGAGCCCTCGCGCATCTCGCGGATGCGCTGGGCGCGGTCCATGCGGTCGTCGGAGGAGTCGTCGGTCATGTGGTCACCTCAGATTTCGGTTCTGCCGCGGCGAACTGCTCGTCGAGCGAGTCCGCGACGTCGAGGAAGACGTCCGCCATGTCGACGCTGTCGTCGTAGGAAAACAGCGACTCGCCGGCCGAGAAGGCTCGCTGGAGCGCGACGCGCTTTCGCACCTCCCAGACCGGGTCGTCGGCGAACACCGCGTCGAACCACGCCAGCATCTCCTCGTCTTCACGCGTGGTCTCGACGCGGTTGGCGACGACCCCGAGCGTGTCGACCGTGATACCGGCCTGTGCTTCGAGGGCCCGGACCTGGTCGACGAGCAACTCGACGGCCCGCTCGGAGGTCGCCTCCGTCAGCGCCGGCACCAGCACGTTGGGCGCCGCGTAGATCCCCGTGTCCGTCAGCTTCCCGTAGAACGGCGGCGAGTCGACGACGATGTAGTCGTACTCGCCATCGACACCCGAGAGCGCCCGGTCGAGCGCGTCGAGCGCGTTCGGCCCCGAGACGCTCTCGGGTGTGACGTTGACCGCCAACTCCGCGAGCGTCTGGGGGTCGGCCGCGACGTCCTCGGCGTTCGCGCGAGCGACGAGGTCGGCGACGGTCAACTCGCGCTCGGCGCCCAGCATGTCGATGTTGCTCGGAACGACGTCCATCTCCGGGTGGGAGACGACGACGTCGGCGAGTTCGTCGCGCCGATTCGGGTCGGTCAGCACGTCGAACAGCGTCGGTGGCGCCGCGTCGTAGGCCTCGGTGAGTCCGAGACCCTCGGTCGCGTTGCCCTGTGGGTCGAGGTCGACCAGCAACACGTCGTGACCGCGACGGTTCAAGGCGCCGGCGACGTTTATCGCCACCGTCGTCTTGCCAGTCCCGCCTTTCGCGTTGGTCACACAGACCCGTGCTGCCACGTCGGGTTCCGGTCTCGTCGCCACGTTGTTCCCTCTCCGGTGCTCCCGCTAATAAAAATACGCTCCGGGCTATCAAACCTGAAAGCGGGAACACGCCGGCGTTCCCTGGGGCCGCTGTGGACCACCCCTTCCCCTGGAGATCACGGGAGTGTGGCCGGATCGGGGCACAGACGCCGTCAGACGGGCGTCCGACCGGGTGGAAGATTTAACACGGAGGGGACGAATATGAGATCAACGAATGACAATCAACCCCCGGGACTACGACCTGAACGAACTGCGGGAGATGGCACGCAAGCGCGGCGACGAGGACCTCCCGCCCGAGGACCCGACCGAAGTAGAGTGGGGCGCGCTCGACGAGGAGGGGCCGTCGGCGCCGGACTCGCTGCGGTCGGGGCTGTACCGCGAGTTGCTCCCGCTCGTCGGCGCGGGCGACGGGATGGAGAAGCCGTATCTGGAGGGGATTCCCGACACCTACGCCGCCGAGTTCGTCGTCTTCGAGTGGCTGGAGTTTCTCCTCATGCACTCGGGCTATCAGGGTGCGACCGACGCTATCCACTACTACGAGTCGATCGAGTGGGTCGACGAGGACGTCGCCTCCCAGCTCGACGACTATCTCCTCGGGATCGGTGACGAAGCCGCCACCGAGACGACCGAACTCGACGTCGACGACCACATGCTGAGTCTCGTCTACGTTGCCAAACTCGCGGCGATGCAGTGACGAACGCGCGTGACGCAGTACGCCCCCACAGCGCACCCGTAGTCCCGCGGTCCCGGTCAGACGCGGTTTCTCACAGTTTGTTCTCGACCGGCCCGTCGAGGTGACTGCCAAGTAACTGGAGCAACACCGTCGCGAAACCCGTATCGGCGCTCCAGATGGCCGTCTCCTTGCGCACGCCGGGGAGTTCCTCGCCGCCGAGGACGCTCAGAAGGATCGTCTCGCCGTCGACCGCGAGCAGGCGACCGGGGCTGTCTTTCTCCTCGGACATCGGTTCGGGCACCGGCGCGACACGGACGTCGCTGTCGGCGAATCGTTCTCGGAGTTCCTCGTCGGCGCTGAACACCCACACCTCGATGTCGGTGGCGCGCTCGCGCAACGCCGCGTCGACCTCGTCGTCGAGTAAGTCGGCCGACGACCCGTAGAGGACGCGCTCCTCGGCGTCGGCGACGATCTGCTGGACCCGCCCGGAGACGTTGTCCCGCCCGTGGACCGTCCAGACACCCTCCTGGTGTTCCTCCCGGTGGTCGGCACCCTCGCGAGCGGTCTCGAGGAACTCGAATGCGCGGTCCTGTTCGGCTTCGAAGCGTTCGTGCAGCGTCTCGCGGGCCTCCTCGAGGTCCACGGCGCGATACTGCTTGGGATTCGACTGCTGGACCTCGACGAGGCCGCGGGCCTCCAGGTCGTCGGCCGCGCCGTACACCTGCGAGCGAGGGACGTCGGTCATCCGGTCGACGTCGCGGGCGGTGCCCGTCCCGAGCCGGGTCAGCGCGATGAACACCTCCGCCTCGTACTGGGAGAGCCCCAGGCGCTGGAGCGACTCCGCGGCCGCGTCGGCGTCGACGGCGTCGTCGCTAGACACTGTCGAACACACCTCGTTCAGTCATCGTCGGCCTCCTCGGGTGCAGTCGCCGAGGCGTGGTCGTCCAGCCATGCGTGGTAGGCACGTTCGAACTCCGCGGCCGAGAGCGTTCCGGCCCCGAGATGGTAGCCCGCGTCGGCCAGGTCCTGGTCCGAGACGCTGTCGTCCGCGAAGATGCTGCCCACGACGTCGGCGGTGACGGTCACCCCGCCGGCGCCGGCGACGTCGACGACGTGGTCCGGGAACAGTGCCTCGCCCGCGAACGCGAGTGTCTCGTCGTCTGCCACGTCCACCGGGACCGTCGTCTCGTACTCCACGGTCGCGCTCGCCACCTCGTCGAGTTCCCAGGCGACGTACACCCCGTCGTCGGTGGCGACAGCCTCGACCGGGTCGGGCGCCACCGCCCCGATCCGGGCGTCCGTGCCCGGTGGCGACTCGTCCAGGACGACCCGCCCGCCGACACTGGGGAAGGTCACCGTGACCGAGACGGTGTCGCCGGGTCGGACCCGCGACGGGTCGACCGAACGGGTCGCGAACAGTCGCCCGTGCCCGTTCGTCCGCGGACGGGGCGTCGGCGCCGGCACACCGGCGCCCGCCGTGTCGCGTCCGCTCGCCACCGCCTCCGACTGGGCAGCCACCGGCGCCCCGTTCGCGGCGACAGCGTCGCCGTCTGCGGTCGACCCGGTCGGGCTCTCGCCCGCTTGGCCGGTGGCCGCTGGCGTGTCTGGAACTCCGTCCACAGCGGGCCCTGGCACCGCTTCACCCGGCGTCGAGCCGTCGTCCGGCCCGTCCGCGTCCGAGGGACCGAACGCGTCGTCGGGCCCGAGATACCGCGTCCAGACAACGAGCAGACTCGGCAGGACGAACACGCTCGCGAAGAACGCGTAGACGATGGTGAGCCCGGTGATGAAGCCGAACTGCTGGAGCGGTGGCAGGATAGCGAACACGAGGACGCCGAAGCCACCGACGGTCGTGGCGGCACTGCCCAGCAGTGCGCCACCCGTTCCGGTGACGGCGGTCCGCATCGCCGGGAACGCCGACCCCTGTCTGTCGAGTTCGAGGCTGTAGCGCTCGCTGATGTGGATACTGTAGGCCACTCCGAGCCCGATGGTCAGGCTCGTGATCATCCCCGTCAGTACGTTGAAGGGGATCTCCAGGAGGTACATCGTCCCCAGGATCCACGAGACGTTGAACACGACCGGGAGCAGCGTCACCAGTCCCAGCGTCGCGCTGTCCTCGATGAGGCGATAGACGATCATCAGGAAGACGAACGACGCGACGAGCGTGATGACCAGACTCTCGACCACCGTCTGGAGCAGGTCGTCCTGGACGATCTTGTTGACGATAGGCGTCCCCGTCGCGGTGATCGTCAGGTCACCGCCCGTTCCACGCTCGACGCTTCCCTCGACGTCGTCCAGCTGGTTCGTGATCGCTTCGCCGGAGGCCCCGCCACGGAGCGACGCCGTCAGGCGGAGGGCGCGGTACTCGCCGTTCTCGCGGTTGATGACCGCGCTCGCCTGCTCCGGTGCGGTCGCGAACAGCGAGTCGTAGACGCCCGCGACGTTCCGGTCGGGAACGCCGTCGCCGTCCGTATCCGAGGCCGCGAGCGTCGCGTTGAACGTCTCGTTGGTCGCCGCGACCGACTCCATCACCGTCAGCGGACTCCGGATGTCGGGCTCGCCGTTCGAGAGTGTGACCGTCACCGACTTGTTGGCGACGCCGGCGCGAGTGCGGTCGACACGGTCGAGTGCGTCCGCAGTCGCGACGTCGCCCTCGTAGAGGAACTCGGCGGTCGAGTCCTCACGGAGGAAGTTGTCGTTGACGTACTCGAAGGTGGCCCGCATGGAGTACTCGCCGGGTTGCATCTGCTCGGGGAGCGAGTCCATCCACTCGGGCGGTTCCTCCGCGATGAAGTCCTCGTTGGAGAAGGACGTGTCGACCTGCGTCGCGCCGTAGGCGCCGGCCGCACTCACCAGCAGCGTCAGGACGATGACCACGGCGGGCGCCCGACGGGCGACGGTTGCGCCGACTTCGAGCACCTGGCCGAACCGGCCGCCACCGGTCCCGAAGGCGGCCTTGCGCCGGTCGAAGCCGTAGCCTTCGAGCAGTTCGTCGACCTCGACTTTCACCGCGGGGATGAGCGCGCCGAAGACGACCAGCGCACCGACGATACCGACTGCGCTCACGACGCCGAACTCGCGGATCGGCCCGACCGGGCTCGTGAGATTCGAGAGGAAGCCGATGACCGTCGTCGCCGTGACGAGTATCAGCGCGGCCCCGACGCCTGCCAGCGCCGTCCGCATCGACCCCGCCGGCGTCGTGTCGTCTGTCGGCATACTATCGTCTCCCGTGCCGTCAGTGGGTGGGGACGTCCCGCCGTCGGCGACCGCCTCCAGGGGCGTGCGCTCCTCGCGGTGGCGCATGAAGACGTGTATCGCGTAGTCGATAGACAGTCCGATGAGCAACACGGGGATAGCGACGAACAGCTGGTTGAACGCGACGTCGAACCACCCCATGAAGCCGAAGGCGAGCGCGAGGACGAGCCCGATGCCGGCGACGCCGAGCAGGATGTCGATCACGTCGCGGTAGGCGACGGTCAACACCAGCAGGACGAACAGGATGGCGATGGGGCCGACGACGACGAGACTGTCCGCCATCGAGCGGCTCATCTCGTCGGCGATGATACCAGCGCCGAAGACCATCCCCTCACCGTCGAGTTCCGCCCGGGCGAGTTCCTGGACCGCGTTCTGGGACTCCTGGATGCGTGCGCTGGCCGAGCCCTGGGCAGTCTCGGTCTGGGTCGTCTGTGTCAGGACGATCATCGTCGCCCCGGCACTCGTCGATCCGGGTTCGTAGCTCGTCGGCATCAGCGCGAACGCGCCACTCCCGCTGCCTTCACTCAGAACCCCCTCGACGGTCCCCTCGACCGCCGAGGCGTTCATCGACTCTAGCTGGTCGATCTGCGCCTCTATCGGCGGTGTCGATCCGTTCTCGACGCGGTTCTGGAGCGTCGCCTGGTCAGCCTGGAGCCGTTCGGCGCGCTCCTGTAGCGCCTGGGCCTGGGGCGCGAGCACCTGCTGGATACCCGCGTAGGTCTCGCCGAAGCTCTGCTGTATCTCGCCGGCGCGCTGGCGGTAGGTCGACTGGTTGATCTCGCCCTGCGCGTAAGAGGCGTTCAGCGAATCGAGACGCGACTGGAGGTCCCGCGTCTGCGCGAACAGGTCGTCAAAGGTCGCCGCGCTCTCGGCGGAGAGGTTAGCCGTCGCCCGCTCGCGGGTGGCCGTCAGGTTGCGATCGATGGCTGCTGCCCGCTCTCGGTAGGTCGCGTCGTCGATCTCGCCGCGTGCGGCCGATCGGTTGAGTTCCGTGTAGCGGTGTTCGAGCCGCCGTGTCCGGTTCAGTGCGTCACTCAGTGCCGCACCCGTCCGGTCGAGCCGGGCCTGTTCGGTCCGGAGTTCGCTCCCGCGTCGTGAGAGGTTCGCGGCCTGTTCTTCGCGTATCGCGGCAGTCGCGACGACCGTCGCGATACCCGCCGGTCGCTGCTCTGTCGAGAGTGTGCTGTTGACCGTCTCGTTTTCTGTCAGCGTCCGCTGGAACCGCAACTGGTCTAACAGTGCCGACCGCGAGAGGACGTTCTCGTCGCGGACGATCACCTGGGCGGTCGTGGTGTTCGAACTCGTCCCGAAGTTCGACTCGATGTAGTCCAGTTTCTCGGCCTCCGTCGAGTCGGTCTCGAACTGCGAGAACGACGAGGACTCCTCGACCTGTGCGGCGCCAGCACCGACGGCGGCGATCAACACCAGCAGGCCGACGACGACCAGCCGCCGGTGCGAGACGACCCCGTCTGCGACGTCGCGGATACCTACCATCGACTCTGCCTCCCTGTGTACCGGGGACCATTCCGTATCATACCAACAGTGCTGTTAGTAGAATCCTACTGACGAGCGCTACATAAGCCCATCGAAACTGTCACCGTAGATACGAGGCGCGGGGAGCGGCTCGGCGTTCCGGATGGGGGGGATCCGGTTCGGCACTCCGGACGGCAGAGCGGGTTCGGCGCTCCGGACGGTGGAGTGGGGCCAGCACTCTACAGTGTGGAACCGGATCGAGGCCGTCGCGTCCGGTATTTTCCGGTGGTGTGTACATTTACAGAAACGATAATCTGCGCGGTAACTTTATCCGGGGTGGCCGAGGATCCGAGGCCATGAGCGACGACGAGCCGGTGCCCATCGGTGTCAAGCTCGGTAGCACGCGAACAGTCATCGCGTACCCGGACGGGGACGACGTGGAGACGGTCCGGACACTGACCTGCCTGGCCACCTACGAGGACGCCCTCACGGGCGAGGAGAAGGTCCTCTTCGGCGAGGAGGCCGCCCGGGAGTATCCCGACAGAGTGCAGTTCATGCTCCGTTCGGGCCTCCCCGAAGACGAAGAGCGGGCTGAACTCACGAAGACGTTCTTCGAGGAGGTCATCGACGCCAACGATATCCCGGAAAACAGCGGCGTCGTCTACGCCATCCCGACGATCGACAACCCCGAAGGGCTCGAGAACCTGCAGGACGTCATCGAGAGTTCCTCGATCGGCGAGACGCTGGTCGAGAGCTACCCCGAGTCCCTCTGCGGGGCGATCCCCGCGGCCGGCGACGACCTGGAAGCCATCGACGACATCTTCGTCGCGGTCAACATGGGCTCGACGAACCTGGAAGCCTCGGCCTACCGCCGCGGCGAGCAACTCGCACCCTTCACGACGGGCGCCGTCACCGGCAACGAGGTCGACCGGATGATCGCCAACTACGTCGAGGAAGAGACCCAGGGGCGGGTCAACATCGACACCCAGACCGCCCGCGAGTACAAGGAGGAACACGCCGATTTCGACGACTTCGAGGCCTTCACCGACATCATCCAGCAACCCGGCGGCGGCTCTCACGAGTTCACGATCGAGCGCAGCGTCATGGAGGCCTGTAACGAGTACCTCGACGACGCCGTCCAGGAGTTCTGTAACACCTTCTTGCCCGAACTCGCCAACGACTACATGAAAGTCTACCAGCTCGCGCTCGATAGACCGATCGTCCTCACCGGCGGGATGGCCTGCATCCCCGGTATCGTCGACCAGTTCGAAGAACGCGTGAGCGACGAACTCGACAGAGAGGTGGAGGCGACCGCGGCCGACGCCCCTGACCTCTCACCGTCGGTGGGTGCCCAGCGCATCGCCGCCCGTCTCGTCGAGAACCTGTAGCCCGCCGTCGGTTCGTCTCCGGGTTTCGTGCGTGATAACCGGGGGCGAGTCTTTACGTGGACCGACGGGAACCGCTTGGTATGCTTCGGGTCGACGGTCGGGTACTGGTCGGGTCTGTCGCGCTGGTCTTCCTCGTGGGTGCCGGTATCGGGTTCGCGGTCGCTGGCAACGTCGGCGGGCCAGCCACCGACGCTGCGCCGACGTCGGGAGCGTCGACGCCGACGCCCGACCCCGCATCGGCCAGCGGGGCTGGCGTCACACCGACTCCGACTATCCCACAGACCGCATCGCCGACGGGGACACGGGCCGTGACCGTCACGACTGCACCGACGGCGTCACCGACGAGCGTCCCGACACCGACGGTCACACCGGGGTCGACCGAGAGTCCGACAGCGACGCCCCCAGCGACGCGGACGCCGATGTTGATCCGGCGCTTCGAGGCTGCCGAGATCGAGTCCGAGATCCGGCGGCTGGTCAACGAGTGGCGCGACGAGCAAGGACTGTCGCGGTTCGTGCTGCCCGATGGGCGACTGGTCACCGACCTGAACGCGATGGCGCGGAGCCACAGCGTCGCGATGGCCGACACAGGCGAAGTCGCTCACACGATAGACAACAGCTCCAGTGTCGACCGGTACCACGAGTTCGACCTCTACTGGAACTGCCGGTTCAAGCGGGCGAACCACGACTACATCGTCTCCCCCGAACGCAACAGCATGGAGGTACTCGCACAGACCTACGCCGGTCGGGCCTACACGACAGGGGGCGGCGAGACCGAGTACAACGCCAACGAGACGGCCGTCGCCAGGGACGTCGTCGAAACGTGGACGAACGACCCGGCCTTTCGCGAGCGACTCTCCTACCGGAACGCTACGCGTCTCGGCGTCGGCGTCGAGACGACCCGCGACAACGAGGTGTACGTCACGGGCAACCTCTGTGGCGTCCGGCCGCAAGATCCCAAGAGTTCAGACGATTGACGGCCTCCCACGAGTGAACTCGTGGCTTTCTCCGTGTACTTCTGTAAGTCGGTCACTACTCGCTCAGACTCGATCGGTCGGCCGTGAACGCTGGAAACTTTCAATACGGACCCACCAGAGTGGGCACATGTATGAGCGACGATAACACGCCACCGACCGACGACCCGGGGGGAGGAGACGGCGACGGGCCGGAAGGGGGCGCGGAAGCGGTCCAGGAGGCGGCCGAACCCGTCGAGGCCGAGGCGGAGGCGTCCGTCCGCGACGAGACCCTCGCCGAACGGGAGGCCGCTCTCGCCGAGCGCGAGACGGAACTCGACCGCCTGGAAGAGCGGCTCAACCAGCGCGAGGAGGGGCTGGACAAGCGCGCCGACGACCTCGGTGAGCGGGCCGAGGCACTCGACGAGCGCGAGGAGCGCCTGCGCGAGCGGCGCGAGGAACTGGTAGACTACGAGGACGAACTCGACAGGCGCGAAGCGGCGATCGAGGAAGCCGAACAGGACCTGGCCGACCGCCGGGCCGCGATACAGGAACGCGAGCAGACCCTCGAGGAGCGCGCGACCGAACTCGACAGGCAAGAGGCGACCCTGGAGCGGTACGTACAGGACCAGGTTGGCGACGTCGAGGAGTCACTGTCGAGTACGGTCCAGGACGCGGTCTACTCGGCGATGGACGGCTACAGCGCCAGCGAAGAAACCGGCCGACTCGGGACGGTCGGGAACCTGCTGCTCGGACTGGTCGGACTGGTGCTCGTCGTCGGCGGTGCGATGAACCTGGTCGCGATGGAGACGGGGGCGATCCCGGCCCTGTTCGGGAGCACCCCGGCGAACATCGGCGTCAGTGCGCTCCTCGTCCTCCTCGGCCTGGCGGCCAACCTGGCGGCGGCGGCCAGCCGCGTCTGAACGCCCCTGCTACCGTCGCCGGGGCCGGTCACTCGCCGGCGCGCTGGCGCGCGACTTCGGCGATCCCGGCGTTTGCGGTACAGCTCGGGCAGGCGTGAAGCAGCCCCGTCTGGTCGGCGAAGACGCGGGCGAACCGGTCCGAGACGTGGGCACCACAGTGGTCACAGCTCGTCATCGTCACCCTCCGAGAGAGCGTGTGCGGGGTTCGTGCGCCCCGGTACCGCGTATTCCGGCATCGTGTGTCCTGATATCATGTGCCTACGTGAACCGTCGGCGGAGCACTCAAAGAGGGTTTCCCGAGTTCCGACCCAATTTCGTGCGACATCTCTCCGGAATCGACCGCCTCGGAACCTCTCAAAGGGTTTCGGCTGCCGGTGAACCACCGGTGAGCCCACCGGTCGTACGACGGTGCCCTCTCGTCCGGATCGCTTTTGCGCGGCGCCACCCGACAGGCGACCATGGACGGGGACCTGGACACGCCCGTACTGGACGACCACATGCACCTCGACCCGCTGTACGGCCGCGGCATCGAGGCCGCCACCGAGTTCGCCGCCCAGGGCGGCACACACCTCCTCGTCGTCAACAAGCCCTCCTGGCACCTCCTCGACGGCCTGCCGGAGGGTCCCGCGGACTTCCGGGAGGTGTTCGAGCTGACAGTCGGCGTCGTCGCCGAGGCCTCGGACGTGCTGCCGGGACGCGCCTGGCCGGTGCTGGGCGTCCACCCCGGACTCGTGAGCCAGCTGGTCGACGACGGGCGAGACCCCGACGACGCGCGGGACCTGATGCAGACCGGGCTGGACGTCGCTGCCGAGTACGTCGAGGACGGGCCGGCACTCGCCCTGAAATCCGGGCGGCCCCACTACGAGGTCGACGACGCCGTCTGGGACGCCTCGAACGCAGTGATGAAACACGGTTTTTCCCTCGCGGCCGAGGCGGACTGTGCGATCCAGCTCCACGCCGAGGGCGGCGAGGACCTCACCGAGGTCACCGAGTGGGCCGAGGAGCGCGGCCTCCCCGCTCACCGTGTCGTCAAACACTACTCGGGGGGTCGACTCGCGGGGCCGACCAAGAGCGTCATCTCGAACAAAGAGGACCTGGAGCTCGCAGTCGAACTCGCCGAGAAAGAGGGTGAGCCGTTCATGATGGAGACGGACTTCATCGACGACCCCGACCGACCCGGGGCGGTGCTCGGTCCGAAGACTGTCCCGCGGCGGGTGCGCTGGCTCCGACAGGAGGGGCACGACGAGGCGATCGAGGTCGCCCACGTCGAGACGCCGGCTGAGGTGTATGGCATCGACACCGAGGAGACGCTCGAGGACTGAGTAGCTTCTTGTCGAGGGCCGGAGAACCGAGCGGCATGTACCACCGCCGTCCGGACTGTGGCGTGACGATGGAAGCGGTGAAGTTCGGCATGGCCGACGCGTGGGATCCCTACGTCAACACCGGCGAGAAGCGCACCGGCCTGCTGGGCAAACTCGGGACGAACGAGCGCACGGCGGTGACGACAGTCACGTGTCCCGAATGTGGGCTGATACGGCACTACGCGGAGTTCGACGAGGAGTGACGAACGCCTGATTCTGTTACGGTTCCGGGCTCCCTCGCACGACGAGGCGAGCGTGGTACGTGGCCGGAAACGTGTTTAGCAGCACTAACGTACGCCGAGCGAAGCGAGGCGTTTCCCCGCGAGCGCGCCCGCAGGGCGCGACTCGCGGCCTTTTTTGTCCGAGCTTTTTTCGAGGGGGGTGCCCGCAGCGAGCGAAGCGAGCGAGGACACCCCCCGAGGAAAAAAGGTCGTGGCGAAAGTCATATCCCCCGAGCGACGAACCGAGTGGTATGAGCAATCAGCCGGGGGAGTACTACACGCCCGAACGCTGGCAGAACTGGCTCGACAGGATCGGCGAAGAGAGCGTCGACCCCGAGGACGACGACTCGGCCCAGCTCCTGTGGAACATGCAGGACGACACGGCCATCGCGGTCGCGAAGGTCATCACCGATTTCGACGACGGCGAACTCGACGAGAACGCCGCGCTGTCGGAACTCGAAGACATGCGCGAGGTCGTCCTCGCGGAACCGGACTTCGACGAGGAAGAACGCCTGATGCTCGTCGACAGCGTCCAGACGTCGCTGGTCTGTGTCTTCTACGCGGCCGAGGAGTACATCGTCGGCGGCGTCGTCGACGAGGGCGCCTTCGACGAGTACGTCCGCGCGGCGGTCGACGCCGAAGCGGGCGAGGACCTCGACGCCGCACTCTCCTACTGTGTCCAGGCCGGGACGCTCGTCATCGACGGCCACGAGTTCGACCCCGCGATCGCCGAGGAACTGGACCCGGGGCTCACCGTCCAGTGGGTCAACGGCCTCGACAGCCTCCAGAACGCGATGCGCGACCCCGAAGTCGTCGAAGAAGAAGACGAGGAGTAGGTACCCCCACTCTCGTCCCGTTTTCGCCGTCGTCGACCGCTACCCGACGAGCCCTCGCCACGCCCACCGACGATTATCACGGGGGAAAATCGGGGACACAGGTATTTGAGCCGCGAGGGGGAACGTCGGGCAGATGCACTGGGGTGACGACCGCGGGCAATCGATACAGATCGGCGCCGTGTTACTGTTCGGCGCGCTGATCGTCGCGCTCGCGGGCTATCAGGCCTTCGTCGTCCCCCAGCAAAACGAGCGAATCGAATTCTCTCACAGCCAGACCGTCCAGAACGACCTCCAGGACCTGCGCAACGCGCTGGCGTCGATGACCGGCGAGGCGTCGACGCGGTCGGTGTCGGTGCAACTGGGAACGCGCTATCCAACCCGGGTGATCGCGGTGAATCCGGGGCCCCCGAGCGGGTCACTGCGGACCGCCGGGACGAGAGACTCGACCGTCGCCTTCGAGGTAGTCAACGCCAGGGCGACCGGTGAGACGGGCGACTTCTGGACCGGGACGGACACGCGGCGATACCCGACGGGTGCGCTGGCGTACCAGCCGAACTACAACCTCTACGGCGGCGCGCCGGAGACGGTGTACGAACACTCCGCGCTGGTCAACGACTTCCGGTCGGGAACGGTCCCGCTGGCGGGTCAGGCGTTCATCGAGGGGCGCCAGATCACACTCGTCGCGCTGAACGGGTCGCTCGGGCGCAGTCGAGCGGGGACGACGAGCGTGGACGTTCGCCCGGTCAGCACCTCGACGCGGACGGTGTCAGTGACCAACACCAGTGGGTCGCGGGTGACCCTCGAACTGCCGACGCGTTTCGAGAAACCCGTCTGGGAGGAACTCCTGGCCGACCAGATGGACGACGGGTACGTCGAGGACTTCGACGTCGTCACGGGGTCGCCGTTCAACACACTCGAGGTCGAACTGACGCCGGGCGAGAACTACACGCTCAGGATGGCGAAAGCGGGGGTCGGCACGAGAGTCGGGGAGACAGACGCGGCGTACGTGACCGACGTCGGCGGCGACGGCACCGCAATACCCGAGGGTGGCACACAGCAACTCGTCCTCGAAGTGCGCGACCGGTTCAACAACCCGGTCAGCGGCGTAACCGTCGACGCCGAGGTCGACGCCGCGGATTCGGGGTCGCTGGTCGGGGGGACGGCGACGACTGGCGCGGACGGGCAGGTCACGTTCACCTACGACGCCCCAGACGACGTCGACGGCGGGCCGGAGACTGCGACGGTCTACGCATCGTACGAGAACCTGCCCAGCGGCGGCACGTTCGCCGCCACGACTGCCCAGGACGCCGACCTCTCGGTGACGGTGCTGAACAGCGACGGGAGCGGGGGCACGACCGGCGGCGGTGAAGACGCGGCCTACCAGACGACGTGGCAGAACCCGTCGGGCCAGACGGGCGTCACCTGTGACGCCGAGGGCGACGACTGTACGCTGGACGCGGACCAGGAGACGAGCGTGACCCTGACCGCCGGGACCGACCCCGTGGCGACCCGTGCCGACGTGTCGTTCGCGCGGAACCGAACCGACGTCGGGTCGCTCTCGGCCACCTCGACTTCGACCGACACCAACGGCGAGGCGACGACGACCTTCTCGGCGAGCGGGAACGGCGTGACGAAGATCTACGCCGCCAGTGGCGGCAGCGGCGACGTCATCAATCTGACCGTCGAGAACTACGTCGGCACCAGCGTCAACTTCCGCGTCGACGACCTGACGGAACTCAACACTGACACCGTCACGTACCTCGGCTCCTACGAGGTGGTCAACGCGCCGAGCAACTACGACCGCGTCGAGGTGACGTTCCAGAACACCAACGACGGCAGCGCGACCCAAACGCTCCAGAACACTGCGGACCGTGGCCGCGTTCGCTACGACAACGGGTACGGGACGACCGACGGCTACAACGTGACGATCGAGGTGATCGACGACGGCGGGACCGTCGTCGCGTCCGAGACGATCACCGACCAGGCGGACGCGGCAAACCCGACGAGTGAGAACGACGACCTGCCGGCAAACGGCGGGACGACGCTCGAGAGTTACGAGATCACGGACAAGAGTGGCAACGGTGACCCGGTCAGGTACCGGTTCGACTACACCGTCTCGGGTTCGGGGACGTTCCAGAAAGTGAAACTGTTCGCGCTCAGCCAGACGGCCAGCGGCGACAGGCAGACGATGGACCTGTCGACGAGAACCGACAAGAACGAAGACCTCCGGGCGTCGTTCGGTGAGAGCGAACAACACCGTGTCGGGATCCTCCTGTTCGACGGGGACGGCGTGGTGGTAGAGCGCGTGGAGACGACCGACGCCCCCAGCGGCGGCGGGGAAGTCGTCCTGACCGGGGCGGTCGGACTGCTGGCGCTCCTGGGTATCACCGGCCTCCGGCGCCGTTTCGAGAGGTGACTCGCGTGCGGCCTGCCCCGCGTCCGCGACGGTCACCGCGCGCCCAGTCGGAAGTCATCGGGGTGACGCTGTTGACCGGCGTCGTCGTCATCGTCGCGCTGCTGGTCGGTGGTGTGGTCATCACCCAGTCCAGCGGCGGCGACGAGGGCCCGACGACGGACTTCGTCCTCGATGCGAATCAGACTGACGCGCTGCTCACCCACAACGGTGGGGACACGCTCGAACTGTCCGAACTGACGGTGATCTACGAGCGACGTGGGACCGTCCAGCGGTTCACACCCCGCCCGGCCGACACCAGCGACGGCGACGCCCGACTCCGGCCCGGCGAGCGTATCCAGTGGGCACACAGTTTCGCGCCCGGCGACCTGACGGTGACGGTCGTTCACCGCCCCTCGAACTCCCTCCTCTTCGAGGACCGCGTGACGGTCCCGGGAGCGACGCCGACACCGACCGCTACTCCGGCCCCGACCGCCACACCGACGGCGACCGCCACACCGACGGCGACCGCCACACCGACGGCGACCGCCACGTCGACGCCAACAGCCACGCCAACACCGACGCCGACGCCAACGGCCACGCCAACACCGACACCGACGCCAACGACCACGCCGACGCCGACACCAACCCCCACACCGACCGTCACGCCGGCGTGTTCGCCGCCGTACTCCGGGGGAAAACCCGACCGGTGCAAGTGATCGAAACGGTATGACGACCCGCGACAACGGGATCGACAGCTGTCGATAGGGGAGTCGACAGACCCTTATGGGTGGTCGGGGAACAGACGGGGTATGACGGTCGGGATCGACGGTATCGAGATCTGGACAGGAAAACTCAGACTCGACCTGGCGGAGACGTTCGCGCCGGCACAGGGCGAAGAGCCGGGCAAGTACACGAAAGGCCTGGGGCTGTACGGGAGTTCGTTCCCGGACTCCTACGAGGACATCGTCACGATGGGTGCCAACGCCGCCCGTCGACTGCTGGACCGCAAAGGCCTGGAACCCGAAGACATCGGGCGGATCGACGTGGCCACGGAGTCGGCGTTCGACAACTCCAAGCCCGTCTCGACGTACATCGCGGGCTGTCTCGAACAGGTGTACGACGGCGACTTCCACCACGCCAACAAGGGCGA
>ENA-ORDC01001280-ORDC01001280.1-marine-metagenome-genome-assembly--contig:-NODE-1280-length-19348-cov-5.551243_pt1 | contig 19348 bp, 28 predicted proteins | sample MGYA00237783_ERZ508515 | MGnify/ENA primary metagenome ERZ508515 (study PRJEB26186, sample SAMN06268792) | marine metagenome | isolation source: Eden Landing Ponds, San Francisco, CA, USA | place... | reverse complement strand
TCTTGATCGTCCCGAACTCGTTGTTCAGCGTCGTCTTGTTGCACGACTGCTGGCGATGGGCGAGAAACTCCTGTAGCGTCCGCCCGTCGACATCGTTGATGTTCAGCACGTCGTTCTCTTCGAGCCACCGCACCAGCCGCATCAGGCGGTCGCTGTAGGTCCTGATCGTCTGCTCCGTGCTGTCCGTCTCGCGCTTCGAGACGAAGCGCTCGACAGCCGCACGCGGCGGTATCGGACTGAGCCCGTCGTCGCCCTCGGTGCCGAGACTCATGATCCCTGCATCCTCGTTGCGACGTGGTCCGAAGACTGACTGCCACAGTTCGGACAGGTCCCCCCGTTGACGAACCGGTCGACGAGGCGGTCGCAGTTGCCACACCGCCAGAGCTTCCGGATCACGGGGTGAGCACCTCACCCGATCCGAAGCACTCGGGGGCGATGCCCGCCTGCTTCCGGGCAATGTCGACCGCGGCGTCGTCGGTCGCGGTGACGCTCACGTCGACCGCCTCGCGGACGACGCGGTCCCCGGCACGGAGTTCGACTTCCAGGCGCCGGGTCACGCGTCGACCCCCGGCGCGTCAGCGTCGGTGTCGGAGCCCGCCAACCCGTCGAAGTCGAGATCGCGGAGCGCGTCGACGACCCATCCCGCATCACCCGGCAGATTCCGGGCGAGCCGGTGCCGGTCGTAGTCGGTGACGATCGCACCGGGCGTCATCACCGCGTACAGGAGTTGCGGCGAGTGGTAGCCCGCCGGCTCCAGCTCCGGATCGTCGTCGGGATCGAGGCGCTCGACGCCCACCGTGTACGCGGTCGTCTCGCCGTCCGCGATACGCGTGAACCTCATTCGGCACCCCACGGATCGAACTCTTGCGGCTCCTCGGACTCGGCGGCGAGTAGCTCCTCGATCTCGGCAGCTCCGTCGTCTTCCTCCAGCGACGCGGCGAGTACCCGGAGCGCCTCGGCGGGCGTCTCGCCCGAACACGGGTGTTCGAGCCCTGGAGCGTCGACGCTCCAGTGTATCCCGATGTCGTTCTTGAAGTCCTCGCCGCGAGTCTGGTAGCTCTCTAGGGTCAGATTCGCGACCCGATCGTCGAACCCGGGCATCACGCGTCACCTCCCGCCTGCCACGCTCTGCGAGCTTCGAGGGCGCGGCGAGCCGACTCGGTAAGCCGGTACTCATTGGTGCGCTTGTCGCGCGCCTGCTTGGCGACGAGGTCGCGCTCGACGAGCTTGTCGAGGTTCTGGTAGAGGCGACTGTGGTTGAGGTCCTCACCGTAGTAATCAGCAAGCTCCGCCTTCAGCGAGAGCCCCTTGCGACCGTTCTCGTGGGAGAGCTCCCACAGAAGGTCCCGCTGGAACGCGGTGAGATCGGCGACAGCGCCCGTCCCGTTGACCTCGGGCGTCTCGCCGTCCGCCGCGCTACTCATCGCGCACCTCCCGCACGTCGCTCTGGAGTGCGCCGAACGCGTCCGCGCACTCTCTGCAGAGCGCGCCGCCGTACGCAGCGTCGTAGCCGTCCGCCGACGCCTCGCACAGCCCGCAGCCGCCGGTGTTTTCGATCGGTTCCTCGGTCGTCGCGCAGGGCTTAAGCCCCGCAGTTGCCTTCGTTGGCATGGTTCTGTGGTTTCAGCACAGAACCCGACCCGGTCGGGTGGTGTGACACCGCGACCGGGATCCTACATTTTCTCGCACTGCCGAGAGTCTCTCACTCGGGCTCCGTGAGAACACTTGAACACCGTAAGCACTTATAGTTGCTGGATAGATACGAAAGAGCTTCTGGAACAAGAGTGTGCTATCCGACCATGATAGGGCGGATCGCAATAGTAGTCTGATTATGAGACACTCTGGAGACTGGATGACACTCGTCGATGATCGGGTATTAGAATATTTGAGTGAGCACGAGTCGGGCACTCCGGTAAAAATGATGCGCGAGGGACCGATCAATTATTCCCGTCAGCATATCGACAGACGCTGTAAGAAGCTCACTGAGAAGGGCCTTCTCAAGCATTTTGGAAACGGTGTGTACGTGATCACTGATGACGGTGAGGCGTATCTCGACGGTCATCTCGATACGCAGGAGTGGCGCTATATCGAAGACGACGCCGACGACGTGAGCATCGACAGCGCGACAGATCGCGAGCCCGGAAACTCGCCCGCGAATGGAGGGCCGATGTGATGCGCCTGTCTGCCCCGTGGATGGAGCAGGTCGACGAGCGGATCCTCGAACGGCTTTCTGAGCGCGATCGCGACGCGTGGGAGCTGGCGATCGACCTCGACGGCGCCGTCTCCGCGGGCCGCGTTCGCGAGCGCCTCCATGTCCTCGCTGACGCCGAGTTCGTCGAGCCCTACGAGCGACAGATCACCGAGGATCGCACCGAGAAGTACTGGTCGATCACTACGTGGGGGACACTCTACCTCGCCGGTGAGGTCGATCCGAACCTCGACGTGCCAACGCCGAGCCCGCGACCTAGTTACGCGACGCGACCGGGCGGGTGGGCGGGGTTCTGAATAAAACGGCGTACTCCTTGTAGCTCTTAGCTTACGTACGAAGAGAAGACTGTTTCCATCGTGTCTCGGGCGAGTTGAGCCTGATCTTCGAGATCGAAGTCCGCAGGGTATCGAACCTCAATCCGTCCGCTCGCGTAGAGTTCTTGGATCTCTCCTTCCGCATCTTTCGCACGGACATAACGGATGTCAGAGAGGTCCGCAAATCCGTCGACAATGTCGGAATTTTTCAAGTTGTTGTCCTTCGATCCCGTGCTGAATACCGCGCGGACCATCGGCTCTCCCGCTTGCTGAACGAGGTCTTCAATGGCAGTGTCGTGATTGCGTCCGGGCTCCTGTTCAGCGATCCCTTTCAGTTTGAGGCCTCGGACCCGGAACACATTTTCGTAGTAGTTCTTGATCTCTTCCGTCGAGAAATTCCCGTATTGTTCTGTCTCGAAGCCGAGATCAAACGGCTCGAAGAGGTATTCGAGGGCGTCGTCGTCGTACACTTGGCTCGTGGATTCGAACGCGTATTTTCCGTCTTCGGTGAGCAGGAGGCGCATCGATCGCGCGAATTCCCTTTCACCCATCACGACATCGTTGTTCTCATCGAATTCTTCCTGTTCGACGGAAATCTCCTTGTAGAAGTCTAGAAGAATATAGTCGTCACCGACGACAAACTCTTCAGCTCCCCTTCGTTCTCCTTCATACCCGAAGTATCCCCGATTGTCGACTTCTTCTGCGAGGGCTTCGATTCCGGGTGAGGTCGAGTCAGTTTCGACTTCGCCGAATCGCAATTTAATTTGAGGCACAAGAAAGTGTTATCTAGATACACATATATACTTTCTGCTAATCCGGGTGAGATTCAATACCTCAAAACCCACATATAGGTTCCGTGCCTTTTCTGTCTTAAACTGTAACTGGTTTCAATTGGAATCCGGCGGAGATGAATTGAACGCACTCGCTTTTTGTTCAAAGAACCACAGAATTGATGGGAGAGATCGGCGAACTAGTTAATGTCAAATGAGAATATATTTATCTGCTAAATACCCTGCTTAGTTTAGAGTTGATAGAATTCCCAAGTCTGTCTACTCTGTCGTCTACCTTGGGAGAATCCCACGAGAACCAACGGTATCTGGCGAGTGGGAGCAGAATATATCCAAATAAGAGAATTGCAAGTATAAACGAAAGCCCTCCGATCCAATTGTATATCCGATTTGCCTGAGCACCGATCAGTGGGTCACCTTGGGTCAAGAAATTGAGCAGATCAGGGACTAATGGTACGAACACCAATCCAACAATCAGCCCCGCCAGTTTGGTGTAATCGCGAGATACGTTCGCGCTATCGTACAAATCTGTGAATCGACGTGCTTTCTTGTGGGAATCAGTCAAAATGTTATTAGCATCTTCTCCATCTTCTGGAGGAATGACTGTTCCATCTTTGACTAAGTGGACGTGGAAGACTTCAGAAGAAACATTTGAACACTCGCAAACGAGTAGGTGCTCTTTATCATCGATCTCCGCAGCAAAGTCGACTGATGATAGGTCAATCTCACTATCGACTTTCTGAATGTGGCTATTCAGTTGCGGTTGGTTTAGAACAGTTGCGCCGTACTTGCCAATGAATACTTTTACAGAGTCTTTGACTCCGTCAAAATTCTGCTCGACAGCATGAGAATTTAGCTGACAGATGTTACCCGATGGAGGGTGTTGATTCTCAATGAGAATCGAAGTGATCTCATCCCAAAAACCGGCGTGGATCACGCTATCCCAAGGATAGACACCCTCACGGATGTCGCCTGTCTCTGGTTCAACGAACCAAACCAGGAATTTTCCCCCTGATAATTCAGGATCGGCCTTTAAGAGTTCTTCAGGATCAAAATATAATTCGAAAACCACCTCTCCCCGATTATTGGTTGATGCCGTTACGGTCGGAGGATTATCGTCAGCATTGACGGAAAGTATCTCGGGCTCGTCAAACTCATCTAACGACTCAGCCCAGACCTCAACCAAATTCGATTTATCTATGTAATATTTTGAATTCCCTTCCGTGTAAAAATAACGTTTCCAACTCCTAACTGGCGTCTCTTCCTCGGAGAACTCCTGCTCTTTACTCGTGATTTCATCTTCTGTAAAACTGAAATTCGAAAAAGTTCCGGTCGGTGGAATCTCTTCAAAGCACCAGCGAAGAAGTCGCTTATGAGCCTCAGGAAGACCGATACTTGTCCCAGTTCCCGGCATGCTTAGATTTCGTATTGAGTCTTCGCGGCTTCGATCAAGCTAACGGGTGAATTGTAATCTCCCGAAGTCAATAAATCATGGAGATGACCCCAAACGATATCGAATTCATAATTTGGCTGATCAAGATTATACTCAGCATGACTATCAAGAAGCTCCTTAAACTCGGCTTGCTTCTCAGGTGATTCACTTGCAGTTTTACTGTCAAGTCTTCCAGAGACCTGCGCTTGGATCAGGTCCGTGATGATATTAAATACAACCGCGACGAAGACTTGCTCTTCAACATCTTGATATTCTACTGAGATGAATTCCTGAATATTCGAATTCATCGCCTTATGCTTACGAGTCCGATAATTATTCTTTCCTTTGTGAATTCTCTCTCGCATGAGATCATCAATGTAATCATCAATAGCGTCGTTGAGTGTCCCCCAGTACTCCTCGTATTTTCGAATTTTCACTAATTCTTCTACTATCTTATCAATAAAGTCAGGTTCGGTCGGTTTTGAGTTGGCGGTTGTTAAGTGCCCATCTCGATGGAATCGAACTAGTACATCCCGTTTAGCTCCGTTATTGTGGTATTCGTGATAGAAGTGTAATTTGACGATCCTCCCATCCTGTCTGGCTGGTTCAATTACCCGAGATTGTGATAATGCGAATTCGCGTTGACCTCTATACTTTGCCCTCTGAATGTTATCCTCACGAAAATCACCATAATCAATTCCGTTATTGCGGCCATCTAAAGCGTTTTGGAGAGCTAAGAGTTCGTTCTCAAGGAGATTTACTTTTGAATTTATCGTCCCTCCAGACCATCTCTCGATTAATTGCCGAATCCTCAGCTTCTCTTCTTTATCCATCTCCGAATTGGAAATTGCAATCATACCCTCATTGATATAAACTCGAACTTCTACCGAAGCCTCATCGGCATCTTCAACCAGTTCCTCACCCAGTTCCTCGTCCCGGACTGTTGAGTAGTCAGAGTATTGATCGTATGCGATAGCAAAGCGAAGATCAATAATATTTCCACCACGATCTTCGCAATCATATAAACTGCTTCTAACTGGATCTGAAAGTAAATCCTCTGGATCTTCGTCCCTAAGATGTTCATCGAGATTCTCAATTAGTGTAGAGCGATCTAGATCAGAGGCAAAGTAGAGCTGTAAATTGAATGTGTCTCCTTTTTGACCACAGTACTCGAATAGATCTGTTACGAACCGTCTGTAGTCGGTGAATCCAAGTTTATTTCTGAGAGTGTTTTGGAGCGCTACTGGTGATTTTGTCAGGTCTTGTGCGTTAACACCAGTTGGTTCCTCTATCAAATTTTTAACGGGGTCATTTTCCGTATTCCTGAAATCTCCAATAGAGAGCCTGTCTAAACGGTCATCATGATCGTATCCTTCACTACTTCTAAAGAAAAAAAGCCTATTCATCGTCGGTTTCAAATTCTAAGGCTCCGGTTCGAGTAGCCTCTTTTTTCAGCTCGTATTCATACTCACCCATGATTGTGAGAACATCGTCAATTAGTGCGTAGGGTTTCAGGAGATCCTCAAAAGCCTCCTTAATATGTTCTTCCTCCAGCCTCGCGTCATCTCTATCAAGCCGTTTCTCTTCAGCTTCCTCGACGACGGTACGTGCTACGTTGGTGAGTTCTTGGGCCAAATAGTCGCTTCCTGAAGTTTGTACTTGGGAGGCTTCAGAGAGCTTCTTACAAAGTTCGTGAGTTTGGTTATTGCTTACTGGCTCAGGTAGCTCCTCACCGTCAGAGTCGCCATCAGATTCTGACTCTGTCATTATTTGGAACACTTCATGTTATTATAAAACCCTTTTTGAATGAATATCTAAATATAATTACCAGTAAAATATGGTATCTTGTTTGATATTTGGAGTTATTTATTGTTGGAAACAGCATCAAACTCGATCTCCCACGTGATCGCCGCCCCTTGCGCCTGCACCGGATGTTGCAGACCCTCGAACTCCACAACTCTACACACGTCGACGTCGATATCGAACCAGTACTCGATATCGCGAGCCGTCTTGTCGGCCAACCGCTCCGCAGTATACTGTTCCGGAAGATTCGCGACGGATTCCGGATCGTCATCCGACCGTTTGTAGAACAGTCCGAGTAGTCCCCCGTCACGATCGAATCCCGACTCGTGCAGCTTCTCGGCGTCGCTCAGTAAGGTGTGCTCGTGAAACGGACTGAAGACTCGCATCGGCATCGAGTTCTCCGGATCGCCGTTCGCTCGCCAGTATCGGAGTAGCTTGCACTCGACCGGGATTCCACCCGGGAGGACGAGATCGCAACTCTCGGAGCCATCGGGATAGGGGACCTCCAACCGCGTATCTCGGTACGCCGAACTGTGTCGCTGTAGCTCGTCGACGAGCAGTTCCACCTGTCGCGGTTCGTCCTCCGAGCCGATCCCGTCTCCGTACTGTCCCTCGGTGTTTCGATCGACAGTTGGGAGGACGGTCGCGATGTCGTCAGCCAACTGTGTCAGCGCGTTCTCGCTGGTCATGTGATGAAGTATTTCACAGCCTGTAGAATGCTTACTGTTGGTTCACTCGGTAGTCCAACGAAACAACGTTCCTGTTGAAAGTTTCTGAGAGTAGAATTCACCAGTTGATCCGCACGTTCGCATTGATGTGTGAATGGCCATGAGCAGGGGACAGGTCATGTAACCACACTTCCTGCAGGAAGTATCTGTGTGACTCTGATTCTGGATGGTGATCGCCGATCCGACAGCGGATGTACTCTTCCCGTGTTACTGGTTCATACACTCTTGCAGTAGACTTGTCTAGGTCATCTAGGAGAAGATCCGGCTCCTCAAAGAATGGATTCTTTGCTAATGCCCATCCCACAAATTCGCCGTCATACTGACTCTGGATCAGCTCAACTACATCCACCTGTATATTGCCTTCAGGGTATCTCAATACTTCAGATCTCAGATCGATCGGCTTTGCATTGTCAATCTCATAATTGGAATCTTGAAGAAATCCGAGAATTGAACGAGTATCAACTGGAATTCCCTCTACTATGAAGTTGATAGAGCATTCATCAAGGAACTCTTCAGAGCGGGCTCCATTCCGGGATCTAATAATAAGAAGCCCGAAATCGGTCATGGTCACAAACACCGCTTCTTCTGAATGGTGTTTATCCAAATCAAAATCTGGTGGTGTAGTATTATAACGCTGAGCAGAACTAAATATAGACTCGACAAAGTTTCCAATTCCTTCTCCATACCAACTGGCGTTTATTTGGCTAATCGCAAATCGGCCATTAGCATAGTTCCCGCCAAGATATGCTTTCAGATCTTTAAGTAGCGACTTCAGTTCCTCTTTTTCAACATTTATATTCGAACCCTCAATCCCATATGGTTGGAAGAAGCTGATCGTGTCTCTGAACGTAACGGGAGTACCACCACCCGGAGAGAACCGATAAGGCGGATCGCGGGTTACAGAAAAATTGAGGTCATCACTCTCATCTGCAGCAGGATCAAACTCACTAGGATCTGCTAATTCTTGCCTTTCGGATTCCTGTGACCCTTCTCGGCCGGGGCGTGTGCCTGTTTGTATGAACTGGAGCATATCATCCCCTGTCATGTAATCTGTTGTTGAGCCCAATCGATGTGGAAATACAATCTCACTTCCCCCCTCTCGATAGCTATACACTCTGTTTCCAGCGCGAGCACTGAATACCACGACGGTAAGACCCTCCCACTGGTCAGATTCTCCAGTGTATGTTTCCGATGTGGTCTCAACACGGAGGCGTGGGTTAACTAGTTCTCGGATACATTGCTGAATAGCCTCTTCCTTACTGCTGGGATCGTCTACAGAATGCACTGATACGATTTTACCACCATCTTCCTCAATCCCTAAGATCAGATGTCCACCTCCAGAGTTAGCAAGCGCTACTAGCTCCTTCGTTATTGATTTGACAGCTGCTTTTGGATGCTTATATTCTAAGTCAATTCTTTCAGACTCATCTGAATCAATTATGGTATCGATATTCATTATAATTTACCAGTGTGACCCTGATCTATTAATTATATGTCGGTATGTTGTGGATCCATCTTTGGAAATCCGTCTGGGCGCCACTACGTCACGCCACAAGCAGCGAAAGTGTCGGATCAGCGAATACCTGTGGGCCTCGAATTGGCCGGGTTCTGATAACCATGTCGGAGGAAGACCCTTTTGACGGCAAACAGTCACCTGGTAGCGTTCTCTAAACGCTCTGAACAACGCAGTGCGCGCCGAGAAATGACTGCTATTTCGAGAGGGAAGACGTGCGGCTGCGACGCCATCTACCATCTCCAAGGAGTATACTAAAGTACATTTGATGAAAGACCAACATATGCCCTCGGCATCGAAGCTCGAACCCCTCAGCAACGACGACCTCGACGACGATCTCGACTTCACACCTGGTCAGCGGTACGATCGAAAAGCACTCCACGATATCTACGGTGGACAGCGCTACCGCGGGATCGCCACGCCCGCCGAGTATTCGGCCGTGTTCCTCTTCACCGGTGATTCGGGCGAGACGTACGGCTACGAAGACGAGTTCCTCGACGACGGGACCTTCCTCTACACCGGCGAGGGGACCGAGGGCGACATGACGATGAACGAGGGCAACGCGGCAATCAACTCCCACAAGCGAACCGGGACGTCGCTCCACCTGTTCGAGAACACCGACGAAGCGTGGGTCGTCACCTACGTCGGCGAGTTCGAGCGCACCGGCGTCCGGGAGGCCCGGCTCAAAGATAAAAACGACGAGTACCGCGACGCGTTCCGGTTCGAGCTTGAGCCGGTGGGCGGCGAAGATGTCGAGCTCGACGACACCGACGGAGACGATCTCCAGTCCCTCTACGAGCGCGCGAAAGCGAGCAGCCCGCGGTCTAGTTCCGGCGGTAGCTCCGGAGGCAGCTCTGGCGGCTCATCGACGTCGACGCGGAATCGGTACTCTCGGTCACAAGCCGTCCGAGACTACGCACTGGCGCACGCTGACGGCGTCTGCCAGGGTTGCGACGAAGACGCACCGTTCATCACCAAGAGCGGCGATCCCTACCTCGAAGTTCACCATCTCTACCGGCGAGCTGACGGCGGCGCTGACGACCCCGAGAACGTGATCGCGCTCTGTGCGAACTGCCACCGGCGTGTTCACGAGGGCGAAAATGGAGACGCGTTCAACGAAGAGCTGATACAGAAGGCGGAGCAGCGAAACTCACCCTCAAACTGAGTGAACATTGCGACCGTGATTCTTCGGGTTTGACCAGCTCAGTACCCGATCAACAACGTCTCGAAGGGTAACTCGATCCGTCCCGAGGCGTAGACGGTGTCGATAACGTCGTTGCACTTGGCGTAGGCGTTGCTCTCACCGCTGCTATACCGGTAGACGTTCGGAACCACGAGCACCAGCGTATCCACCTGGACCATCACCGCCGCTTGAATCAGATCGCGGTACAGCGCGTTCCCCAACACGGCTCGCGACGCCTCCACTTCCAACCCGTAGCGGTTCCCCTCGTGATACCCGTCGACCTCGTACTGGAGGTCCGGCTCTCCGTTTTCCCCGAACAACACCGGGCGGTGGATCTTCTCTTCCTTCTTTTTGCCTTCCTCGATGTCGAAGCCGATCGCCTCTAGGTCGTCGTGAACGACATCGAGCACGTCGTCACTTTTGAGCCCGTTGTCGTCTTCGACGGTCGAGATCGCGTCTTCGTTCGCACGGAACGCTGCCACAACCTCCTCGACGAAGTCAGGCGGAGCACGAGTCCGTGGGTAGTAGCAATAGCGAATATCCGACATGGATCTGTCGTCGACAGCCGGGCGTAAGAATCTGCAGGGAATCTACGTGACCATGCCGTCGTCGACGACCGATCAGAACAGGTCTCGCGGCGCCGTTCTACTCGCTAGCCAGTGCGCCCCGATCAGGTCGGTCTTGACTTGCTCTCGCTTGTGTTTCGCCTCGTCGTCGCCAATCGCGTAGCTGAACTCAATTATTTATCCCAATTCCTAAGAACAACTCGTCTCAACTGCGGATCTTATCTCCGATCAGCTTGTTGGTGAATTAATGTAGCTTTCTATACACACGATAAGCAAGGCATCCAAGATGGCGTCAATTTCTTTGATAATCTCTGGGAAGAATCTGAACGGTTAGATGTGGATTAGTACCGAGATCGCCACACGAAACATAAGGCGAGGGTCCGCCTTCGATTAGCTATGAAACTCTACCTATCGATTCTGGCAGGCCCTTTACCTCATCACTCTCTATCCACAGAGTTTCAATATTTCTTCTACGGAGATGCTCAAAGTAGCCCAGATATTGGTCTTTCGGCTGTTGGCTCAGTACAAGAATAGCGATCGCTGTTCGGTCATCCCATCCTCGCTGAACAACATCACGATAGCAGTTCTCAAGAAGCTGACCGAGGCCTTTTCGAATTTGTCGACTATCGTTCTGTCCGTCGATCGATTTAATCTCGATTACCAATACCTGTTCAGCCCTTGTCGCAAGAAGGTCGGTCTCCTCTGTTTCCTTACAACTCCAACCATCTGTCTCCAGCCATGTTCTTATCGTTTCAACAGTTTGTTCGTGAGTGTTTGCCGCCTCAGCCTGATTCTTTTTCCTTGATTCGTATGAAATATTTTCTTCGGATTCGGGAAGGTCCCGATGAGCGGGATCAATCCCTCGTAGTGGGCCTGGATTCAGTTCTTTAGCTATCTCATTTTCCGGGGTGGATTTCTCAGAACCGTTGTTTTCAACATCATATGTTTTATTCAGCACGTTTTCAAATTTATGTGAGTTGAGGTTTTGTTTTCCAGTGTATTTAGATTGGAGAATTCTGATATAGACCATAAAGAGGACCATTTTTGGACTGGATTGCCCGATCGGTTCGATCCCGAGAGTAGCTGCATACTGCTCAAGTGCGACTTCATTTTCAGAATAGAATTGACGTATCGCATTTAGGTCGACCTCTGCTCTGGTAGAAACTGACGTCTGGGTATCAAATCCAGTAAGAGACTCTGTCCATTCCTCGATAGTCTCTTCAGAGGGAGGATCTGAAAAGAATTCTTCAGGTTCAACATATTGACTATCTTCTCGAATGGTGTCTTCTGCGTCATCAATTTTGGCCATGTCCAAATGAGAGGTATTCTATTTGAAATAGATAAGCATAGGAGAATAGACCATCTTTCTCGGCGTTTAGATGCGAAATCGAGTCAAAAGTTCGATTCGCTCCTCTCCTAACTGTTCCTTTTACGAATGCGCGGATGGGCTTTGCTGGGAGCAGTCGCGAGAATTCCGCAAACGGCTGGGTTCATCGCACCCTCCATCCCGCGGGGAGGTGGGGGGCTGGCGCACGCGCGAGCGCGTAATCCCCGACTCGGCGGGGTTCGGCTCTATCTCGCCGAGTGATTGAAATCGGTTTCATCTGCCGCTCCCTCTCTGAACGTCCGCCGAGCTGATGCCGAGCTTCCCCGGAGCCGATCGACGAGACCGCCGACGTCGTCGATCCACGACAGCGATCTCACGCCGGATACCGTGTTCGGCTCGGTGTCTCCGCTGACGAGCGGGTCGCCGGTGCATTCTCACACCGCCTGCTCAACCGCCCGGTCGTCGACATCGGCGCCGCGAGTCACCGAATGATCTTCCGACCGAACGATCGAATAATCAGAAAATTTGTCGTGTCTGTAGATATTAATACACTAGAATGGTACATTAAACCCGCATTTTGAAGTTCGGCCATGACAACGTGTACATGATGTCCGGCGAGATTCGAAAGTTGCGAGACCTCGGTAACGGAAGCGGCGGGGTAACGATCCCGATCGACACGCTCCGGAACTGGGGGCTCATCGACGACGGCGAGTTGACCGACGCACACCTCCACGTCCGCGAGTCCGACGACGTGATCGAGATCAGGCCAGTCGGCGTCAACGTCGGTGGTTCCGGCGGTGAGTCTTCGACGCCCAAGCGCTCGACCGGCCGCTCGATCCCGGCGTCGAAAGCCGACCTGTAACTCCGATCTTTTCGTTCGACGGATCGTTTGATAGCCCGTTCACTGAGACAATACTCCGTCGCTGCTGCCGATCTTCACTGATATGCCGCACGTATGTAGGCACAGATGATCTGCGCCATCAGGGGATCGGGACTGGCCGAGTTCAAAAATACAACTTGCAGAGCTGAAGTGGGTAGAGGGTTGGCCTGTACATCCATGTAATCGACGAAAGCGGAGGGAGCCGGAGCGATCTATCTCAAGTTGGTTTCCGGTACAATTTAACTTATTGACATTGAGAAAACATACATGTCGGACATATCCCCGAATAATCTCTTCCTCGCCCCCTGTAGCCGCACCAGCAAAGAAGGAACGTACAGGCATTTCAAGGACACCGTGGCAGACGGTTTGGATCCGACTGCCTATCCCGAGATTCCGGATTTTGAACAAGATCGCGTCTCTGTCTGGGGAGTCGTCGGTGGAAACCAACCACATTGGGAGCGGATGGAGCCGGGTGATATCGTGCTGTTCTACACCAAAACCAAGGTGTACACCCACATCGGACGGGTCATCGAAAAACAGGAGAACTCCGAACTGGCGGAGAAGATCTGGACGACCTACGACGAAGGTCGGCGCGTCAAGGATATCGACGAACCATGGCCATACATCTTCTACCTGACCGACATCGAGGAGGTCGACATTCCCTCTCCCGACTTCCACGCCGATATCGGATGGACCTCGTACTACCCGCAGTCGTTCACGCGAGTGGTCGACGATCGGCGCCAGCGTCTGATCGACAGCTACGGTTCGCTCGCAGCTGCGCTCCGCCACCACCGGATTGAGACAGCAGTCGAAGATCCAGAGGAACTTGAGACAGAGACCGAACGCTTGCTCTCACCGTCAACTGAGGAGCCCGAGCTGACCTCTGAGTCAGAGTACACTGAGCAAAAACGGAAAACCCGCTCACGAGCCTTCCGCGAGGCCGTTCGGGAAGCGTACGACGATACCTGTGCGTTCTGTGGCGCACAGCGTCGGACAATCGCCGGAACGCCCGAAGTGGAAGCCGCCCACATATATCCCAAGAGCGAAGACGGAGTTGACGCCGTCCAAAACGGAATCGCCCTATGCCGGCTTCATCATTGGGCGTTCGACACGGGTTGGGCAGCGATCAGTGATGACTTCGAGATCCTCATTCGCGACCGGCCAGACCGAGAGACATACGACGAACTCCAGGACCTCGCTGGCGACCAACTATCACTACCAGACGACTCGTCTCACCACCCACTTCCGAAGTTCCTCGAGGCCCATCGGAAACTGAACGGATTCGAATAGACTCTGGTAGGACGACGGGATTGATTGTTTCTCGTCTCGACGGAATGGGTATGACCACGATCGATTCTCTCCAAGAGCGATATCGTGCGTTCGTCTCCGAGCGTGACTGGGAGCAGTTTCACACGCCAAAGAACCTCGCAGAAGCGATCAGCATCGAGGCGAGCGAACTCCTCGAACACTTCCTCTGGCATGACAACCTCGATCCCGAAACGATCAGAGAGGATTCCGAGTTGCGTGCCCAAGTTGCAGAGGAACTCGCTGATGTCGTCATTTACAGTATGGGGCTCGCGACACAGTTAGATATCGACCTCGTCGATGCAGTCGAGACAAAATTGGAGGAGAACGAGAGTCGATTCGACGAGGAAACAACCTCCGAGATTACGGAGGATCTCCAGCGCTGGCAGCGGGATTGACGGGGATTCTGAGGAGAGAAGTCGACATCTGACGGTGTCCTCACGGTCCAGCCGCTCGGTGCGGATGGTCCCGATGACGACTCGCAGCCAACGCGCTCGACCGGCCGGTCGATTCCGGTGTCGAAATACGACCTGTAACTCCGGTCTTTTCGTTCGACGGTTCGCCCGCCAGCTCACTCGCCGAGCTGACGCTCTATCGCGACGATCGATCTGCTCCGTTCCCTCCCCCTCACGTTCCTATACATACGCCCGCGCATGGGTCAGATTCTGAGCAGGCAGCAGCAACCCCGAACCGGTCGATCTCAGAGATCGTTATATCGAGATATACGGCGGTCTCAATGCGAATCTTGGGTAGACTCGGTTGGCGTTGTCGTCGATCCACTCTTCGTGGATGCTCGCCGGGTGCTCTGTTCATCTCTGTCCGTTCGAGATCGAAAACACTGCCCGTGACAGTAATGAGGCGCCAGTAGCCGTGTGGGGTCCCCCCCGTTGACCTCAGGTTCCACATGCGCGCGTGCGTAACTCGATTCAGTGACATTCTGAGACGAATTCTGGTCATCACACTCGGAGAAGGCTCTGTAAAAACCTCAACCAGCAGTACTCCGACTATACCCGGTCGATGTGGTCGTAGACGCGTTCAGTCGTCTGGATGCTCGCGTGTCGGAGCCGGTTCCGTACGTCGTAGAAGGTGTTCCCATCCTCGACGTTGAGCATCCGATAGGCGACGCTATGACGGAGCGTGTGTGGCGTCACGTCTTCCGGGCTTCCTCGCCCGGCGACAGTCATGGGGCGCACGTCGGCGGCGACAGCCGCGTCTCGCACGACGTTCCGCACCGACTCGGTCGACATCCGGTCCGACTGTCGAGACGGCCACAGCGCCGTCGAATCCTTCCAGCGACCGGCGAGGTACATCCGGAGCGTTCGAACCGTCTCGTCGTCGAGCTCGATCTCGGTGTAGCTCGGTGAGCGGTCAGTCGGGTAGTCCTTCTGGAGATCGGCCGGGAGCGCGATCACGCCGTCGTCGAGGTCCAGGTGGTCGTCGACGTCGAGCGCGATCGCCTCACTCACGCGAAGCCCCGAGTCGTACAGCGTCGCGATCAGCGCGTCGTTCCGCGTCGCGAGGTACGTCGCGCTCGCTTCTACGGTCGCGCTCCGCATCTTCTCGACCTGCTCCGGCTTCAGCCAGACTGTCGCCTTCTCTTGAGTTTGGGAATCCATTTTTTGGTGTGTTCTGAGGTGGGTCGTTTATAAACGGTTCAGCGAAGAGGAGCGGTCAGTTTGGGAGTCTATACAAAGAATCCCAAACTCGTCTTAGGCGTTGTCACACCTCCGATCGGTTCCGGCTGAGTGTTGCTCGCGACCGCCGTCGGTGACGAGGTCGGCCTGCTCGGTCGCGTCCGCGAGGTCGCGGAGTTCCGAGCGCTGCTCGAACAGCCTGACGCCTTTGAGCGGGTCCCACACACTCATACTGTCCGGAAGCGCCTCCGAGAGCGGATCGAAGTAGTCGCGTCCCATCAGGACCAATACCTCGTCGACGCCGTCCGGAATCGCCTCGACCACCTCACGCGCCAACTCGGCGCGGCGCTCAGGAGGCAACTCGTCGATCCGACGGTCGTACCAGGTCAACCGCTCGTCGGGCGCGACGTAGCCGTGCTCCGCCGACATGATCGCCCACTCGTCGCAGTGAGCTTCGACCGCCGCGACGCGACCGTCGAACAGCCAGCTGTCGTAGAGGTCCCGGGCGGCGAACTCCCGATCGGGCTCGTTCTCCCCCCGCTTCGACTTGCTGCACGCGACGATGCCGAACCGCTCAGTCATCAGCACGAGCACCTCCGAGGTCCTCAAGTCCGACTTGACCGTCCTCGCGGAGGTCCTCCGGCGTCAGTTCAACGAAGTCGTCGTTGAACTCGGTGAAACGGTGAGCCGCCTGCACCAGCATCGCGAACTCGAACGCACCGCCGACCGCGTTTTGATACTGACCGTCCACCTGAGCGCACGGGTTCGCCCGCCAGTGCTTGTCGAGTACCTTTCCGTTCTGGATCGCCTGTGCCGGACCGCTGTTGTCGACCGAATCGAGCATCTCCGGCTCGTCGCGGATGAACCGCACGAGTTCGTCAGAGAGCCCCCAGCCAAGACCGTGAGCGACCGGTTCAGGTCCGACCTCGGCGCGAAACGCGAGCAGTCCCTCGATCCGGTCCGCGGGCGTCGCGTCCTTGAAACCGCCGAGCATGTATCGGTGCTGGAGGTCGGAGTTCTCGACGAGATCCCACACTTCGCGAACGTGCTCGTCGTGTGGCGGCTGGAGCGGGATGTAGGCCGTGTCCGGGTGGATCGATGGGTCGTAGAGATCCGCGAACTCGCGGATCGACTCCGTCGTCGCTGCGATGTGATCACCGTGTTTAGCTTCGATATCCCTGACGGCCAGTATCTGCTCCTCCGAGAGCTTCTCTTTTTGATACATCTCCTCGTAGGCCTCGAACGGGAGGTAGTCCTTCGCGACGACCGCGGTCGCGTGCCTCTCGACAGCGTGCTCCAGCACGTCCGCGTTCGACAGCTCTGGCGCCACAATCGCGGAATCGAGGATACGCTCCTGCGAGCGCCAGAACGACGCCGGGTAGCACTCCGCGGCATTCTGGAGCCGATACGGCCACGGGTGCTTGAGTGACGACGCCGCGTAGATGTCAACCGGACACGCGTCAAGCAGCACCTCTAGCCGGCGGAAGTAGCCGAGCGCGTAACTCGGATCGAACACGTTGAGGGCATCCAGATCTGCACGAAACTCGTCAGGATGGGACGCCTGTGAGCCGTAGGCGCGGCGGCCTTCGGCGGTGTGCTGCTCACTCGGCATCGTTCTCACCCAAAATCTCAGTGAACCGTGCCATGCGCTCAGCAGCGATCCCACAGAGCAACGCGATCCACGTCGTCGTCGAGACGACGCCCGGATGCTCGGGATACAGTACCAGCGGGACGATCGTCGCAGCCGCGATGAACGCAACGCCGACCCACGTCGCCGGGTGCGTGAGCTGTCGATAGGCCGCCGAGCGTTCACTAGGCATCGTCCAACCTCGCAGGCATTCGCACGTCTCGGCCGGTTGTCCACGGACGGACTCTAGCTCCGCCCCCGCCGTACGCCCAGACGGTCGCACCGAGAAGGTGCTCACGAGCGATCGCGGTTCGACTTCGATCGACGCTCTCAGTGACTTCGTCACCCGCCATCGTACACCTCCGGCTCTAGACGCTCTCGTGCGTCACACAGTCGCTGCCAGCCGGCGACAGCCAACTCTGCTCCCCTGAAGAGCCCGTACATCAACCCCGCTGATACGATGTAGAACGTCGCGATGAACGGATACACCACGAGCAGCGGTGTGAGCCGAATCCGGCCGTAGGCCGTCCGCTGCCGCCACTCGCTCCGTAAGTGAGCGACATCGCAGCCCACGCCGTCGACGATGGCGACGATCGCATCCAAGAGTTCCTCACTTGACACGGCTCTCCACCCCCTCGGCGGCTTTGTAGCCGTCCATCCAGCGGTTCCAGAACGCCCGAGCGAACGTCACGCCTTGCTGGCCGAACTGATCACGGTCATACGGGCAATCCTCACGGGGTTCGCCGCGGACCGCAGCCCGAGCGCCTTTCTCCCACGCACCACGGAAGGCGGGGTTGTTGAACTCGGGAACGTCAAGCTGATCGATCGCTCCGCCGTCTCCAGCAGCGTCACTCATAGACGGCCAACACCTCCTCTATCTCGGAGTTTAGACTTCCTTCGCAGTCGTCGCAGGTCGTGATCACGCCGTCAGGGTCCGACACGCGAACCAGTCGAACCTCCCATGTCTGCTCCCCACAGCCGTCGCACTTCGGTTTCGTTTGGGGAATCGTTCGGGCAGATTGATCCGGCGTCATCTGACAGCCTCCAAAATGTCGTCAGCGCTCAGTTGCGAAACGATGAACTCACCGACGACGGACGGTTTGTCGACGGCGACCTCTTGAGCGGTATCGTATACATCGACTCCACCACGAAGACCACCCATCTCGATCTGCGCCTCTCGGGTTGCCCAGTCGTCGTCGGAGATCGCAACAAGTTCCTTGCCGTCAAAGGCGACGGCGAGATAGTCGATTCCCTCCGGAGCCTCCGAGGAATCGCCGTCGCGGACATCCTGTTTGCTCTCGTAGTACGGAGCGGTAGCGACCACCGCTTCCGCGTCGGCCTCCAACATCTTGCGTAGCTCGATCGCTTCCTGAGCGTCTGTGAGTGCTGCTACGGGCGTCCAGTCAGCTCCGAACGAGTCTATGACGACGTAGTAGTTGGCGTCCTGTTCAACACCAGTCTCGGATCCATCATTCATCGTAATCACCCATCTGCTCGACCTGCTCAGCAACCGGCTTGAACTCCCACGAGCCGATCGACCCACCGTACAGGTCCCCATACGAGTCGGCGACCGATGTCGCCGTCGCCCGGTCCGTCCGAGACGTTTCACCGTGACGCTCTCGCTCCGCTTCGCGTCGCTGATCCTGCAGCAGCTGCAGTAGCAGCGCGTTCTGTAGCTCCATCGCTTCCGCGATCCGTTCCAGGTTCTCATCGCTCATTGGTGACCTCCGTTAGACTTCGATCGGCTCTCCGTCGCACTCTCGTCTCGCACACTCCAAACACCGCTCGCCGGCGAAGCCGGGCGATGTCGCGAGCAGTTCCGCCGGCTCGTGACACCCGTCGCAGAGATCGTTGTCCGAGACGCCAGCTGCACGTCGACGCTGCTCGCGCTTCTCGTCTTCAGCCCACGCCCGAACCTGTTCCTGCGTGATCGACGCGTGCCGAGCGTGCTCGACCGGCTCGATGTTCTCCGGTCGGTTGTCCCACTTGACCCCGTTCTGGTGATGCACGTCCTTCTCGGCGAGATCGTCGAGTACCGA
>ENA-ORDC01001278-ORDC01001278.1-marine-metagenome-genome-assembly--contig:-NODE-1278-length-19354-cov-3.991700_pt1 | contig 19354 bp, 21 predicted proteins | sample MGYA00237783_ERZ508515 | MGnify/ENA primary metagenome ERZ508515 (study PRJEB26186, sample SAMN06268792) | marine metagenome | isolation source: Eden Landing Ponds, San Francisco, CA, USA | place... | reverse complement strand
GAACACGCCCGGCGTCCACCGCGGTATCTCGGCGTCGCACCCGGACGTCCCCGAGACGCTCCTCGTGGAGTCCGACCCGTCCGTGATGACCCCCCGAGACGGCGCGGCGACTGCGGACGGGGACGAAGATGGGGGTAGCGTCGGAGTCGGAGTCGGAGTCGGAGACGAAAGCGACGCCGACGCCGCAACCGACGCCGCCACCGAATCCGCCACCGAACCCACCGTCGAGGCCGGCGCGGGCGCGCCAAAGAACGGCGACCCTCAGCGCGTCCTCGACGACTTCCCCGAGAAGTGGTACGTGCCGAGCAGTCGGCACTACGAGTACGCGGTTCGGACGCCGGACGGCGACCGCGACTACCGAAAGACGGCCGAGGCGGCCGCGCGACTGGTCGAGAAGTACTACGGCGAGGAGTAGCGTCGCCCTCGCGGGCGACGCGGCGTTTAGTGTTCTGTCTTTGTTTTCGCGGGCCTTCGGGGCGACGAGGCCTCAGAACGTGCTGAGTTCGCCCTCGATGGTCCGGCGGGTGATGTCGGTCACGTTCGCGAGTTCGCGGTCGACGATGGCGACGACCTCGTCTTCGATGTCGGCGACGGTGACGCCGTCGTCGGTGATGACCTTCGCGTCGGCGACGTGGGGTTCGTCGATGGGGCGGCCGATCTGCGAGAGCAGGCGGACCTGCAGGTCGCGGATGCCGTCGACCTCGGCGACGACCGTCTCGGCGATGTGGGTCGAAAGCAGGTTGTAAATCTTCCCGATGTGGTTGACGGGGTTCTTCCCCGAGGTGGCTTCCATGCTCATGGGGCGGTTCGGCGTGATGAGCCCGTTGGCGCGGTTGCCGCGGCCGACGGAGCCGTCGTCGCCCTGCTCGGCGGACGTGCCGGTCGTCGTGAGGTAGATAGAGCCCTCCTCGTAGTCGTCGGCGGTGTTGACCTCGACGTTGACCTCGCGGTCGGTGTAGTCGGTGGCGAGGTCGGAAACGAACTCGCGCACATTGTCGACGGCGGCGACGTAGTCGTCGATGTCGTCGAGGTGTTTGTCGACCATCGCGGCGGCGACGGTCACGTCGATGACGTCGCCCTCGCGCTTGCCCATGAGCTTGATGTCCTGTCCGAGTTCGGGGTGGTCGTCGCCGTAGGCCGCGCCGTTGAGAGCGCGCTCGGCTTCGAGGACGATCTGTTCGGTCTCGGTCAGGGGGGCGTGGCCGACGCCGAAGCTCGTGTCGTTGGCCATCGGGACCTGCTTGGTCTCCTCGCCGAACACGTCCTGGAGGTCGCCGGAGCCCTCGCCGAGCTTCACGTCGACGATGATGTCGGTTCCCACGTCGAGCCCGGGGATGTTCTCGTTGAGGTACTCGCGGGCGGCCCGGAGCGCCGTCGAGTCGACGGGGATCTTCTCGCCGTCGTACTCCTTCGTGGCGCGGCCGACGATGAGGAGATAGATGGGCTCGATGACCTCGCCGCCGCCGAAGGCGGGCGCGGCCGTGCCCGCGACGAGCTGGGTCTCGTCGGTGTTGTAGTGAAGCACCTTGCCGACGCGGTCGAGATAGAGGTTCGAGAGCGCGCGGGAGACGCTCTCGGCGATGCCGTCGGAGATGGAGTCGGGGTGCCCGATACCCTTTCGCTCGACGATTTCGACCTCCTGGTCCTCGACCGCGCGCTTGTCGGCGGATTCGAGGCGGATATTTCGGTCGCTCATTGGCGGGACGTACCCGGCGGGCGGTTCTATAACTTGCGGAAACCTTTGGCCACCATCGTATTACTTGAGAGTATGCTCGGGCAGTATCTGCCGAGAGCACCGACGCCTGCGGGACCGGGAGGCCGCCTACTCCTCGGGCGCGCCGAGCAACATCCCGAGGTAGGAGGTCCGAATCTGGTCGTCGGGGTCGAGACCGAGCTCCCGGAGGACGGCGAACGCCCCTTCGCGGGCGTCGTCGACGCCGGATTCGACCTCGACTTCGACCTCGACGAACTCGCCGAGTCCCGACACCGAGTCGAGCGAGACGGTGTAGCCGTCGAGGGCGAACCGCTCGCGCTCTTTCTCGACGGTCGCGGCGGGTTCGAAGCCGACGGCCTCGCAGATGGCGTCCATCGTCTCGCCGTCTTCGACGCCGGTCTCGTACTCCCGGCGGGTCTTCGACGACTCGTCCACGAGCGGTCCCTTGTAGGTGACGACGGTCTCCTCGTCGGCGAGTTCGCCGCCCCCGTAGCGCGACTCGCGCCGGAGTCGGAGCGCCTCGTCGGTCTCGGCGAAGTCCCTGTGCGGAGCGTCGTAGTAGGTGTCAGTCTGGGCGACGCGGTTGACCCGTTCGGCCTCGGTCGCGTCGAGTCGCTCGCGAACCGCGTCGTGGTCCGCGCGGACCTTGACCTCGACTTCGTACATGCTCTCACGGGCGCGTTCGGAGGGGAAAAACGTCGGTGACTCGCGCCGGCGACTCCTCAGCATCGTGGCATTTGTTATCTTTTATCATGAAAGAACCCGTAGTATGACGGGAGTATGAGCCAAGAGACGCCGAACCCGGCCACCGCGGTCGAACAGCACGCCGGCGAGACCGCCGACTACGAAATCACGGGGAACGTCATCCTCACCGCGATGGCCGCCGGCTTCGTCGGGACGGTGTTGATGCTTCCCGTCCTCGTCGGCATCCCCGAACTCCTCGGTCTCTTCACGACCGAGCCGATTACGCGGTTCGCCGGGGTGGCGGCGTTCTTCGGCTACGAACCGAGGTTCGCGCTCGGAGCGTTCCTCTTCGGTATCGGCGGGGTGGTCGTCCTCCCGGTGACGTTCGTCGTCGTCGGCGCGTTCCTCCCGCCGGAGTCGCCGGCGTACCTCCGCGGCGTGTCGTTCGCGACGCTCTACTGGGTGGGTTTCGTGCCGGCGTTCTGGCCGGCCGCGGACGGGTTCGTCACCGCCTCGTTCCTCGTGTTCTCGCTTCTGGCCCACTGGGTGTACGGCCTCTCGCTCGGCTACCTCCTCGACCTGTTCGCGGAAATACCGCAACACGAGGTCTGAGCGTCACTGCGGACGCGGTCGTCGCTGTTCGCCGTCGCCCACTGTCGTCCGCGCTTCGCGCCCCGCCAGCGTCTCTTTTGTTTTCGACCGTCGCCGTCGACTGCCGTCTCCCGAGTCCCTCGTCCGCGTCCTTTCATTCGCGCCCCCTCGTCCGCCTCCTCTTGTCAGCCTCTCTTCGTCGTTCTTCTCCCCCACCCACCCCCCTTCGTCGTTCCTCCTCGCCCCGCCGTGAACGGCCGGAACCGGCCGCTCGACACCGTCCGAACCCGATGGTTCCGAAACAATAATCATCACGAACGTTAATTATCTTATTTGGGTGGTGTTATCAATGGTCACGGAACTCATGCCGGCGGCCGCGTTCCCGCTCCAGTCGGGGTTGGTCCCGCGGGGGACCCGCGCGTTCGTCTTCGAACGCATCTTCGAGGTGTTCCTGCTTTTGGGGACGCTCGTCGGGGTCGTCGTCGTTGGGTATATGCTCTACAACGCGTACCGGTATCGCTCCGGCTCCGGAAAGGGTCACGTCGACGAGGGCAACCGCCTCGTCCTCGGGGAACTCCCGTCGGGGAGCGGCGGGGGCCGAAAGCTGTTCACCTCGTTTTTCATGAGCATGGTCATCGTCGTCTCGCTGGTCTCGTGGACGTACCTGACGCTCCTGTACGTCGAGGAAGGCCCCGCTGACGACGAGTCGCTCGACGTCGAGGTCGAGGGCTACCAGTTCGGCTGGCGCTTTACCTATCCGAACGGCCACACCACCGACGGCGTGCTTCGAGTCCCCGCCGACCGACCCGTCCAACTGACGATTACCACGGCGGACGTGTTCCACAACTTCGGTATCACGGCGTTACGCGTCAAATCCGACGCCATCCCCGGACAGGAGACGGAGACGTGGTTCACCGCCGACGAACCGGGGACGTACACCGCGCGGTGTTACGAACTCTGCGGCGTGGGCCACTCCTACATGTCCGCCGAGGTCATCGTGATGCCGCCCGACGAGTACGAGGCGTGGTACGCGAACACGACCGCGGATAACGCGACCGCGAACGGGTCGAGCGCCGACGCGTCCGTCGCCGCCTCATCGGCCGTCGCCCAATCGGTCGCACCCCAACCGAGCCTCCGGCCGGCGGTGGTGCCATGACCGACGCGTCCCCCGAGCGGGACGCCGCGGCCGACGGCGGCCACGAGGTCGCCCGCGGCGGTGACGACCACGGCCACGACTTCCCCGGCAGGGGGAGCATCAAACGCTGGTTCGTCACGACGAACCACAAGGACGTTGGCATCCTCTACGTCGTCACGTCGCTTTTCTTCCTCGTGCTCGGCGGCGTCCTCGCGTGGCTGATGCGCGTCCAACTGCTCGCTCCGCGGGCGCTCGGCGAGGGGATTCTCTCGCCCGTCGCGTACAATCAGACCGTCTCGGCCCACGGGCTGTTGATGGTGTTCTGGTTCCTCTCGCCGTTCGCGTTCGGCTTCGCCAACTACGTCGTCCCGCTCCAACTCGGCGCGAAAGACCTCGCGTTCCCGCGGCTCAACGCGCTGTCGTACTGGCTCTATCTCTTTTCGGGCATCCTGTTCGGCGTCTCGTTCTTCCAAGGGGGGACGTTCTCCGGCGGGTGGACGATGTACGCCCCGCTGAACGTCCCGACGTTCACGCCCGACGTGGGGGCGTCGACGGCCGTCTTGGCGCTCGTGCTGTTCGTCGCCTCCGTCACCGTCTCGTCGGTCAACTTCCTGACGACGATGCACCGGATGCGCGCCGAGGGGCTGACGCTCCGGAACCTCCCGCTGTTCAGTTGGACGATTCTCCTGACGGTCTGGATGATGCTGTTCGCCTTCGCGGCGCTTCTGGCGGCGCTGTTGGTGCTCTCGTCGGACCGCCTGCTCGGGACGACCTACTTCGCCATGGAGTCGCCGGCGGGGGCGCTCCTGTGGACGCACCTGTTTTGGTTCTTCGGCCACCCCGAGGTGTACATCGTCTTCTTCCCGGCGCTCGGCGTCATGGCCGAGGTGTTCCAGACGTTCACCGGCCGCCGCATCGTCGGCCGCAAGTGGTTCATCCTCGCGATGGTGCTCGTCGCCATCCAGAGCTTCGCCGTCTGGATGCACCACATGTTCCTGACGAGCATCAACCTCCAGGTGAAGACGCTCTTTATGATAACCACCATCGGCATCTCGCTCCCGTTCGACCTGATGGTGTTCGCGCTCATCTACACGATGCTCAAGGGGAAGATCCGCTTCACGACGCCGTTCCTGTTCGTCTTCGGGGCGCTCCTGTTGTTCATCATCGGCGGCATCACCGGCGTGTTCCTCGGCGCGGTCGTCCTCGACTACGAGTTCCGCGGCACCTACTGGGTCGTCGCCCACTTCCACTACGTGATGGTCGGCGGGGTGACGGCGCTCGTCGGCGGCCTCTACTACTGGTTCCCGAAGATGACCGGCCGGATGTACGACGAGTTCCTCGGCAAACTCCACTTCGCCGTCTACTTCGTCGGTTTCAATCTGCTGTACTTTCCGCTTTTCGTCGCGTGGGAGACGCCCCGCCGCGTGTTCGACTACGCGCCCGAACTCGCGCCGTGGCACCAACTCGCCACCGTCGGCGGGTTCGTCCTCGGACTGTCGTTTCTCATCATGTTCTACAACCTGTTCAAGAGCGCCTTCGTCGGCGACCCCGCGCCCGACAACCCGTGGGAGCACGCGACGACGGCCGAGTGGGCCGTCTCGTCGCCGCCGCCGCTGGAGAACTTCGACGGGACGCCGACCTACCGAAACGGACACCTCGAATTCCTCGACATCGGCGAGGTCGCACAGAGCGAGGACCGCTCCGGCGGGCCGACCGGAGCGGCCGTCTCCGACGGCGGTGTGGCGGCCTCGGCGACGACGACCGTCGCCACCGCGCTCTCGACGGCCGAAGCGACCGAAGTCGAGGGGCCGAGCCACGCGAGCATCTGGCCGTTCGTCCTCTCGGCGGGCGCGTTCCTCGTCCTCCTCGGCCTCTCATCGCTCCAAGACGCCGCGTTCCCCGAGGGGATGGTCGGGGCCGCCTACGCGACCACGGCGGTCGCGGGCGGCGTCGTCACTCTCGGGTCGCTCGTCGCCATGGGGCTCGAACCGTTTCACGGCCCGGTCTTCGAAGAGGGCGAGGCGTGGCCCTTCGCCGGCATCGACAACGGCAAGGTCGGGATGTGGATATTCCTCGCGTCCGACGTGGTGCTGTTCGGGGGCTTCATCGGAGCCTACGTGTTCACCCGCGTCGCCTTCGGCTGGACCGGCTGGGAGCCGATTCCGCCCGACCCGATTCCGGGGCTGGTGAACACCTACATCCTGCTCACGAGTAGTTTCACGGTCGTCCTCGCGCTCGTCGCGGCCGAGAAGCGACACAAGTGGGGCGTCGTGACGTGCCTCGGGGCGACGTTCGTCCTCGGCATCGGCTTCCTCATCAACAAGGGATTAGAGTGGCAACACCTGTTCCACGAGGGGCTGTGGCTCTCGACGAACGTCCGCGCCTCGACGTTCTTCCTCACGACCGGCCTGCACGCCGCCCACGTCATCGCGGGCCTCCTCGTCGCGCTGTACCTGACCGCGCGCGCCTGGCGGGGCGCGTACCTCGAAGACAGCCGCTCGGTGGAGTACTTCGGCCTCTACTGGCACTTCGTCGACATCGTCTGGCTGTTCCTGTTCCCGCTGTTCTACATCCTGTGAGGTGACAACGATGGTATCCACGAAACTCTATACGGCGATTTACGCGGCGTTGTTCGTCTCGGCGACCGTCCAAGTGCTGGTCGAGTTCGCGGGACTGAGCTACTGGCTGGCCTTCGGCGTCATCCTCGCCCTGTCGGCCGCGAAGGCGGTGCTGGTCGCGGCGTACTTCCAGCACCTCCGGTTCGAACCGCGGTCGCTGACATATCTGGTCGGTATCGGCCTCGCGGCCGCGCTGGCGCTCACCCTCGCGGCGTCGTACTCGCTCCTGTGACCGTGCGAGCCGACTCCCCCTCCCGCTGGCGCTCCCGCGAACCCCTCGTCGCGGTCGGCTACGCCCTGCTGTTTTCGGTCCCCGTCGGCGTCGGCGTGACCGTCATGATGACCCGCGTCGCCCCCGGCGAACTCACCGACCCGCTCGTCATCGGTCCCGGTCTCGCGCTCGCGGTGGGCGTCTTCGCGCTCGTCGTCGTCGCCGCGACGACCGGCGAGAACGCGGCCTGACTGGACGTTGCTTCCCTTTTTGTGGCTCTGTTGAACTCGTTAGAAACTGGTAGAAACCGTGCGGGATACAGCATCGTCCGTCATCGATCAGCAATCCGTAATGTAAATTCCATGGAAAATATAATGGTTCGTTATGAGATGGTATTCTTATGTGGATCTCTGATCTCCTGAACTCGGTACTCGGGAGAGTTCTCACTATCTACGAGCGATCCTCTGGATACGTGTATTGGAAGCGCGCTGTTGTGGCGATTCTCCTTGGAGGTATTCTCACTGCTGGGGTCTTGTACGGTCTCTATCGAGTCCGCGGTTGGGAAGTTCCGGTAGGTATTCTCGTAGTGATCGGTGTGGTACTCGCAGTTTACCGCCGGAAACGGTTCTTGTCGCCATCGTCGGTCCGCATACAGACCGGGGTGTTTCTCGCGATCCAGCGCTTTCAACGAGTCAAGAAGAGGGACACCCGGCAGATGATGAAAGATGCGGTAGAGAACAGGCCGCTCACGGGTGCGGTCGTTGCACCTGTCTTCTGCCTCGGAGTATTTCCAATCGTCGCCGCCACCATCACACGCTTCTTACCGAATTACAGCATCACAAGTGGTGTCGATGAAACGGTATGGGCCGTTCACGCGACGGTGACCGGGTTCAGCTTCATTGTGCTGATATTCTTCTGGGAGTTCCTCGGGGACGAGTTCGATAATTCGGTGTTCATCCGGACCGCTGTCCGCTACACGTGGTCGCTCCACATCATCTATTTTCTCCTCGCCGCAAACGTCGTGATTGGCGCTCTAGCGATTCTGGCTCAGGGGAAGCAAGTCACATCGTATGTCGGTGTTCAAGCTGTACTGTTCATCTTGAGCATATTCGGTGTCTATTGGCTGTACGACACCGTCTACACGGTCATGGTTAAGGAGACGCTCGCCTCACGCATCAAGCGGAGACTCGACCAGCAGATTGGTGTTATCCTCACCGAGCCGGATCAAGAGGGTTGGATGTCGGTTGTCAACTGCCAACTGGACCATGGATATCCCCAACTGGCACTACCGAATTTTAGCGGGGGACAAGAACGCATGACGGCCCGTGACCTCGGACTGAGCGGGGAGGTCACAGACATTCATCTCCACAGATTACACGATCTGTTCGACGAGGCCTCTACGCTTGATGTGGATATTGAACAGCTACCAGCGTTCGAACAGTCCTATCGTGGCGAAGATGACGTCTTTGTGTACCAGGGTGATCTCACGGCACAGGAGGAAGAGCTGCTACGAAACCAATTGTGCCGGGCGGTCAAGGTGATATGATGGTGGGGAACCGAAAACAAGGCGAATTCGAGGACCTCGTGGAGTACCTTGTTGAGCGCTGTCTTGACGCTGCCCGGGACCGAGATAAAGACAGGTTTGTCGAGTATCTCATTGATTACAACGACGTTGTGGAGAGCTACCTGGACCAGCGGGCGGACCTGGGGACACAGGCGAGTGAATCCAATAGTTCGGCCTTGGAACGAGTCTTCTCCAACTACTTCGTTGACCTGTACCGAGAGTTGATTGACGCTCCAGCAGGTTTCCGGACGGAGACGATCAGTGCGATCGTGACGGCAATCCGGCGGAGCCGAGATACCGGGGTTCAATCCACTTACCAGGAGCTGCTCTCCGTCCTCAATAGGTGCCATCAGGTCGAAGTGGAAACTGGCGAATTTGAATTTCCGACGAAGCGATTCTTCGTGCAGCGGTATAGTCTTATCATCAGTAAAAGCATCAACGAACTGCAAACAAGCGATTCTCCCGACGCGCTTGAGACAGCTTGGTCGTTCTGGAGAGTAACGTTTGATTGCGTGCAAGAGTTACTCAAAACAGCGATCGAAGCCACCGACGGGGAAACGTACTCGGAGATCATCTCGAAGCTGACCGACATCCATCATTATGATATCATTTCCTCACGTCGCCAAGGGGGCGTTGATGAATCAGATAATGAGGAGGATTTCTTGGAACGGAAAGCCAAACTCGGGAGGACTATCGAATCCGAGGTATCCGTGCTGACGTTCGTGCTGACTGGATGGGCCTTCCGTCGGTTTCGAGAGGGCACGCTCTCGGAGGAACAGTATCGGGACATTGCAACCACGACCGAGTCCCAACGGAACTCGATAGCGGCTGTCGCGGACATCTACTATGATACGATCCGTGGTGAAGGCCGGTTGGGGTACTGGGAGAACTGGAACTTGAACGAGGCCATGGCTGAGACGATGGGGGCTGCAACTAGTGCACCCGCAGCATTGTCGTGGCTATTATCGTTTTACTGTGCAGAACTACTCCGCCTCGGATCCCAGTCCTTCAAGGACGGTGAGCTTGCGCTCGGTGAACTACCAATACCGGTCTCGAAGGCAGTGGTCTCCGAATCAGACCGGATCCGTGAGGAACTGAAGTCGCACCAGGAAGATTCGATTGCGGGGACCCTCACCGATGCCGGGACAGATGTGAATGGGTTGATCGATGCGATAGTGCAGTTGCATGAGGAGGCCGAGGAGACGTATCAGGACCAGCTACGTGAAGAGATTCATGAAGCGAAGCTCGACGATGAGGAGATGAATGCGTTCAAGCAGTCTGTCCAGTCGAACTTCGTCGATAGTTGTACCGTGCGGACAGTGCTGCGTGATATCGGGATCATCGCAGGCGGATCGTTCGAGGAGGCAGTGGACGCCGAGTCACGAGAGCTTGGAACACTTCGCGTTCCCCGCCGTGCACTCGTGTCTGTCGATGATATCCCGCTTCATCTGTCGGTGCAGCGGTATGTGAATCCGATAGAGAACAGTTACCGGGATGTACTCTTTGAAAATCTCGATATTGGACAAGAGAGTGTCTCCTCTCAGGTGGAAATGCTTGAACGCATCCGGGAATACGTCGATTCACGTGATGTTGCGGCGATACTGACGACACTCGGGTCCAGAGGGGATGTGTTCAGAGATTCCGATGCCTTTCGGTATATCTTGACAGCCGAGGAACGCACCTTTGAAAATCAGCGCGGTAGTTTCGCAGGAACACCGGTTCTTTCCATGGGTGGGGATGAGTTTTCCGTCCTCGTGCTCTTTGCAGGGCCGACGCAGGTGATCGAACCGAATCCGGGGGATGCGCCCCTGTCTTTCGATCTGACACCGGCAGAAGATACCCTTTCAGACGACGACCGACAAAACCTGTCCAAGGAGGAACTGGAGAACGTGAATGACTGGGTGTACGCAGACGTATCCTACCCCTGTCAATTTAGACCAGGTCCACAAGTAGGCGTGGCGATTACAGTTGAGCAGTGAGTGACCTGTACTGACCGCAGAACACTCTTTCTAATCAGTAGTCTGGAGTGCTGACTATGCGCACTCTATTCAGCACGACCGCAGAAAAATATCAGTAACTGAGAACTTCGCCAGAGTCTCTTTTTCTTTCCTCCACCACGCTCGGACGTACCTTCTTTGACCTCGGCGTGGTAACGGTACGCATGAAAGGAACAACCGTCGCCCTCGCGGCCGCCTTCGGAGCTCTCGTCCTCGGACTCGGGGTTCTCCTCGTCTCGGAGGCCGTCGGCGCGAGCGAATCGTTCGTCGTGGTCGGCGGCGTCGTCGCGCTGGCGGGCGTCGGCGTCCTCACCAGCGTCGTGATGCGCCTCCCGGACCCCGCCGAAGGCGAACACGGCGAACACGGCGGCGACCACGCCTGACGGTCCCTCGCGTCGCGTCACAGGCTGAAGCCGACGACCGCGAGTAGGAACAGCGCCGTGAAGACCACGCCGAGCGCGCCGGCGACCTTCAGGTGGTAGACGAACAGGTCTTCGGCCTCGGCCTCGACCGCCGCCTCGTACGCCGTGATTTCGCCGTCGCGCAGTTCGTCGTGGGCGTCGCCGACGTGGAGGTCCCGGAGTCGCTCCCGGCGGAACGGCCGGTCGCAGTACGGACACGTCGCCGCCGCGGTCTCGCCGTCGGGGACGGCGGTTTCGGGGACGACGACCGATTCTTGGCGGCTCACCCCGCGACACCTCCGACCGTCGGTTGAGCGACCACCCACAGGCTCGCCATCGTGTAGCAGACCGTGACGGCGACGAAGGGGTACTCGCTCCGGAGCGGTTGCAGGCGACCCGGAAAGAGGCCGAACGCGCGGGCGTGAGCGACCCACACCGAGAGCAGGTGACCGAGGACGACGAACGCCAACTGGAGGCCGCCGAACCACGCCGGAGCGGCCAGCACCGAGGGGTTCGCGGGTGGCGACAGCGGCGAGGCCGCGACCGCGACCAGCGCGGGCGCGAGTCCGACGACGTAGCCGAGGAAGTGCGCGAGGTGGTAGCCGGCGGCGATGGGGACCAACGCGGGCGCGAACCAGCCGGCGACGAAGCCGACGGTCACGTACGTGTCCGCGGTTCCGCGGGCGACGCTCGCGGCCAGTCGGTAGCCGCCGAGGAAGACGAGAAAGCCCGCGACGATTCCGGCGAGGTTCACGAGCCACGCGGGGACCGCACCCGCGGCGTCGAGGGCGCGCCCCCACGCGACCGTGACGACGAGGCCGTCGAACGTCGTCACCCAGAGGAGCGCGACGACGAACGCCACGTCGTCGGTTCCCAGTCGTTCGCGAGTGCGCGTCAGTCCCGCGCCGGGAACCGAAATCGAGAGGCCGCCGTCGCCCCGCCGGACCGGCGCGAGCAGGCCGTACAGCCGGAACACCCGAGCGACGGGGTCGGCGCGGCGGAACCACGCGTCGCCGTAGACGACCGCGCCGCCGACGGTGACGAGGCTGTAGGCGACGACCACGGCGGCGAGCGCCCGCGGATTCACCGCCAGCGGGCTGACGACCTCCAGCCAGACGAGTCCGAGGAGGCCGGCGACGCTCGGCCACGACCCGAGCTGGTCGGGGTACGGCCGCGACAGTCCGCGAACCGCGGCAACCCGGTCGCGGAGCGTCGCGCCGAGCGTCCGCCACGGGTTCACAAGCGCCCACGCGTTCCCGACGAGGTAGGTGACCATGGTGAACCCGGCCCACCAGCCGACCCAGACGAGCAGGACGCCGAGGTTGGCGATGCCGACGGGCGGCCCGAACAGCCCGAAGGCGACGACGAGGACGAGCGCGGCGACGCCGAGTAGCTTGAGCGCGGCCTCCGCGGTTGCGACGACTCCTGCGAGGCCTCCGATTCGGACGCCCGCGCGCCCGAAGGCGTCGAGGGTCTCGTCGTCGGTGACGAACGCCGACAGCAGGAACGAGACGCAGACGACGCCCCCGCCGGAGACGACGACGAGCCAGAACGGGGCCGGAACGGAGCGGAGCGACCCGGCCAGCGAGCCGGCGTGCGCGAGCGCCGGAGTCGAAAAAGCGACCGAAGCGACCGCGAGCGCCGCGGTCCAGACTGCACCGCGCCGAACCGCGGTGCCGGCCACGTCCCCGGCGCGTCGGCTCATCGCCGCGCCTGCTTCGTCAGCGACGGTCCGAGCGCGAGCAGGGCGACGGCGACGACGAACACCAGCGTCGAGATATCGACCGAGAGCGCCCGGAGCGCGCTCACGACGCCGGTGCCGCCGGCCGTCCCCGCGGCGAGGCCGCCGACGAGCGGGACGGTACAGCCGACGCACGAGACGAGTCCGAGCGCCCCCGAGAGCGCGCTCTTCGCGGCGTCGAGGACGGCGGCGTAGACGAGGTACGCGAGCGCGAGGTAGCCGGCGACGCGGTACGGGACGAACGTCGCCGAAACGACTTCGCCGGCGTAGCCCACTCGCGGCCCCCATCCCGGCGCGGCGAGCGAGAACTGCCAGCCGGTCGGGTGATGCGCGGCGGCGTGCCCGTGGCTCCCGCCGAGAAGCGCGGCGAGGTCCACGGACACCAGTCCGGCCAGCGACGCGAGGACGACGAAGTACGCGACTGCGACCGCGCCGGCGACGAGTCGCGCCCGACGGCTCGCCCGCGACGGGTCGGTCCAGAGGACGGCCGCCGCGCCGACGGTTATCCAGACGAGCGGGTACAACAGGTATCGGAGGCTCTCGACGCGCTCCGGCGCGGTGGAGAGATACGCCCCGACGGCGAGCGCTTCGACCCAACAGAGCGCCGCGAGCCACCACAGCCGCGGCGCGTGTCGGGGGTCCAGCCGCCCCGCGTCCGAGGTCGCCATCTCAGAGGAATCCCACCAGCCTGAGCACGATGCCGACGGCGGAAAGCAGGCCGAGCACCCACGACCCGAGGAGCGTCGCCTGCGACCGCGTCAGTCCGCGCCCCCGCGCGGCGTGGTACGTCCCGTAGAACAGGTACGCGACGACGACGGTGAGCGTCCCGACGCCGAGCGCCGGCCCCGCGGCGTTCGACACGCCCTCGGGGATGGCGCTTCCGCCGACGAAAAGCACCGCCATCGCGCCGAACCCGAGCGCCGCGAGGAGGAAGACGAGCGACAGGACCGTCGTGTCGTCGGCCCAGCGACGCGCGGTGGTTCCGCTCTCGCTCTCGCTTCCGCCCGCGCGCCCCGATGACCCGCCACCGGTCGGCACTGGAACGCTCGTGACGGAGTACTGTCGCCAACCGCGACCGGTCAGAAACACGGTGAGCGCCAGCAGTACGACGCCGAAGACGAACCCGAGGAACAAGCCAGTCTGTGCCATGTGAACACGCCCCGTTTTCTATAACTATTGACAATGATATAAGCGATTCGACCACACAGCGGCTCTCGGGGTCGCGTTCCCGGCGGTCGGCCGCCTCGAACGCGTCGCGACGGCGAAACGTGATTCTTAAGGGTCGCACGAGTCACGTAGCGTGTATGAGCGACGAACAGCAGGCGGAGGCCGAGCAGGTCGATGAAGAGGTCGAGTCCGGTATTCAGGACGGCGACTTCGTCCGCCTCGCGTACACGGTGCGAACGATCGAGGACGGCGACGTCGTCGACACGACGGACAAAGAAGTGGCCGAAGAGGCCGAGATCGACGTCGAGGGCTACGAGTTCGAGCCCCGCGTCGTCATCGTCGGTGCCGGCCACGTCTTCCCCGAGGTCGACGAGGCCCTCATCGGTGCCGAGGCGGGCGATGAAGATACCGTCGAGATTCCGGCGGTCGACGCCTTCGGCGAGTACGACGAGGACGAAGTGCGCACGGTCAGCGCCAACAAGATCGACGAGGACGACCGCTACCCCGGCGCGCAGGTCACCATCGACGGCGACCAGGGCCGTCTGGAGACCATCATCGGCGGTCGCGCCCGCGTCAACTTCAACCACCCCCTCGCCGGCGAGGACCTCGAATACGAGTACGAAGTGCTCGAACTCGTCGACGACCGCGAGGAGCAGGCCTCCGGTCTCCTCGGGATGTACCTCCAGGAGGCCCCCGACGTCTGGATTCAGACGGACGAGGTCGAAGAGGAGCAGGTCGTCGAGTCCGACGACGACGAAGATGAGGACGCCGAGCCCGAGACGGAGACCGTCACCGTCGACAAGGACACGCTCTACATCGAGGCGACGCCTCAGATGACGATGAACCAGCAGTGGATGTTCTCCAAGCAACAGATCGCTCAGGACATCATGCAGCGGCTGGACATCGACCGCGTCATCGTGCAGGAGACCATCGAGGGCGGCATGGGCGGCATGGGTGGCCTCGGCGGTATGATGGGCGGCGCGGGCGGCGCCGACATCGAAGAGGCAATCGAGGACGTCGACATCGACGCCGACGAACTCGCCGCGGAACTCGACGCCGACGAAGAGTAAGCGAGTCCGCCGCCCTCGCTCTCCCGGCGAATCGGCGGCTTCTTGATACTCGCCTTCCGACCGCTTCGTAGCCATGGCTTCGCCAGACGACGCCGCGACGGACCAGTTCCGCGACCTGACCGACGTGAAAGTCGCGCTCGTCGCCGGGCTCTGTACCGTCGCATTGACCCTGTCGCTCAAGTACGGTGTCGGCATCGAGGTGCCGTTCGTCTACCGCCTCTCCCCGCTCGCACCGTACTTCGCCTCCGTCTTTTCTCGCGGCGCGGCGCTGTCCGCGCGGACGTGGATGGCGCTCACCGCGGTCGTCACGCTCGCCACGTTCGGGTTCTTCGCGTTCTGAGCGCTCCTCCCCGGGCGGACCGATTCTCGATACTCAGGCGATGTCGCGGCTGGTGTCGACGGTGACGCGCTCCGCCAGCCGGAGCTTGATGGTCTCGTCGAGCGCGCGCCCCCCGCGGAACTTGGGGACCGCGAGCCGGTTGACGATTTCCGAGCCGTCTATCTTCGTGTCGAGGTCGAACACCACGTCGGCCATGTGCTCGGTCAGGTCGCGGTTGTCCGGAATCGTCTCGCCTTTCAGGCCGTGGAGGACGGTCAGCCCCCGCGTGTTGACCATGTGGGTCTGGAGGTCGTTGAGGAACCGCCGGTAGCGGGGCGGCTCGCTCCGTTCGAGCACGTCGACCACGTCGATGACGAGGTTCGCGCCCTCCGGGAGGTCGCGGACCAGACTGCTCGCGGCGTCCAGCGGGGCGTCGCCGCCCACGTCGCGCACGGTGGGGCTCCCGGTCGGACCGGGGTTCCGTTCGAGCGCGTCGGTGACGGCCTCGGCGGAGCGAACCGTCGTCAGCCACAGCGTCCCCCGCGTGGTCGTCAGTTCGTGGAGAAACAGTTCGGACTGGCTGGCCGGGTCGGCGGCGAGGAGGACGATGCTCCCCGCGGGGATGCCCCCGCCGAGCTGGCGGTCGAGCACGTCGATTCCCGTCGCCAGTCGAGACATGCTCATGCGTTAGGCGGTGGCTCATATTACTTCTTCCCCGGAATCCTGTCGGCGATTCGACTGTACGCCGCCCGAACTGTTGGACGAGTGAGGACTGGCGACGACTCCTCCGGAACGGTCCCGAGCACCGGTGCGCCCACGAGGTCGGACACCGCTTCGGGGGCCATTCGTGACCGCGAGACGACACATCCGACGACCGGCGTGCCGAGCGCCCGCGCCATCGCGGCCGTCTTCGCGGCGTCGCGGAGCGCCGGCGCGCACAGCGGCGACACGACGACCACACCGTCGGCGACGCGGAGCGGGACCGCGGCGTCGGGGCCGGCCCCCGCGGGGCAGTCGACGACCGCCCGCCGCTCGTCGTCCGCGGCGGTTCGGAGCCACCGCTCGAACGCGTCGTCGTCGGTCCCGGTGGGTGCCGGTAGCACGGAGACGGTCGGGTCAGTCGGATGAGAGCGGACCGACGGCTCTCGGACGGGTGCGCCCGGGGCGGCGTCCACCGGCCGTTCGACGCCGGCCATCGCGTGGAGGTTCGGCATGTCTCTGTCGGCGTCGACGGCGAGCACCGGGCCGTCGAGTGCGCTCGCCAATCCGAGGGTCGTGGTGGTCTTCCCGCTTCCGCCCTTGCCGCCCGCGATTGCCAACATAACCGGGGTTGGCCCCGGCTTGGTACTTGAACCTGCGGCGAAAACGAGTCCGTCGAGCCGACCTCAGTCGTGACAACAGCCGCCGGCCTCGCCGCCGAAGTCGACCGACAGCGGCTCGGAGATGGCCTGATTAATCTTCTCTAACTCGCCGACGAGTTCGGCCTGCGCGAGGAGGTACTCCTCCATCACGGGTTCGGAGTGGAGTTCGTCTTGGGCCGCTTGGACCTTCCGGAGCCCCTCTTGGGTCGCTTCGCCCATCTGTCGGGACACGTTGAACTCCTCGCGGAGCTGATTGAACTCCGTGATGAGTTCCTGCACGTCGTCGTCGGCTTCGACGGCGGCTTTCGCCTCCTCGTAGGCCTCGTACTTCGGATGGTCGGCGATGGCCTCGCCGAGTTCGCGCCCGAGTTCTTCGAGCCGCGTCGTCTGCGTGCTCATAGCCGCGCGTTGGGGTGCGAGCGGTTTCAACCTGCCGAACGGGGAAGGAAAAGCGGCGAGCCCGCCCCGCTGGGGGCTCAGACGTGGGCGTCGACGAACGCGACCACGTCCTGCAGTTCGTCCGGGCCGACCCCGTGGGGGGCGCTGTAGACGTTCGCCGTCACGTCCGCGCCGAGTTCACGGAGGCGGTCGGCGGCGCGTTCGACCCGCGAGGTCGGGATAATCTGGTCCATCGACCCGCCGCCGACGAACACCGGCTTGCCGGCGATGCCGTCGGGGTCGAGGTCGGCGTGCGAGTCCGCGAGATAGCCGTGGAGCGCGACGACCCACGCGTAGTCGTCGGGGTCGTCGAGGAGGAGCGACAGACTGGTAATCGCGCCCTGACTGAAGCCGAGGAGGCCGATTCGGTCGGGGTCGATGTCGTACGCCTTGACCGCGCCGGCGATGGCCTCGCGGACGAGGGTCCGCGAGCGCTCGAACTGCTCGGCGTGCGGCTGGCTCTGGTGGAGGCCGCCCCCCGAGAGGTCGAGTTCGTACCACGTGTAGCCGCCCTGCAGGCGGTCGGGCGCGCGGAGGCTCACGACGTGGACGCGGTCGGGGAACTCCTGTGCGATAGACAGGAGGTCCTGTTCGTTCGAGCCGCGGCCGTGGAGCAAGACGACGGCGGGAGCCGGTCCGTCGCCCGGCTCCGACGGTTCGACGTGGACGTGTTCGAGGGAGATGTCTGACATGCACGGCGGTAGGCCGCCGCGAGGCTTGAATCCCCGAGTGACGGGAGGGTAACCGGGTGACCCCGTCGACCCCCCACCGAGTCCGACCCGCGTGCGGGTATGCAACTCCCATTCGTGGGGAAGCGCGGTGGTTAAACGGCTCCGTCCGCAACAGTGGGGCAATGAGCCAGGACGCCTCCTCGGAGGGAGACCTTCGAAACACCGGGATGTCGCTGAAGCACGACCGGGAGTGGGACTACGAACTCGACCGCATCGTCGAGGCCATCGAAGAACGTGACGCGACGAAAGTCGGCCTGCAGTTCCCCGAGGGGCTGAAGCGCCGCGGCCCGGCCGTCGCCGACGACCTCCGGGAACTGTGCGACGACGACGTGACGTTCATGCTCTCGGGACAGCCCTGCTACGGCGCCTGCGACCTCGACACCTACCTGATGCGCCGCACGGACGTGTTCGTCCACTTCGGGCACTCCCCGATGAAGGAATCGGAGAAGATCATCTACGTCCCCCTCTTCTCGAACGTTGACGTGTTCCCGATCATGGAGGAGTCCCTCGACGACCTCGCCGACCCCGCCGAGGACCCCGATGTCGGCCTCGTCACCACCGCCCAGCACATGAACAAGTTCGACGAGATGCGCGAGTGGCTGGAGGAGCGTGGCTACACGGTTCACGTCCGGCGTGGCGACGAGCGACTCACCCACGAGGGGCAGGTGCTCGGCTGCAACTACGCCTCCGCCGACGTCGACGCCGACCAGATCCTCTACGTCGGCGGCGGGAAGTTCCACCCCCTCGGCCTGGCGATGGAACACCCCGAGAAACACGTCGTCATCGCCGATCCCGTGAACAACACCGTCTCCGTCGCGGATCCGGAGAAGTTCCTCAAACAGCGCTACGGCGCGGTCCACCGCGCGATGGACGCCGAGGAGTGGGGCGTCATCTTCTGTACGAAGATCGGGCAGGGGCGGTGGGATCAGGCCCAGGAGATCGTCGAAAACAACGACGACGCCTACCTCATCACGATGGACGAGGTCACGCCCGACCGTCTCACGAACTTCGGCCTGGACGCCTACGTCAACACCGGCTGTCCCCGGATCACCACCGACGACGGCCCGCAGTTCAAACAGCCCATGCTCACTCCCGGCGAGTACGAGATAGCGGTCGGGAACAAGCCTCTTGAGGAGCTCTCCTTCGACACGTTCCACGGGACGTGGTAACGAGACGAGTGTCCGGGATCATCTGATCGCCACGTCCGGGTGGTCGATACCGCCCTGCCACACCCAGACGTCGAACTCCTGTGGACCGTCCGCAGACGCCGCGAACGGACCGGGGAACGGATCCTCCGTCTCCCGTGTCGCGCCACTGATATCGGCCGTGATACGCAGCGGGGATCCGTCCGGGTTCTCGTATGGTGCCTCCGGGATCATCGCCTCACCCAGAAGAGAGGTCGTCACGAGTTCGTTCGTACCCTCCCCACCCCATGCCTGATCCACGTCTGCGCCGAGGGTGACGCTCTCGTTCGTCTCCATCAGGTCCGGATCAAGCGTCGCATCAGGACGGACAACGGGATTCGTCTCCCCCTCGGGGGGTTCGGCACCGTCGAGGTAGACGTTCCCGTCCGCGTAAATGGGGTGTGCCGCGTCGTCGTACACGCCCGAGA